>Ga0194054_10000066_pt1 | contig 49447 bp, 42 predicted proteins | sample SepL2210m_MetaG_FD_163628 | JGI IMG/M metagenome (GOLD analysis project Ga0194054, IMG submission 163628) | Anoxic zone freshwater microbial communities from boreal shield lake in IISD Experimental Lakes Area, Ontario, Canada - Sep2016-L227-10m | ecosystem: Environmental > Aquatic > Freshwater... | reverse complement strand
TGTGGGCCAGCCATGGTTGCCTGTGAATGCCGATTCCATCTCCAGGAATGTTGAAGCTTATGACGTTGATCAATCCTCATTATTAAACTTCTACAGGACACTGATCAGAATAAGAAAAGCAAATAACGCCTTGCAGCAGGGACGATGGGTTCCACTAATTACCGGGCGTAACGGGATCCTTGCTTATGCCCGTGTCCTCAACGATGAAAGGATAGTCGTAATACTGAATTTCACAGCATTGAGAAAAAAAATAACACTGCCTGAGCATAGCTCCGGCAAGGTGTTGTTTTCGACGAACAGGGATGCCGAAGAAATATTTTATTTCCAGGGACTCCTGATCCGCCCTTTTGAAGTTAGCATTTATAAAGCATAAAGAAATATGAGAATTACAACCTGCCAGTTTAACGATTCCTATTTCCCCATTATGGATGGGGTAGGGATAACCGCACATAATTATGCCTTATGGCTTAATGAAAAATATGGTAAAACGGTGCTTGTTGCCCCAAAAGTGAAAGATTACGAGGATGACGAAGACTACAGGGTTTACCGTTTCAAATCGGTCCTCCTTCCTGGGATGAACCCATACAGGGTGGGACTTCCCCTGATCGATATCAAATTCAAGAAAAAGTTAAACAAACTCAGGTTTGACCTTGTTCATGCGCATAGCCCGTTCATAAGCGGACAACTCGCCCAACGACTTGCCAGGAAAAGGGGAATACCGTTTGTGGCTACCTTCCACACAAAGTACAGGGAAGATTTCAGAAAAGTGCTGAATAATGATCTCTTCGTGGATTTTCTTATGAATATGACCCTTGATTTTTATAATTCTGCAGATGTGGTCTGGGTCCCGAATAAATCCACGGGTGAAACCCTGCGTGAATATGGCTATGGTGGAAAATATGAGATCATGCCGAATGGCACGGATATGGAAAACCCTGACAAATCAAAGAGGATGAAGCTCAGAAAGGCGGGGCTGGATGTGACAGGGGCCAATAGTAACGAGTTTACACTGCTATTTGTCGGCCAGCACAGGTGGGAAAAAAACGTCAGGGTGATAATTGATGCATTAAGGCTTCTGGCAGAAAAGAAAGTTGGTTTCCAGATGATATTTGTAGGCGAAGGATATGCATCAAAGGATATGAAAAAGCTGGTCAGGGAATACGGACTTACCGATAAGGTGATTTTTACCGGCCTTATTACCGACAGAAACAAACTGAAAAGTATTTATGCATGTTCAGATCTTTTCGTTTTTCCCTCCAAATATGATAATTCTCCGCTTGTAATCCAGGAAGCGGCAGCATTTGACATCCCTTCCATTGTCCTTAAAAATAGTTCGTCGGCAGAGGGGATCACCGATAAGGTGAATGGTTTTTTAATAGACGACAGTGCCCAGTCCTTGTTTAAAATGATATCCGAAGTAAAGAAATATCCGGAGGTCATTAAGCTTGCAGGAGAAGGCGCCAGGAAATCGATCTATAAACCCTGGGAAGGAATTGTCGATTCGGTTTACCAGAGGTACGTCGAGATCATCGAAGAAAATGTGCATAAACGCAGATCGGTCAAGCCGGAAGAAGATGATGACCTGGATGATTAGACGTATAGTTCTTCAGAAAGTGCCAGGCAGATCAAAATCCCGGGTGAAAGGCCTGGGCGACCCAGAAACAGAGAGCGGCAACGATTGCTGCAGCAGGGATGGTAAGAACCCAGGCAACGACTATATTCATGGCGATCTTCCAATTAATCCCTGTAAGATTAGTGACGGCTCCTACTCCTATGATGGACCCGGCTATAGTGTGAGTCGTTGATATCGGGATCCCAAGACTTGTTGCAAGGAATAATGTGAGAGCCCCGGATGTTTCAGCCGCAAAACCATGAACAGGTTTTAGTTTGGTAAGCTTCATTCCCATGGTTTTTACGATTCTCCATCCGCCTATCCCAGTACCTACAGCCATTGCGCTGAAACATGCTAAAATAATCCAGTTGGTTTGCGGATGCATTAGCGACAATTGAGTGTCGGGCGACAGCATGCCGGCTGCAACCAGCAGTGCAACGATGACACCCATGGTTTTCTGCGCATCATTGCCACCATGCCCAAGTGAGTACAATGCAGCAGAAAACAACTGGCCTTTCCTGAAAATACTGTCAACCCGGTGAGGCGTTGCTTTGTGAAAAATCCAGATTACCGCCAGCATCATCAGAAAGCCCAAAACAACCCCGATCAAAGGCGCAATAGGGATAAAGGTGGCGGTTTGTATGACTTTCGTCCAGTGAATGATGCTTCCTCCTTTATAAGCCATCCCTGCCCCCACAAGGCCTCCTATTAAGGCATGGGATGAACTGGATGGTAATCCATACCACCATGTCACAAGATCCCAAAGAATTGCACCGATGAGACCTGAAAGTATTACATAGATAAATGCAGGGTCGGCAGGGTCAATGATTACAATGTGGGCTATGGTATTTGCAACCTTTGGAGCAAAAACGAACATTGCTGCAAAATTGAAAAAGGCAGCCCAGAAAACGGCGAATTTTGGTGACAGCACCTTTGTAGATACGATGGTGGCAATTGAATTGGCAGCATCGTGAAACCCGTTGATTATATCAAATACCAGGGCAACCAGGATCGTAATTACAACAATAATCAGCATAAGAAATGAATTGGGAATAATTAGATCAGGCGTTGTCGATAAGAATGCTCTCAATCGTATTGGCAACCCTCTCCATACGGTCTACGGCTTTTTCAAGACGCTCGAAAATCTCTTTCCACTTCATGATCATCATCATGTCATTGGCCTTGAAAAGATTCGCGATGGCCACACGGGAGATGTCGTCGGCCTGATTCTCAAACTCATGGATCAAAGAGCATTTTGACCGGATTTCATGACTTTGTTTCTTGATGTGCCTCAGGCTTTTGATAGCTGCAGCCACCTCCTGGTTACAGTTATGAATGATTTTTGCAAACTCAAGAGTCTCCGGCCTGAATTCTTCTATCCCGTAATAAAAAAGCCTGAATGTTGCAGCGTTCATCTGGTCGGCAAAATCATCCATCCCGTTAACGAGCTGGTATATCTGGTCTCTGTCGATAGGGGTGATAAATGTCCTATGCAACAAATCGATACATTCCTTCGTCAGCTTATCGGCTTCCCTTTCCAGTCTTTTTATGGCATTTGTGGCGACTTCCGGATGTTTTTTTTCCTTAACCAGGGCAAGAAACTCACTGCTGACCTGAAGGTTAATGTTCATCAGCCTTTCAAAGTAATCATAAAAGGCATATTCCCGGGGTAATAGTCCTCGTAACATGATAAATTTTGTTAGTAAATATATATTTAAAAGCTGGCTGGCTGTGTGTGCATCCAACCGAATCAAAAGTAAGCAATTAGGCGCAATTGCAGAGTAATTGTTAACATTTTCTTTTAATTTTCTTACTTTTGGCGCAGGTTCATATCATGGCGACTTTCAAACATTTTCTCGATCATCATATTTTTCATGCAGTTTCCGAATCTGCGGATGAACTGCACCTGATGGCCTGCGTTGTGGGCGGTTTTGTGAGGGATTGTTTTTTGGGCCGTGATGCCAAGAATGACATCGACATAGCTGTGGTGGGAAGCGGGATAGATTTTGCCTATGCTGTTGCCTTGAAGCTGAAGCCATCACCTGAAGTTAAATTCTTCAGGAACTTCGGTACTGCCATGATCCAGTACAGGGATTGGAAGATAGAATTCGTAGGGGCAAGAAAAGAATCGTACCGCAGCGATTCCCGTAAACCCCTGGTGGAGGATGGCAGCCTCGAAGATGACCAGAACCGAAGGGATTTTACCATCAATGCAATGGCTTTTGACCTGAGAAAAGCACACTTCGGGGAGCTGATAGATCCCTTTAACGGGATGCGGGACCTTGGGGAAAAAATAATCCGCACCCCATTAGATCCTGATATAACGTTTTCTGACGATCCTCTGCGGATGATGAGGGCCATCCGCTTCGCCACCCAGCTTGATTTTACTATTGAAGCAGGGTGTTATGAAGCGATAGCAAGGAATGCATTCAGGATGGGAATCGTTTCCATGGAAAGGGTGGTTGATGAACTGAATCTGATCATCCAGGCGGAGAAGCCGTCAAGGGGATTCAGAATGCTTGATGAAACGGGTCTCTTAACGCTTATATTCCCTGAGCTCATCGAGCTTAAAGGGGTTGAGACAATTGACGGGAAAGGGCATAAGGACAATTTTTACCATACCCTCGCAGTACTGGACAATGTTGCTTTAACTTCAGGCAACCTCTGGCTCAGATGGTCGGCCCTGCTGCATGATATAGCCAAACCGGCTACAAAGAAATTCGTCCAGGGCACGGGCTGGACCTTCCATGCCCATGACTTCAAAGGTTCGAAAATGGTTTCAAAAATTTTCCGCAGGATGAAACTTCCTCTGAATGAGAAAATGAAATTCGTGGAAAAGATGGTCCTCCTGCACCTCAGGCCGATCGTCCTTGCCGAAGATTCGGTAACCGATTCGGCTGTTAGAAGGCTGCTCTTCGATGCAGGGAACGATGTGGATGAACTGATGCTGCTTTGCGAGGCCGATATCACTTCGAAAAACCAGGTCAAAGTGAAAAATTTTCTTGAGAACTTTGAGACCGTAAGAAGAAAACTGGTTGAAATCGAAGAGAAGGACAGGTTGAGGAACTGGCAGCCTCCCATCTCGGGGGAACTCATTATGAGGACTTTCGGGATACCGCCATCGAGGCTGATCGGTGAGATCAAGGAAGTGATAACAGAGGCAATACTTGAAGGCCGTATACCCAATGATTACGAAGCTGCATTTCAGTTGATGCTGGATGAGGGTAAAAAACACGGATTGATACCTCTTGATACCTAAGATTTTTATATTTTTACCCCGAAAAAGAATACCACAATGTTAATTTACCGTTTCCGCGTCGTTGCCAATGAACATGATGATTTTCTTAGGGAGATAGAAATCCAGCCAAACCAGACTTTTATGGATTTCCACCATCTCCTGGTTGAAACGGCGGAGCTCAGGAACCAAAGTGGTGCTGTCTTTTTTATGACTGATAAAAAAAATAAGATCAGGCATGAGATTACGCTTAAAACAACAAAAAAGCAGGTAAGGCGGTTTGATGACGATCTTGGGGAAGTCGTGATTGAAACAGTGACCATGCCTCTCATGAAGGATTCAAAAATTAAGAATTACGTCGAGGATCCTCACCAGACGATGAATTACGAATTCCATGGTAAAGAAATTATTACCATGCATATTGAATTGTTTAAGATCCTGCAATCCGAAACCCTGGTCTCGTACCCGAGGGTTACAAGAAAGACAGGTGAACTGAGAAAGATAGCCGAACTGCCTGTTATGCCGGTCGTCCCTGAACCCACTGATATCCCGCCCCCGGTCAGGCCTGTTAAAGTGAAACCCAGCCCTGCCATTCCAAATGTTGCTGAAATCTCAAAGCTGGATGGTATTGAAGAAGATCTCGATGAGATAAAAAGCATAGATGCCGAGCTGGCCGATATCCTTGAGGAGGAAGCTCCTGAAAAATTCGAAATCGACAGCCAGGTTGCCACTACTGAAGACGGGGAGGACTCGGGTTATGGTGCCGATGATCAGGTGGAGCATTTGGAAGACTTCGGCGATATGGACCAGATCGATGAAAGGTATTCCAATTACCGGGAAGGCTCGGATGACTATTGAAAAAAAATTGCTGGTTGTTGTTTGCGGCCCTACCGCTTCGGGGAAAACAGCGCTTGCCATAGAGCTTGCTAAAGCCCTGAAGACCGAGATCATTTCAGCAGATTCACGACAGTTTTACGAGGATATGAAGATAGGTACAGCCTATCCCACTGAAGACCAGCTTGCCGTAGTTCAACATCATTTCGTTGGTCATTTGCTGGTAACCGACACCTATAATGTTTCGAAGTTTGAGAAAGATGCCCTCGATCGTCTCGACGTCCTTTTCAACACTTACCCTGTAGTAATAATGACCGGAGGTTCGGGCTTGTATATTCATGCTGTTTGCCATGGCATCGATGTTCTTCCCGACCCGGAGCCCCAGCTCAGGACCGAACTGAAGGAGATGCTTGCTCAGCAAGGTATTGCTGCATTACAGGAAAAGCTCCTGGCATTGGATCCTATCTACCATGGGACGGTCGACCTGAACAATGCTTCACGGCTGATCAGGGCCCTTGAAGTTTGTATAACAACCGGATTACCCTATTCATCCCTCCGTAACCAGAAATCACATGAACGTCCTTTTAACGTTCTGAAAATCGGGCTGGAACTTCCCCGCGAAGAATTAAATAAACGAATTGACGCAAGGGTTGACCAGATGCTGGCCGGGGGCTGGCTTGACGAAGCCAGGGACCTGTATAAGTTCCGCGATTGCAATGCCCTGAATACCTTGGGATATAAGGAAATATTCGAGCATTTTGCCGAAAAGATGAGGTACAGCGAGGCTGTTGAAAAAATAAAAACAAACACCCGCAGGTATGCCAAGCGGCAGATGACCTGGTTCAGGAAAGACAAGGAAATTCACTGGTTCAGGCCCGATGATGTGCAGGCCATGCTCGACATGATAGTCAGGGAAATGCCCGATCAGGACGAATGATATTTCAGCAACCCTTCCATCGGCGCCTTAATAATGGTCCCGATATGGATCCCTTCCTGCGAGGCAGCTTCTTCAAGGATCTTGCTGTAATAGTATGCAATTGAACCTGTAAAACTTACGGGCAGGTTCCTGTAGCCTTCATAATGCTTTACCTGGGCGTCAAAGAACGCAAGAAACGAATCCCTGACCAGTTTGTTTACATAAGGATGTTCCTGCCTCGGAGCCAGAAAGGCGCTGAAAGATGCAAGAAAACGGTTAGGATAGGGGAGGTTGTAAAGGGAATTCAGGATGTCTTCAAGAGATAAGCGGTAAATACTGTCGAATTCATTTCTGAGGTCTTCCGGCAACTTCTTCCTGAGATAATCGGCCATCAGGGTTTTTCCGAGGAATGAACCTGCCCCTTCATCGCCAAACAAATATCCCAGGGAATCAACTTTGGAATAAATTTCTTTCCCGTCGTAATAACAGCAGTTGCAACCTGTTCCAAGGATACAGGATATCCCGGCTGTATTGCCGAACAGGGCCCTCGCAGCCCCGAGGATGTCGTGGTAAACGAAAATCACGGCATGATGAAAAAAACCTGACAGGGCCCCCCTGATCAGTTCGTCATTCTTTTCAGTACTGCATCCCGCCCCGTAAAAATCTATTTCCTTAACATGGTCTGTTACTATGAAGGGGAGAAGTTCCGCTTTCAGGATTGCATTAACACTATCGGAAGTATGGAAATAAGGGTTAAGCCCCGAAGTGTGAATGGCCGATCTGTATTCCTTCCCTTCTAGCAGGCTCCAACTGGTTTTAGTGGAGCCGCTGTCGACGATCAATTTCATAACAATGATTTAAACGGGTTTCGTAAGCCTTTTGCTTCCTTCAGATATGCCTTTATCGTACCAACCAGGATCTTTGCTTCTATATATATTGGAATATGGTTTTCATCATCGGTAATCCATACCAGCACATCCTCGTCTCCTTTAAAAATAGTCCCTTCAACCATCTTTGCCGAAAGTTTTATGCAATGGTACCTTTTCCCGTCATTATTCTCAACAACTTCTTTGGCAAGGGGCCTGATAAAAATATTGTAAACCTGGTCGTCGATGACAACCGAAACCTGCTTTTTCTGGTACATGGGTATATGGCCCATATCGAGGGTCCTTGTGAAATACACGGCTGCAAGCATGTCAAATGCGCAGGGCTGGATTGCAACGGTATCAAACCTTACCGGGTTATTATTGCTTTTGGTGGAGGAGTAGATTTTATTCTTTTCATGATCGAAATTCAGGGTGTTGACCAGGGTGTATCCTCCTTCATAAATATACCTTTTAAAATTAATGGTGTGAAATGTTTCAGGATCGACCCATGTTTCATAATAGTCCCTCACCTTGAACAATACATCATATGAAGGATAAGTTTTCCCTGAACTCGTGAGGTGCCATACCTGCTTTTCCCCCTTCTTCTCAAGTTTTGCCTTAAATGTGACAAGGCCTGCATCAACCCAGATAGGCCCCCAGTTATAATGAACGGTATAACTGATATCCTCCCCGTCGCCGAATACCGTGTTCCCCTGGTAGCACTGTGATCTCGTGAGCGCCGGCAGTAAAATTAAAATGAGGGCGCCGAGCGTTATAAGCATTTTATGAACCATAGTAATATCGCTTAGACCGGCTTTTTTTTCCAGAGGAAATACACCGGTATCCCAAGAAGAACGATGACAAGGCCCGGCCACGTATATTCACGTTTATAAATAAGAAGGATCAGCATGATACTTGTTGCCAGTATAATATATAAGGCGGGGATTATGGGGTACCCAAAGGCCTTGTACGGCCTTTCAGCATCAGGCATTGTTTTTCGGAGGACGAATATTCCTGCAATCGTAAGTACATAAAAGATGAGAACGGCAAAGACCACGTAATCGAGCAGCTGCGAGTAGGTCCCTGAGATACAAAGCAGGGATGCCCATACGGCCTGGAAGATCAGCCCGTTAGCAGGCACTCCTTTTGAATTAAGGGTTCCGACTTTTTTGAAGAATACCCCGTCGGCAGCCATGGCATAATATACACGGGCTCCCGAGAGTATCAGGCCGTTATTGCATCCGAAAGTGGAGATCATGATGAATAAGGCCATTACCGATGCTGCATAAATCCCGAATACATGGTGTACCGCAGCCGTTGCGAGCCGGTCCTGGAGAGCATATTGTATCCCTTTGTCCATCACTGTTGCGCCCGTTGGATCCCCTCTTAGCGGCAGCACAACAATATAAACCACGTTGACAAGGATGAAGAGTACTGTTACAATAAAAGTGCCCAGGAACAGGCTCATCGGGATGTTTTTCTTCGGATTGATCACCTCGGCCGCTGTGAAAGTGACGTTGTTCCAGGCATCGGAGGAAAACAGGCTTCCGACCTGGGCCATTCCGAGGGCGGCAATAAGCGCCATGCCCGTAAGGGGGATCCATTGTCCGCTTGCATTCTTGACAGCCGGGTTCCAGAAGACAGCCATATTTTTCGAGATGGAATCGGAATTGGCTGCAAATAAAAAACCTATTAAAATAAAACCGACTACAAGCAGGAACTTACCTGAAGTAAACACATTCTGAACTTTTTTCCCCTCTTTTATGCCTTGTAAATTAATCCAGGTGAGGATGCAGATCGACAGGATAGCAACGATCTGGACAGGCCCGAATTTAAAGTGGTACCTTAAAAATTCGGCATGGTACCATATGACATTTTCTGAAACCCACGGAAAAAGCACCCCGGTGAATTTTGCAAAAGCCATTCCCACCGCGGCAATGGTCCCGGTTTGAATGACCAGGAATAACGTCCATCCATAAAGGAAGCCGGTGAGCGGATTATAAGCTTTGCGAAGGTATACGTATTGTCCGCCGGCATGCGGGAACATCCCGGCAAGTTCACCATAGCTCAGGGCTGCAAAAACAGTAAGGAAGCCGGTGATGACCCAGGTCATGATAAGCCAGCCCGGCGATCCGACCTGCCTGGCGATATCGGCACCTACAATAAATACCCCGGAGCCAATCATAGACCCCATGACAATGGCAGTGGAGTCAAATAAGTTCAGGCTCTTTCGAAATGAGGATTCCTCTTTCATACACATCGTTTTCGATTATGCAAGATTAATGAAATTTCTCTACATTTGAAACCATCATACTCCAAATATGCCAAGGGTTGTACACATGATCCGGAACTTCCTGCCCCCGATGACATCCTTCGTCAGGAACCAGGTCATGCAGCATATAAGATATGAACCCACTGTGATTTTTACCGGGAAAAATGAAAGCCCCCTGTATCACGAGATATCCTCGAAATATCCTGCCTGGTCGCCGATCGGCTCTGAAAAAGGACAATGGTTGTGTGATCACCTTTTATTGTTTACTGCGGATGACCGTAAGCGGCTGATAAACCGGCTAAGGGAAACCAAGCCCGCCCTGGCCCATATTCATTATGGGGTGGAAGCCGTTCTTTTTGCGCCTGTGCTTAAAGCGGCCGGCATCCCCGCTCTTGTCTCATTTTACGGCCATGACTGTACAGCCTTCCCCTCACGTGGCTTTGGCATGGGAAAGTACCTTCTCAGGAGGAATGTGTTCAATAACCCGGCTGTAAAGATAGTCACAGCCATGTCGCCCGACATGGTGAAAGACCTTCTTGCCCTGGGATGCCCCCCCGGGAAAATAAGGGTGCATTATCATGGTATTGATACCAGCCGCTTCGGCCGGCCTGGGGAGTACAGGGAGGAGGGAGAGGTCACCTTTTTGATGATCAGCATGCTTGACCCTAAGAAAGGCCATGACGTGCTCATTAAGGCCTTTTCCCGGGCTGTTGCTAAGACTTCCGTGCCCATAAGGCTTCTTATCTATGGAAAAGGCGAGCTCGAGGATGAAATACTGAAGCAGATATCGGAAACCGGCTCCGACAGGATAAGGTTTATGGGGCCTCTTCAGTTCGGTTCAGGGGAACAGATGTCTGCTTTGTCTTCTGCGGATGTCTTTGTCCATCCAAGCCGGCAGTCGGCAAGCGGTGAGAAGGAAGGCATACCCGGGGCAATCGTTGAAGCCATGGCCTCGGGGCTCCCCGTGATAAGCACTCTTCATGCAGGCATCCCCTATGTCATTGAGGATCATAAAACCGGATTGCTGGTCAGGGAAAACAATGTGGAAGAACTGACCCGGGCTATCGTTCTTCTTGCCGGGGACAGCGCATTAAGAAAACAACTCGGAAAGGCTGCCCGCCAGTTTGCTTCTGAATCCCTTGATCTCAGGAAAAAGGAAGCCGAACTGGAAAATTTATATGATGAAGTTTCAAGGCAGTAAAAAAAAAGCCGCCCAGCTTAAAGGCGGCCTTTGATGTAGCGGGATCGAGAATTGAACTCGAGACCTCCGGGTTATGAATCCGACGCTCTAACCATCTGAGCTACCCCGCCATTTTTGAGGGTGCAAAGGTATAAATTTCAGGTAAAATCCCAAAGAAAATTTTAAGCTATCCAGATTGTTTTGATATTGACAAACTCTTTTATGCCGTAAGAAGCAAGTTCCCTGCCGTATCCTGATTTCTTTACTCCCCCGAACGGCAGGCGGGGATCCGATTTAACCATACCATTAACAAACATGGCCCCGGTTTCCACTTCCCTGGCGATGCGTTCGCCTTTCTCAGGGTCTTTGGTCCATACCGCCCCGGCAAGCCCGAACCGGGTATCGTTTGCAATGGACACCGCTTCTTCTTCAGTCGCGAACGGGAGGATGGTGAATACTGGTCCGAAGGTCTCTTCCTTGTAAACCGGCATGCAGGGGGTGACATTGGAAAGTACGGCAGGTTCATAATAGAAACCCTGAAGGGAAGGCCTGTTACCGCCGCAAAGCAGACTGGCTCCCTGTGCCACCGATCTTTTTACCTGGCTTTCAATATCGTCAACCAGGTCGGGACGGGCCAGGGGGGCAACCTGGGTGGAGGGATCCAGCGGATCACCCATCCTGAGTTCGCTTACCAGCCTGACAAGCTTTTTTGTGAATTCAGCCAGGATCTTTTCCGATACGATGAAACGTTTAGCCGAGATGCAGGTCTGTCCCTGGTTGACCATACGTGATGAAATGGCAGTGGCGACCGCTTTGTCAAGATCGGCATCTTCAAGGACAATGAACGGATCGCTTCCTCCAAGTTCAAGCACGGTCTTTTTGAGATTACGGCCCGCTGCAGATGCCACTTTGCTTCCTGCATCCTCGCTTCCGGTGAGGGTTGCGGCTTTGACCAGAGGATTGTTTATAACAGCTTCCACCGAGGAAGCAGGGATCATCAGGGTACGGAATATATCTTCGGGGAAGCCCGCTGTCACGAATAATTCCTCAATTGCCAGGGCGCATCCGGGCACATTCGAGGCATGTTTGAGTACTGCAGCATTCCCTGCCATCAGCGAGGGGGCGGCAAAGCGGAAAACCTGCCAGAACGGGAAATTCCAGGGCATGACGGCAAGGACCACACCTATGGGCTGAAAGCAAACAAGACTCCGTCCTGCATCAGATACAATGAGTTCATCCGCCAGCATCTTTTCGGCATTGGCCGCATAATATTCACAAACCGCGGCGCACTTCTCAATCTCGGCCACTGACTCTCTCAGGAGCTTACCCATCTCGGATGTCATCAGCCTTGCAAGCCGGTCTTTGTCAGACCTGATCACCCCGGCCATCCGCAGAAAAAGACCTGCCCTGTAAGAAAAGGATTGTTCCTTCCAGGATTTCCAGCTCTCATGAACCCTGCTTATGATCGCAGAAAATTCTTCGGGAGAATGTTCCCTGTATTCAGTAAGGACTTCTCCCGTAACGGGACTAATGCTTTTCATCGGAATTGATTTTGCTTTTAAGATATGATCCTGTATAAGATTCCTTACAGGCAGCAAGCCCTTCGGGAGTCCCCTCGTAAACGATATATCCGCCGGGGTCTCCACCCTCTTTCCCGAGATCGATCACCCAGTCGGCAAATTTGACAACCTCCTGGTTGTGTTCAATCACCAGTACCGAATGCCCTTGCTGTATCAGGGATTCAAAGGATATCAGCAGCTTGTGGATGTCATGAAAGTGGAGGCCTGTTGTGGGTTCGTCAAAAATAAACAGGGTCGGCTTTTCATTGCTGCCCTTCGACAGGAAGAATGCCAGTTTAATGCGCTGGGCCTCGCCCCCCGATAAGGTCGAAGAAGACTGCCCCAGGTGAAGGTATCCCAGCCCCACATCCTGGAGGGCCTTTAGCCTGGAAGCAATGCGCTTCTCAACGGCATGCCGGTTCTCCTGGCTAAAGAAATCAATAGCTTCGTCGACGGTCATATTAAGGATGTCGACAATGTTCTTTTCCCTCAGTTTAACATCCAGTACTTCCTCCCTGAACCGCTTTCCCTTGCAACTTTCACAGGGAAGATAGATATCGGCCATGAATTGCATTTCTATCTTGACAACCCCTTCTCCCTCGCATTCCTCGCATCTTCCGCCTTCAATATTAAATGAGAAATAACCCGGTTTATAACCCCTTGCTTTCGCCAGTGGCAGGTCGGCAAACAAACTCCGTATGTCATCGAAAGCTTTTATGTACGTGGCCGGATTGGAACGTGAGGACCTGCCAATAGGATTCTGATCAACAAGTTCAACGGCACCTATGCGGCTTATGTCGCCGTCGAGCCTGTCGAATTTGCCGGTCTTCTCCCCGTAGCCCCCAAAGATCTTTTTAAGGCTTGGATAGAGTACCCGTTTGACGAGGGAGGTCTTGCCGCTTCCGCTGACCCCGGTGATAGCGGTGATCACATGGAGGGGGATTTTTACATCAATGTTTTTAAGATTGTTTTCTCGGGCACCTTTGATAAGGATATATTCTTTCCATTTTCTTCTTCCCAGAGGCACCTCTATATGCAGATCCTTGCTCAGGTAGCGGCCGGTAAGGCTTTTTTTATCCTTCATCAGGGACTTGAAATTTCCCTGGAAAACAACCTCTCCACCGTTCCTTCCTGCCAGGGGGCCAATGTCGATGATCTCATCGGCACTCCTTATGATCTCTTCGTCATGCTCAACCACTATAACCGTATTACCAAGATCCCTCAGCCGTATAAGGACCTTGATAAGCCTCTGCGTATCCCTTGGATGCAGGCCTATACTGGGTTCGTCGAGGATATACATTGACCCCACCAGGCTGCTGCCAAGGGCTGTCGACAGGTTTATCCTCTGGGATTCGCCCCCCGAGAGGGAAGAAGAAAGACGGTTCAGGGTAAGGTATCCCAGTCCAACGTCGTTGAGTACCTCCAGGCGGTTGTTTATTTCTATCAGCAGGCGGTTGGAGATGGTTTTTTCATGTTCATCCAGTCTGAGCCTGCCGAAGAACCCTGTAAGACCGGTGACCGGCATCAAAACCAGGTCAAGGACCGATTGCCCGTTGATCTTCACATATGCGGCATCTTTTCTGAGCCTTGTGCCCCTGCAGTCGGGGCAAACAGTTTTGCCGCGGTACCTCGACATCATCACACGGTACTGGACTTTGTAGTTCTGGCTTTCGATGAAAGCAAAGAATTCCCTCAGACCGTGGAAATATTCATTGCCGCTCCAGAGCAGGGCCTTTTGATCAGATGTAAGTTCATGAAACGGCTTATGAACAGGGAAGTCGAATTTGTAAGCATTCATAACAAGTTCGTTCTTCCATTCGCTCATTTTCTCGCCTCTCCAGCAGGCGATGGCTTCCTGGAATACCGAAAGATTTTTGTTCGGTACGACAAGGTCTTCGTCAATGCCGATGATACTCCCGAACCCTTCACATGTTTTACAGGCTCCATAAGGGTTGTTGAAACTGAAAAGATTAACCGAAGGTTCTTCAAACACTATGCCGTCGGCTTCAAACTTGTTGGAAAATGAACGGTTTGAGCCTGATTCATTGATCCATTCGAGGTCACAGTATCCATGGCTTTCAAAATATGAAGTCTGCACTGAATCGGCCAGGCGGCCCGCCAGGTCCTGGTCCTCATGCTTTACAATGATGCGGTCAATCAGGACCGAAAGGGAAGAAAAGGGCTTTTTGCTCATTTCCATGGCATCTTCAATCCTGATGATTTCACCATCGATCATAACCCTTGTAAATCCTTGCTGCAGGAGGACATTGCATTTATTCTTAAAGTCTCCGTTCACCCTGTCAACCGAAACCGGGGCGTATATGCTTACTTTGGTTTGTTCGGGAAGGGATAAAATAAAGTCCACCACGTCTGACACTGTGTCTCTTTTGACCATTTCGCCTGAAAGAGGTGAATATGTTATCCCGATCCGGGCAAAAAGCAGCTTTATATATTCATAGATTTCCGTAGATGTACCCACAGTGGATCTTGGGTTCAGGGTGCTCACTTTTTGTTCGATGGCAATGGCAGGCGCAATACCTTTGATATAGTCCACATCGGGTTTGCTCATCCTGCCGAGGAACTGCCTTGCATATGCGCTGAGGCTTTCAACATACCTTCTCTGCCCGTCGGCATACAATGTGTCAAAAGCCAGGGAGGACTTCCCGGAACCGGAGAGCCCGGTGATCACAACAAGTTTATTCCTTGGAATGGCAAGGCTGATATTTTTGAGATTATTGACCCTGGCGCCTTTTATTATTATAAAATCTTTGGGATCGAGTGCATCAGGGTTAAATGTTTTCATCTCTGGAGTTCAACGGGTTTGCAAAATTATGAATAAAACTTGCTTTTTACATTTTTTGCTTATATTTGCGAAACCTTTCGGGGTAATAAACGTAATAAAATATAAACCGGCACCATTAAACGGTGCACAACCATAGGAGGGACTTTATCGGCCACACGTCTACGCTTTGAAACCTAAACCGAAGCGACATGATTTCACAAGTCAGTGACCATGAGCTGATTAATGCTTATATAGCAGGTCAGCAGTCTGCCCTCGAAAAGCTAATCCACCGTCATAAAAGCAGAGTATTTGCTTATATCCTTATGGTAGTTAAGGATAAGGAACTTGCCGAGGATCTGTTCCAGGATACCTTTATCAAGGTTATCAATACTATCCGTTCGGGACAGTATAAGGAAGAAGGCAAATTTATTCAATGGGTCATGCGCATAGCGCATAACCTGATCATAGACCATTTCAGGAAATCAAACCGCCTCCCTCTCATCGAAAACAGCAACGATTACGATATCTTTGAAAAAGTGCGTATCCCTGTTGAATCAGTTGAGGAGATGCTTATTACAGAACAGATCCATAAGGATGTAAAAAAGCTTATCGAATATCTTCCAAGGGAGCAAAAGGAAGTTCTGGTACTGAGGCATTATTCAGATATGAGTTTCAAGGACATTGCGGAACTCACGAATGTCAGTATAAATACGGCACTCGGCCGTATGCGTTATGCCCTGATCAACCTGCGTAAACTGGTGAAGGAGAATGAAGTCATACTGTCGGTGTGAACAGTAACTAGTCAGCAGTCGGCAGTCACCATTCACCATTTACCAGCCATGAGCCATGAGCCATGTGGCATGTGACACGTGGCATGAGGTACCAGTCATCAATAAAAAAATATTTTTCAATTCGCAAAATAAGCCCCCGGGCATCTCCGTTTAATAGACATGAACGTCATTAAAAATCAACGGTATGCCTATGAAGAGACACGCTACGCTTTTTTCTTTGAATTCCAGAAATCCAAAGGAGAACGGTTTTTCCGCAGAATCCAGGATTAACCAGAAGACAGTTTCTCCCAGTGATTCGGTGATCCGAAATATCCTGAACTACTCTCAGGCACTAGCAATACTGAAAACACAAGACTCCGGAACAATCCGACTGGTGATGAACTAAATAAAAAAGGCCGCTCAACGAGACGGCCTTTTTTATTGTATAATTTCAGGATTTACATCCTTTCTTCCTTGATACGGGCTTTCTTACCCCTGAGTTCCCTCATGTAGAAAATCCTTGCCCTGCGAACCACTCCGCGTTTGTTTACATCGATCTTGTCAATGAAAGGGGAGGAGAGGGGGAAAATTCTTTCAACGCCGATGTTACCGGAGATCTTGCGCACCGTGAAAGTGGCGTTTATGCCTTTGCCTGAACGTTGCAGAACAACTCCCTGGAAATTCTGGATACGTTCCTTGTTGCCTTCCTTGATTTTATAGTGAACGGTAATGGTATCACCGGCTTTAAACCTGGGATATTCCTTCTTCTCGATAACGGTATCTTCTACAAATTTAATGATCTCAGCTCTATTCATGACGTCGATAAAATTAATGGGGTTCTGTACAAAAAGTTTGCAAATATAGGACTTTTTTTTGATTTGCAAATGAAAACTGTTTGGTTTTATTTTTGGATGACGGAAAGCTGGATAGTTGGAAAGCTGGATAACTGGAAGACTGGAAAAGGGCTCATGGATTACTACTCGGATAGCAACCCCGGCCTGCGTTTTTTTGTCCGTTCGATGCTCTGTTCATGCCTCCATTTCACTATTTCCTTATCATTCCCCGACAACAGGACCGGGGGGACCTTCCATCCCCTGAAGTCTGAAGGACGGGTATATACGGGAGGGGAGAGAAGATTATCCTGGAATGAATCGGAGAGGGCAGAGGTCTCATCATTCAGCACACCGGGAAGCAACCGCACCACGGCATCCGAGAGAACAGCCGCTGCAAGTTCGCCGCCAGAGAGAACATAGTCCCCGATCGAGATCTCAAGTGTTATAAAATGCTCCCTTATCCTTTCGTCAATGCCTTTGTAATGCCCGCAAAGGACCAGGAGATTCTTACTAAGTGAAAGCCGGTTGGCCAGTTTCTGATCCAGGAGATTGCCGTCGGGACTGAGATAAATCACTTCATCGTACACAGTTTTTGAGCTTAAATCCTCAATGCAGAGTGCAATGGGCTCTATCATCATGACCATGCCTGCGGTTCCCCCGAACGGATAATCATCAACGGTTTTATGCTTGCCTGCCGACCAGTCGCGGATGTTGAACAGATTGATTTCAGCCAGGCCCTTCTCCTTAGCCCTTTTGATGATAGAATGCGAGAACACGCCATCAAACATTTCGGGAAACAGTGTCAGGATGTCGATTTTCATTTCAGATGGCCAGTTTTAATCCGTCGTACGCTAATCTTACAAAGTCGGGAAGCTTGCTGTTGACCTCTTCATGCAAGCCAACAAAATGGCTCAGGTGGGTCAGGTAAGCTGCTTCAGGCTGGAGCCTGGTAAGTAATTCCACGGCTTCTCCCACCGAAAAATGGGAAACATGTTTGGAATTCCTGAGGGCATTTAAAACTATCACCCTTGAACCTTTAATTTTCTCAATTTCCTTTTCCGAAATATAGGATGCATCGGTGATATATGTGAAATCGCCGATACGGTAACCTGTAACGGGAAGTTTGTCATGCAGGACATTGATCGGCAGGAAACCTACATCCCTGATGGAAAACGGGGTATCGTCAATGTTGTGGATCGTCAACTGCGGGGCGCCGAAATACCTGGCTTCCGAGAAAATATAAGGAAACTCGGTCTGAATGGCTTCCATTACCTGCCGGCTGCCGTAAATATCTATCTTTTTATTCAATACATAATTAAAAGCCCTGATATCATCCAGACCTGCAATATGATCACGGTGCTCATGGGTAAAAATAACCGCATCCAGGTTGTTGACATTTTCCCTCAGCATCTGCAAGCGGAAATCCGGTCCGCAATCAATCACAAAAGTGGAGCCATTAACTTCCACCATCACCGAAGTGCGCAACCTTTTATCATGCAGGTCGGGCGACAGGCATACCGGGCAATCGCAGGTAATGACCGGGACTCCTATCGAAGTGCCTGTACCCAGGAAGGTTACTCTAATTTGTTTGTCGATGGTGGTTTTCATCAGAATAGAAGTTCGTCGATCTGGGATTTGTCGATAATCAGTTGTTTCCTTAAGTCTTCGATCGAGGACATTGTTTTCTCCTCCCTGAGACGTTTGTGAAAATACAGGGAGAGGACTTTGTTGTCAAGCTGCTCGTTACTGTCGGTGAGATGAACCTCCACCAGGGTATCTATAGGCGATTCATGGTTTTTCTTAACGAAACACATGCCTTTCTGGGTCGTTGTGCCGCCCTTTACCGAAACGGCATACACCCCGTTGGGAGGGACCAGTTTGCAGTCTTCTTCCACCTGTAAGGTATAACTTGGAAATCCGATCTCGGCCAGCATGATATTACTTGGCCTGGCAGGCCCCATTATAATATAAAAGTGGTCGAGATAGGCATTGGCTTTTTGCATGTTCCCGTCAAGAAGCGCTTTGCGGATCTTGGTCGAACTTACTGATTCGTTGTGAATGTCCTGTTCGGGGATTTCCTCTACTTCAAACCCGTTTTCTGACCCCAGTTTGCGCAGTGCATCGTAATCCCCTTCACGGTTGTGCCCGAAGTGGTGGTTGAAACCTATGATGATCTTCCTTGCGTGGAGTTTGTTTAAAAGGATGCTCCTTACAAATTCCACCGAGGTGATCCTCGAGAATTCAACGGTAAAATCAACAATTATAAGATTGTCGAGCCCGGCTTTCTCAAGGAGATAGATCTTCTCACGCTGTGAATTGATGAGATACAGGTCCTTCCCCGCAGTTTCAGGGTAAAGAACCTTCCTGGGGTGGGGATGAAAAGTAATCAGGACCGTCTCTCCGCCAATATCATCGGCATGGTTCCTTAAATGCTGTAAAATTACTTTATGGCCAATGTGCACCCCGTCAAAGGAACCGGTGGTCACAACAGCATTCCGGATTTCCCCGACTTCGTCAAAATTTTTATAAATCCTCACGTTTGATTTTACTTAAACCGTTCGTCGTTTTTCTTGGCGAAGAACGCTACCTTTTCAAGGGATGTTATCATATCGTATTCTTCGAGGTATACATAGGCAGGAACATTGAGGGGTTTTGGGGTATAATTCAATATTCCCTTTATCCCTGACAGCACAAGCGATTCGGCAATCTCAGGGGCCTGTTCAGAAGGTACTGTAATAATCCCTATGGATATGTTGTTCAGTTTAATGATCTCAGGCATCTGGTTGATGTGGTAACAAGGAACTCCATCAAAAACCCTGTTGATCTTTTCGGGGTTGATGTCAAAAGCCGCAATCATGCTGAGCTTCGAGCGTTTTCCCTTGAAGTAGCTGATAAAAGCCTTGCCCAGGTTGCCCAGGCCGACTACCGCGACCCGCTGCCCTCTTTCCGAATCTATTATTTTACCAATGAGTTCGATCAGCTCCTTGATGTCATAGCCTTTTCTCAGGTTTCCTGAATACCCGATCAACATAAGGTCACGCCTCACCTGGACCGGAGTTATATGCAGCATCTGCGCGATTTCATGAGAAAAAACATGGGTCTTTTCTTTCGATAATATCATCAAAAGTGCACGGCGATACTGGCTTAGGCGTTCGACGGTTTTGTGAGGTAGATTTTTTATGAACATGGTTTTTCAATTGGAAGTTTGACTTTAAATTTACTGCCTATATCCGGCTGGCTGGTAACCTCAATAGTTCCCTTATAAGTGTCGATCAGCTTTTTGACAATGGCAAGCCCAAGCCCGCTGCCGGTTATATTTCTGGTTTTTTCGCTTTTAATTCTTACAAAATCGTCGAAGATCTTATTCAGGTCCTCGGGATTGATCCCTATACCCGTATCTTCCACAAGGATCTCAACACAGGTTCCGTCCTCACCTATGGTGCAGTCTACAGTTCCGCCTTCCCTGTTATATTTAATAGCATTGCTTATCAGGTTGTTGAAGATGATCTCCATTTCCTCGTTGTCGGCCATGACTTTTACGACATCATTCCCGTGAAGGTTAAGCTTAACATCCTTTTGGATGGAATATGGCCTCATCGTATCAATCGCAGTATGCGCAATATCCACGAGATTAATTTCCCTGATGTCCCTTGTCCCTTTCCCCGATGTGACTTTTGTAAGATCCAGCAAATCAAGAATCAGTGTCCTCATGCCTTTGATTCTCTCAAGCATCCGGTCAACCATGTAATCATAACTCTCCAGTTGAGGGCCCGCCTGCCTTTCCCTGATCATTTGCAAGTACCCTTCAATCGAATTGAGGGGTGCCTTCAGCTCATGGGAGAGGACCGAGAGAAACTGGAACCTGATCTGCTTTCCGGTCTCCTGAAGTTTGTTGGTCATTTTCTTCAGGAAAACCCTTTTCGTGATGTTTTCGATCGAAGACTTCAGTTCCTGAGGGGTAAACGGTTTGGGGATGAAATCATATGCCCCGTCACTTGTAGCCTTTACTGCAAGTTCCAGCGATGCATACGAGGTGATCATCACAACGATGATGTTCATTTGTTTTTTGCGGATGTATTCCAGGACTTCAACTCCCTGGATGCCGGGCAATTTATTATCAAGCAGCAGAATGTCGGGTTTGTCGGTTTCAATGAGTTCAATACCGGCTTCACCCGTTGAAGCTTCCTGGACCACAAAGTCAAAAGCTTCTTCCATGAACGGGTAATCCACCCTGAAATTTCGCAAAATACGGCTTATGCCGCTCCTGATGCCAGGTTCATCATCAATTACAAGAATCTTTAAAGTCGACATGTTAATAAAATCACATCAAAAATAAGTGAAAAAAACTGTATTTCAACATCAGCTGTTCATTTTGATCAGCAGATTATCAATTTCCTCCTTGAGCTTTTCCTTCCTTATCCCTTTTTCAAGGAAAAGATCGGCTTTGATCCATTTCCTGTTGTTCTCGTCGTTGATGTCAAACGAGATGCCTGTTTCAGCTGCGACACCGGTTGCAATAATGATAGGGACTTCCGGGTATTTTTTCTTCATTTTATAACAGAGGATGAACCCGCTGTCCTCGTTTTCCATCATCAGGTCAAGAATGGCAAGATCAGGTTTTGTTTTTAAAATAAGTTCTTCCGCTTCTTTCTGGCTTTCGGCAAGAAGCGTCTGAAATCCGAAGGATTCAACCCTGGCTTTCAGCTGGTAAAGGTAATCCTGGTCATCGTCAACGATCAGGATAGTTTTTTTTGTGGTCATACTGCAATTATTTAGTGTAGTGTGAAATCATATTCTCGGCAATGTTATCGTAAACGTCGTTCCTGTAGGCCCTTCCCCGGGATCATCATTTGACTCCACGTTAATCTTCCCTTTATGCATTTTCACAATTCCATATATCAGGGCAAGGCCAAGCCCGGTGCCCTTGCCCATTTCCTTTGTAGTAAAGAAAGGAGTGAATATTTTATCCATATGTTTTTTTGATATGCCGGTGCCGGTATCTCCGATCATAAACCGGATTTCGTCGTTATCTCCTTCGACACCAACAGTTAGTCTGCCGCCTTTCGGCATTGCTTCAACAGCATTCTTTTCAAGGTTGGTCAGGACCTGCATCATCTGGTCAATATCCAGCCTGGCCTGGGGATTGGTGATGTTGCTTTCAAAAACAACTTCAATGTTCGCAGGTTTAATTATGGAATCGATACTATGCCTGGTGAATTTGATCACATCTGTTTCACTCAGGGTCACCTGGTTTTTACGGGCAAAGTTCAGCAGGCCGCTTACGATCTTTTTGCAACGTTCGGCCTGTTCTGCAATAAGCTTCAGGTCTTCACGTGCCGGATCGTTTTCGGGGGATTCATCGATCAGGATATTGGAATACATGGTGATCACACCGAGAGGGTTGTTCAGCTCATGGGCTATGCCTGCCGACAGCTGCCCCATATGGGCGAGCTTCTCCGACTGCTTCAGCGCCTGCTTTGCTTTGGCCAGTTTGTCGTTGGAAACATTAAGATTATTGATTGAATCGTGCAATTTCTCAATTGTAAACGGTAGGCACATTTCCGGTTCAGCCAGGCCTTTCACTATCGCAATTGCATGTTCAACACAGGTATCATACCCGCAGGTGCCGCAGTTAAGATGATCTTCGGGTTTAAATTTCCCCATGGCATGCAGGGCTTCAAGTATTTTATCTTCGGATGGGATCTCGAAGCGGCGGTCTTCGGGACTGAATTGCTGGGAATAATCCAGATCTTTGAATTCACTTACCTGGCTTTCCCATTCATCCTTATCGACCGACGCCAGTTTCTTAGTTACATATTCTCCTACAGCAGCGCTCCTTGCAAATCGTTTCCCCCCGGGCGAAGTCCCCGGCCCCATGATACATCCCTCGCAACAGAGCAGCATCAGGTTCTTGTTCCTGATGAGGCCTTCTTCAAATTCTCTTACAGCCTCCTTGAAATTCACTCTTCCTTCAGCGATCACGACCTGTTCTTCAGGAATGGTTTCTTTGGAATTGGCGGTGAAGTAAAGTCCCCGGCTGATAGGGAAAATAGCCCCTTTCCAGCTTACCGGGGGATCAAATTCCGATGGATTGGAATTGTCATGGATGATTCCTTTTTGCTGGAACATCTCCCTGAGCTCCCTGAAAGTAAGAACTTCATCAACTTCCTCTGCTTCGGCTTTTTTTGCAAAACAGGGACCAATGAAAACAACCTTCAGGTCAGGTCCATATTTCTTTTTCATGATCCTTGTCATGGCCAGCATGGGCGAGGCAATAGGTGAGAGGTAGCTCGTAAGCTCGGGGTGGTAATGCCTGATGAAATAAACAATGGCCGGACAGTCGGAGCTGATCTGCCCGACCCCGTTTGTGTTCTTGATCCTGCTTTCATATTCCCTGGCCACCATGTCGGCTCCGAATGCAACCTCTGCGACATAATCGAACCCAAGTGACCTGATCATTCCGACAAGTTTGCGGTAATCGGGAACATCGGTGAACTCGGCCGGGAAACTGGGCGCAATGCAGGCCGCAATTTTTTTGTCGGACTTTAACAGCTCGTTCACTTCATCAATTGAACGCAGGGGATATTTTGCCCCCTGGCTGCATACTTTTACACAGTTCCCGCAGCCTATGCAACGTTCATTGATTACTTCAGCCTGGGTTTTTATGATTTTAATAGCCTTTACAGGACATTCCCTGACGCAGGTATAGCATACACGGCACTTATCCTTAACCGTGAAAACGAGTTGCCTGTGATATGCATGGCTCATACCGAAGCTGGTTTTGGTTGATCTTTATGCAAAATTTCCCGGTTCATGGCACTATTGGGTTTGGAAAGGAATTTATCGAACAGTTCAGTTACATTGGGGTTTTTATGAGCCATTTTCACCATTTCTTCTTCGTCAATATCATAAAGCGCCTTCATCCTGGCTTTCAGGCTCTTTTCATCAAGGCCGATTTGCTGGCCCCCTCCATTGATACAGCCATTTGGACAAGCCATAACTTCCACGATCTGTAAATCATCACGACCGGCGGCAATTTCATCAAGAAGTGCGATGGCATTGGCCAATCCGCTGACCGCAACCACATTCACGGCTTGTTTGTTGATTTTAATCCTGGCTTCCTTCCGGGCCTTAAGCCCCCTCAGGTCGTTGATTTTAACGGGGCTCAGGTCCTGCCCGGTACTCATGAAGCTTATCGTACGAAGCAAACCTTCGAGGTGGCCTCCTGAAATACCGAATAACCTTCCTGAGGAACTGCTCAGGCTGAAAGCTGTGTTTGAAGGTTCGGTTTCAAGGTTCCCCAAATCGATCCCGAGAAGCCTGATGATCCTTATCAGTTCCCTGATTGTTATTACAGCATCCACTGATTTAATCCCGGTATTGTCTGACTCTGCTTCAGCCTTTTTTGCAGTGCAGGGCATCACCGAGACTACAAATACTTTCTCGGGTTTAACCCCGGCGCTGCTCGTAATATACTGTTTGATCACCGTCCCCATGATTTGCTGAGGGGATTTCAATGGTGACAGATAGTCCTTGAATTCAGGCCTGAAGACTTCAATATACCTGACCCAGGACGGGCAGCAGCTTGTAAAAAAAGGTAATTTTTTATTTTCAGGCTGGCGTTCCAGGAAAATGGCAGCTTCTTCCATAATGTTTATGTCGGCAGCAAAGGAAGTGTCAAAACTCTGCCTGAACCCCATCTTCCTGAATGCAGAACGTAAAAGATTCAGAATATCCTTGTTGGATTTTAATGAGAACTCCTCGGCTATGGCTGCAGGTACCGTAGGGGAAAACTGCACCACAGGGTAAAGTTCGGTATTGCCCAGGACTTCGATCACCGTCTGAAGGGCCTTCCGCTCTGTAAGCGCACCGGTAGGGCAGGCCAGTATGCATTGCCCGCATTTGACACAGGCAGTGAAGTTCAGGCCTTTGTTGTAAGATGTCCCAATCCTGGTATTTGAGCCCCTCCCGACTGCATCGATGGCCGCAACACCTATAACCTCCCGGCATACCCTGCTGCAACGTCCGCAAAGAACACATTTTGCCGGATCCCTCTGGATAGACTGACAGGCCTTATCGATCTGGACAGGTTTATGCTTGCTGATATATTTTCTATCCCTGACCTGGAGTTCTTCCGATAAAACCTGAAGTTCGCAACTGCCGTTCCTGTCACAATACAGGCAGTCATCAGGGTGATTGGCCAAAAGCAGTTCAACAAGGGTCTTCCTTGCTTTAAGCACCCGTGGGGAATGCGTATGGATCTGCATCCACTCCTCCACCTGGTGGGAACAGGCAGGGACAAGATGCGACAATCCTTCCACTTCAACAACACACATACGGCAGGCCCCGCTGGGCGAAAGACTGCTCAGGTAACAGAGTGTGGGGACTTTAACGCCAATGCGGTTCAGCACCGTTAAAATGGTTTCTCCCCGTTTGGCATTGACCTGCTGGCCGTTTATTTCGATATTAAGTAGCATAATCTTCTATTTAAAATAGATTGCGCTGAATTTACATGCATCAAAACAAATCCCGCAACCGGTGCATTTGGATTCTATGATAAAATGTGGCTGTTTGAGCGAACCGATAATTGCGTTTTCCGGGCATTTCTTCTGGCAAATATTACAGCCGTTGCAATATTCCACATCGATAAAGAAGGTACGAAGATCATGGCATACGCCTGCAGAACACCTCCTGTCGAAAATATGCTCTTCAAACTCCTCCCTGAACCATTTCAGTGAACTCAGTACAGGGTTAGGCGCATTCTGTCCCAACCCGCACAGGGAAGTGTCACGGATGACCTCGGCCAGGCTTTCAAGCTGGACTACCCCCTTGAACCGTTCCAGGGTCTCATGCGTGGATTCTTCCTTTGGCCTTTTTGTAATGCCTTCAAGTATGTCAAGCATCTTTCTCGTCCCTTCCCTGCAGGGAATGCATTTCCCACAACTTTCGTTTTGCAGGAAATCCATGAAATACCTGGCAAGATTTACCATGCAGGTCTTTTCGTCGAGGATGATGAGCCCGCCTAAACCCAGGGTAGCTCCTATTTCGGAGAGAGATTCAAAATCAATGGGAGTATCAAGGTTTGCCGGCGGGATACATACTCCTGCAGGTCCGCCTAAATGAACTGCTTTTAATGAATTCCCATCCTTCACACCCCCTGCAATATTGTATATTATAGACGAAAAAGTGGTCCCCATGGGCACTTCAATGAATCCTGTTGATACAGATTTGCCGGCAACGGAAAACAATTTAGTTCCCCTGGATGATTTTGAGCCAAGTGATTTGAACCAGGCAGGGCCGTTTTCAAGGATCCCCGGTACATTGGCAATGGTCTCAATATTATTTATCACCGTAGGCTGTCCCCAGAGGCCTTTTTCGGCAGGGTAGGGTGGTTTTGAACCGGGCAGTCCCCTCTGGCCCTCGAGGCTGGCTACGAGGGCAGTTTCCTCCCCGCATACAAAAGCCCCTGCTCCCTGGCGAACGCTAACAGAAAGGTTAAACCCGCTGCCGAAGATGTTCTCGCCCAGCAGGCCGTATTCCTTTGCCTGTTTGATCGCGGTGTTAAGGATGTTCAGGGAGTTCTCGTAGTCGGACCTGACATAAATTATTGCCTGGCTCGCGCCTATGGCATATGAGGCGATTGCAATTCCTTCAAGGACCCTGTGCGGGTCGCTTTCAATCATTGCCCTGTCCATAAATGCCCCGGGATCGCTCTCGTCGGCATTGCAGATCATGTACTTCTGGTCCCCCGCGGTGTCCAATGCGATCTTCCATTTTTTACCCGTCGGGAACCCCCCGCCTCCGCGTCCCCTTAACTCGCTCTGGTCAATGATCTCGCAGATCTTATCGGCAGGATAATTCAATACGGTCTTATAAAGTGATTTATAACCTCCCCTCACAATGTAATCGTCAATTGAAACCGGACTGGTGATCCCTGCATTTTTCAGGATGGATCTTCTCTGGTTGCAGAACCAGGGGATTTGATCAATTAAAGGGATGTTTGGCCATTCTTCCTGGCCCGGCTGCTTATACTGGCCTAATGCCTGGTCGGGAAGTAAAGTGTGATGAAGAACTGAGCTCAGGATGTCATCTACTTTGTCAGCGGTCACATTGGCGAATGATAACCTGGTTTTTCCGGGTAACTGAACATCAAGTATGGGTTCTGCAGAACAATAGCCGTTGCAGCCGACTTCAATGACATCTGCACTGATGTTGTTCTCAGCAACATACCTGTTCACATTCTCAAGCGTGGACCTGGCTCCTGAAATTATTCCACATGTCCCGGTTCCTATATAGATCGCAGGACGGGTAACTTTATCGCGTCTGAGAAGCGCTAACTTCTCGGTAGTCGCTTTGTCGAATATCCCGGAATAATTTTTAATGACTTTCTCGATCAGAAATGCCCTGTTGTCGTTTACTTCCTTTGCTGGCATATTACTGTTTTTTTTCTCTGAGAGTACGGATGATTTCCGACAAATCACTTACACTCAGGCGATGGTAATAGTTCTCATTTATCCTGATGACCGGTGACTTGCCGCATCCGCCCATGCAGTTTACGATCTCAAGGCTGAATTTCCTGTCCCTTGTCACAGAGCCTGCCTGGATTTTCAGCGATTTTTCAATCTCTTTGAGGTAGGATGAAGAACTGCAGAGATAACATGAGGTTCCGCGGCAAACCTGAATATGGTATTGCCCCCTCTGCCTGAATCGGAACTGGTCGTAAAAAGTGGCCACTCCATAGATCCTGTTCGTTGGAATATGCAGATAATCAGATACTTTATCTACAATTTCATCGGTGAGATACCCTTTTTCTTTCTGGATGTCCTGAAGAAGGGGGATCAGGTTCTCGGGTTTTTTCAGGCTGTATTTTTCGAAAATATGATCCATGGAATTTCTTTTACAGTTTGTTGGGAATTTTTAGTCTAAATCACACAAATCTTGTCTTCAACAACATACAAAAATACTTTAATATTTTCAATAATGAAAATTTATTGTGAATAATTTAGCATTGTTAATAAATAAACAGTAAATGAACTTGTCCAATAACCGTAAAAAAATAACTGAAACTTTTTCAAAGAGGCGATATATTTGTACTTTTGAGCATTATGACTGTATCCCCATTATTGGAAATCCATCAGGACAATTGTATTAAATGTTACTCTTGTGTAAGGATTTGTCCGGTCAAAGCCATCAGGGTAGACGTAAATACTGAGTATCCTTCCATTATTCCAGAGCGCTGTATCGGTTGCGGAAGTTGTTTCATGGCTTGTTCACCCGCTGCCATCACTTACAGGTCTTCTATAAATGAAGTGAAGCAGATGATCGCTTCCGGCGAAAAAGTAGCGGCTGTATGTGACCCGGCCATTTCGGGGGAATTCCACGATATTACCGATTACCGCAAGTTTGTCCAGATGATCCGGAACCTCGGATTTGCATACGTCACCGAGGTTTCGTTCGGGGTAGACCTCGTTGCGAATGAATATAAGCAACTGCTGGAAGATTTCAAAGGGAAGTACCATATTATGGCAAACTGTCCGGCCGTGGTCTTTTTCATCGAGAAGTATTACCCTGAGATGGTCAGCAACATAGCTCCTATCGTTTCACCCATGGTCGCCACAGCCAAGGTTGTCCGCCAGAGGTACGGGCAGGAGATTAAAGTTGTAGCCATCGGCCCCTGCATTGCAGCTAAGGATGAGGCCTTGAGGATTACCGGCGATGGGAAGATAGATGCCGTTCTGACGTTTACAGAACTCAGAAGGTTATTCAATGAGTTCAATATCAGAGAGACCCAGCTTGAATTTTCGGAGTTTGATCCCCCTCTCGGGAACAAAGGCTCATTATATCCTATAAGCGATGGGATACTCCAGGCAGTTGACATCAGCGAGAACCTGCTCAGTGGTAACATCATCACGACCGAGGGCCGCAACAATATGCTGAGTGCGGTAAAGGAGTTTGACAGCCGCATTGACCTCATCCGCCGTCATTTTAATATTTTTTATGATGACGGATGTTTGATGGGACCCGGCACCTCCCAGGGGGGAGAGAAATTCCTGCGCCACACCCTGGTCACCGATTATGCGAATAAAAGGCTGAACACCCTTGACCCGGAAGCCTGGCAAAGAGATATTGATGAATTTAAAGGTCTGGATTTCAGCAGGGATTATATACCCGATGACCAGCGGCTTCCGTTGCCGTCGGAAGAAAAAATAGAAGAGGTCCTTGAGATGATCCACCGCCAGGACCAGAGAGACAATGATATTGGATGTGAATCCTGCGGTTATCCCAACTGCCGTGAATTTGCCATTGCCATTGCCCAGGGACTGGCCACTACCGATATGTGCCATATTTTCAGCGGCAGGAACCGCCAGGAATATATAAAAACCTTACGCACCACCAACGAGAAACTTGCCAAGACCCAGGAAGCCCTGAGGGTTTCGGAGGAGAAAGCCAAGCAGGAAAAAGACAGCCAGCTGGAAATCTCTGCCCTGGTTTCCGCCATGCTGCAACAGCTGGTGTCGGGGGTTGTGATTGTTGACGAAAACCTGAGGATTTTGCATGCCAACAAGGCATTTATAAGGATACTGGGTGAAGAGGCCGCCATGGTCGATGAAGTGATCCCCGGGCTGGAAGGCGCTGACCTTAAATCCCTGCTTCCCATCCATTTTTATAAGATTTTTTCCTTTGTGCTTTCTTCGGATGAGAGCGTGGAGCGCAAGGACGTGCAGTATGGAAACGGCATGTTGAACGTCTCGGTTTTTTCGTTGCGTTCAAAGAAGTTTGTTGGCGGTATCATCAGGGATATGTATATGCCGGAGGTGTATAAAGAACAGATCATCACCCGCATGAAGGAAGTGATAGACCAGAATTTTGACATGGTCCAGAAGATTGCCTTCCTGCTTGGAGAAGGAGCAGCAAAGACCGAACAGATGCTTAATGCCATCATCGAATCGCATCAGTCCCAAAATAAAAAGTAAGTCCTGACCATGGACGAGAAATTCTATATCGAGGTTGTTTGCAAGCAAAAGAACCATGGCGATGCCAGGGTTTGCGGGGATGTTTTTTACACCAAGAAGATATCTGAGGAAGGTCGTATCATTGCTGTGCTTTCCGACGGCATGGGCCATGGCATCAAGGCCAATATCCTGGCGACTCTCACATCCACTCTCGCATTAAATCTTACCCAGGAGCATAAAAGCGTGGAATCCATAGCTGCGACTATCATGAATACCTTGCCTGTCGACAGTGTGAAGGAAATGAACTATTCGACATTTACCATTGCCGATATCGATGTGGACGGGGAAATCCAGATCCTGGAGTATGAAAACCCGAAAACCCTGTTTTTCAGGGGGGCAAGGCTGTTTGAACCCCAGTGGAATGTGGTTGTGCTTGAAGGTGTAAAGCATGCAGGGAAAGAGGTCCTGACGACCAGTTTCAAGCCTGTTAAGGAAGACCGTATCATTTTTTGTTCCGACGGGGTGGTACAATCGGGACTGGGTTCCGACAAATACCCTGTTGGATTCGGGCTGGCGAACCTGGAGATGATGTTAAACGATGCCATACAGGAGGAACATGATATTTCAGCCGACCGGCTTGCGTCAAAAGTTATCGACCGTGCCAACCTGAATGACGGGTTTCACCCGAAAGATGACATATCCTGTGCCGTGATTTATTACCGGGAACCGCGAAAGCTCATGATCTGCAGCGGTCCGCCGGTTGATCCTGCGAATGACAGCCTGATGGCCGGGCTGCTTCAGCAGTTTGAAGGGAGGAAGATCATTTCCGGGGCCACAACGGGCGACATGATAGCCAGGGAGTGGGGCCGTAAGATCGTTGATGAGAATGTCATGACCGATCCGGAGCTGCCACCGGTATCGCATATGGAAGGGGTGGAGCTGATCACCGAAGGGATACTGACCCTGAGCAAGGTGAGCGAGCTGCTTAAAAAATACAATTCGGCTTATGAACTGGGAAAAGGCCCTGCCGACCTGATCGTAAAGGCAATCCTTGAATGCGATGAGATCCATTTCATCGTTGGGACTAACATAAACGTGGCCCACCAGGATCCGACATTGCCTATGGAACTTGAACTACGGCGTACGGTGGTACACCGGATTGTGCGCACTCTTGATGAAAAATTCATGAAGGAAGCCTCAATGAGGTTTTTCTGAAAAGCAAAAGCCCGCAGATGAATAATTCCTGCGGGCCTGCATCAAGTATTAACCAAAAAACCAATCTTAAGTATTGTATTCGGCAATGATGTCGGCTACACCGTCAGGGGCCACACGCCCAAAAACTTTTTCTCCAACCATCACAACCGGTGCCAGTCCACATGCTCCGACGCACCTTAGGCAGCTTAATGAGAACTTCCCGTCGGGAGTGGTTTCGCCAACCTGGATATTGAGCTGTCGTTTAAATTCTTCAAGTACTTTCTCGGCACCACGCACATAACAGGCTGTTCCAAGGCAGATGGAAACCGGGTGAATGCCTTTTGGCTGCATGGTGAAGAAAGAGTAAAATGTGACGACGCCATAAACATGGGCTACTGATACATTCAGTTCCTTTGCGATCACTTCCTGGATCTCGGCCGGCAGGTAGCCGAACAAGCTTTGGGCCTTATGCAGGACGTTGATGAGTTCACCTTTATCGTTATTGAAAGTCTTGCAAACATCTTTCAGTTCCTGGATCTTCTTCTCCGATAATTTTATCTTGGCCATAATTTTCTGGTTTCTGGGTTCTGGTTTCTGGGTTTACTAGTGCCTAGTACCCAGTACCTGGTACCTGTTTATCATTCTTCCACAAACACCCCTGCACTCTTGTCAAAGTAATGGGTATGCAGAAGGTGGTGTGACATTTCCCCGCAAGGTTTGCCGAGAAATTCCCTGTACAATTCCTGTATGAACGGATTTTCGTGTGATTTCCTGATAGGTTTACCTGCATCTTCGCGGTAAAGTGCTGAAGCTCTCAGTTTGATTACCTCGGAATCACCGTGGTGGTATGGTTGCCCGCCTCCGCCAATGCAACCTCCCGGGCAGGCCATAATCTCAATTGCGTGGAAGTGGCTTTTCCCGTCGCGTATGTCTTCAAGCAGTTTACGGGCGTTGCCCAATCCGTGCGCTATGCCTATATTAATGGGCAAGCCGTCGAAATCGATAGTGGCATGCCTTACATTTTCAAGTCCGCGGAGCTCTTTGAAATCAACCTTTTCAAGTTTTTTCCCGGTGTACAGTTCATAAGCGGTACGGCATGCGGCTTCGATCACACCACCGGTTGTGCCGAAAATGACCGAGGCTCCGGTAGACTCTCCGAGGGGGTTGTCAAAATCATCCGCAGGCAGCGAATTAAAGTCAATATTCGATGCTTTGATGAGATGGGCAAGTTCACGGGTCGAAAGCGAATAATTCACGTCAGGATCTCCGTCAACCTTGAATTCATCGCGCTGGCATTCGTATTTCTTAGCCAGGCAGGGCATAATGGAGACCACAACCATGTTTTTACGGGCTATACCAAGTTTTTTGCCGAAATATTCCTTGGCAATGGGCCCGAACATCTGCTGGGGCGATTTAGCCGTTGAAGGGATATCGCGCATTTCGGGGAAATTGTGTTCGAAGAAATTAACCCAGCCGGGGCAGCAGGAGGTAAGTATGGGAAGTTTCACATTCTTATCACCCTTAAGGTAACGGGTAAGACGGTCGAGTAGTTCGGTGCCTTCTTCCATGATCGTAAGGTCAGCGGCGAAGTCAGTGTCGAATACATAGTCAAATCCAAGTCGTCGTAGTGCGGCGACCATCTTACCCGTTACAAGGGTGCCTGGCGCGAGGCCAAATTCTTCTCCTAAAGCAGCCCTGACGGCAGGTGCTGTTTGTACAACAACTGTCTTTGTAGGATCTGCGAGTGCATTGATAACGTTGCGCGAGTGGTCAACTTCAGTCAGGGCACCGGTTGGGCAAACAGATACACATTGTCCGCAATAAGTGCAGGGAGATTTCTCGAGATTCATCTCGAAGGCAGGTGCCACAACGGCCATAAATCCTCTGTTGACTGCGCTCAAAGCGCCAACCGTCTGAACGTCGTTACACATCATTTCACACCGCCGGCACATGATGCATTTATCCACATCCCGGATGATGGCAGGCGAAGTATCCTTGCGGTACTTCGACTGCTCACCCTGGTAAGGTATCTCTCTCACGCCGAGTTGCTGTGCCATGCTCTGGAGCTCACAACTTCCACTTTTGGCACAGGTAAGACATTCAGCAGGATGGTCTGATAGTATGAGCTCCAGAACGGTTCTGCGTGCGTTCAATACCCTGATGTTATGTGTGTAAACTTCCATACCCTCGGCTACCATGGTATTACAGGCAGGTGCGAGATTCCGTCTCCCCTTGACTTCAACCACGCAAACGCGGCATCCGCCCGGACGGTTTTCAATGTTCATGTCCTTCAGTTCGAAGTAGCAAAGGGTAGGTATATCGATGCCAACGGTCTTGGCTGCCTTTAAAAGCGTGGTATTTTCAGGAACTTCGGCGGTTTTTCCGTCAATGATCAGCTTTACCATATTCATAACGTTCCTTCCTCCTTAATTGATAATGATTGCATTGAATTTGCATTTTTCCATGCAGGCTCCGCATTTGATGCATTTTTCCTGGTCGATGAAATGGGCTTGTTTACGCTCACCGCTGATGGCATTGACCGGACAGTTGCGTGCACATAGCGTGCATCCGATGCATTTCTCAGCAATAACCAGGTATTGCATAAGCGATTTGCAGACTTTGGAGCGGCATTTTTTATCCTTCACATGCTCCATGTACTCATCATAAAAGTTATCTAATGTTGAGAGTACAGGGTTGGGGGAGGATTGCCCTAATCCGCAGAGTGAAGTGTCCTTTATGACTGTACCCAGGTTTCGCAGTTTGTCGATGTCTTCCATCGTGCCATTGCCCTGGGTGATTTTCCCTAGAATCTCATGGAGGCGTTTGTTCCCGATGCGGCATGGGGAGCATTTGCCACAGGATTCCTCGACTGTAAACTCAAGGTAGAATTTGGCTATTGCGACCATACAGTCGTCTTCATCCATAACGATCAAGCCTCCTGATCCCATCATTGAACCGGCGGCAATAAGGTTATCGTAATCGATAGGCGTATCGAGATGCTTTTTTGTAAGGCAACCGCCGGAAGGCCCGCCGGTTTGTGCTGCTTTGAATTCCTTTCCGTATTGTATTCCGCCGCCGATTTCATAGATGACTTCCCGGAGGGTAGTGCCCATAGGTACTTCAACCAGCCCTACATTATTGATCTTTCCTGCAAGGGCAAATACTTTTGTGCCTTTGGACCTCTCGGTGCCGATCGAAGCAAACCATTCCCAGCCTTTGTTAAGGATGACCGGGACATTTGCGAAGGTTTCAACATTATTGACGTTTGTGGGCTTTTTAAGGTAACCTTCCACGGAAGGGAAGGGGGGTTTTACGGTGGGTTCACCGCGAAGGCCTTCCATTGAATGGATAAGAGCGGTTTCCTCCCCGCAAACAAACGCCCCTGCTCCATAACGAATGTCAATATCGAAGTTAAAGCCTGTCCCGAGGATGTTGTCTCCAAGCAGGCCCATTTCGCGGGACTGGGCCATAGCGGTTTTAAGCCTTTCAACAGCCAGTGGATACTCGGCGCGGATGTAAATTAATCCTTTTGATGCACCTGTGCAGTAACCATTGATGGTCATGGCTTCCAGCACCGAATGGGGATCCCCTTCAAGTATGGAACGGTCCATAAAAGCACCGGGGTCGCCTTCATCGGCATTGCATACCACATACTTCTGGTCGGCCTGTACCTTGCGTGTGATCTCCCATTTTAGCCCTGCAGGGAAACCACCGCCACCGCGGCCCCTTAAACCCGATTTCTTTAAAATTTCAATAACGGCTTCAGGTGTAAGCTCCGTTAAAACTGTAGCAAGTGCCATATAACCATCGCGGGCGATATAATCCTCAATCCGCTCAGGGTCTATGACGCCGCAGTTACGTAATGCTATTCTGATCTGTTTTGCCATACTGTATTTTTTGAGTGAAGGTGACTGGTGACTGGTGACTATATGATCTTACTATTCACTGTTCACTGTTCACTGCTCACTGTTCACTGTTCAATCTTATGCTGTTTCGTAATTCATAGGGATTACTCCTTCAATCTCTTCACCCTTGCGGATAAACCGTTCAATGATTTCGTCGGCTTTCTTCATGCTTACAAAACCAAACATAACAGGTTTTTTACCCGGCATTGTGATCTCAATTGTTGGTTCTGCGTAACAAAATCCCATGCAGCCGACCTGGCTCACTTTCGCAGGTATGTTCCTTTTGCTCAATTCCTCTTTCATATAATCGTAAACAGGCCTGGACCCGGAAGCTATTCCGCATGTTGCCATGGTAACTTTGACCTGGATGGTACTAAGAGGATTGTCTTTTTGCGACAAAGCTGCATTTTTTGCCTTTAGCTTTTCACGAAGTTCTGTTAAAGACTTGGTTGATTCCAGTTTTGTCATATCTATAATTTTGAAAATTAGATATTTAATTATTTGATCCGGGCAAAATTGACCCTGTTTAGTGAAATTTCAGGCTGCAAAATTATGTCCTTTATAAGTATTGTGCAAGCTTTTCATGTTATTTTTTTCACATTGTTAATAAATTCACACATGAATGGGGTCAAATTGACCTGATATGGAATAAAATGACATAAAAACCAACGCGATGATCAAGCCGGGGATTTTCAAAATTTCAAATCCGGTTTCTGCAATAGGGGCAAAGGGATTTTCAGGTTATAAATTATGTTGATGTTAAATTAAATAAAACGCTATATGTGTATTAGTTAAAAGATTAACTTTGAATCGGAATCTTCCCCCGCGAAAATTATTAAAATCTTCGATGTTCTCTTCTAACTGCTTATTCAGACATATCTTCCCGGGCATTTTTTTCTTGCTTTTTATAGGAACGACGATGGTTGCCCAGCATTACCCGGTTCGCACCTATACCGAAGCCGACGGACTGGCAAACTCAATGATCTATGACCTTAAGCAGGATTCATCAGGAATTATCTGGATCGCCAGGAGGTCGGGGATCTCATCGTATGACGGGATAACCTTCAGAAATTATAATGTGACCAATGGTTTGAGCCCTACCAGTTATGCATTTCTTCGAATCGACTCAAAAAATAAACTTTGGGCGCTTGTTGAAAGCGGGCAATTAATGGTCTCTACTTACGATGGTCAAAAGTTTAGTACGATTACCGGTAGTTTCCCCAGGCTTGTTCACCCGTTTTACACCTTTACATCATTTGAAATACTCTATGAAGGGAATGACCCCATTCTTCTGGTGGGATCTGAAAATGAAGGGCTTTTCAGGTATCAGCGCGGGCTTTGGACGCATTTTGGCACTTCTGAAGGTTTGCCCGGGAACAATGTCAATGCCATTGCAAAGTTTGAGGGGAAGGTATACCTGGCAACCGAAAAGGGATTATCTTTTTTTACCGGCGGTCTGATCAATAAAAAAATAATGGGAATTTCTCCCTATCTCTCAGGCAACATTATTGCCATGGCCCCCGAAGGGAATGTGCTTTGGCTCGCCGGAGAAAACTGGCTTGGCTTCCTGAAACAGGGGAAATTCACTTTGGCAACCACTGATTTCGTCCTTTCACTTGAGCGAAATGGCAGAAAGTGTTTTATGCAGAGTGACGGCATGGGAAAACTGTACTTTGGAAACCTGATGAAGGTGTATTGTTACAATCTCAGCAGAGGGACAATTGAGAGTTTAACGAGGGCCAACGGCCTGATTTCCGAAGGGGGCAGCTCAGTTCTTATCGACCGTGAGTATAACATCTGGATCGGAGGGTTCAGGGGAATAACAAAAATTCTTTCAAGGAGATTTGCCAGTTATTACAAGTATAACGGATTACACAGCGATGAGGTCGCTTCCGGCCTTGAATATGCTCCCGGCCGTTACTTATTTGGACATGACGGGGCGCTTACATATTATGACGGGAAGACGTTCACCCCCTTTTTACTGGATCCCGCCCTGAAAGATCCAGGGAATGAATGCAGAATACTTGATATGACGAAGGACGCGGCCGGGGATGTGTGGGTTGCAGCCACAACTCTCGGGATCGCAAGGATTAATAAGAATAAAACAGTTCGCTGGTATTCAAAATCTCGGGGTTTGCAGGGATTTTCGTTTTCGGTACTTTGTACTTCCGGAGGTAAAACCTATGCCGCTACATCTGAAGGACTGTTCGAAATGAAGGGCGAAAAATTCGAAAGAATTCTATACCAGGAGACACACGGGGCTTCAATCAGAAAGATCTACCCGGGTAAGGGAAATTCCATATTTCTATCGACTATTACCTGGGGATTAATTGAAATCACAGATGGCATAGCCAGGACATACCAGTCGCGGGATAACCCGCTTGCGAATAACGTGTTTTCTTTTTTATTGGATTCAAGAAACCGCAAATGGGTCGGAACTGCCGCAGGGCTTTATGAAGTAAGGGATTCTGCATTACAGAGAAACTGTAAAGCCCCTTTTTCCATAACCCGTCCTATTTATCTGATTCTTGAAGATCCGGCCGGAAATTTATGGTTTGGCTGCGATAACGGGGTTTATAGATGGAATGGTACAAAACTGGATCATTTTTCGACTGCCGAGGGACTTTCAGGGCTGGAAATAAACCGAAGTGCCGGTTTCATTGATTCAAGGGACAGGATATGGTTCGGTACAAATAACGGGCTTACCGTATATGACCCTGACTTTGATTATAAGCAAAAGGAAGTTCCTGCCCCGATATTAAGCCTGCTTTATGTTGAAGCAGGGAATGACACATTATCCCTGGGAAATCAGCTTGAATTTTCACATGACCTTAACAACCCTGTTTTCCACTTTAAAGCGATTTCCTTAATTGACGAAAAACAGGTCGTATATAAATATATGCTGGAAGGCCTGGATACGACATGGTCAGGCGAGACCTTTTACCAGAACAACTCTGTAAGGTATAACAACCTTAAACCCGGGAAATACCGGTTCTGTGTAAAAGCCAGGAATTCGCTCGGGATTTGGTGCGCTCCTGTTTATTCATCTCGCATTATTGTCAGGCAACCCTTCTGGTTCCGCTGGTGGTTCCTGCTGTTTGCAGTAATAATAGTGGCGGGGATCGGAATTATGGCGGGTCGTTTTATTCTGATCGCCCGATATAACACAAGGCTTGAAGCAACAGTTTCGGAGCGCACACGTGAACTTGAACTGTCACAGCAAAAACTGCAGGACAGCAATGCAGCCAAGGATAATTTCTTTTCCATCATTGCACATGATCTGAAGAGCCCGTTCAACGTTATTCTCGGGATGCTTGACCTGTTGACAACCGAATATTCGGAATATTCTGATGAAGAAAGGCAGATGATGCTAAAACGGCTTAAAAGCGCCTCCACCAGGACCATCGATTTGCTTGAAAATTTATTGACCTGGGCAAGAGCTCAAAGGGGCTTGCTACCGTATTCGCCTGAAAAAATCGATTTGCTGGATGTGATTCATGAAAACGTCCTTCTGTTTGAATCGGCTTTACTCAGTAAAGACATTTTGCTCACCCAAACGGGGGAGAAGGAGATGATGGTGATGGCCGATCTCAATATGATCACAACCATAGTCAGGAACCTTATTTCGAATGCTATTAAATTTACTTTTCCCGGAGGGAGCATCACCATAAACGTGAGTTCCCGAAACTCTGAGGAAGCCCTTGTTTCAGTTAAGGACACCGGATTCGGGATGTCGCCCGAAACTCTTGATAACCTGTTTAAAATTGAAAAAAGGATGGTGGCGAGAGGAACAAATAATGAAATGGGGACCGGGCTGGGCCTGATCTTAAGCAAAGATTTTATCGTGAAAAATAATGGGAAAATCTGGGTAAACAGTGAAGAAGGCTCGGGCAGTTGCTTTTATTTCAGCCTTCCTTTATACAATCCTGAGAGCTGAGTACCGATCATAAGAATAAAATAACCGGAATTGCTGTCATGGGTTTATAATAAGTCTGAAGCCGTTCCCGTGAATGTTAACAATCTCAATGCCAGGATCGGCTTTCAGGTATTTCCTGAGCTTGGCAATAAAAACATCCATGCTGCGGCCGTTAAAGTAATTGTCGGCCCCCCAGATAGTTTCAAGGGCTTCTTTACGGATTAAAATCCCATCCTTTGCTGTGCAAATCATGCGAAGCAGTTTTGCCTCTTTTGGAGAGAGCTGCTGGGCTTCCCCTTCGATTGTAAGCGTCCTCAGGAGATAATGGAACTCAAATTTGCCGATCCTGAATTCATTTACCTCGGTATCCTGCTCCGAGGATGATTTCCTCTTCAGGATCGCAGCAATCTTATATAGTAAAACCTCCGAATCAAAAGGCTTGGTGATATAGTCGTCGGCTCCTGTTTTAAATCCTTCCAGCATATCACTTTTTAATGATTTAGCGGTAAGGAAAATAAAAGGGACCCTGGAATTTACTTTCTTTATTTCCCTTGCCAGGGTGAATCCATCCATTTCGGGCATCATCACATCCAGTATGCAGATATCAAACAGGTTTGCTTTAAATGCCGACAATCCCTGCTTCCCGTCAACTTTCAGGACTACCTGGTAATCGTTCATCTCAAGATATGACTTCATGATTGATCCGAAATTCGGGTCGTCTTCGACGAGTAATATTTTCTTTGTTTCCATAAGTTCTTTAATTAGAGAGCTGGATAACTGGATGACTGGATAGCTGGATAGCTGGATAACTGGATAGCTGGATAACTGGATGACTGGATAGCTGGATAGCTGGATGACTTGACATCCGGATATCGGCTGAGAAGCAGCCCCGTCCAGCTATCGGCGCGCAGCGCCTAAACCTGCATCCTGCATCTTCAAACCTTCCCATCATAAACCACTTTTTCGCCCTGCCCGGGCACACATGCCAGGCTTATTTCAAAGCGGCTTCCTTTACCAACTTCCGATTTCAGGCTGATTTCCCCATGATGTGCAAGGACTATGGCCTTCACATAGCTTAATCCAAGTCCAAACCCTTTAATATTATGAATATTCCCTGAGGTTACCCTGAAAAATTTATCAAAGACCTTTTTCTGGGTTTCAACACTCATGCCTTCACCATGATCTTCGACACCAAAATAAAACTTCTCCCCCCTGTTGAAACTAAAAACATTTATATCAGGTTTTGACCCTGAGTATTTATTGGCATTATCGAGGAGATTCAGCAGGACATTCCTCATATGGTCCTCATCCACCTCTGCAAAGGCATTTACTGCATCAAAGGTGGTTGCCAGGACCCCGTCGCGCTTCTCGATTTGCAGGCGGTAATGGTCCACCACCCTCTGGATCATACTGTGCATATCGGTAAGTGCGGGTTTCAGTTTAAAATCACGGCTGTCGAGCAGGGCCATCTGGAGCACCTGTTCAACCCGGGTGTTCATGCGGTTGTTCTCTTCTTTTATGATCCTTGTGAAGCCGCGTATCTTTTCGGGTTCCTGTATTACTTTTGAATTTACGATGGAATCTGCGGCAATGGAGATAGTGGCAATGGGAGTTTTGAATTCGTGGGTCATGTTGTTTATGAAATCCGTTTTGATGTCGGATATCTTTTTCTGCCGTATCATGACCACAATGCTCGCGCCAGACGATAAAACGATGATCAGGGTAAAGATGATCGAGCTGATCATTAATAATGACAATGAGCTCAGGATCTGGCCCTTCTGGCTCGGGAAAAACAGCAGGAGCTGATTGGGTTTGGTAATGAGATCGTTGGGAAAAAGTGTAATCTTATGCTCGGTACCGAGCTTCTCCGGCCCGAAGTTTAACGACCTGACCGGAAAATGGTTTGAATCGCTGGAAGGAGAGTAAACGGCAAATTCAAAAGGTATCCTGATATCCTTATCATAAAGTGCCTTCCTTATGATCTGTTCAAGCGTGTCCTTCTGCACCCTCTCAGCAACCGGCTTGGGTTTAGTGGCAGATTCAACGGTCAGTTTCTGGAGTATGTCTTTTAACTTCCTTGTTTTCTCAGTAAGCCTGTTAACCCGGTCCATAACCTCAGGGTAGGCAGAACCAGGCGGGGGAGGAGGGAACTCCTTCATCACGTAGCCGCTAATATTTGAATGCCCGAACCCGCGATTGTAAAAATGTATGGTCTGGGGCATCCCAGGCGCATTGAAGTTCATATCAGGCACCGAATTCAATTCCTCTTCTAACCTGTATTCAATCTGAGGATCCTGGATATCCCCGGCCTGCAATTGCATAACGGAATCAATCTCCCTCAGTTCCTTGTCATTCCACTCAAACTTCATTTCGGTGAAAAGCGGGTTTACATTCACAGTGACCTTCTGGAACTGTTTCATTATGCTGTCAATAACTTTCTTTTCTTTTTTAACATTCCTTGCAAACACTTTTTTATGCATACCCGGTTTCCTGGGAGGACGGGATTCGGCCATCTTTTCCTCAGGGTATTCCTTCAAAATCGCATTGATACTGTCGTTAATACTGGTCCTGACCAGAAGGTGAACGCTCTCTTTTGTTTCAAGTTTGCTCACAACCACACCCATGGCATCGTTAACGCTGCGGTTGAACTGGGCTTCCTTTACCTGGATGGCATTGCTGATCCAGAAGAGCTGAACAATAATGATCCCAAGGAGTGAAAGGCAGATCAGGACGATCAGTGTATATAACATCCGCTTATTCATGGTACAAAAATATATAAAGAAGTCGTGTATGTCTTCAGATTAACGTTTCGTTAACCAAGTTTAACTCTTCATTAACATTTCAGGCCATATTGCGGGAGTACTTTTGTAAAGTCAAACCAAAACTTAAGAAAATGAACAATTACCACCGTCCTGCTGCTGTCCTTTTAGGAGTTTCAGCATTACTGATCAACTGCTTTATTGCTTCTCCTGCCGGGGCACAGGATAAAAAGCAGCAGAAACTGACCACCATTGTTACAGCAACTCCCTTAAAAGATAAAAAGGAGCAGAACGTAACAGTGATAGCAAAATCCGATTCCAAGGACAAGGACGGAAAGGTCCGTGTTCATATTATCAGGGAAGAAAACGGGAAGAAAACAGAGATCGATACAGTCATCTCATCGCCAGGAGCAATGGATAGCAAGGAGATTGAAGCTCTGATCGGGGACGTAAAATCCAACATGAAGGATGCGGAAGAACAGATGAAAGAACTTGAATTAACTATTGGTTCGGAGGATGATTCTGTAATGACCGATTCCAGCGGGCATCATAAATACATGTTCAAATTCCGTGGCAAAAACGGATGCCCCACAATCTGCATGAAGGACTTCCCCAGGGATTTTAATTATAATTTCGAGATGCCTGATATGCCTGAACTTTCCGAATGTCCCGAGGGGTTTGAGCACGGTTTCTTCAACCAGCAGGGTCCCGGTCCCCAGGTGTTTTCAATGCCGAAACGAGGGGAATCACTGTCAGATGTTCTGGGCGATATTCCTATGAGCAGGGTAAAATCCTATAAAGTAATTGACAAGAAAGGCGGGAAGCGGATCATTATCGACCTGGAAGATGGTCCTTTCTTTGAGAGCGGGTCCAACGTGATTTATATCAACGGAACCGGGCATTCCGGCCGGCCTCATGGAGGAATGAAACAGCACAAAAATATGAAAGTCATAATTAATACAGGCGATGACAAAGGCAATGCAGGGCAGCCTGAGAATACTGCTCCTCCTGCAGAACCAGGGAAAACACAGTCCGATTCACCAAAAATCTAATTCCAATCCGTTCTTTACATACCGTTAGTGATGTGCAAAAGGCTGCCTTATGGGATTTGGCAGCTTTATATAAAAAGAGGGCGCTTTTTCGGGCGCCCTCTTTTTTTTTCGTGAATAAATTAGTACCTCTTTCTGGGAGTGTAGTGGGTATGTAACAGTTCATGGGATTTATGGCCGAGCGGTTGTCCGAGGAATTCCTTGTAGATAAGTTGTACTTCGGGGTTCTCATGAGATTTACGGATCGACATTCCCATATCTTCTTCATAAATAGCCTGTTTCCTTTTTGTGCGGATGTCTTTATTCGTTGGAATCGGCTGACCGCCTCCTCCAAGGCATCCCCCGGGGCAAGCCATGATCTCAATAAAATGATAATTGGCTTTTCCGTCTTTAACATCCTGCATAACCTTTTTGGCATGGGCAAGACCGTTGGCAACAACGCATTTAAGTTCAACACCCTCGAGGAAACTCCACTCGGGCTTGACTTTCTCAATCTTAAGGGATGCTTCGCGAACTTCGCCTTCGGTACCGCGGACCGGTGTAATGTTGAGACCCTCGAACGGGATCTCGCGCCCGGTCACAACTTCATATACGGTACGGATGGCAGCTTCCATTACACCGCCTGTAGTTCCAAAGATCACGGCAGCACCGGTTGATGCGCCCATTATGCTGTCGAAATGTTCCTCCGGCAATGATTCGAAGTCAAGACCAGCCTGTTTGATCATGATGCCAAGTTCCCGGGTCGTTAACACATAGTCAACATCTTTATACCCGCTGGAGCGCATCTCGGGACGGTTTGCCTCGAATTTCTTGGCGGTACAGGGCATGATTGATACTGAAACAACATTTTTGGCATCCAGCTTGCGCTTCTGGCAATAATAGGTCTTAACCAGCGCACCAAACATCTGCTGGGGTGATTTGCAGGTTGAAAGATTGCCTAAAAATTCAGGGAAAGTATGTTCTATGAATTTGATCCAGCCCGGGGAACATGAAGTGGCCATCGGGAGGGAGACTTTCGGGTCTTTGTCAAGCAGCGCTTTTTTAAGCCTCGAAAGCAATTCATTACCTTCTTCTATAATAGTAAGGTCAGCGGTAAAGTCCGTATCAAGAACAGAATCGAAGCCGAGCCGTTTTAAAGCTGCGACCATTCTTCCTGTAACAATTTTTCCCGGGGCCATGCCCAGTGCTTCTCCCAGTGCAATGCGAACAGCCGGGGCAGTCTGAACAACCACGTGTTTGCTGGTATCATAAATGGCATCCCATACCTGGTCGATGTAATTTCGTTCGATCAGGGCGCCGGTCGGGCAACGGTTCACACACTGCCCGCAATTGGTACAAACAACTTCAAAGAGAGGATGTTCAAAAAATGTCGAGATTTTCATATGGTTGCCCCGGTATGCAACACCAAGCGCACTTACAGCCTGCAGTTCCTCGCAGGTCCTAACGCAGCGCTGGCAACGGATACAACGGCTGTCATCCTTGATGATAGCCGTATTGAACATGTCGATGGTATATTTATGATCCGGAACAAGGTCCAGGAAGAGGTGGTCGCCGGTCAGCATCTGTGATGCCAGGCCCTGCAATTCGCAAATGCCGTTCTTGTAGCATTTTGTGCAGTCGGCATGATGCTCTGATAAAAGGAGCTCAACAATATGCTTGCGGGCCAGCCTTACTTTCATGCTGTTGGTATGGATCACCATGCCTTCCGATACCGGCATCGCACATGCAGCCGGCAGCGATTTGACTTTTTCCTGTTCAACAACACAAACACGGCAGTTCCCGGCAACGCAAAGGTCTTCATGATAACAAAGCGTAGGGATGTGGATATTAAGTTTGCGTGCAGCTTCGAGGATGGTTGACCCCTCATCAACACCCACTTCTATCCCGTCGATGGTGAGGTTGATCTGCTTTTTGATATCTTTATTAGTGTTTTTCATAATTGAGCCTCCTTTAGTAAATCATTTCTTCTTTGAAGTTATAGACTATAGATGAGAACGAGTTGGCTACCGACTGGCCAAGGCCGCACTTAGCCGTTAATTTCATGCTTTCCGAAAGTTTCATGAGCTGGTCAAGGTAGAGTGATTTTTTATCACCCTTTTTCACAGCTTCAATGCCTTTGCGCAGTTGCTGACAGCCTACCCGGCATGGTGTGCACTGACCGCATGATTCTTCTTCAAAGAATTCAAGATAATTATGGAGAACATTGTACATGGACCTGGAACTGTTAAAGAGCATCATGGAACCTCCCGTGGGAACTCCTTCGAAACCAATCACAGTATCCTTGAATTTTTTACGAGGAACGCAAAACCCTGAAGCGCCTCCAACCTGAACAGCCTTGGTGTCTCCATCGCCGAACTCATCTACAAAACGGTCGAGGGGCATACCCAGTTCGAGTTCGTAGATGCCCGGAATGGGAGTGTCGCCTGAAACGGAGAACACCTTTGAACCGCGCGAATCGGTTGTGCCTAAAAGCTTGAACTGGACAGGCCCGAGACGCATGATCATCATGACGTTAACGAATGTTTCAACATTGTTGATGACTGTTGGTTTGCCCATGTAACCGGAAGTTGTCGGATACGGGGGCTTGTTCCTTGGTTCACCGCGATTGCCTTCCATGGATTCGAACAGTGCGCTTTCTTCTCCGCAGATGTATGCACCGCTCCCAAGCCTGATCTCAATTGGAAAATCAAGACCAATGCTTTTTGCATGGTCATTGTACATTTCGATCTCTTTCAACAGGTCGGGAAGGAGAAATTTATATTCTCCCCTGAGGTAAATATAACCCCTCTGAGCCCCGATGACTTTGCCGCAAATAGCCATTCCCGATAATACCTTCCTGGGAACACGTGTGAGGATCTCCCTGTCTTTAAACGTCCCGGGTTCTCCTTCATCGGCATTACAAATTACATATTTTTCAGCGCTTGGTGACTGGGCGGTTAACCTCCATTTCATAGCTGTTGGGAACCCTGCACCACCGCGGCCACGAAGGCCTGATTCCAGAAGATCGTCAAGGATCTCGTCATTGGAGCGCTTTATGGTATCGGTCAGTACCTTATACTTAACATTGGAATATTCACCAAAAATAAGGTCAACTCGTTTCAATTTGGTTTCTGACATCGTCAATCTCCTTATATTTAATTATTTATGCATGTACTCACTTAAAATATCATGAACTTTCTCGGGGGTAAGCCCTGAAAAAGGCTTCTCGTTGATCAGCATGGCCGGCCCCTCATGGCACCACCCAAGGCAGTTGGTTTCAAGTAAAGTGAACTTCTTGTTCGGAGTCGTTTCACCCGCTTTTATCTTCAGCATGTCTTCGATAGTCTGGATGATCTGCTTTTTGCCGTGCATATCGCATGTGATGGTTTTGCAAACCCGTATAATATATTCACCTCTGGGCTCAGTATCCAGAAATGAATAAAAAGTTGCTGTTCCGTAAACCTGGGCTGCAGAAAGATCAAGTTCCCTTGCGATATCTGTCATATCATGATCAGAAATAAAATTGTTTTTCTCAATCACTCCCTGCAGAATAGGCATAAGGCTTGTACGGCTTCGGCCGTACTGTTCGACTAATTCAGTGATGTAACTGTTTTTGTTTGTAGCCATTGTATGTTGATTTTTAATAGGTTGTACAAAAAATAAACCTCTAGCAGATTTTCGTCAACAAAATTACACCTTTCTTTTGTTAAAAAAATAACAATTGAATATTTTTTTTTACAAAGCACGGATCCCCCTCGGTTTGATGACAATTCCCTGCCGTTGCAGGTATTAAAATCTGATTAAGTCCTTATCTTTGAAATGCAAAAGGCAGGTTTAACAAACAAGCAGGGGACTATGAGATACTTTATCAGCCTGGCATATGACGGAACCCACTACCACGGCTGGCAGGCACAGAAAAATGCCATCAGCATACAAACAGTACTTTCCGATGCTTTATGCATGATGCTGAAAGAGAGCATCAGCCTCACCGGCTGCGGGAGGACCGATGCAGGAGTGCATGCCCGTGAGTATTTTGCCCACCTGGACCTGGAAAGGGACCTTAGCCTTAGCCAGCTTAATAAACTTGTATTTAAGCTGAATTCCTACCTGGGGAAAGATATAGCCATACGGCGGATTTTTCACGTAAGAAATGATGCCCATGCCCGTTTCAGTGCGAGCCTCCGCACGTATAAATATTATATTAGCATGGAAAAGGATCCTTTTCTTGTAAACAAATCCTATTATCATTACGGCCCCATCGACATCGATATGATGAACCGGGGGGCTGAGCTCATCATGAAATATTCTGATTTTACTTCTTTTTCCAAGGTCGATTCAGATACTAAAACCAGGATCTGCAAAGTAAGCCATGCCCGATGGGAGAGGAGCGAGAACCTGCTTATTTTCACCATTTCAGCTGATCGTTTTTTAAGGAATATGGTAAGGGCCATTGTAGGTACCCTTCTTGACCTTGGAACCGGAAAGATGTCATTGAGGGACCTGAAACTTGTGATAGAAGCAAAAAACCGTTCCGATGCCGGGGATTCTGTACCAGCAGGCGGGTTATTCCTGGAGAGGGTGGTATATCCTGATGACATCACCGGCGACCGATAGTCCGGGCTGCAGGCATGTGAACACCTTCAGGATACGATCAGGTTCATTGAACATCAGCGGCAGCATAAGAAATGCTTTCCTGCTATTGCTTCCGGAGAATCACCTTTCTGGCTTTTTGCAATATGCCCTGGGCAGTCAGTCCGAACTTTTTCATCAGTTCAAGCGGGGGGCCTGATTCGCCAAAGCTGTCGGGCATTCCAACGAACTCTACCGGAACGGGATAATTTTTCGAGATTACTTCTGATATTGCCGATCCCAGTCCGCCTGCAACCTGGTGCTCCTCGGCAGTCACAATGGCCCCGCATTCCCTTGCGGCCATGATTAAAGCAGATTCATCAAGGGGTTTGATGGTGTGTATGTTCAGCACCCTGGCATGGATCCCTTCTTTCTCAAGCTCAATGGCGGCCTGCAATGCTTCCCAGGTCATATGCCCTGTGGCTATGATCGCCAAATCGGCCCCTTCATGGAAGGTTTGGGCCTTGCCAACTTCAAACCCCGGTTCAGTGGAAGTGAAGTCCGGCATGGGCTCCCTGCCGAACCTGATATAGACAGGGCCTTTGCATTGTTCGACTGCGGCAATAACCGCCAGCCTGGCCTGGGTTGCATCGCAGGGTGAAAGAACAGTCATATTTGGCATCACACGCATCACTGCAATATCTTCTAGCGCCTGGTGGGTCGCTCCGTCGGGACCCACCGAAACCCCTGCATGTGCTCCGCCAATAATCACATGAAGGTTGTTGTAGCAAAGCGAGATCCTGATCTGGTCGGTTGTCCTGAGTGCCGAGAATACTCCGTACGTTGCAAATACAGGGATCTTTCCCATCAATGCCAGACCTGCCGATACTCCCACACAGTTCTGTTCGGCAATTCCAAGTGAAATGAAACGACCGGGGAAAGCTGAGCTAAACAAGTCAACACCCACCGAGGCCGTTATATCAGCGCCTATGGCAACGACTTCGGGATGTTTCTTGCCTGCTTCCAGCAAACCTTCGCCAAAACCTGCCTTTGTAGCCTTATTCCCCCTGTTAATGTACTGGTCTCTCATCACACTGTCACTCTGTCACGATAGTTCCTTTATAAACCCTTCCGCCTGTTCCATTGAAGGTGCTTTCCCATGCCAGCGGTAATCGCCTTCTATGCTTTTTATACCTTTGCCCATAATGGTTTTAGCGATAATGACCGAAGGCCGGGTTTGTTCAACATTGGTTTTCTGGAATGCGCTCATCAGAGTCCTGAAGTCATGGCCGTCACATTCAAGGGTGTCCCAACCGAATGCCTCCCATTTCTTTTTCAAAGGTTCAAGGCCCATAACAGTTTCAGTGCTGCCGTCGATCTGGACCCCGTTCCTGTCGATGACAGCCACAAGATTATTGAGTTTGTAATGAGCAGCCGACATGGCAGCTTCCCAAACGGAACCTTCCTGCAGTTCGCCGTCTCCGCAAAGGCAATATATGCGGCTGTCAAGCCTGTTCATTTTAGCTGCAATGGCTATGCCTGTTGCCACCGAAAGCCCTTGCCCGAGAGAGCCGGCCGAAAGCTCCAGCCCCGGAAGTCCATGGTCCCTGCCCGGGTGGCCCTGCAGCCTGCTGCCCATCATGCGAAGGCTTAAAAGTTCTTCTTTAAGGAAATATCCTGCTTCGGCCAGGGTGGCATACAGTACCGGTGCTATATGCCCGATTGAAAGGATAAACCTGTCACGCCCCTCACAGGAAGGATTTGCAGGATCATGCCTCATTACCGAAAAATACAAAGTTGTGAGGATGTCGGCCGAACTCATGGAACCACCCAGGTGGCCGGAACCGGCCCGGGCAAGGCTTCTGACTACTGACTGCCGGATTGATTTTGCCAGTTCGCCCAGGGCGGAAACTCCGTTAGTCAGGGGGAAAACCATATTACCTCATGTCAATGACCTCAACCCCCGGAAATTTCTTTGCATCAAAAGTGAAGTCGGTGGCATTCACCGGTAAATCGGTCTGGAAACGGCTGATAGTATAGGTAAAGATATTCCCGTTTTTGTCGTAGATAACAAAGGATTTGACCTGGAGCTTCGCTTTGTCGAGCGAAAGAATGGCACGGTTGAAATTCTTTACCGTATTCGGCACCAGCTCGATTTTCACCGTATTGGGATCGTTGTTCTTGTCGGAGAGTATCTTTGATTTGAAATTGGTATTGTAGTTCGACAAGAGCTTGGAAGGGGTAAGTGCCTCGTCTTTGTTGTC
>Ga0194054_10000061_pt1 | contig 50903 bp, 45 predicted proteins | sample SepL2210m_MetaG_FD_163628 | JGI IMG/M metagenome (GOLD analysis project Ga0194054, IMG submission 163628) | Anoxic zone freshwater microbial communities from boreal shield lake in IISD Experimental Lakes Area, Ontario, Canada - Sep2016-L227-10m | ecosystem: Environmental > Aquatic > Freshwater... | reverse complement strand
CGGCTGGTGGGGAGCAAAACATCACCACCACCGACTTCGAGGACGTCTGGTACCCCGAGGGCTGGAAGGGACATGTGAGCGACGACATCTGCGCCGGGTTCGGCCCCGACATCTATGCCGAGTTCTCGGCACCCTACCATGCCCGCATTTTCCGGGAATTCGGCGCCGGCGGCCTGCACAACTGCGGTCCCAATCCCTGCCATGCCGCCTACGTGGCGCATCCGCTCTCACCGCGCAGTCTCGACCTGTCGGACCAGTTCAGCCATGACGACCTGCCCAAGTTCAAGCAGTCGCTCAAAGGCAAGGCGTTCATCTACCTGTTCTACTGCGGAGGAAAAACGCCGGTGGACTGGTACCGGGAAATCATGGAGCTGATGGCGCCGGACGTGATTGTGGCGCCGGTGTTCCATGTCGGCCCGCCGGAGGCGGAGGAGTTGCTGAGTGAACTCCGCCCTATCGCGGCCGAATACGCCCGGCGGATGGAGTGGGGGTGGGGGGTGTGACCGCCAATTCCTCCATAGGAAACTTCGACTGGGCTCTAACCGGCGCGGAGTTGACCGTTGTGCTTCCTTACCGCGATGCTGAACAACTGACGGTGGTATGGGCGGAGGCGGAGGATGACATCGCTTTCCACCGGCAGGCGCGCCAGGCGTGTCGCTGCACGCTCGCGTTCGCGGCGATGGAGTTGCGCCGTTACCTGGCGCGCACGGTGCCGGGACTGGACATCCGCTTCGCCGCGCGCCCGCCCCGGAACGGCTACGCGCTGATCCTGGCGGCGGCGGACCCGGGATCCCGGGCGGAGGGATTCGCGCTGATCCCCGAGGGCGGACGGCGGTTGCGCATCGTCGGGGAGGGCCGAACCGGCACGCTCTTCGGTGTCTATCGGTTCCTGGCGATGCAGGGCTGGCGTTGGCTGGCGCCGGGCGACGCCGGCGAAGTTGCGCCCGAGCCGACCGATCATTTGCGCGTCCCCGCCGGGCGGGCGGACGAGCGCCCCGGACTTGATGCCGGCCGCGGTTTCGATATGGAATATGCGTCCATGGAGTCCTCCGACCTATTGCTCTGGGCCGCGCGCAACGGGCTCAATGTCTGGGCCGGCCGCGGCGCCACGCTGCCGCTGGCGCACAAGCTGGGCATGACGATCAAGCGGGGCGGGCACATTTTCGAGAAGATTCTGCATCCCGACGTGCTGATGCCGGATGGGCGGATCCTGTGGGACGCGCATCCCGACTGGTTCGGCCTGCCTGCCGACGGTGTGCGCCGGCGTGAGCGCGCGCAAGGCACGCAGTTTTGCGTCTCCCAGCACTCGCTGTTCGAGTTTCTAGGCGCGGCCTTGGTGCGGCGCCTGCGCGGCGAGTGGGCCGGGGCCGATCGTGTGGATGTCTGGGGGTTTGATACCTGGGGACAGACCTGCCAATGTCCGGACTGTCGGACGCTCGGCAACGCGAGTGACGCCATGCTGGTCATGGCGTCGCGCCTGCGCGAGGTCCTCGACCGCCACGAGGCCGCGGGTGAGCTGGACCGGCATGTGACCCTCATCCTCTGTGCCTACGAGGGCACCGCCTCGCTCGATGGTCCCTCGCGACCCGTGCCCGCCAATCTGGCCGCCGATGGCACGCTGGTGACCTTCTATCCGATCAACCGCTGCTATCGGCACACCCTTGACGACGCCGGCTGTGTGACCAATGCCCGCTACTGGAAGGCGCTCAACGCCTGGACCGCCGCCCGCCCGGCCCTGCGCATCGTCATGGGCGAGTATTACAATGTCTCCAAGTTCGAGGACCTGCCGCTGCTGTTCACCGGCGTCATGGCGCGCGACTGGCCGGCCTACGCCGCAGCCGGTGTGCGCGGCGCGACCTACATGCACATCCCGACGTTGCACTGGGGCGTGCGCGCCCTCACGCAAAACCTCTATGCCCGCCTGACCTGGGCGCCAACCCCGGCGACGGCCGCGGCCCTGCTGGCCGACTACTTCCGGGACCGCTACGGCGCTCAAAGCGCCCGCCTGGAGCAGGCCTACGCGCGGGTGGAGCAGGCCTGGGGCCTGTGCGCCCAGTGGCGCGCTTGGGCGTCATGGAGCGCGCTGTCGCAATTGTCCGCATGGGACGGCATGCCGCCCAAGGCGCCGCTGGTGCTGCATCCACACCTGGGCGGTACGGCCGCAGCGGTGGGCATCGGGCGGGACGCGCTCGCCGCGCTGCGCGAAGCGCTGGATGTGGTGCGCGTGGCCAAACAGTCCGAACGCCTCGCCGCGGCCCGTCAGGCACCGCCGCCGGGCACGGCGGTCAATCCCGCCGAACTGCGCCGCCTGCAACAGGGTTCGCGGGTGGTGGCGCGCCTGGCGGAGGACCTGCGCCTCGTGCAGTACGGCGTGGACGTGCTGGAGCTTACCGTGGCGCTGTTGGCCTATCACGAAGCGCTACGGACCAATCCTGCGGATCTTGCGAATGCCGTCTGGAACGTCATCGAAGCCACCGCGGATCGCTTGGAGCAGTACATTGTGCCCATTGATTACGAATGGCCGACCCCGGGTCTGGTAGCGAAGGACGGCCTGCAACGGTCCCAAGTCGGACCGCTCGTGGAGCGTTGCCGCGCCTTCCGCCTGAGGGCCATAGCACCAAGGGGAGACGTTCCATGAACCAACCATTATCCATCAGCCTCTACTGCGTCTGGCAGTGGTGGGAAAAGCACTATCAGGCGGCCCATGGCCGCCCGGATCGTATTGATTTCGATTGGCTCGATGCCGCGTACCTGGGCCGCCAGCGCCGGCTTCATGAGTGGTTCGGCGATCTCGGCATCGGGCAGGCCGAACCGGTATTGGACAAAGGCTTTGTCTCCATGCTCCTGCCGTGCCACACTATGATCGTCCCGGTGCTTCTGGGCATGAGGGCGACGATTCAGGAGAACGGTGGCTGGCGCAACCATCCACTGGATAACGACGAGGTGGCTCGCCTGAAGCCCGTGGATATCGCCCACTCGCCCGTCGGGGAACTGCTGCTGGCGGAGCGGGAGAAACGCATTGCCCGCTACGGCCGGGCCACGCAGATGCTTGACCTGGCCAGCGCGAGCAACAACGCCTTCTCGCTGCGCGGGACTGAGTTCTACCTCGACCTGCTGGCCGAACCGGAATTGGCGCGTCACTACCTGGCGGTAATTACCGAAACCATGGTCATGGCCTACCGGTTTGTCGCGAAGCACTTCGGGCGGCTGGAATCCGTGCCTCTGGGCAATTGCAATGCCACCATGATTTCGCCGGAGCTCTATGCCGGGATGGTGCGGCCGTTCGACATCCAGTTTGTCGCCGATGCCGCGGCGAGTCAGGGCGTGGCGCCGCGCTGCGACCTGCATCACTGCAACGTGCCGACCGAGCCCTTTGCCGCCGCCTACGCGGCGATTCCCGGCCTGCGCAGCCTGCAGGGGTCCGTTCGCTCCGATATTCGCGCCATCCATGCCGCGTTGCCGGAGGTCGCCTTCTCCGGCATGATCAACCCGGTGGATCTGCTCAACCGGCCCCAGACCGAGCTGCTGGGCGACATCGAGCGTGCCCTGGAAGCCGGGGTGAACGACCTGGCACTGTGGGACGTGGATCCGTCGTTTGCGCCCGGGCAACTCGGCGCCTTCCTGCGCGAGCTTGCAGGGCTGGCACGCCGGCACAACCGCGAACCTCAGTTTGGCTTCATCCCCTTCGCTTGGGAGGAGTTGGATTGGGAGTTTCCGCAGTACCACAAGGAGGAGCGATGAACCATTCACCATTCACCACTCACGATTCACTCCACATGGGCCGCCGCGGCGCCCTGCGCGCGCTGTCGGGCGAAGCCGTCACCCCCATCCCCGTCGCCCTCTTCACCTGGGAATTTGACTACCTCTGGAAAGTCGCCGGGCTGGAACCCTGGCAACTGGCTTGCGGCGACCATGAGACCTGGCACCGGGCTCACATGGCCCTGCTCGATCGGCACCATCCCGACCTGCTCTGGTATTCCGGCGCCGGGGGGAGCGCTACGCCGCCACGCCTGATCGCAGAGGACCGCGAGAAGTGGGTGGTCGAGGATGGGAACGGCCGCCGCTACGGACTCCGCAAGGACAGCCTGTCGCTTTATGACCTCGATACCGGCGCCAAGAACTGCGATGCGGTCGGCACCATCACCACCAAGGCGGATGCCGACCGGCTGATTCCGGAATTCCAAGGATGGGGTGACGCCTATCGCAACGGCCTGGCGCGCCTGATCCGCGAGGTGGGCGACCGCGCGCTGGTGCTGCCACACCACTCGCCCGCCTACATCTGCGCCTGCTATGCCTTCGGCTTCGAACGCGCCATGGAATGCATGCTCACCGAACCGGAGCTGTTCCGCTATGTCTGCGACCGCTATGCCGCCGGCGACCACCTGCGCATGCGGGAATGGAAGGCCGCCGGGGCCGAGGCCTGTTTCCTGGCCGATAGCTGGGCCTCCTGCGACATCCTCTCCCCGGCCATGATCGAGGAATTCGCCTTGCCGTATCACCGCGGCATTACTGAAGTGGCGCACGCGGCGGGCCTGAAGATCATCCTCTGGAACGAAGGCGACATCCTGCCGATCCTCGGGCAGGAGGCGGCGATCCCCTTCGACGCTTTCGCCTTCGAACAGCCGCGCAAGGGTGCGGCCGTGACCGTGGACAAGGTGCGCGCCGCCTTCGGCCCGAAGCGCTGCCTCTTCGGCAACCTGGATTCGGAACTGCTGCTCCTGCGCAACGATCCCGAGGAGATCGCCGCCGCGGTGCGCGAACAGCTACGGCAAGCCGGCCCCGGCACGCCGTTTGTCCTGAGCACCGGCAGTCCGCTGGTCAGCAACATCGAGCCGGAAGCTGTGGACGCTATGATGGCGCCTCTGAGGAGAAACGTCTGATGCTTTTGAAAATCACTCCTTGGATGCGCGACGAACTGGCGCGCCGCAAACAACTCTGGCGCGACCTCTTTGCCGGCCGGCCGCTGGAGCGTGTGCCGGTGGACGTGCGTGTGACCGTGCCCTCGCCCGTGCCGGCCACGGTGCAGGAACAATTCCGCGACGGCGACAAGCAGCTCGCCGCCGCCCTCGCCAACGCCCTGGCCTCGTGGGAACACGCTCCCTCGAGCGACGGTATTCCGGCCATGCGGCCCGACATTGGCTGTTCCTGTCTCGCCAGTGCGTTCGGTGCGGAGTACTACTGGGGCGATAATCCGAACCAGACGCCGGGGATCAAGGATAAGATCCTGACCCTCGACGGCCTGGCCGAGCAGGTCGCCGCGCTTCCGAGCCCCGACCCCCTGCGCGACGGCTGGGTGCCGGAGGGCTTGAAGCGCATCCGGCTCTTTGCCGAGGCCGGTGAGGGGTTCATTCCCGTTTCGCTCCTTGACGCCGCTGGCGGGGTGAATGTCGTCGCCGACCTGCTCGGCATGACCGAAACGATGATGGCGTTCTACGACCAGCCTGCGGCGGTACATGCCCTGCTTGACAAGGTCCAGACCCTCTACGCCGCCACCATCCGCGCCGGCATCGCGGCGGCTGGTGGGGAGCAAAACATCACCACCACCGACTTCGAGGACGTCTGGTACCCCGAGGGCTGGAAGGGACATGTGAGCGACGACATCTGCGCCGGGTTCGGCCCCGACATCTATGCCGAGTTCTCCGCGCCGTATCACGCCCGCATTTTCAAGGAATTTGGCGCTGGAGGTTTGCACAATTGCGGTCCGAATCCCTGCCATGCCGCCTACGTCGCGCATCCGCTCTCGCCGCGCAGTCTCGACCTGTCGGACCAGTTCAGCCACGATGACCTGCCGAAATTCAAGCAGTCGCTCAAGGGCAAGGCGTTCATCTACCTGTTCTACTGCGGAGGAAAGACGCCGGTGGAGTGGTACCGGGAAATCATGGAGCTGATGGCACCTGATGTGATTGTGGCGCCGGTGTTCCATGTCGGCCCACAAGAGGCGGAGGAGTTGCTGAGTGAACTCCGCCCCATCGCGGCCGAATACGCCCGGCGGATGGAGTGGGGGTGGGGGGCGTGAAAACGCAGGGGCCGCAAGATGGAATTGACTTTGAAACCGGATGGGGCGAAGAATGACTTCTGACTTCATGACCTCGTGACGCCGGAAGTTGCTACGGCCCGGGCGTCATGAAGTCAGCGGGTCACGAAGTCAAAGAAAAGTGGAGACACACCATGAGCAAGATCTATAACCCCAGCGGGGGATACCGCAAGTTGCACTCGTTCAACTTCGCCACCATTATTCATCTTGGCACGATCAGCTTCTGCAAGCGCTACCTGCCTTGGAAAGACGACCCCTTGGGCAAGACGCTCGGCCAGATGATCGGCGCCTCGCGCTCCGGCAAGCAGAACATCATCGAGGGCAGTGAGCGGGCCAAAACCTCGTCGGAAACCGAAATCAAGCTGACGGATGTTGCCAAGGCCAGCCTGAGCGAACTGCAGGGCGATCTGGAGGATTACCTTATCCAGAAAGGCAACATCCCTTGGAGCATTCGCAATCCCGACCACAAGGCCGTTCTTTCGATCATGCTGGATGAATTCGACTACTCGGAAGACCTGCTGCACGACTACTGGACCTATCTGATTCGGCAAAAGAAGAAGTTTGACCCATGGCTGGAGGACCGGGACGACATCGCCACCGCCAATGCGCTGATAATCCTGATCCAGCGCGCCACCGGTTTGCTTGGCCGGCAACTGACCCAATTGGAAAGCGCCTTCGTGGCGGGCGGCGGCATCCGGGAGAAGATGACCTGCGCCCGCCTGGACGCACGCGCCGAACCCGCCGCGCCGCCCTGCCCGGAATGCGGCGCGGCGATGAGAAAGCGAACCTCCACGCGCGGGCCATTCTGGGGATGCGGCGCCTACCCCAAGTGCAAGGGCGTGTGAAAGATCGAGGAGGCGGAGCAAAGTGACTCCGTGACTTCGTGACGCCGGGTGGTGCTCCAACTCACCCGGCGTCATGAAGTCACCAGGTCACGAAGTCAAAGAAAAGTGTACAACCCATTACCCACAGAGGCACGATGAGCAACCAAACGAAAACAACGACGATTATTGCGGTACCCGCCGTGACAACGCAGTTCACCCGGCGCGACAACAACTTCTGGCTGGCCCGCCTGTGCGGCTTGCCCGCCGGCCGGCAGGGCGAGGACACCGGCCCGGCGCGGACGCAGGGGATGGCGCTCATCCAGGCGGATGGCCGTCGCTATGAAGGCCCCGACCTGGCGCTAGATGCGTGCGAGGAAACGAAGCATACGGCGCGATGCCGCTGGCGGGTGGGGGACAGCGCGCTGCGCCTGACCACCGATTGGCGGGGCTGCCCGGATACCGGCGTTGTCAGCCGCCGCGACACGCTGGTCAATGCCGGCGGTCAGCCGGTTGTGGTGACTCGCTGCCTGGCGCGCGTGGCCCTGCCTCCGGGCCGCTACGAATGCTACACGCAGGCCAGCCGCTGGTGTCACGAAAACCAGGGCGCCTGGCAGTTGCTCCATACCGGGTTGACGTTGCGCCATGCACCGGGGCGGACGACCGAGGAAACCACGCCGTATCTGGCTTTGCGTGCCGTCGGCGCCGATTCGGGGTTGGTGTTCCATGTGCTGCCGTGCGGAAATTGGACGATTCGGGTCACTCCTGTGAACGAGGGCGGGGAACTGCCTTATGCCGTGGTGGAACTCGGTCTGGCCGACGAGACTCTGCACCGGACGCTGCAACCCGGCGAGACAATGGAACTGCCTGAGATCCTGATCCAACCCCTGCCGCAGGGCCAGCCGCACCTGGCCGCGCCGGCCCTGCACCGGTATCTGCTGAAGCACCACTTCGCCGAAGCGAAGCCCCAGGTGCCGGTGGTGTACAACACCTGGTTTGACCAGTTCGAGATCCTGGATGTGCCACGGCTGCGCAAGCAACTGGCCGCCGCGAAGGCGGTCGGGTGCGAGGTCTTTGTGATCGATGCCGGCTGGTATGGCGCGGGCGGGCCCAACTGGTGGGCGCAGGCCGGCGACTGGCGCGAGAAGACCGAAGCCGCTTTCAGGGGAAAGATGCGCGCGTTCGCCGATGAGGTGCGCGCGGCGGGGTTGAAGTTCGGGCTCTGGATGGAACCGGAACGCTTCGGTCCCGAGGCGCCGATCCGGGCCGAGCATCCCGAGTGGTTTGTCAGCGCAGGCGCCGCGGCGCGGCTGGATCTGGCGCAGCCGGCTGCCTATGCCTACCTCCGGAGCGAAATCGGGCGGCTGGTCGAGACCTATAAGCTGGCCTGGATGAAGATTGATTTCAACTTTGCCCTGGACGCGGATGCGTCCGGCGCCGAGTTGTCGGGCTACACGGCAGCCTGGTACCGTCTGCTAGACGAGGTCCGGGCTGCCTATCCGAAAACGTTCTTCGAGGGCTGTTCCAGCGGAGCGATGCGTGGCGACCTGACCACGCTCACGCATGTGGACGGTCATTTCCTCAGCGATTCCGTCAACCCGGTGGACATGCTGCGGATTTCGCAGGGCGCGTTTCTGCGGTTGCCGCCCGGGCGGCTCACGCGTTGGGCGGTGCTGCGTTCGGCGGGGCAGGCGCTTCCGAAATATGGAAAGACCGTGGCAGACTCCCCGGCGGCGATCCTGACTCCCTGCGGTGCTCTCTGGGAACCCGCCGAGACCGTTAACCTGGACTTCGCCGTGCTGGCCGCCATGCCCGGGATGCTGGGGTTCAGCGGCGACCTAGCCGGATTGCCGGAGGCCGTGTGTGAGCGGCTCGCGGACTGGGTGCGTTTCTTCAAGCGGCACCGGCGGTTTCTGGCGGGCGCGGTGGCGCACCTGCTGACGCCGCCCGAGTCCCTGGACTTGCGCGAGGGTTGGGTTGGATTCCAACTGCAGGATACGGCAAGCACGGACAGTATGGTCTTCATCTATCGCCTGGGGGTGGCCGGTGCCGTGCGGCCATGGGTGCTGAGGGATCTCGATCCTCGCGCCGTCTATGTCGTGACGGCGGGGCCTGACGGCCCGGCGCGACGAGCAACCGGCCGCGAATTGATGGAGCAGGGGGTGACGATTCCGGTCTCTGGAGGCGGCTTTGACCGGACGAATGCCGCCGCGGGGGTCACGGTGCGGCGTGTGAGACGCACCACTCGACAGGACTCAGGCCGGTGAGTTTCTTGAACTGGGCGGAGAAGGACGGGACCATCGTCATCCATGCTCCCGGCTACAGGAAGATCGCGGTGCTCTCCCTTTACGGCAAACCCTGGGAGCGGGCCGACGGGGCGGGGTGAGTAGTGGGTGGCTGACTGCGTGACAGCGGAATGGCGACGGGTTCGGGCGGCGAGTTGCTTTGAAGCCAGCGCTGAATCAGGGCGACGGCCTGCTCGCCATGGGCGCGGATGTCGCTCTCCAGCAGAAAGTCGACCCGGGGCAACGGGCCGGTCCGGATGCTGTGGACGGCCAGCACGCAGTCCTTGGCAAGATCGCGGCCCTGCTCCCGGGCGATTGTCAGCGCCAGATCCAGGCTATCGGGCGCAAAGGCATACAACCCGTCCCCCGGCTGCAGGGTCGCGAGCAGTTCCCGCAACAGGATCCGCTGCGCATGCAGGTCTAGCCCGGTAGCCCGCACCCGGCACACGAACTCCGGGGGAATGGCAATCCCCTGCACGGCAGCGGCCTGCAGCAGGAGGCGCAGAATGGGTTCATAGGTAGGGTCGTCCAGACCCATGGCCAGAATCCCGAGGCGGGTCACGCCCCGTTGGCGCATGCCCGCCAGCATGGGCGGGAACGCGGCCTCCATGTCATCGAGGGTGTACGGTAGCGCCACCTCCGGATAGTGCCGGAGGGTGGTCACGGTTCTCACGCTGGCTTGCTTGAGCCTCGCCAGAGGTTCGGGCGCGTAGGGATTGGCCCAGACCACGCCCGCCGGTGGCCGCCTGCAGAGCCGGTCCAGAATGGGAGTCAGTTCGGCCGGGTCGCTGAAGGCAAGGGGCTCGGCCGCGAAGCCGGCCGCCGTGGCCGCCAACCCCGCGCCGAGTACGAACTGGGCGGCAAAGGACTCGGTGTGCAGGGAATCCCATTTGGGAAACAGGCAGACGATGCGGCCGGCGGGCTCGCTGGTCGCCGGGAAGGCCCGCACCCGTACCCCCCGGGTACTGTCGCCGATCAATAGCCCTTCGGCCATGAGGGCGCGGTAGGCCTGTTGCACCGTGGTCAGGGAACTATGGTATTGCACGGCGATCTCACGCATCGGCGGCAGGCAGGCGCCGAGCGCATAGCGGCCCTCGGCCAATTCCCGCCGCAGGGTCCGCGTCAGATTCTCGTACAGGGGGACACTGGCTGTTGGTTTCTTTGACACCCCGACATCATACAATGATCCGATACAAGATAAAGTTGTTTGTCCCGACTTTCGAGATCACCGCCAGACTGCTTGTTCGCGGAGCACAGCCATGCATTGCCCAATGCCGTCTCTTCGCGGCCGGTGCGTGTTGTAGACGCCGACGGAGCAACATCCCCGGTAACCGAGCCGGTGCAATTCGCCGAGAAAGCCCCGCGTATCCCAGTGCCCCGTACCCAGCACGTCGCGGTTGGTTTCCGAGAGGTGCACGTGTGCCAGGATATCCCGGATACCCGCCAGCGGCGCCAGCATGTCCTTCTCCTCGATGTTCATGTGGTAGGTATCCACCATGAGCCGGATGCTGGGCAGGTCAAGGGCGCGGACCAGGGCCGCCGCCTCCGCGATCGTGTTGTGGAAACTGATTTCACCGTGGTTGACCGGCTCGAACGCCACGGTCGCTTTCTGTTTCACGGCATACTCACCGACCCGGCCCAGGGCTTCGCGAATCCGGGCCTCGCCGGCACTGCGATTCGGTTCTTCCTTGAAGCGGCCCTGTAGGGACCCCACCACGATCACCGCCTGCCAGCGCGCCGCCAGATCCACGAAGGACAGCAGCAGTTTCACCGTCCGCTCGCGGATGGCCTCGTCGGCCGTGCACAGACAATTCCCGCGTGTGGCATAGCTGGCGCCGGTCTGGAACGCACACATGGGCAGCCCTGCCGTCTGCAGCGCCTGGCGCACCCGTGCCTCATCAAAGCTTGCGGGATCCGTAATCTGCAGTTCAACCGCGTCGTAGCCGGCCCGCTTCACGCAGGCCAGATCACCCTCAAACTCGGCCCAGTCCGTGTAGGACGCGGGATCGGGAAGAACGTAACTGAACTTCATTGGTTTCAATCCCTCCTCGGGATGCTGGCGCCGCCGTCCACCAGCAGCGTGGTGCCGGTGATGTAATCGGCCTCGTCGCTGGCCAGGAACAGGAACGCATCCGCACACTGCTCCACCGTGCCGAATTCACGCAGCGGAATGACGGCCTGGGTGCGCGGGCCGAATTTCGGGTCATTCTCGTAGCATTGCTTCGAGAGGCCAGCCATGACGATGCCGGGGGCCATGACATTGACACGGATGCCATGCACGGCCAACTCGTTGGCCATGGCCTTGACCATGGTCTTGAGGCCGGCCTTGGCCACAGCGTAACTGCAACCTTCGGCCCATGGCATGTCGCCGACCCAGGAGCCGTTGAAGAGAATCTTGCCGCGCACGCCGCGCTCGCACCCTGGCGTGCGCAACGGTTCCTGGCCGACCATGATCCGGGCGGCGGCCTGGCCAAAATGGAATTGGCCGGTCAGATTGAGGTCCAGCGTCTCCTGCCAGTGTCCGGGATCCAGTTTCAGGAACGCTTCGTTATAGACCAGTGCGGCGTTGCCGATGACGACATCGAGGCGCGGGAAGTCGCGTTGCAGGTCGGCAAACAGGGCGTCGATCGAATCGCGCCGGGCGCTGTCGCAGACGCGGTAGACGATGCTGCCGCTGGTTTTCGGGTTCGGCACACCCAGGTCGGCCAGGCATTGCCGTTGCCGCCCGTGCGCCTCATCCTGCGTGGCCCGGGCAATCGCCGCGCCCTCCGCCACGGGCTTGCGGCCGGTCATGATCACAGTGGCGCCTTCTTCACAAAACCGCCGGCAGGTCGCCCGGCCAATATCACCGTAACCTGCCGTCACAACAACAATCTTACTCTTTAAACGATTCATGGATCCATTTCTCCTTCACTGTCTACTGTTCACTGTTCACTTTCCTACCGCCCCATCCACCCGCCATCCACCACCAGCACATGGCCGTCCACGTAGTTACTGGCGTCGCTGGCAAGGAACAGCAATGGCCCGATCAGCTCTTCCGGTTTGCCCCACCGTCCGGAGGGGATGCGGTCGCGGATCTTCGGCTCGCGAACCGGGTCGGCCTTGATGGCGGCGCACATCTCGGTGTCGAAATAGCCGGGCGCGATGGCGTTGACGTGGATGTTCTTCGCCGCCCACTCGTTGGCAAGGGCCTTGGTCAGCCCCGCCACGCCGTGCTTGGCGGCCGCATACGCCGGGACTGTCCAACCGCCCTGGAAACTGGCGAGCGAGGCGATGTTGATGATCTTGCCGCCGCCCTGCTTTTCCATGACTTGGGCCGCCTGCTGGGACAGTTCAAACACGCCGGTCAGCATCAGGGAGACGATCTGGTCCCACTTGGCGAGATCGAACTCCATGGCTGGCTGGCGGTGCTGGATGCCGGCCCCGTTGACGAGGATGTCAAGCCGGCCAAAGCGTTTCACCGCCTTGGCAACAAGACCTTTCCGCTGTTGGCGATCGCCGAGGTCGGCCCGCAGGTAGAGCATTTCGCCGCCCAGCTTCTTGACTGCCTGGCGGAGTTCACGGCAGTCCGGACTCGACGCGACGGCGACCAGCTTGGCGCCAGCCTCGACGAGGCCCGTGGCCATGGCCAGCCCGAGCCCGCGGCGGGCCCCGGTCACCATGGCTACCTTCCCCTTGATATTGAACAGATTTGAATTCATCGTTTCCTCGTTTTCATAGTGAACCCTTCGCCCGGCCTCAGCAGCACAGCGCTAACCTTCGGTGCCCACGCGTGGCACGCCTGGATGAATCCGCCAGGATCGCCGGAACCCTGCTCGGCGAACGTCCAGAAGTGACACGGAATGGCGATGCGCGGAGCCGCCTGCTGCACCATCCGGGCCGCGTCAAGGTGGTTCATGTTGCCGAAGGTGCCGTTGATGCAGGGTAGCAACACGTCCACGCCCAGGTTGACAAGCGGCTTAAGCAACTCCGGTCGCCAGGAGGTGTCGCCGGTGTAAAGGACGTGGACCCCGTCGAAGTCAAGCAGCAGCGAGGTGGCTGTCTTCGAGAAGTCGCCGTGGTCGGCGGGCACCGCATGGACGACCACCCCGCCCAGATCGTGCTTCTTGCCGGGCGCCAGCTTGATCCAGTTCCTGGCGCCGATGCCAGCCTGCTTCAATCCGTCGCGGCAGCCCGAGGGCGCCGCGAAACGGCAGGCGGGATTGTTGCGGCGCATGTGCGGCAGCGTGTCGGGGTCGAGATGGTCCGTGTGCTCGTGACTGATGACGACCAGGTCGGCGCGCGCCTCCTCGGGGGCGATCGGCGAGAGCGAGAGCCGCTTGAACCCATGCAGCCGCTCGACGGCGTCGCTCAAATAGGGGTCGACGAAAACAACACGCCCGGCGTGTGTCTTGAAGGCGAAGCCGGCCTGGCCCAGCCACCACAGGCGTACGGACCGCGCCGGCACCCGGCATCCGGCGATTTCTTCGACAAGTCTCAGGGTCATCGTAATGCCTCCAGCAGTGCCGGTATGTCTTCCGCCTGGCGCACAATGGGCTGCAGACTCAACCCGACCGGCGATAGTTCTTTGCGCAACGTATTCCATTCTCCCGGCGACAACTCACCCCACAGCAGCAAAGGCCGTCCCGCCGCCTGAATCTGCTTCAGCACAGGCAGCAACTCCGACAGACTCGGCGAAGAACCCCCGGGATGATCAATGTTGATCTCCAGAACGTTATAGCAACGGTTCTCGAGCAGAATGTCAACCGGATAGAGACAGCTTGAATGCAGATGGATGAAGTTCACCTCCGCCGCCCGGCACTGCTCCCGGTGCAGCGGCAGGATGAACTGCCGGAAGAGGTCGGGGCTCAGGAGCGCGGCACTATCCTCCTGGCAGTAGGCGACCTGACGGCGACACCACATCTTGCTCGGGTAACCGCCGGCGGCGTGGGTGTCGTGCCAGAGGGGAATCACCTCGTGCAACTTGCGAACAACGGCCAGCCGCGTCTGCGAGCAGTGGCGCAGGAGGGCCTCCATCCGGGCGGGATCGTCGTGGAAGCCCATGACGAACGGCATGCCACCCAGCATGGCGCTGGCGCAGTCGCCGGGGCCACGCAACAACGGCGGGCAGACCGGGAAACGGCCGTCCGCGAAGGTCACCAGTTCCTCAGTAAAACGTCGGAGCGCCTGAAACCAGGGATTCTCCGTTACCGGCGGAGGACCGCCGGCCCCAACGTCCGGCGAGGAGCACGCTTCCGCGCGGCAGTTGGCGTTCGCGGCGAAGACCGGACAGCCCAGGATGGCTTCCATCCACGGAATGCCCCAGTAGGCGGACCCCACGTAGAAGAAGTCGTCATCGGCCTGCTGATGGAGGCGGAACAGGTTCTCGTAGTCAGTCGCGAACGGCGCGAACGCCACGTCTTCCGGTCGCAGTTCCTGGCCATCGCGCCAGTCGGCGGTGCCGGTCGGGAACTGTTCGGCCGGGTAATAGCCACCCAGCCAGAAGCCCAGCAGGGGCCGTTGGACCGGATCAAGATTCAGGAACGCTTCGTGGCGGGCGATCAAATTATCAGGCGTTTCGCGGCTCATGCTTCCTTCCACTCGATCGGGCAGGTCGCATGCGCACCACCGTCTACCGGCAACACCAATCCGGTGATCATCGACGACGCCTCGCTGGCGAGGAACACGATTGGGCCGACCAGTTCGCGAGGTTGGCCGATCCGCTTCATCGGCAGCTTGGTCATCACCTGATCCATGAAGCTTTTGTTGGCAAAAATGCTTGTGCTGTTCATCGTCGTCTGGAACCAGCAGGGGGCGACGGCGTTGACCCGGATCCCCTTCGTGCCCCACTCGCAGGCGAGTTCCTTGGTCAACGCGGCAATGGCGCCCTTGGTGGCGCTGTAGGCGGCGTTGCCGCGGCCGGTGCCGAGGAGGCCTCCGCCGAGCGCCGACATGTTCACGATGTTGCCGCTACCTTGCGCCAGCATGACCTTGCCGACTTCCTTGCACATCCAGAACGTGCCGTAGTAGTTCACCTCCGTCAGGCGCCGCACCTGTTCGGCCGGCATGCGGTCGGTCGGGATGCGCGCCGTAATGCCGGCGATGTTGACCAGGATGTCAATCCGGCCGAAATCGGCGGCGATCCGCGACACCGTGGTTTCCACCGCCGTCTCGTCCGCCACATCGCAGGCATAGCTCCGGCAGGTGCGTCCCAGCGCTTCAATGTCCCGCTGGGTGTCCGCGCAACTCTCAGCGGCAAGATCGATCGCCGCCACATCAGCGCCATAGGTCGCCAGGCCGACAGCCGCCGCCTGTCCCAAGCCTCGGGCGGCACCAGTCACCACGGCGATTCGGCCGTGCAGGTCAAAGAGATCGTTGTTCATGAATTATCTGTCTTCCCGCTGCCGGAGTTTCACCGCCCACGATCCCCGCAGCGCAGGAAAGAGGGCCTTTCATGTTTTTCATCAATCAATGGCGATGGCCTGGAGAATGGCCGGGCACTCGCCGCAGGCCCGGCAGCGGACGGTAATACAGCCGTCGGCGGCCGGCGCGACCTGATCCAGTCGCAAGTCGGCCGCACGAGCGACCGCCCCTGCCTGAGTGGCCGGATCCCAACCGGTGGCAAGCGCCTGGCTGTTGATCCAGATGTCCATCGGCCGCCTACCGGGCTGCTCCTGCCACAGTTCGGCAATCAGCAGGTGAACGGAATACAATCCCGGCGGCAGTGGCAGGCGATAGGTGAAGTCCTGTCCGACGCGGGCGGTTTGGTAGAGACCCTGATCCAGCAGGGTCGGATTGGCCTGCTCGACACTCCGCGTGGCGTGCAGCACATCGTCGCCCTTGGTTTGGCCATCGGCGGTCCAGACCTGTCCGCTCCAGTCAATCCAGTCGCGGTCGGTCCCGCAGGTGATCCGACTTTGCGCCCCGCTCTCGGGTAGGATTTCGATGGCGGAAACGAACGCCTCGGTGGTGGTGGACAACGGGTGGCTTGAGCCGATCAGTTCGACCACAATCCGCCCGTCGGCATCGGGTACCTGGTACCGGAACACCTCATCCCAGGCCCGGTCAGCGCCCTGGGCCGCCTGGAGCACGTCAAAGTCGCGCAGGATCCGGTGGCCGTTGATATCCACGTGAAAGACACGGTCGCCGAGTTGACGACACAGTGTCTCCGCCCAGTGCAGGCGGACGGCGTAGAGTCCGGGCGGCACCGGGATGGCGTAGCGGATCGTGGCACCCACGCGGCCGGCTTGCAGCAGCGCCGGGTTTGTGGTGCCTTCTATGGAATTCTCGCTGGTGTAAGGCGTGCCACCCTGGCCAAGGCGATCCGCCTCCCAGCGGTTCTCGTCGGCACTAGTCAGGCCCGTGGCGCGTCCGCAGGCAATGCGCACCACACTCTCCGGGGCGGTCGTCGATGCCTCGGCTGGCAGCGCATAGATCGCAGGCAGCCAGGCCACCACGTCGTCCGCCGGGTTCGCTCCCTGATCGAGGACAAAGCGCACCACGTCGCCAGCCTTGAGGTCGAGGCGCAGGTCATGCGGTTGCCCTGGCGCGTCTTTCTTGGTTTCCACTTCCGCCCAACCCGTTGCCGGCCAGGCTTGCTGGCTATTGACCAGGATGCGGATCCGCAGCGGCCCGCCCCGCTCCTGGCGATAGCGTTCCTTGACCGGCCGGCCCACGATCCGGTATTGGCCGGACGCCGGAACCGTCCAGAGCCGGGCACAGGCGCCGGAACTCCCGGCCTGTTGCCAGCCGCGCCCGACCCGTGCGCCATCCGCCGCCTCCCACCAGCCTTCCACGCCACCCGGCTGGCGGCCGGTGCCGCCATGGTCGCCGGCGGCGCTGAAGGGGCGCGGCACCCAGTCCATGGGCTGCCAGCCGGTTGCCTCCAGATGCTCCGCGGACCAGCCGTCGCGGCCGGCCTCCGGGAAATGCCCGCCCAACGCCCAGGCCACGAACGACTCGTCCGGCAGGCGGGTGGCGGTCGTCCAGCCCGAGGTATGATTATCCATATCCACCGTGCGCACCGCGTACTGGGCGGTGGTATTGGCGTCCGGGGCATGGTCGAAGAAATGACAACCCTGGGCAGCGATCCCGATCACATCGCCGCCGCGCCGGATTTCATACCGGTGTGTGCTGTGCTGGTCAGTGGATGGCGACCAATAGAGTCCCACACCAGCGTGACCGATGTTAGTCTCGCGCCGGACCAACACCCGGCCCGGCGCCGGCGGCGCCGGCCGGTTCCGCCCGCTCCCGGGCCGGTCAGCGCATCCGAGGAAGACAATTTCGCCCGGCCAGGTGGACTGCGTTGAAAAGACGATGCCGTTCTGCATCAGGTCACGCCCGCTGCGCGGCACCAGCGACTTGGGCTCCTTACCCCAATCGGTCATGAAGGGGGTCGCGTCCGGACGGCTCAGGTAGCCGATCTCGTAAAGGTGGTCGTCCAGCAACCCAGTCGGCCGCACCACCGCCCGATAGGATCGAGGCTGCTGCTTGAGAATGAGGCAGGCCCGGCGCTTGTCGTGGCTGGTGCGCTGGACATAGTTCCATTCCGCATCCCCTTCAACCGCGGGATGATGCTGGTGCGACCAGCGCCCGGCCAGGCCGACGGCGAGGAAGTAGCGATAGAGCAGCGCGATGCGGCGCATGCGGTCGTGCCCTTCGACGCCGGGATCGGTATCCCAGGCCGGAGTCATGGCCAGCACCTGGTTGGCCGAGCAGGGATCCACCAGGCCGCGGGAGTACCAGGAGGGCATGAGATCGTGCCACTTGTCGGGCACTTCAAAGTAGGACAAGTACCAGTTGCTCACCTCGCGCAGGCCGGGATCGGCGAGCATGTGCGTGTCGCTCAGCCGCTGGATGCCGAAGGTGTGCGCATAGCGGCTGCCAATATCACAGGAATGGAAACTGCCGTGGCGATAGCGTTCTCGCCAGGAGGAGATCTGGGTGCGGAACTGGGCGTCCCGCTGGTGGTCGAAATCGCCCTCGTTATCGGTGCGCCACTGGAAATCGCCCCAGGCCGCGCGCTTGGCATCCAGGATGCCCGCCGCCGGCTGGCCGCAGAACCAGAGCAGCCAGGTCAGATCCATCTTGGCCAGGTAGCGCCGGGTCAGGCGGAAGTTCGGTCCTTCGCGGGTGGGCGCCCAGATGTCGATCCCCTCGGACCAGCCGGCATCGTCCCAGAGCATGCCGAACCCCAGGCTGCGCGCCCGCTCGGCTGTCGTGAGGTCGAGATCCGCCAGGCGGCCGGCCCAGTTCTCCTGGAGGTTGTGCACGTCCATGTACCAGGGGGTGGTCAGGAGTGAACGCGCGAAATAGCGCTGCCCGACCAGGTCCCACTGCCAGGCATACTGCCAGTCGTAGATCGTTTCCATCATGGCGTCGAGACCGCCGGTAAAGGGACAGAACGTGACGACCGGCAGGGCCAGACTTTCGCCGGGGGCGAGGGTGCGGCCGATGTTCGCCCGCGCCATAAGCTGCACCTGTGGTCCACTGTTGTTATCATACCAACCATACAAATTCCCGCACAGAGGCCGGCACGCGCCCAGTTGCCAGGATCCCAGGTAGTCCAACCACAGGGCCACTCCGGGGCGGGTGCCCTCGCCGGACTGGCAACAGAACCAGGGGACATAGTCGCTGCTCTTACGGCCATCGATCACGCGGGTCTCGCCGCCGGCGATGGAAGCTTCCACGCAACGCGCCGGTCCCGGCAGATCCTTGCTGTTGTTGTCCGGGGCGATGAGCCAGCGTAACAGGGGCGCCTGGCCGCCAGCCGCCAGGCTGAGCCCGCCACAATCGACCCGGCCCAGGGTCAGGGGCGCGGCGCCGGTGTTCTCCACCGTGGTGGCAAGCTGAATCACCGGAGAACCTGGGAAGACGATCAGCCGTTGGCGGAGGGTCAGGGTTTCGGTGGCTGTGGACAGCAGGAGGCACAGCGCCTGACGGCCGCCGATCATCGATGTTTCGGCCACGGCGGTCGTTTTGACCTCGCCGCCCGTGATCAGGTCGCACAGCGGATGCGGCCCGCCCACCAGTTCAGGTCCCCCGGCGGTCTGCCATCCCGCGATCGCGGGACCGCGTGGCGTGGCGGCCAGGGTCAAGCGGTATCGGTCGCTGCTGATTTCCCACGGCCCCTCGACGGGGCCGCGAAGGGTGGTACCATTGAGTTCAAGTTCGATTGCGTGCATAGTCATCTCCTGCTTTCCTTCTGCCCTTCCGGGCGTTTTCAGCGGTTCTGTCTGTTCGTCGGGATAGGGTACCGACCGTATTTCAGTGCGGCCTTGAACAACTCGGCAACGTTCTCCGGCGGCACTTGCGGCTGGATGTTGTGAACCGGGTTGAAGACGAAGCCGCCGCCGGGTGCGAGGTCCCCAATTCGCCGGCGCACTTCCTGGCGCACCTGCGCCGGCGTGCCGCTGTTGAGCACGGCCTGAGTGTCGCAGCCGCCGCCCCAGAACACCAGATTCTTTCCAAATCTCTTTTTCAAACCTGCCGTGTCCATCCCGGCGGCCGAGACCTGTACCGGGTTGAGGATGTCCACGCCGATATCGATCAGATCGTCCAGAAATTCTGTCACCGCGCCGCACGAGTGGTAGAACACCGGCGCGCGTGTGTGCGCCTTGATGGTCGCGATGATGCGCGCCTGCCGCGGCTTGATCATACGACGCCAGAGTTCGGGCGAAATCAGCGGCCCAGACTGCCCGGCGAGATCATCCGCCGCGAAGTGGACGTCAATCAGGTCGCCCACCTCGGTCAGGAACAGCGCCTGTGCCGTGCAGATCGTGTCGCAGAGTCGGTCGAAGAACGCCTCGGCAAACTCCGGTTCCGCCACCAGATCCATCAGGCCGTTCTCCATGCCGCGGACCCGGAACAGTTGATTGAAAAGGTCGTGGCCGCAGGGCGCCATGCCGAAGAGCGCCCGCTCGGTGCCGGCGCGCAAGGCCTGCACCCGGTGGCGGAGTCCGCGATAGCGGCCGGGATCGGCGGGGTTCGGCCATGGCATCCGGGCCAGCGCCGCCAGGGACGGTTCCGGCAGAGGGAATTCCTGCCAGTCGAAGTAGTTACAGCCGGTGGGTTTCTTGAGCGTGGCACCGAAGTCGTCCTGAAACGACACGGTGCCGTCGGGGGCGGTGGTGAGCGCCGGGGGCGGCGCGTCGGGCGGATTGGCGAATACCGGGATCACGTCCACGCCAAGCCGGTCCATGACATCCTCATCCACCCGGGCTACCTGCTGAACGAACTCCAGCGTCTCGATGGGTCGCTCTGGCAGGCCCAGATGCCGGCGCAGCGCCGCATAGGTCGGGATGGCAATGGTTGAAACCGCCGTGCCGCCGAGATCGATAGGGACACGGTCCGGCTCTTGATGGTTCAGTGCGGTGATTACGCGCTCTCGTGAGTTCATTTCCGTCCTGGCTTTCCTTTTCACTGTTCGTTGGTCGCGTCCTGGACTGGCGTGCGCGTGAGAATGGTCGCATTGCTCTGCGCGCCGATTACATAGCCGCCCGGCGCGATCGACAGCGTGACGAACTTGGGGCGCGTGTCGCCGAAGGAGAAGCTGGGAACCACCGGCAAACGCACCTCGGACGCTCCGGCCGGAATGACCGCCGGGCTTTCGAGCGGATCGTAGTCGCGACCGCTGTTCCCCGTGCCGCCGAGGGTGAAGTTCACCGCGAGCGTGCCGTTGGTGGCCGTGGCCGGCCGGAAGATGACGAAGTCCGCCGGCTTGTCTTCCGAGCTCTCGCGCCGGCTTGTCTTGACCCCGACCGCACCGGCGAGAAAACTCACCGGATCAGCCGCCACCATGTCGGTCTTCGCATCCGCAACACCGAAGGTGTAATAGTACATCCGATCCGGCGTGAGGGTGATGTTTGTGGCCGGCCGTGAGTCGTCTTTCCAGAATTCCTCCTTCCAACGGTTGGTATGGGCCCACGCGCCGGTGGCGGCGCCGTTCTCCTCGCCCCACAGCACGTACACCGTTGCGGCTATAACCCCGGTGTTGACCAGGCAGCCGTTGATCGTGGCGCCGGAAGTCGTCACCTTGGTCACGGGAGCGTTCGCGATGCTGGTGTCCTTGACGTACCGGACGATCACGATGCCCGACCCGCCGGCGCCGGAAACCTTTCCACCCGCATCGGCTAAATCTCGAACCCCGCCCCCGCCGCCACCGGTGTTTGGTTTTCCGCTTTCCGCGGGTGTGTCTCCTCCCATCGTTCCCGCGCCGCCGCCGCCAGTTCCACCGGCGCCTCCTGCAGCGTCGCCGCTGCCACCGCCGCCGCCACAGTAGTAGACACTGGAACCGGAAATCGAACAGACCACTCCAGTGCCCCCGCCGCCGCCACTTGCGCCTGACAAACCTATTGCTCCCATACCGCCGCCATCGCCCGCCTGTCCGGACGTGCCTGTCCCGCCGTTATGCCCTTGCGAACCAATTCCAGCCGTTCCGGCCGTATATCCGCCGGCGCCTCCGCCGCAACCGCCATCCCTGCCGTTAGCGGGAGTCTGATACGCTCCCCCGCCGCCGCCGCCAACCGCCGTAACATCGGCAAAGACTGAATTCTGGCCATCGTTGCCGGCAACTCCAACACTCGCAACAGACGTGACCGCCGTGCCGCCGTTCCCCACAGTCACGCTATAGGTCCCCTTCGTGACGAACTTGTTTGTCGAATAAACAAGTCCACCGGCGCCACCACCGCCACCCACTCGTGCGCCACCCGATCCGCCCCCCGCCACCACCAGCACATCGACATGGCCAGCGACGTCGACGACGAAATTGCTGGCCGTGGCGCTATTGGTGAACACATGGATGCGGCAGCCGTTGGTCTCGATGGTATAATTTCCGCCCGAGGCGTAAACCGCCTCCGCCCGCGGCGCGAAGCCCGCCGCCAGGCAGAGGAGCAGACCCCCGAAGTAGAACACGTTCACTGCGGGGCGGAGCGCCGCCGCCAATGATGCCAGCCAGTTGTTTGGCCTATTCATCTTATGGTCTCCTCTTGGCGCGGTTCCGTCTTTGAATTCATCGGCGATCCTTCCGTGCGTACATGACCAGTACAGCCCGATCCAGCGGCCGTGTTCGAGGGCCTCCTCGCACACGGCGGTGTCCGAAACGTAACGGGCGCCCGGCCGGGTGGAGGCAGGGAAACTGAGTTCGGTTTTCGGAGTAGTCATGGTGCGTCGGATTTCCTTTCCTGTCTTGACTGTCATGCGGCCAGCGTACTACTAACTATATAGATTGCGTCTCGAATTGTAACCTCGTTTATCTCGTTTTGTAACCTATGCTGACTGATCGAAACAACGACTTCACGTTCGAGCAGGCTGGTTTCTCGGCCTTCTCCGGGAAGCCCAATCCCCGGCAGCACCACCGGCATGACGAGGTGGAACTGGTGATCTTCGAGCACGGATCCCTTGTGGCCCTGTACGGCTGGCGGCAAATGACCGTACCACTCACACCAGTTGGTGGTCCTCTTGGCGCCAGCCCGGTACCGGCGATCCATGCGCGCCGCAGCCTCGACCAGACGGTAAAAATACGACACAGTTAAATACAAGTTTTTGATACAATCTATTGGTTATACCACATTGATATGGCAAATTTTTCAGCTATTGTATTTGCATTAGCAATTCACTGTATTTTCGTGCATCAGCATCTTAGGAGCTTTGGGTATGGCTACAAAAGAACGACAGGAAGACTTGTTTGCGAAGATCGCCGAACAGCGAGCGGACAGCCAGAGAGCCGCCTTGATCGAACCATTGCCGCCGACGTTGCCGGAGCGATATGTGCCTGCGGCGCGGTCGGATGCACGCGCTGGTTTCCGCCCGAAGGCGAAGGTGGATACCCCGGAGAAATTGCGGGCGGAACTGGGCAAGGCGCGTCAGAAAATGGCACGCTACCTGCGCAACCTGGCCCCGGTGGCGTCGTCGGCGCGCCTGACGGTTCCGGTCGAAACCTTTGACTGGCGCATGGAAACCGAGGGGGACCGGCAGGATTTCGCCGGCACTCTTAACGGCGCCGGCGAGTGGCAGACGGTGTCGATCCCGCACTATGGTGGTCCGGTTGGACGCGCTGTCGCCTACTATCGCACCACGTTTCAGGTGACCGAGGCCATGCGGGCCAAGGGAAGCCTTTGGATCAGTTTCAAGGGCGTGGACTACAAGGCCCACGTGTTCATGAATGGTACGTTCCTAGGCTCGCACGAGGGATTCTTCGCGCCGTTTGAATTCGAGTTCACCGCTGCCGCCCGCGTGGGCGCGAACGTTCTGGTGGTCAAGATCGAGAACGATGCAGCGCCAATCTCGGATGGCGGATCCTGGGGGATGACGGTGGATGGCGACAAGCTCTACGCCGCCACAGGACCGGGCTGGGACGACGCCGAACTCGGCTGGCATCACTGTCCACCCGGCATGGGCATCTATCAGGCGGTGACCATCGAGGCGCGTCCGGCGCTGCACCTGGCCGATGTGTTTGTCCGTCCGCTGCTGGAGGAGGAACGCTGCGAACTGTGGGTAGAGGTCTTCAATTGCGGACTTGAGCCTGAAGGGGTCCGCTTTCAGGTGTCCGTGTTCGGGCAGAATTTCCCCGGCACGGTGTTCCGCGACCGCGCCTACGAGCCGCCGCAGAAGGCCGGGCCGCGGCTGAACTGCTATCGGTTTGCCTTCGACGTGCCGAAGCCGCGCCTCTGGGATCTCGACACCCCGTGGCTCTACCAGGTACAGGTCAAGCTGGCCAATGGCGATACCATGACCCGTCAATTCGGGATGCGGTCGTTCCGGATGATAGACGCGACGCCCCCGGCGCGTCTGGGAGCCACAGAAAGCGGCGAGGGCGCCGCTTCTACTGTAGATGCGACGCCCCCGTCGCGTCCGAATGCCGGCAATGGGCCGCTTCTCGGGCGCTACCTCCTCAATGGCCGCGAAATCCGCCTGCGCGGGGCCAACACCATGGGCTTTGAGCAGCAGGACGTGATTAAGGGCGATTTCGACCAGCTTCGCGACGACATCCTGCTGGCAAAGCTCTGCCATATGAATTTCCTGCGCCTGACCCAGCGCCCGGTGCAGCCGGAAATTTACGAGATGTGCGACCGGCTCGGCCTGATGACCCAGACCGACCTTCCTCTGTTCGGGTATCTCCCCCGCGGCCAGTTCTGCGAGGCCGTGCGCCAGGCCGGGGAAATGGAGCGGCTCGTCCGTTGCCATCCCTGTAACATTGTCGTCAGCTACATCAACGAGCCCTTCCCGGTGGGGTGGGGCGACAAAACCCACCGTCAGTGTAACCGCACCGAACTGGAACAGTTCTTCACGGCCGCCAATCAGGCCGTGTTGCTGGCGAACCCCGATCGGGTGATTAAGCCGGTGGATGGCGACTACGATCCGCCCGGCCCCGGCCTGCCGGATAACCATTGCTACTGCTGCTGGTACAACGGCCACGGCGTGGATATCGGCAAACTGCACAAAGGCTACTGGCAGCGCGTCAAACCCGGCTGGTTCTACGGCTGCGGCGAATTCGGGGCCGAGGGGCTCGATCCCGTTAACGTGATGCGCAAGTATTATCCAAAGGCCTGGCTCCCGCAGTCGCCCGCCGAGGAGGTCGCCTGGTCGCCGGATCGGATCAAGGACGCCCAGAGCGGCAACTTCCACTACATGTTCTTCGATACCCAGCGTACACTCGCCGGTTGGGTCGAGGCCAGTCAGCGGCATCAGGCCTGGTCCACGCGGATCATGACCGAGGCCTTCCGCCGCGACAGCCGCATGAATTCCATCGCGATCCACCTCTTCATTGACGCCTGGCCGTCGGGCTGGATGAAGTCCATCATGGACGTGGACCGCCAGCCGAAGCCGGCCTACTTCGCCTATCGCGAGGCGCTCACCCCGCTCATGGCCAATATCCGTACCGACCGGACGGCGTTCACGGCCGGCGAGGAGATGCGATTCGAGTTCTGGGTTTGCAACGACACGCACGAGGTCCCAGCCGGCGCGCAACTACGGTACCAACTCGAACTGAATGGCAAGGTCGTGTTTGCCCAGCAGGCAAAGGCCCGGGTGGAAGACTGCCGCAGCACCTTCCAGGGCTTCCTGCGCCTGCCGGCACCGGTGGTGAAGTCACGCACCGCCGCCGTGCTGCGGCTGGCACTGGCATTGCCGGGCGGGAAGATCATCCACGACACAGCGGTTGCCGTTGAGTTGTTCCCGTCGATACCAGCCGGTGCCGCCCAACGCGTCGTCATCGTCGGATCGGCGAAAGGCAAGGCCGCCCGGCTGGCCACTCAACTCGGCCTGCGCAGCGCCAAATCCGGCGAGCTATTCCTGGTCGACGACATGGCGGACTTTGCGAAGCGCCGCGTGGAGATTGCAGCGGCTGTAAAGAACGGCGCAACGGCGATTTTCGTGGAGCTTCCGGCCGGGGAGCATGTCATCGGCGGGGACACCATCAAGGTGGAGGCCTGCGGCATGGGCGCACGGCATTTCGTATCTCGAGACACCGATCATCCTTTGGTCGCGGGTTTCCGGCCGGAGGATTTCCGGCACTGGTACGATCCGGCCGGGGACCGCATCAGCCCGTTGCTGGAGACCTGCTTTCGGGCCGAAGGCTGGACGCCGATCCTGGGCACCGGCAGTGGCGGCGGGACCCTACCGTCCCCGACCGCCTGGTCGCCGGCGCTGGCCGCCGCCGAAAAACCGGATGGCGCGGGCGTGTGGCGCATCTGCCAGATCACGCTGGCCGGCCGCATCGCCGCAAATCCGGTGGCCGGCCTATTCGCGAGGCGGTTGGTGGGAGGAATAGGCAGTAAGTCATGAATCCATCCGACCGCAACATTCTAAGGGACTTGGCCAAGCAGTATCGGGACCTTTGCGCCGAACCGGTGCAGAATGAACGCCGTCAATTATGGCGCCAGCACAACAGCCTGATCAAGACCCGGCCCCTGATCTATGTACGGGCTTTTGCCTGGTCGGAAATGCCGCAGGCGGTCTGCACCTGTACGGATCCCTTCCTGCGCACCTACGAGGATTTGTTCCGCAACCGTCTGTTCTGGAACAGTCTGGGCGACGATTCCATCTTCGAGCCATGGGTAACCGTCCCGGCCACCCTCACCTGTTACGGCTGGGGCGTGGACATCCGTCGCGAGCACAGCGATGAGCCCGGCGGGGCCTTCAAAGTGGACTATCCTCTGCGCGAGCTGGCCAACATCGAGAAACTGCGCCTGCCGTGGCATGGGGTGGATGAGGCGCGCACGGCCGAAACCGCCGGGAAACTGGCCGACGCTATTGGCGATATTCTGCCGGTCAACGTGGATCGTGCGCCCGCCTACCGCATGTGGACTGGAGACCTCTCCACCGACCTTGGCTATCTCCGCGGCATCGAGAACATCATGATGGATATGCTCGATAATCCTGAGTGGCTGCATCGCCTGCTGGCCTTCATGCGGGACGGCATTTTGCGGACCCACGAACAGGCCGAAGCGGTTGGCGACTGGGGGCTTGGGGCCCATCAAAATCAGGCCATGCCCTACGCCGGTGAATTGCGTGATCCGGCGGCCAATGTCAACGGGGTCAGGCGCAAGGAACTGTGGGGCTACATGGCCGCACAGGAGTTGACTGCCGTCTCGCCGGAGATGCACGACGAGTTCATGCTGCAGTACCAACTGCCGATCTTACAGGAATTCGGATTGGTCGCGTACGGGTGCTGCGAGGACCTGACCCGTAAGATCGACATGCTCCGCCAGATCCCTAACCTGCGCCGCATCGCCGTCTCCCCCTTTGCCAATGTGGCCAAATGCGCCGAGCAGATCGGCCGGGATTACGTCATCAGCTACCGGCCGAGTCCGGCCGACATGGTTAGTTACGGTTTCGATGCCGCCCGGATCCGCACCATCCTGAAACGCGATCTGGCGGCCTGCCGCGGCTGCCATGTGGACATTACTCTCAAGGATGTGGAGACCGTGGGCAGAGACCCGAATCGCGTGAAAGAGTGGGTCCGGATCACCCGCGTGGCCATCGACGAACTTCTTGGTTAAGAAGAGGAAAAACACATGAACATGCCCAATGCAGTCGTATGGAACACCCCCAGCTGCGATTCCTCCGGCTCGATGCCGCTCGGTAACGGCGATATCGGCCTCAACGTCTGGGTCGAAGAAGAAGGCGACTTGCTGTTCTACCTCAGCAAGACCGACGCCTGGGACGAGAATGCGCGTCTGCTCAAACTTGGCCGCGTGAGGGTGTCGCTGACGCCCAATCCCTTCACTGCGGGTGCCGACTTCCGCCAGGAACTCGACCTCGCCACCGGGACGATTCGCATCTCCGCCGTGCCAGTCAACGCAATTTTTGTAGACGCGACGCCCCCGTCGCGGGTGAAGTTAAGCGGCGGGGGCGCCGCTTCTACAACTGGGGCAAAACGACTCGGCGGAATCCGCCTGCTGCCGGCCTGGCCGAAAGAGTGGAACGTGGAGTTCCGTCTCCATGCTCCGGGAAGAACCGTGGTCGAGGGGCGCATCGAGAACGGCGAAGTCCGCGAACTCCGGGTCACGCCCGAATCCCGCAGGAACGACGTGCTGCATGCGGTATGAGAACTGGGACTGAACAATAAACACCAACAGGAGCAACCATGACATCACGCGAACGCGTTAAACGAGCCATTCATTTCAAAGGCGTTGACCACATTCCCCACCATCTGCCCGACGGCAAGGAGAATGACATCCTGTGGCTGTGGACGCCGAGGACTCCCGATCCGCAACCGTGGACGGCGGGTGCCGACGGGTTGGAGCGGCGTATAGACGCCTATGGCACCACCTGGGTGCGGCCCGTGGGCGAACATAATCATGGCGAGAAATTCAACCTGCCGATTCCCGACATCACCCGCCAGGCCGAGTATGTCCTCCCCGACGAGAACAAGTCTGAATTCTTCGAGGGGATCCGCCAGGCCATCGCCGCCAACAACGCCGCCGCCAGTCCGAAATACTGCCTCGGCGTTATGCCGTTCAGCGGCCTCAACGAGGGCACGCACAGCCTCACGGGGCTTGATCACATGTTCGTGGCCTATTACGAGGAGCCGGATCACTTGAAGGTGCTGATTGCACGGCTGGCCGAAGCCCAGCGCGAGTCCATCCGGCGCTTGCATGAGATCGGCTGTGACGGGGTCATGGGTTATGATGATTGGGGTTTGCAGGACCGGCTGATGGTCGGATTGGATATGATTGAAGAGTTCTTCCGGCCGCACTACGAGGAGAATTGGAAACTGGCGCACGAGTTGGGGATGGACGTATGGATGCACTCCTGCGGCTACATCGTGCCGCTGTTGCCGAAACTGCACGAGTGGGGTCTGAACGTCATCCAGCAGGACCAGCAGGAGAACCAGGGGTTGGAGAACCTCGATGCCGCCGTGGGCGGTAAGCTGGCGTTCTGGTGTCCGGTGGACGTACAGAAGACGATGGTCGACGGCACGGTGGACGACATCCGCGCCTACGTGAAGCGGATGATGGCCACGATCGGCAACCACAACGGCGGCCTCTGCAGCATGGCGTACTCGCAGCCGGAAGCCGTCGGTCATACGCCGGAAAAGACCGCCGCCATGTGCGCCGCGTTCCGGGGGTGCGGAGTCTACAAGTGGTGTCCTAAATAATGCACTCGACGGATCTCGCTGATAACCGACCGGCCTACTGAATTCTGGCTTCTGAATTCGATGCGAGTGCAATATTTTGCAATCGCACCCGGTGGCAGGGAAACCTGGCCAGCCGGTTGACGAAAGGACTGGCAAAGTGATATGAATACAGATGGGGATGGTGGGCGTTACAGGACTTGAACCTGTGACCTCTTGCATGTGAGGCAAGCGCTCTAACCAACTGAGCTAAACACCCTTGAAACGAGAGCGGATAATGCCGTTACTAGCATCAGGTGTCAAGTAGAGGTTCTCATAATTTAACAAATAATATTTACCGCAAGATAACAGGAGAAAACATGAAGGAATTAGAAGAAGGCCTTAAGTTGTCGTTGGATTTCAGCAAAATTGCCAAAGTGGCCAAGGTATGCCCGGATGTCATTCCTGTTGCGCTTCAGAATGCGGATACGCGTGAGGTCATTCTTGTGGCTTATACCAATGAAATCGCCCTCAAGAAGACGCTTGAGACGCGGATCGTTGTATTGTGGAGCACCTCTCGTAATGAATTGTGGGAGAAAGGTAAGACCTCCGGGGAAACGTTCGATCTCGTGGATGCTTTTGTTAACTGTGAGCAAAACTCTCTGGTCTACACCGTTCGACCGCGCCGGGGGGGAATTTGCCACACCAAAAATCGTAATGCGCAGCCCCGGAATTGTTACTACCGCCGGATCAATCCCGAAACAATGCTCCTTGAAAACATCGATCAGTAATCAACCAAGCTCTCTTCGATTGAAGAGTGTGATTCCTATGAGGGCTGTAATGGCGCTGTAGAGCCCTGCCAGCCAGACAAGGGCTTGGAGTGTCATCTGGCCGCTAACCACCCTTCCTGTCGCCAGCAAAGGTACTGGGTCGAGTTTGGTGAGGGGTTGGGTGACCACATGAAAGACCCGGAATAAATGCAGGATCGACTGGTTCAGCCAGGTTTGTTCTGAAGCCGGTCCTTCGTGGGGCACGAAAAAGACGCCTGATGTGGCCACGGACTCAACATAGCCCGACGAAGCCACCAGAATGATGATGAAGAAGGCCGCAAAGACCGCGACGGGAGTAGATAGCAGGCAGCCGACCATCAGGCCGAGTGCCGCCAGAAAAGCGAGCCTGCAAAGGATTATAAAGAGTCCGCGAATCAGATTCATGCCGAAGCTTCCGTAAGGAACCAGGAGTTCAGGTGCCTGTGTTCTGTCTGCCATTAGAAGCGTCGCTTGACTGTTGGTATCCAGTCGTTGATAGGTGAATGTCAAAATATTGGTGCCTGCGGTTTCATCGTTGATCACTGCCAGGATGGCTGGCACACCGGGATAGTTTGTGACATCTACTTGGATCTGATGTTCGGGATTCGTGCCCATCGTCCAGCGTGCTGCCACTGGACTCCGTTCAGGGCGGGTGGAGTCAAATTTATAGGAGAGCAGGAGATCATGACTATTTTCTTGTGTCTCCGGGCGTTTGAATGAAAATTGTGCGCCACCACCCGGAGGGATTGTGAAACGCTTGATCGATAATTCCTCAATCAATTTTTGCTGGATGACTGCTGGCATCATTTTTTCCTGCAGGCGACCGGATTCAATCAGGCGTTGGGTTGTTTTTTTAACAAAATCAGACCAATCCGGCGTCAGCGGCTGAAGTCCTTGGCGGGCCATGAGAAATTGTTCTGACACTTGGCGTTTCACCATAAGCGAGTCCGTTGAACGATGGATGGTCTGGTGAGCCATCACGCTGATGGTGATTCCCGTGAGGGCGAGTAATCCTAGATTCATGGTTAGCATTCCCAACCATTTCCCCAGCCACAACTCATAGCGATGAAGCGGTTTGGTGATGACCAGGTAGAGGCGGCGATCCTGTATTTCCTTTGAAAAACCGCCGCAGGCAGTCCAGAGGGTTGTAATGGAAAGAATGGTGGTCGCAAACCCAAGCGTGTAGGTCAGTATGACCTGGATTTTCCCTGACAGGGTATTGTCGCCCGCAATAAGGAGAGGAAGCCCAATCAGTCCGGCCACCAGGAGGATCGCCAGGGAGAGAAGCAGTTTGGACCGCACGGCTTCCCGGACAGTTAAACAGGCAATGGCGATGGTGCGTATCGGCATCATAGTGAAACGGGGCGGCGGGTGACGGTTTCGATATAGACCGATTCCAGTGTGCGGCCGGTGTGGTCCACTTGCGGTCGTTGCCCTGTCTCCTGTTCAATATAGTTCAGAATAGCGGACAAGGTTTCGCGGGAAGGGGACTGCAGCGACAAACGTAATGTGTCCGGGTTGATCAAGAGATCGTGAACCGTACCTTGCGAGCATACCTCTCCGTTTAAAAGGATCGCCACGCGGTCACAGATATCCTGCATGTCGGCAAGATGGTGTGAGCATATCAGAATGGTTTTCCCCTTACGGGCCAAACTCAAAAGCAGATCCTTCACCTCACGGCAGGCAATGGGATCAAGGCCCGAGGTGGGCTCATCCAACAGGATCAGATCGGGATCGTTTAACAGACATTGGGCCAGTCCCACCCGTCGTGCCATTCCTTTTGAAAACTCACCAATGGGCCGGGATCTGGCTGCATTGAGGCCCACCTGGTTGATCAGACGCTCAACGATATCCCTTTTGGCGTTACCGGAAAGACCGTATAAATTCGCGTAGAAATTAAGGATCTCGGCGGCTGTCAGGTATTTGTACAGGTAGGATTCCTCCGGCATGAATCCGATTTTCGCCTTCACGGCGACGTCACGTGGGGACTTACCCAGAACTGTGAGGTGCCCCGAAGTGGGGTGGAGCAGCCCGAGAATCATTTTGATGGTCGTGCTTTTCCCCGACCCATTTGGGCCGAGTAACCCGAATATTTCGCCGCGTTTGACTTCAAGGTTAATTTCTTTGACGGCACAGATCTTGGGCCGATGCCAGAAGTCGTGGAAAACTTTGGTCAGGCTCCTGGCCTCAATAACCAGTTCATTATTTGCACCCATCATTACTCCTCCAGCCTCACATTAAAACTGCCTGTTACGAAACGCGGCGTAGCCCAGACAAAGTACCCCGCTCCCGTAAGCCATAGCATAGACTATGGCATGTCCGATCATGGCACCCGAGATTACCCCTCCGTCGGCCAGTACATCGGCCGGCCAGAAACATTGAATATCTGGCAGGATCATGTTTATAGCAAATCCAGCAGGGGGGGACGAGGCCAGCAGGGCGGCCAGATGGTCGGAAACCAGTCCTGTAAAAAGCAGGAAAAGCAGAGTCATCACGGTGGTGGGGGCGGCCAAACGGGTGGAAAGACTGATGGCAACGGCGGCCAGAATCAGCAGGGCGACGCCCTCAAGCAGGCAGGCGTGGATAATGCGCCAATCAATCATGCTGCCAAAAGTAACCCGATGTCCCTCCCGGTCGAACGCGGACAGCACCAGTGTTATGGCGATTAATACCCCGGAGTAAAAACAAAGAGAAGTTGGTATAAAAGAACGACGGTTGCGAAAGTTGATGAGGCCTGCCGGAATGAGCGCGACTAAAGGGGAAATGAGGATGAGTTTCACGCCGAGGGAATCAAACTCAAAATTCCGGGGAGCCAGCCGTTCAGCGAGTAATGCGGCCATGCTTGAGCAGAACACGAAGAAAGTAAGAAGGAGTGCGACGGCCGTGAATTTAGCCAGAAAGAACATCAATCGGCTGATCGGTTTGCTGAAAACGATGAGAATGGTACCTGACCGGCACTCGTTGTAGAGGGTAGAGCAGGCGGCATAGCCGGTGAGAATGAGGCCGAATATAAATTCAAAGGCCAGTGAGCTGTCCACTGCCAGATGCGTTTGCTGGCCAAGCTGGTGCGAGATGCACAGAGGAACAAGGATCGTGAATGCAATGTTGGACAGAACAAGAAGGAAGGTGGCGGGTTGTCGGAAGAGGTCCGTCAACGCCAGCCCTGTGAGTGCGGTAAATTGCTTAAATCGGATAGTCATAACAGGGCAAAGAAATGACCCAACATGCAGCAGTCTGGAATTCCTGCTGCCTGTTGGGTGAAAGGATCCCTGTTAACGCACCTGTTCGACGACAATTTTTTCATCGACTTGATCGCGTAGAGCGCGCTCAATACCATGCTTAATGGTCATGGTCGCGTGCGGGCAGCAGCCACAGGCGCCTTGTAATTTCAGCTTTACATCGGTTCCCACAATACTGACGACTTCCATGTCGCCGCCGTCGGCTTGAAGGAATCCTCTGAGTTCTTCCAGTTTCGCTCTGATTTTTTCTTCCACGTGTTCTCCTTATTATTTTCGTTTCAAATTCAAGATTTTCTGATCGCGAATCAATTCTCCCAGTGTGATACGGGTCAGATGCTGATCCAGAATCACTTGGATTTCCCGCAGGGCTTGATGGGGGGCACAGAATGGAGAGCGGTCACAGTCGGCGGGATCAATGAGGCAGTCATTCAGAGCCCGTGGCGTATCAGTGGCTTTAAAAATATCATGCAGTGTAATGGTCTCAGGATCACGCGCCAATTGAATCCCGCCGCCGACGCCCCGTTGTGCCTTTATGATGCCAGCCTTTGTGAGACTTTGTGCAATTTTCAAAGTGAATTGGCGAGGGACTTCGATGGTCTCCGCCAGTTCTTCGCTGGTCAACCGGTCGTTAGGCCTGCATCCCAGTGTCAGAAGAATTCTTAAACCGTAATCCATTTTGCGAGTTACAAACATAATACCTCTTTATTGTTTTATATTTTGATCCACAATCGGCTGTGATGTCAAGAGTTCGTTGGACAATCTTGGGATAGTGCTTGCGCTCCCCCTATAATTTTTGGCATTGTCCGGCGGTCTTACGGCCAGCTTAGCTCAGTTGGCAGAGCAGCTGATTTGTAATCAGCAGGTCATCGGTTCAAGTCCGATAGCTGGCTCCATTAAAAGTGCCGTAGATATTGGGTTTTATGCGTGTTTGCAGGGGTTTTACGCATATTCCATAAAGTCTCATAAAGTTCGGTTTTAGCCCAAAAAGAGCCATCGATAATGTATCCATAATGTATCCAAGGGCGAATATGTGTGGATATTCGTCAACATGGTGGTCTGGGTAACATCTTTTTAAAGGCACTTGGTCTTGGAATTGTGACAATAACGCAGTATATAACCAATATATCGCAGCCAAATCCACAATGGTTTTTCCAGACTTAATGATCGGTCTCACCGCCACCACTTAAACCAAGCATACCACGAGGCCGTCACGCCGACGAAACGCGTGCCGGCCTGCAGGGCCGACATCCCATAGGCGCGCTGGATCCGGTAGAACCGGGCATTCGCTTCCCATCCGCCGCCATTCACCCGCCAATCGTAGTCATGCCGAAGGCACGGCGGAAAGTAGATCGTTGGCCAGTACATCTCAGACACGCAGGTGCAACCGTCACAATCCGTGAACCAATCCCAGTGCTTTGAGTCCAAGGCCTCCTGGATCAGGATCTGAATGTCACGGGGCACGCTTAGGACCTCGAAGGATTCAATAATGCGGTGATACTCGGTCGCACGGTTCAGGCTGGTCCCGCTCGCCCCGCCTGTGGCATCTTGGCACTGCTTCCTTTTGCCCCCGCATCCACATGATTTATTTTCATCCCTCATGACTCATCCTTCATCCTTTCCTCAATCGTTCTCCTTATGCCGGATGCACGGCCGCTCTTTCATGTTGGCCGCCAGTTTGAGGATCGCATCCGACAACTTATCCAGCCGCTTCCCAAACTGGCATCCCTGGCAGTAGATGATCCAGACGCAGAAACAGCATACGGCGCCCAGGATGGCCACCAGCGGCCAGCGCCCAATCGCATCGAGACTTTCTGAATCTGGCAGGGCGGCCGCTGTGGTTGCCCCCAACGCCGCACCGCCCGCCACTATCGCTTCAATTTTTCCTATCATCTTCATGCCCTCCTAAAACCATGCCTCGTACTCAAATCTCATTCCCCGGACATATCCGATGCCGCCCGCAGTTCCCCCGCCGGGCGCATTGGTGGGAATCACCCAGTATTCCATGTCGATCAGACAATCGTCCGGAGCGGGGACATATGCCGTGAGGGTGGCCGTTGAGAGGTTTGTCAGGCTGGTACTGGCTTGGAATAAGCCGCTCGTGGCACTTGTCCAGGCTTTCAAACCACCCGCACGCCACCGGCAGGCAATGGCGTAGGTGCCGGGTGAAGTGTGGTAGGTGTACCACCTGAAAGTCATGTTCGAGGTATAACCCTGGGGCGTCGGGCTTGAGATCGGCCCGGCAAAGTCGGTCCTGGTTTTATCATGCTTCGTGAATTCCGCCTGACCGTTCGCATTGATCAGGGTCTCTCGCGGGCAGGAGTAAAGATAGTCGGCCGGGATCCAGCAGTAATGGTTTGTCACGCCACTCAGGGTCGCCGCCACTACGGTACCTGTCGGGGTGTTGGTCACCTTGATATTCTCCCCAGCCCTGATCGGCAGGTTAGTCAACCAACTCAAAGCGGTTGAATCGCTCGTCCATTCCGCGGGTGCGCCATCAATCACCCAATGTTCCTGCTTGGGCCTCTTGCCTGCGTCCGCAAAGCAAAGAATCGTGGCAAGAATCAGTCCGCCAAAAATCAACGCCGCGTATTTCACGTCAGTTCCCTTTCCTGATGATCTGCACCTGGGCGTTCGTCACCGAACTGGTTAACTGCAGGACATCCCCAAATTCGAAAGGGTATTCAACCTCGGGTACCCAGATGACCGTGCTTGCATTCGTTACAGGGAGATTCCCGATCAGGTAGGTGTTTCCCTGGCTCACCCGGGAAACCGTCAGGGTTGCGTTGGTGTTCGCAGGAAACTTCCATAGAACCGTCACTGGCATCCATACGGTATTAACCTGCTGGTTCGTGAGCATGATGAGCGAGCCGTTCAGGGGATAGGTTTGCGCCCAGGGTGCCGCGTAGGCTGCACCGGTTAAGAACAAAAAACCCAAGATTGCGATGATGCTGTTTTTCATTTTGCCTCCTGCCGATGACCGGCCTTCCAATAGAAAACAGAAATCAACGCCTCACGGCCGGCCAACATCCGGATCCAGCACGTTTGTCACGCTGCCGGCCACAAAAACCAACTGTGTTCCGCCAAGGATCACGAATTTTCCAACCGCTCCCAGGGCATACTCATTCGCGGTCACGGTCTGGAAACCGGGACTTGTTCCGTTTGTGACAGCGGCCCGGTACCGAGCATCGTTTGTGGAGACAAAACCCTTGATGGCGCCGGGATAGATTCCGCCGTTGCCATCGACAACTGGGTGCCCATGGAAATGGAGCCACCCATTGCTGACGGCCGTACCCCGGCCCAATTCAACCGTGTCAGTAAAGCCCGAGGGTATGGCGGCAACCACCCCGCCTTCCTCGCCTCCGCCCAGGGCGACATTCCCAAGGCCGTTACCAACGGCATAAGCCCCGATCCCGACCCCGTAGGAATAGCCGCTGGCCGAAACCCCTACAGCCGCGCCGTAAGCGCTGCCGGCGGAAAAGGAACCAACTGCAGCGCCATACGCCCCCAGGGCGCCATAACCGATCGCCGCGCCGGCGGTGCCGTCAGCGGAATACCCCACGGCTGCTCCGGAGAAGGCGCCAATGGATTCCTGCCCAACCGCTACCCCGTAAGAGGATCCATCTGCAATCAGGCCCAGCGCCGTACCGCTTTCTGACCCGTTAGCCTCCCGCCCGAGAGCCGTGGTCTCCTCGGTTACCCCGTATCCAAAGGGCAGGGGAATGCCCGTCAATCCTGATGCATTCCCGAAGAATCCATCACCCATCGCCCAGAATGCACCGGCCGTCACCGACTTCGTCCCGTGTGAACCAAGATCATCCCCAACCACAATGGACTGGCTATTGCTCACCGTCCCGGCGCCTAACAGGATCGAGGCATTGCCCACATCGGTAATCACCGCCTTTTGCCCGCCCGAGAGGTTCCCCAGGAGAAGAGACCCTTTCCCGCGGTTCGTCACGGTCGCCAGACTCGCAAAGGAACCAAGGATGAAGGCCCCTTCGCCGTTCAGGTACATCTGACCATCATTTTTGCCGCGGAATTGCGCGCCAGGGCCGCCAATCCACAACCAGCCCGTATTGTCCCCGGCGAATTGGTAGGAATTCCCGTTCGTGACAATTGTCCCGCTGTTGTTCCCGCTCATAGGCTCATAAGTCGTGAAAGTCTGAATCACAAACCCTTGCTGTGTCGGGTTCAACCACCCGCCAAAACAACCGCTAACGAACGCAACCACCATGCACAAGGCCAACAATTTGACTTTCATCCAAAACTCCGTTTCCTTCACATTCATCGCTGTTAATCCTCTATCGTTCTCTCCGCCGCCGGTTGAAACCGGGGCGTTCCTCCATCTCCAATCGTATCCACCGCCCGGATCTTCCCTGTCTGCACCATCCGCAACCAAACATTCGCCTGAGTAATCAGACTGTAGACCTCTGGCGCGAACTGGACCCCCATCTCCATCCCCAGATTGAAGATCACCATGTCGAGGGCGTGCCGGAATCCCGACACCGGCACCTTGGTGAGATCTGGATCCATCACGTACCAGGGGTAGACCTCTACGACCTCGCGGAACATGTTGACGGTTTCCGCCACGATCTCGCCGAGACGGTTCGTCTTGGTCGGATTCGCATCCACCCAAGACTGGTACAGGTTGCCCATATCAGTGGGCAACGCATTCAGCACCGTCTCGCTCGTCAATTCTTTCCACCCGCTCACGCAATCATCCCTCAAAAAAGGCGGGGATCCGGCCAACCCGTATCCCCGCCTTGCTGCCTACTGCAAACTGCCCACTGCTAACTGGTTTCACGCCGCCGCGACGTTCAGGCGCACGCAGGCCGCGTTGTTCGTCACCTTCACGTCTTCCGACCAGTCGAACTTCGCCACCTCGACACGGCCGTCATCGCGCATGTAGGAACCCGGCACCATGAACTTGTTCATGAGACGGAACGTCTTCATGAAACTCGGGTCACGGCGACTCGGGGCATCCTTACGGGCGAAAATCAGCACAGTGTTGTCCAACAGGAACTCGATACCCGCCGCCTTACCCTCGGGAGCGGAATCGTAGATCATGTAGGAGGTCCGCACATCAGGCGTACCGATGAACATCTGGCTCGCCGACTGTTCGGTCGGCACCGCAAGGCCCAGATCGGACTTGCCGCGGCCATTGCCCACGACAAACCGCCCGCGCACCTTGGCCTGATTCTTGAAGATCTTCCAGGCCGTGGCCCCGAACAGGAGGCCAACGCCCATCAGGCTGCCGTACTTGGCTGCCTTGATTACCGACAGAATGGCATCATCCACGTCAGAGATCGGGTCCGCCGCATCGTTCCAGGTCATACCCGTCCCAGCCCCCACGGCCGCCAGGGCCGCATCAATGACGGACTTCTCGTGGGACAGTGCAGCCACCTCAGCGACCGCCGTGGCGCCCTCGCGGAGCATATTCTCAAGACCATCGGCCTCCAGTTGCTCCAGGTTATCGACAGGATAGTCCAAGGCGTGAGGCTCACAGTTGAAAGTCGCATCCGTCGCCTCGAACCGGAGTTCCGAGGCCCGCCCGCCCAACGTGCGCAGGGTATCCGGGATATGGAACCGATGTTTCTCCGTGTAGCACTTGAACCGGCCTACACTCGTAGGCACCTCGACTGTCGGCGCCAGAAAATCCGCCACCGGCATAATCGCACTCTGCGCCGCACCCTGGGAATATTCCCGGAGGGTAGGGGACGCGCTCAAATCACTTAATCTGCTCATACTATTTTCCCTTCTTTACGACTGCTTAATGAAAACTGCCCACTGGAGCGTCAAGTCCCCGCGACGACGATGTTCCCAATCGACGCCGGCCGGGCCAGGACCAACTGCCCGTCAATTCCCGCCTCTTCCGCGATGGCCACCCCGATATACGTACCCGCTGCTTCCGGCAATGCCTGCACCTTGCCGTTGTTCGCACCTGCCTCCACCATGGCAACCAAGGTGTCCCCAGGGTTGCAGGTGCCCGACAGAACCAGCCTGGCATTCCGTCCGGGTTCAAGAGGACGGACGGAAACGAGTTGCGGTGGCGCCACACCTTCAATGATCACGTACAACGGGCGTTCCCCTGCGAATTTCACGAGATCAACAGCTGGCCCCCATACGTTCATCATTTTGGCAAGGTATCCATTCTTCCCCGTCAGATCCCCACCAGCCCTCATCCGAATATCCCCAACCCTCGTATTACTCTGACTCATGTCTTTATCCCTTTCGTAATCTTAATCGTAATCCTAATCACACCCACTGACCCGGCCTACTGGCCGATGATCTCCCGCTCCGCGCGTCTGAATGCCACCCCGAACGGAATTTTCTCAGCGGCGACGATCTCATGAGCCCGGTTCCGGATCTTCACGGCCTTGCTGTCGCCATCACCAGTCTGGCCACCTTGAGGCGGCACAGGCCGTGCCGTCGCACGGTTATGCAAAGGCTTGCGTGTGGTTTCCTTACCCTCAGCCTTTGTCGGGGTGGTGGTAGCTTCCTCTTTTCCGGCCAACTCACGCAGATCGCCGAGCACAGCGAGTGTCCCCGCCCGGTTCTGAATCAACTGTTCAGTCCAGAACGGCTTCGCCGCTTCGCTGATGACGCCCTCGAAATCAGCCAGGTGCCGGTTCACCAGTTCACCCTCGACCGCTTTCAGGTTCGTTACCAGAGCTTCATGCTTCCCCTGGAGCGCCGTCAGCGAATTCTGCAAATCCGTAACTGCGACCGCCGTCAACAATCCGCCCATCTTCTCCAGAATCAACGCCTCAGTGGCGTCCGCCGCCAAACCCAAATGATTCACCAACTTTTCAATCACTGCTTTCATGTTTGCTCCCTGATGATTTTTCGCCCGTACATTCATAGTTTGAAAATCAACGGTTTCGCTTTCTGCCCGGTTACTGAGGGGGACCATCCCCTTGAGATTCGGATCATTTGTCACCGCCGCGTTCAGGATCCGGACCGGCCTTACACGGCCGTCCCCCAGGTCAACGCAGTCCGACCGCGCCCACACGGGCGACAGGAACCGATATCGCCCGCCTTTTACTGCCTCTTCACCCAAATCCGACCAGCGAATCTGTGCCCACAAACCACTTTCCCGGTTTTCAAGACCCAGAATCCATCCGGCAGCCTCAGACCGCTTCTCCCCGTCGAGGGAAAAGTGATCGAAATCAATCAGTAGGCCAGGAAAGTTGGGGGTATTGGCGTCAGCAGCAAACCGGGCGGCCATGGCAATGCATGACTCCTGGTCAATAACTTGAATGACACCCGCCCCGGCGTAAGGGAATTCCCCTAAAGGGGCAATGTGGTACCACCCGTCATCGGGCAGTCGAAAATCTCGGTTTAGGATCAAGTGATTCATGGGCCTCCAATAGAAGGCAAGGAATCAACGGCGTGTTTAGAGTGATTGGAAGTTTGATCCCAAAACGAGTCATTGACTGTTTATGCGACCTGACTGTACTTTGAAAACAAATCTTAGTTTTGGCGTTTTTCGTGGTTGCGATGGGTTGGGGCGTGCTGCGTTCAGGTTCATGCTTTGGTTTGTTAAGTTATAAAATGCTTGTTCATGCGAGGGTAATAATATGTATCCTGGTGAACGAATTCTGAAAGGGTGCACTATGAGAGCCAACAGACTGAGCGTCGTTACCATCCTGTTCATGTTTGCGGGGCTTGCCCAGTGTCAAGCCGGTACCGCAGAGTCGCCGGCCTTCGCGATAGATATGCGGACGGCTAACCTGGACGCACTGGTCATCACCCAGTGCCCGGCTACTATCAAGGCAGGTGCCAATGCCGTGCTGAAGGCAACATCGTATTCCAGTAACGGCGATATTGCAGACGTTAGCAGGGAATGTACTTGGGAATTGTCCCCGTCTGTCCCCACCGGAGTTGAAGTCGTCCGGAACGGTGACAATGTTCTTCTTGTCGCCGACCCAGGCGCTCCAACTCAGACAATTCAGGTTAAAGCCTTGCAACTGGGCGGATCCGGCGCTCGGAATGCGCAACCCATAACGGTGCAGGTACAGGAGATTTGCTGGGTGATGGTAGTTCTCAAGCGGGATACCTTTATGGGGTACCCGGGATACTGGTTCCAGGTTGCCTCCGGCGGCCCTGCCGGTCAGGTGGCTCCGGCCAATGCTCGCTGGGACTTTTACCGTGACGGCCAGTTCAACAACGAGTCGGGCACGAACATCTGGGTCGGGACCAAGTACTACGGCTTCGGTGGAAAAACAACCCGGATTGGTTTGCAGTGCGTCTTTGCCAATGGGGTGACAAACCGTGTTTACTTTTATCATACGCCTGACGAGGATCTGCTATCCACTTCTAGGGCTGTTGATCTTACCTACGGATCGCTGTTGTCTACCGCCGGACAGCCCTACGCTTTTGACCCTGGTAAGACCCCGGCCGGTCTCATTATTATCGCACATGGACTTTGGAACTCAGCCACCACCCCCTGGGTGAAGGACATGATGGATGCAATCATTGCCCGCTGCCCCGCTCCTAATGTCTGCGCATACAACTGGGAAGAAATGGCTGACCCCACTTTATATAACACCGGAGGGCGGCGTAGAACCGGCAACAATGAACCTTGGTTCTTGACCTTGGATGACATCTTGGGTATCCGTCCCTACGGTCAGGCCCAGGGGGCTGTCCTGGCAGACGCTATTGAAGAGAAGCGGAAGGCCGGCCTTGTGGACAAGACCAAACCCATCCATCTCATAGGCCACAGTGCCGGCGGCTTCGTCATGGGAGAATGTGCGCAGATCCTGCGTCGACTGGGCTATACATCACTGCAAGTCACGATGCTGGATACTCCCAAACCTTTTCGAGAACACGCCACGGGTATTGGTGCCCAGTATCAGGTTGAAAGGTATATTACAAGCCAATGGGGTGGCAGTGATCCGTACTATGCCTTCACGGGATTAATTTCTACGTGGGAATGGGCTTACGGTGTGAGGTCAGGTGTTGCTAGAAACATGATCTACAAATGGATGCTCAATATCCAGCCTGGCGCCAACTACTATCGCCGCATCGTGTTGCCCCCAGAACCCATGGCAAATGAGGATGCTCATTTTTTAGCTCATAAATGGTACCAAGATACGGTCAACGGTGCGAACGGCGAAAGTGACGGTTTCAACTACAGTCGATTAGTGGGCTTCTCTGATGACTTCCCCATCAGCGCCGGTTCGGCTGGCATATTATCTGCCGGAGCAAGTAACACCCCTTCCATTCTCGCCGCCCCGCCGGTACAAATGGCCGCTCTGCCTGATATTGCCATGACCAACTGGGTCATGACCGGTACGGTTTCGCGGGTGGGCTCTGTCTATACCTTCACGGACACCAATGACGCGGCGATCTATCAGGACACCATTCTGCCCATCGGTGTGCAGGCACTCAAACTGCGATATCAGTTCACCTCTGCGGGAGACGGCGACTTCCTGAGCGTCCACTGGGGACAGGAGCCACCACTATATATTGGCCTGGATCTCGCCATTTCACGCGACAGTGCCTTTAATACTGAGATCCCGCTCTCGCAGTACGCAGGTCAGACCAATCGCCTTATCATCATGCTCACTTCACGTGGCGCCACCAATGCAATGGCCGTGGTGGATAGCCTCGCACTTACACAGGTGGATGACCCGGATGCCGACGGCCTGACTACGTTGCAAGAGCAGACGCTCGGCACCAATCCGCTCCTGGCTGACACCGATGGTGATGGGCTCAGCGATGCCGAGGAACTTAATACCTACCACACAAACCCGCTCCTTTCAGACTGCGACGGCGATGGCGCCATGGACGGCGTGGAACTCTGGGCGGGCACGAACCCCACCAACGCCGTCTCGGTCTTTGCCATGGCTACGGTCCGTCCGCGCACCAATGGTGTGGAACTCACATGGAACTCGCAAACCGGTCGCACCTATCGCGTTCAGCGTCGGCTCGACATTCTGAACCCCGACTTTGACACTCTGGCTTCTGGTCTGACCGGGCAGGTTGGCACCATGAGTTATACAGATACCACGGCCAAGGCAGAGCCCAAGGCCGTGTACTGGGCGCAGACGGAGTAGGCATACGGTAAAGGTGATAATATGAAACTAACAACATGGCTGATGAGTACGGTAGTGGCAATGCTTGCTCTGCGCGCTGTGGCGGGTGCGCCGATTGTTTCCAACGTCCGTGCCCAGCAGGAACCAGGAACTCGGTATGTGGATATCTCGTACGATCTTGCCACATCTGGCGGCAGTCCGGCGTCCGTTACTGCCAGCGCCTCCACAAATAACGGCACCAGTTACACTGTGATCTTATCTGCCCCTGGAGCCCAGGGCGCGATTGGGGGCAACATTACGGCTGGCGCGAGCAAGTCGATTCGCTGGTGGCCAGAACAGAACGATATCACCAATCGATTGGTCAGCAACGCAAAGGTTAAGGTCACCGCGACAGAAAGCGGAACCGCTGGCGACTACCTGGTTGTTGACCTCTCCGCAGGCCCGTCGGCATCAAGCTACCCAGTGACCACATTGACCGCCATTCCTGCCGGCGGTTGGACGGACGAATACAAGACCACCAAGTTGGTGTTTCGGCGCATCCCTGCCGGCACCTTCATGATGGGATCACCTGTTGGCGAACTTGGGCGGGAATACGCTTGGGGTGACGAGACCCAACACCAGGTCACCCTAACACAGCCCTTTTATGTGGGCGTCTTCGAGGTTACTCAGACGCAGTGGGAGCGAGTCATGGGAACATGGCCAAGTTACTTTAACAATGCCAGTTATCGAGACTATCGCCCAGTTGAGTGTGTGAGTTACGACATGATTCGCGGCTCGAGCGATGGGGCAGGATGGCCATCCAACAGCAACGTCGATGCCGACTCATTCATGGGCAGACTGCGGGCGCGGACCGGAAAGGCCTTCGACCTGCCGACTGAGTCGCAGTGGGAGTATGCTGGGCGAGCCGGGACGACCACGGCGTTAAATTCGGGCAAGAACCTGACCGACGTAAACCAGTGCCCGAACATGTCTGAGGTGGGGCGGTATTGGTACAATGGGGGATCAGGATACACTCAGAACGGCGACACATCTGTGGCGACCGCGAAGGTTGGGTCATACCTGCCTAATGCATGGGGTCTATATGATATTCACGGCAACGTGTGGGAATGGTGCTTGGACTGGTTTCCTGGATATGAAGGCTCGTACCGTGTGTTTCGCGGCGGTAGTTGGTACTCCTACGCCGGCAGCTGCCGGGCTGCCATTCGCAACCGCGACTACCCGGTCAACGCCTACGGCAACCTGGGCTTCCGGGCTGCACTTCCCCCAGGTCAGTGAGCAAGGACGTGGTCGTTCGGGCCGTGACCTGCGGAGCAGGGACGAGCGGAGCGAGAGGCTGAACGAACACAAGGGATGTGATGCAGGGAATGGGGCAAAAAAGGGAATGGGGATGTATCCCCCATCGAATTTGGTTTCTGAAATATGCAAATGGTCTTCTATTCGATTCCGGCGCGTGGCGATTCAGGTCTGCAGGAAGATCTGAACCGATTCCTCCGTTCTCATCGGGTTTTGAGCGTGCATCGTGAATTCGTCGGCCAGGGAGATAATTCGTTTTGGGCGTTAGTGTTTGAACGCTGATCAACTGCTTGCTCCTCTCTCCAACCTATACCCTGTCTTTTCCTCCAACTCCCGCAAATCCATCCGCACCCCCGCCTTCGCCAACTCCACCGCATCCTTGACTACCCTCGACACCTCATCAGCCGCCGGTGGGGCGAACTCGAAATATGCTAGGATCGGCTGCTCGGGGAAATAGTCACTCAGCAATGGCGTGTCGAACTGCTCCTGAAATAACCCACTCAGCAACGCTGCATCGCTTCGGGCGATCTGCAGGAAGGTATCCGTGTGCGCATTGCCGGCCAGGGTGCCGGATCCCGACTCTGCCAGCATCGTCAACAGGCCGCCCGTGGCGGCCAGAGTGATCTGACGGTCTATGTAATCAATGTGCTCCAGAAACGGCGGCTTATTACCGCCGCCGTTCACGAATTTCACGTCACTGCCGTGGGGCAGGTACCCCCGGCCATTCGACATGATCTCCTGGGCGACGGCGTGGTACTCCGCTTCCTTCGTCTCTGGGGTATTCGGCGGCCCGACCAGAAATATGGACGGGATCCCATATACCTCTAGGAACGAATCCCAGTCTTTTTGGCTTAAATTCTTTCGGAGATAGAGTACCGCCAGCATCCGATTCAGGGGGACGGACTCAAAAACAAGGAAGTTCTGAAAATCAACGGACTCGCCCCGGCCAACCCCGCTTTTCGCGTCCTGGTTGTACTCCCAAGCCCCAAATAAACCGTCCCGCACCCAGAACCATTGCTCCACCGGCTCTAACCGTGTCACCATGCCAGACGGCCCAATGTGCTTCTCCAGATGAGCATATCCCCGGAAGAACCCGGAAAACATGAAAGACACCGCATCCCGGAAATTGTCGATCCGGTCATAGGCCTCGCGCAGGAAGGCGGCCTGTTCCTTCGCCAGTCCCTTATCAATCCACTCATCCGCATTGACGCGGATATCCCAATCGCAAGCCAGCAAAGCCGCCCTGCGCCGCTGGATAACGGCATGGATCATGGCGTCAGACCGCTCCATGTAATGGTAAAACCATTGCAGATCGGCATAGGCGCCACGCTCGCCGGCCTCCAAGAGCGAAATCAACTTCGGCAGGCTCAATCCCCGCAGGGGATTATACTGATCCCGCCATTTATGATCCTTTGAGTCGTAAATACTTAACACAGCCATGTTTGTTCTCCGCCGGTGGGGTAGGGACATATGTCCCGATAATTGAGGGACAATCGTCCCTTACTTTTCGGGACATATGTCCCTGCCGTTTTTCTCCCTCTCCATTCAGGGGAGAGGGCGGGTGAGGGTGTCCTTCACTCGGCACTCCGTGCTCCCCGCTCCGCGCTATCTTCTTACTGCCCAACCTGAATCACTTCCGGCCTTACAATCTCCGGACTCACCGTCCTGGGCTGTGCAAGAGCTTTCCCCAGCATCTGGTTCCCGTAATAGAACCCGAGCCCGAACTTGGCCACGTCTGTCGCTCCGCCAATTGCCTTCTCCAGTACTCCAGGTTCCCTGGGGATCGCATTCAGGGGCGGCAATATGGACGAAACCTTCATTTCGTTCACGCCGCTGGCCGAAATAGTCATGTTCGATCCCTTGATCGTGATCAAATCAACTGACCGTTGCTGGCTGTAATAACTGTCCAGCCCCTTATTGACGTCCACCTTCTTGAAAGCAGACGCGCACCCACCGCAAACCAATAACCCGGAACACAGACCTACGATAATATAAGTTTTCATGTTAATTCCCTTCAAGATAGGGAGGGAATCAACGGCAGGTGAGGATAAAGGAATATTTTTTTGGACTCTGTCGCTGACCACCAAATCGGGGGAAGGACATTCTGCGCACAATGAATTCGTGGCATTTTGAGTCATTTGGTCAGGAATCCCTTTTCCCTTGCTCCCCGACAAACCCAAAAGTATCTTACATACAGAAGAGTAACTGATGGCGTTTTTTAGGAGAACCAAAGAATGACAGACGAGAAACCAAGTTGCTTCGTTATTCAAGAATTTGATGACGGAGGCACCTATGATCGCCGATATGCCGAGACAATCGCACCTGCATTGTTGAAAGCTGGCGTGCGCTCCCAACGAGCCGACCAAATTCTCGGTTTACAACCCGTCGTCGAGAAGATTGAATCAGCGATTCGGGGGGCTCAGATATGTGTAGCCGAGGTCAGCACAGACAACCCGAACGTCTGGCTGGAGGTCGGGTTCGCATTGGCCCTTGACCGTCCTACGGTAATCATGTGCGACAAAGCAATGCGCAAGCGTTTGCCGTTCGATATTCAACATCGTCCGGTCATTCTGTATCGCACGGACTCTCGCAGTGGCTTTGACGAACTCGAAAAAGAATTGATTCGTAACGTTGGGAATGAACTGGATCGTTCATCGCGAATCAAACATGCCCCCGTGCTGAAGGCCGGGGCGACCACACTGGAAGACTTGAAGGATTACGAGGTCGCGATGTTAAGTACACTACTTGCCCTATGGGCAACGCCGAAAAATGGTGGAACGCATTCTGATCTCCAGACCAAACTAAGTGCTATAGGGTTCAATGATGTTGCTCTTGCACTCGGAATAACTCGGTTAACGCAGAAAGCTTACGTGCAGAAACAGATAGTGGAAGAGACCGACTCTTGGGGCAATCCGTGGCAAAACGAACTTTTTCAGATCACACCAGAAGGGATTGCCTGGATTCAGGCGCATGAGGGTGAGATTGAAATCAAGCTGCCAAAGGCCCCCGCATCGTGCCAGACTGAGGAGCCGGAAAGCCTGCCGTTCTAAATCAACAAATGCTAAATTACGGATTTGCTGTCCGTGATTTACTGAGTTACCCCACCAGCACCCGCTCTTTCTTTCTTCCCCTTGCCCCAATCCGACCACCGCCAACCGCCATCATCTTCCCACTACTCTCCGCCTCCCACCGGCCATGGTTGGCCAGTGCCAAGGCCATTACGCAGTCATCATGATAGCCAGACGGGGCATTATATGTGATCCCGCCTGACGGCGAGATTTCGTACTCATACCGTTTCATTTCGGATGTAAGAATGTCCCAATCGGCTAGGGCGTGCCGCGGCGAAGCTTCTTGAGCGGAGCCGGGCCAGGAAACCTTCCGCTGCTCGACACCAACAATCAACCTCTGAATCAACGCCGTCTTACTCGCCGCCGTTAATTTAAACCCCTCAATATCGGCATATTTCTGTTTCAGGTCGTCATAGATCGGATCGCCGACACCCGTGGCGTCTAAAATCAACCGCCCCCGGTGTTTCCGGGCAAACCCAAGTATCCGTTCCTTCTGGATCGGCCAGTCGAGTTGATTGAACCTCTCCATAGCGAAACACCGGCCCGTCTCCGCATCCATAGCGATCAACACCGTCCAGTCAGTATGCTTAGCCACATCACAGCCAATTACCACATGACGATGATATTCTTTACTGTCCAGTGCCCACTGTTCACTGCTGACTGTACAGGCGTCCACATTCCGGAAGACACCGGCGCTGTCTTCCATAAACTCAGCCATGTATTCCTGCCGGAATACATCTTCAGGCAGGGTTCGGCGTGCCTCATCCCATTCCTTTGCCGGGAAATAGGGTGATTCTTTACTCGGGAAGGTGAAGCTCGCGTAATCTTCCTCATGGGGATCCATCCCACGGGTGTATAGGTCATAAAACCAGTTCCGGCCTTTTGGGGTACTCACGAATACCGCCCAGCCCAAGGTCTGGGCAATGGTCGGGCGTAGGACATAATTCCACACATCCGGCGAAATCATGGCCGCCTCATCAATTACAATCCCCTGGAATCCGAACCCACGAATATTATCCGGGTTATCGGCTGACAGGAACCAGATCCGGACCGGCCCAGCCGGCCCGGTAAACTCAACCCGTGTCGGTGCCCGTCCAGATACCTGGATAAATCCATCGGCAATCGTACGGAAAGCCTCAATACCGCGGTCGGCAACATTATAGGTTGGCGCGATCCACCCATAATCACCGGCCTTCTCACACCCGCCACGATCCAATAACTCCGCCGCCAGGCATAATGTTTTCCCAAATCGCCGCCCAGTACACACCGTCCGGAACCTTTTCTTGCGCGCCCTATGAATCGCCTGTTGTGCAGGGTGGGGGAGATAATTGAACACGAAGGCCATTTCTTACATCTCCGCCGGGGAATCAACAGCCTTGGTGTCAATGATTGCACCCTCTCCCTGGGAGGGGAGAGGGCTGGGGTGAGGGTTGATCTCAGGCTCCACCGGCAACACCCCAAGCAGACTCTTCCACTGGATCACCCCATCACGGTCAAAAGACAGCTTCGCCTCCCTGGGGAGCAGTGGCATGACCACAGTCTTGAAGAAATACACCGGATCCTTCATCAGATCCTTCTCCAGTGCGTCCATCAACGCCTTCTGGTTCTTTTTCTTGGCGAGCAACTTGTCCAGGCTCGCCAGAGCCATAATTCGCCCGCCATACGATCCCTTTGGTCGCCCTACGGGGTTGCCTGATTGTCCTGCTTCAAATTGCATACGCCACCCTTGTTGATTGTTTCATCACGCCATCTGATAGATGGGGGAGAATCAACGGGATGTTAGAACAAGCGAGAATTACTTGGCTAAGATGTGCAGGATGAGACGTCTGAGAAAATTAGATCGGATAGCCATGAGCGGCTGGGTTTTTCAATCAATACCTAATTTTTTGGCTAGCCATTGGGTTGCTAAAGTTCCGATGACACCCAAGAGAAGCGCTCCGGCGTATTTCAAAAATGCAATGACCTTTCCCTTGGGACTTTTTCTGAGTTCCTCATCTTCCAGTTTATCAACGTACTCTCGACCAGCGATTGTGATGCCCCTGACTGCAGCATTGCAGGGGATCCCGACCTCGTTTTCAGAATGAAAACCATCAAGATACTCCTTATCTATCAACTCCGAGACAAGCCGGATCTCATCGAGTGTTGCATTGGCACTAAACTCGACAGGCAAGTTCTTTTCGGCGGCGATCCTGTTAAGAATTCTTATAAAGTCCCTTCTCACGCTTTGCATTTCATTGCCTCCTGTTGTTTCGATACTGAGTTTGAGTCGCGCATGCCTCTGAACTCTTGTGGGGTGTTCTCATTGAAATAAATCATTATCGTCTGAAAGGGATTGTGGATAAGAACGTCCGTATGTCGTGTGACATTCGATACAAACCCAGTCTGTGGATGTTCGATCGCGCCCGTTTTGTAAGCGAACTAAAAGACCTTTACCATCACGACACTTCTGACAGAAGGGGCCTTCTTTGGTTTTGTCAGCGTTTTGAGTCCAGTACAGCGCTCCGTCAAATGTTAATGAATCACGAAGTTGAAGCTTTGCCTCCAATTCGCTGAGTTTTGTGCGAAAACTGAGATTTTCTTCCTGTAGCGCAAGAGCCTCCTCGCGAAGTTTCATCAATCGTTCTTGAAGCTCGATTGTTGCGCCTTTCTTTACTAGATCGTATATATCTTTGGCTGTTTCGATGACTGACATGTTTTATTCCTATCCATTGAAAATGCCGGATAAAGCCGACAGGATGTCTCCCAGAAACATTTTGAGACAAACGATATTCTATCGATTAAGACTATAGTGGTCTGATAAGGGGGACGTCCACTTTTTTCCCTGAAAGACGCTATATTCTCCAGGAAGACCGCTACGCCCTGTCACGGAACCTGCTTTAAAAGGCCAGGTTCCGCGCCAGGGCTACGCTCAACCGGAAGCGCTACGCTTCCTTACATAAACCGCTCCCCCCATGAAGGGGGTCGCTGTGGTCCAACACGGCTCCGGCAACGCGGACACCGGCTACGCCGGCGACCGCACTGCCTCCGCCGTGAATACGACCTACCGGACGCGCTTCGGACGGCCAGCGACGGCCTCTACGTGGCCGCCGCAGACCGTCCTCATCGAACACGACTCCCTATTGACCATAGACCTTCGGACTCTTTATTGACTCCCTATTGACCGCTACGCGCATCGAGTGTCACTTGCGCCTCCGCGCGCCGGTCGTACAACCTTCCTTCGTCAGGTTGGCCGCCCGTCTCGCTCCATCACAAGCACCACTCCATGCGCTCCGCCAAATACAAACCGGTACGCGGTGTTGAATCCGTCCGGGTCGAGGCGCGTACCGCGCTGATCTCGCCTCGGACGGATTCAACACCGCCCCATCTCAGCGCGCCGGGGACCGGCGCTCAAACCGCTACGCGGCCTTCGGACCCTCTATTGTCTTTTCAATGACCATACCGCTACGCTTCGCCTTGTCATGGAACCTGCTTTGAAAGGCCAGGTTCCACGCCAAGGCTACGCTTCGCGGCCTTCGGACTCTCTATTATCTTTTCATTGGCCTTACCGCTACGCCCTGTCACGGCACCTGCGGAGGAAAAGGCCAGGTGCCGCGCCAGGGCTACGCGGCCTCCGGTCTCTCTATTGACACCCTATGGACCCAAGGCGCTTCAAAGGTCCGTTCGGATCGCCGCTTATTGTTCCAACTTTCACCCATGAAGCGTCCGCTTCGCGCTCGCGACCCCAACGGATCGTGCGCTTTCGCCGTCGCGCCATATTGCGGAGGTTCGTACCTCACCCCCGCA
>Ga0194054_10000060_pt1 | contig 51347 bp, 46 predicted proteins | sample SepL2210m_MetaG_FD_163628 | JGI IMG/M metagenome (GOLD analysis project Ga0194054, IMG submission 163628) | Anoxic zone freshwater microbial communities from boreal shield lake in IISD Experimental Lakes Area, Ontario, Canada - Sep2016-L227-10m | ecosystem: Environmental > Aquatic > Freshwater... | reverse complement strand
GACACCTTCCGGCGTGTGGCGTGCAAAATGGTCTTCCGCAAGACGGAGTATCTCATCCGGACTCTGGTCCCGAACGAGGCGGAACGACACTTTGAAAAACGCCTCCGCCGGCAGCACGGTCTTGCTTCCCTCTCCCTGGTATCCGCCTCCGATGCCGTTGATCTCGGCGGTCGGGCGCGCGCCGATCCGCTCGACGGCGCTGAACCCCGGCTCCCCGCCGAGCCGCTCCACTCCTGCCTGACGGGCGATGTCCTCGTCGCGGAGCGGAGAGGCCGCGGCCGCCTCGCGTTCCCACGGCAGGGGAGCCTGGACGGCGTCGTAAAATCCCGCGACCGCCACGCGTCCGTCCTCATCGTGAAGGCCGGCCACAAGCCGGGCCGCGACGGTTGCGGGATTCACCACCGCCCCCCCATAACACCCGGAGTGCAGATCGTGCGAGGGCCCGGTGACCCGGACCTCCATCGTGGCAATTCCGCGGAGCGCATAGCTCAACGTCGGGTATCCGTCCGCCGCCATGCCGGTGTCGGAAATCGCGATGACGTCGCACGCGAGTTCCCCGCGGTGTTTTTCGAGAAATCCCGGAAGGCTTTCGCTGCCGGTTTCCTCCTCGCCTTCGATCAGGAAGATGACGTTGACCGGGAGGGGGCCCTCGCGAAGCGCCTCTTCGACCCCCAGAATGTGCGCCAGGATCTGCCCTTTGTTGTCGGTCGAGCCCCGCGCAAAAATCCTTCCGTCCCGGATCTCCGGCTCGAAGGGCGGCGAACTCCACGCCTCAAGCGGCTCCGGCGGCTGCACATCGTAATGCCCGTAAATCAGGACCGTCCGCTTCGCGGGATCCCGCGGTGATTTCCCCACAACGATCGGATGCCCGCCGGTCTCCTCGACCCGCGCGTCCAGCCCGGCAATTTTTAATTTGTCAGCCAGCCAGAGCGAACACGCCCGCATGTCCGGCGCATGGTCGCTCTGGGCGGACACGCTCGGGAAACGGAGGAATTCCAACAGATCTTCAATCGGCGCGGAGTTCATGAAAAATGCGGTGTCCCGTGATGATGGCGCGCATCGCCGAAAGTTGCAACTTCGCCCGGGCTAGGGTGCGAAGGATTTTCTCAGGTAGCTGGGGAGGACGCCGAGCTGCTCGCGATATTTTGCAACCGTGCGGCGGGCGACCGTGAGGCCCTGCCCGGCGAGGAGCCGGACCAGGGCCTGGTCGCTCAGCGGCCGGTGAGCGGGCTCTCCCTTCACGAGCGCGACAATCGCCTGCCGGACGCTCTCGTTGCTGACCTCCTCGCCCCCGCTGCTCGTGTACCCGTGGGTGAAGAAGTATTTGATCTCGAAAATCCCCTGCGGGGTCGCGATGTGTTTCCCCGAGGCCGCGCGGCTCACCGTCGTCTCGTGAACGCCCACAACCGCGGCCACCTGGCTCATCGTCATCGGTCGCAGCCGCGAGGGCCCGCGGTCCAGAAAATCGCGCTGCCTCGCCGCGATCTCGCGTCCGATATTGAGGAGCGTCTGCTGGCGCTGCTGGATGCTGCGGATGAAAAAATTCCCGCCTTTGATCTTGTCGCGCAGATACTCGCGGACCTCGCGCGAAGAACCGGAGAGCATGTCTTTCGAGGAATCGGCGATGCGGAGCGAGGGAACCCCGTCGGTGTTCAGACCCACCGAATACCCGTCCCCGTCCCGCTCGATGACAATCTCCGGAATCACGATCTGCTCGGGCTCGGAGGAAAATGCGCGCCCGGGACGCGGATCGAGACGGGTGATTTCTCCGGCGGCTTTTTGGATGTCCGCCAGCGGGAGGTCGAGCGCCCTGGCAATCTCCGCCAGCTTTTTTCGTCCTAGCTCCTCCAGGTGGCTCCGGACGATCCGGGCTTCGGTCGTGTCCTGCCTCCCCTGCCGCCTGAGCTGGAGGAACAGGCATTCGGAGAGGTTCCTGGCGGCGATCCCCGGCGGGTCGAGATCCTGCACTTTTTCGAGCACCCGATCGACTTCGAGCGGGGTTGACCCGACGGCCCAGGCCACCTCCTCGCCCTCTGCCCGGAAGTAGCCCTGCTCATCGAGGTTCCCGATGATTTCCGCCGCGATGCGGGCGTCGGGCTCCGGCCAGGATGACGCCTGCGCCAGGAGGTGTTCCCGCAAAGTCGGCGTTCGTGCCTGCGTGTCGAAAAAATGCTGCCGCCGCTCCTCCGCTTCGCGTGTCCATGGCTCGGCGGTCGCACGCTGGACATAATATTCGCTCCACTGGTCTTCGATCCCGCTCGGCGGCTTTTCCTTCCCGGACACGGGATTCTCCGGAGCCACTTCCTCAAGTGCCGGATTCTCCCGCAGCTCGGCATCCACCATCTCCCGCAGCTCGGCAAGCGGAGCCTGCAGAATATTCAGACTCTGCTGCATCTGGGGCGACAGCGTCTGCTGCAACGCCAGCCCCGCAATCTGTCCCATCCCCGCCATGCGGCAAGAATTTGGACGCGAACGCCGCTTTAGCAAGCAATAATCACGCCAAGATTTCCAGGAACGTCCAGCGCTCTTCCGGCGATTTCGAAAATGTCCTTCACCTGGCTGCGCGGAGGAAGGGCCGCCGCCCACATCTCGCCTGTTGCACTGTCAACGGCGCTGTCTTCAGGCTCGTTGAGAGGCTCAATCTTTTTCCTCGGGAAGATCAAATGCATCGATCTCTCCGGAGCGGATGTCCAGTTCGAGCAATCCGAGGTATTTGTGGAGTTCTGCGCGGAACGCCGGGTTTTTCGCCGTGGCGTTCGCCCCGATCGGGTCATTCTTGCCACGGTAAAACAGCAGAAAGAGATCTCCCTCCGCGACCGCGAGCAGGTAAATCACACGTTTCGGGCCGGAACGCGCGGTGCCGTAGGCTTTGAGCAGCCGAGTCCCCGCGGGGAGTCCCGGTCCTGCAATTGGGGTCGCGAGCACAACCTTCGCTGTGCGCCGGAGCACGAATAAATCATCGGCAGAAATTGCGCGCCCGAACTCCCGCTTGAGGATCCGGCGGGAAAGGAGGAGTTTCATTTCGCCCGCTTCCTGGCTCTCCAAGCCGTGGCGACGGCATTCATGCGGGTCTGTGTCTCAACATCCACGGACATCACCTCAACTGGTCCGGCTTCGAGGGCAAACGGAATACTGCGGGTCTGAACGATTTTGGTGAGATACAGACGGACAGCGGTGGGCATATCGAGCCCGATAGCCCCCAGGACGGAATCAGCTTCTTCACGAAGCTCCTGGGGCAGGCGAATTTGCAGTGTTTTCATTGCTTTTGTATTGCAGGTGTAATTACCACACAATGTTCCTGCCTGTCAAATCTCCTACTGGTTCCCCAAACCGCATGGGGGCGATAGTTGGAGAGGCGGGGGCTGGCCGGGCAATTGTGGTTTGAATCGGTGGCATGTTGAGTTATGGTTTCCGGCGTGTTGGGCAACAACGGGGACCGGATCAAAAAATCCAACGGCTATGGAAATGGCTCGGTTCCTATCTTCCTGCTCTGCCTCCTCCTCGCCGGGTGCGGAACCAGCTTCGAGGGATACAAGCACAAGCCCTACACGGTGCGGGGGGTTCATTACACGCCGCTGAGCCCGCGGGAGGCGGTCGGCTATGTCGAGGAGGGGCTCGCCTCGCATTACGATGAAAGTTTCCTTTTCCTTTTTCCCGGCAAAACCGCGATCGGCGAAAACCAGTATTCCTGGTCGCGCTCGGCCGCGCACAAAACCCTGCCTCTGCCGTGCAAGGTGCGCGTCACAAACCTTCGCAACGGGCGCTCGGTTGTCATCCGCGTGAACGACCGCGGGCCGTTCATCGGAAAGAGAATCCTCGATGTCACTCCCGCCGTGGCGAAGGATCTCGGCTTCCACAAGGCCGGCCTCTGCCCGGTGCGCGTCCAGGTGCTCAGCGTCGGCGACGGACGCTGGCGGATCCGCCGGTGAAATGGGATGCGGCGGTCAATAACGCGCCTCAGATCGTGCGCGGCCGCGGCACTTTTGACGCAGGTGCGTGCAGCGCGTTGGGTTCCGGCCTCAGCGTTTGGATACCGACACGCCCCAGTCCGCCTGTTTTTGCGGGCGATCGATCTGCGGGGAATTGACGGCGCCCCCATCATCGGTCTGGTTCCATCCGGTGCCGTAGATGACAAAGGAACCTTCCGGCGATGGCTTGTAAAAAAGCGGAGCTCCAGTGATCGGATCCTTCGGCAACCCGGCCAGAAATACCGGGACAAGGTCGTTGAGATTGGGAGGCAGGTGATTGTTGGCGAGGCGGTAGCGCTCGACGGCGCAGGCGGTCCGGGTGCTTTCGAGAAGGGTCTGCGTCAAGGCAACATTCTGAGCCGCACCGTCGATTGCCGGAAGCATAATATAGGCGATGGGAGTCGTGAGCCGACCCCAAAGCGATACGTTCTTGCAGGGAGATTCGATGCTGCGGATCTCGGCCGGGGAAACGCGACTACCGTCTCCAAAGGCTTCGATCATCCGCTGCATGAGGAGAAGGTGAAGCGCCCTGGCGCGGTTGACCCACCCGGCCGGCCGGATTCGCCGGCCGATGCCTGTGATGTGTTCCGTCCATGTGGCTTTTTCACCGGTGCGGAGAATCGCAAGCATTTTTAAATCGCTCCAATCCATCTGCTGGGCTCCCGCACGTTCCCAGCGCAAGGCATCCGCCATTTGAACGATCAGATTCTTCTGTGCGAGACTTTTCGAAAATCCCGCGAGGTTGCTGTCGCTCCATGCGCCCCGGCAAAGCCCGTCGTCGAGGACTTCGAGGGCCATCGATAAAATGGAAATCCGGACGAGTTCGCTGATGAGGAGATGGGGCGAGGCGGAAACCTCTGCCATCGCCAGAAGGGTGTTTGCATCTTCGAAGGCTTTTTGCGGCGCACCCGCGGCCAATTCCGCCAGCGCTCTGGCCTGCAGCATCTTTGATGCCTTTATCATCGGGCCAATGTGCGGGAGAGTCATTTCAAAGCCCTTGGAATATTCGAGCGGCCAGGAAACCTGCGGACGGCGGACGGCCTCGCTGAGTTCCGCCAGCACCAAGTCCGACGGCGACAAGGAATCCAGGACAACGCGCGCCGCGGAAGCTTCGTCCCCGGAAAATGCCGGGTCGATTTGTTTGGCGATTTGCAGGAGGCGCTTTTCCCCGGCAACCGGTGAGGAGGTTCCCTTCCATGGCTGGATAAGCTTGCCCAGGCGGGAATCCTTTTCCGAAACGAAGAGTTCCCGGAAGATCGGTGCCGCAGCCACGTTCTGGTCATCGGGGACGGGCGGGGGAACGAAGTCCTCGATGTGGATCGATTCCTTTTTCTTCTCGAGTTGCGCGAGGGCGTTGCGGAGTTCGCGGGCACCCGACCAGTTTGTCCATGCGTAAAAGAGGGCCACGGCGGTGACGAGGAATGCGGCGGCGAGCAGAAGGGCGGAGGATTTTTTCATGATGTGGTCAGGTTGTTGGTGAATTTTTCGGGGCAGGAAGGCGGAAGATGGATTCGATGCGGAGCGGATCCATGGGCGGCGGATCGAATTCTCCTGTGGCAAGAAGCCGCTCCACGCGGGCATTGCGCGCCAGGAAGGCGGCGCTGTCGAACGGCGCGCCCCCCTGCGGCACGTCCGGCGTCGTGAGGCGAAGAATCAGAATGAGGCTCCAGCAGGCGGCGAGGGCGGGCCAGGCCAGCCGAGGAAAAACCGGACGGCCCACCGGCCTAGCGATAGAGCCGAGGATCTGCCGCTTCCAGCCGGCGGGAAGCTCCGGCGGACGCGCCCTGCGAAGAAAGGATTCGATTTCCTCGGTGTTCATGTTTCATCCTCCAGACGCATGGCATCGCGCAATTTGTCTATTGCGTAGCGATATCGGCTGGCAGCGGTGTTGGCGGGAATCCCGAGAATACCGGCGATCTGCCGGAACGTCCTTTGCTCCCAGATCTTCAGGTGTACCACGGCGCGCTGTTCCGACGGGAGCGATGCCACCCCCTCAAGCAGCGCCGTGATTTTTTCGTCCCCTTCCGGCTCGGCTCGAAATCCCGCCGATGGCTCCCGCGCGAAATCGTCCAATGTGTGCTGCCGCGAAGACTCGCGCCGGACAAGGTCCACATAGGCGCGGTAGGTGCAGCGGAGCAGAAACGACCGGGGATTGAGGATGGTGAAGCGCGGGCGCCGGGCGAGGCGCAAAAAGACGTTCTGCAAAAGATCCTGCGAGGACTCCGCATGGCGGGTCAACTGGCGCGCAAATGCATGGACCGCGGGCGCGAACGCATCATAGAGGGATTCCAATTGTTGCGGGTCCATGAATGGGAGGCTGTGAACCAGACGCATTCCCGGCGGAATTTGTCTGTCCTGCGGAGAAATAATTCGCCATCAGCGCAAAGGACGATCGCTGCCGAGAAAAATTTCTCCGGTTTTCCGGCGCGCGTGGAGTCGTCCGGGGAGGCTGGCTTTTGCGGGGCCGGTCTCGGGATCGAGCAGGGTGAGCACCCGGCGGGTTTCCGCGAGGCCGGGTTCCGGAACGCCGGATTGCCTCAGCCAGCGAAGAACCGCGCGGTGGCGGAGGGCATCGGGCAGGTCGCGAAGCTGCTTGCAGGAAAGCCGCGAGGAAACCTGCGGGACATGGGCTTCGACCCAGGCATCCTCCATGCGAAAAATCTCCGACGCGCGGAGGATCGCCGCCCGGAAGCTGGCCCCGAAGGCCTGGCGGATCGCGGGGATCACGGCGTGGCGGATCCGGTTTCGCGTGTGCGCGGCCGCCGCGTTCGTAAGATCCTCCCGGTGGCGGATTTTATTTTCCGAGATGTAGCCGTCAATCTCCTCGCGGCTGACCGCGAGCATCGGGCGGATGACCGTGAGCCCGTCGCGGGCGCTCACCGGCTTCATCCCCGCGAGCCCGGCCGCGCCGGAGCCGCGCAGAAACTGGAACAGGCACGTCTCGACCTGATCGTCGGCATGGTGCGCGAGGAGAAGCCGGCGGCACCGGCGGCGCTTCGCGCATTCGCAAAAAAATGCGTGCCTCAACTCGCGGGCGGCCAGTTCCGTCGAGCGGCGTCCGGCCCTGGCATAGTCCTTGGTCCTTGCGCGGGCGGCCTCGAATTCCGATCCTTCAGCCGCGCGCCGGACAAACTTCGCATCCGCACGCGAGGCCCGTCCGCGCAGCCCGTGGTCGAGATGGCAGACGATCAGCTTCCCGAACCCGAGCGCCCGCAGCGCGTGCAGGAGCGCCATCGAATCGCGGCCGCCGGAGACCCCGACCAGAAACGGCCGCCGCCGCGAGTGCCCGGTCATCGCCAGCGCCACCGCCGCCTCGACGGGATTATTTTTTGATCGCTTCGGCACCGAAATAAGAATGCAGCGCGGGCGGCAGCACGACCGAGCCGTCGGGTTGGAGGCCGGATTCGAGCAGTGCCACGTAAAGCCGCGCGAGCGCGGTGCCCGAGCCGTTGAGCGTGTGGCAGAAACGGTTTTTGTCGCCTTTGAAACGGAGGTTCATCCGGCGGGCTTGGTAGTCCTCGAAATTCGAGCAGCTCGAGACCTCGAGGTAGGCGTTCTGTCCGGGTGCCCAGACTTCGATGTCATACGTCTTCGCCGCGGAAAATCCGAGGTCGCCCGTGCAGAGCTCGATCACGCGATAATGCAGGCCGAGGAGCTGGAGCACCCGCTCGGCATCGGCGGTCAGCGACTCCAGCTCGGCATCGGAATTTTCCGGCAGGCAGATTTTCACCAGCTCGACCTTGTCGAACTGGTGCATGCGGATGAGCCCGCGCGTCTCGCGTCCGGCGGATCCCGCCTCGCGCCGGAAGCACGGCGTGTAGGCGGCGTATTTGATCGGGAGCCGCGCGGCGTTGAGGATTTCCTCGCGGTGCAGATTGGTGACCGGCACCTCGGCGGTCGGGACGAGAAAAAGCCCGTCCACCCCATACATGTCGTCCTCGAATTTCGGAAGCTGCCCGGTCCCGACCATGCACTCGCGGCGGACGAGGAACGGCGGGCTGACCTCGGTGTAGCCGTGCTCGCGGGTGTGGAGGTCGAGCAGGAAATTGAGGAGCGAACGCTCGAGGCGCGCGCCCGCGCCGGTGTAGCACGCGAACCCGCTGCCGCTGATCTTCACCGCGCGGTCGGGATCAATGAGCCCGAGTGATTCCGCGATCGCGACATGGTCGAGAGGGTCCGCAACGTCCGGCTTCCCGCCCCACACGCGGCGCACCGGGTTCGCCGCCGCATCGTTCCCAACCGGCACCCCCGGCTGCGGAAGGTTCGGCAGGTTCAACAGCAGCGCGGCCTGGTCCGCCCCCAGCTTCTCGGATTTTTCCGAAAGGGCCTGCATCTCGGCCGAGCGGGCCTTGACCTCGGCCTCGGCCGCCGAGCTGTCCTGCTTCGCCGCACGGAGCCCGCCGATTTCCTTGCTCAGCCGGTTGCGTTCGGACTGCAACCCTTGCAGGCTGGTCTCGGCCGCGCGACGCTCCGCGTCAATCGCCAGCACCGCATCCACGACGGATTCGTGGCCGGGCCCGCGCGTCGCCAGACACGCTTTGACGGATTCGGGATTTTCACGGAGAAGCCGGATGTCGAGCATAGGTTGGACAGATTGAACAAATTTGGCAGGATGGGGTAAGCAAATTCTATCATGCCCGCGCAATTCCGCGATTATTACCAAACCCTCGGCGTCCCGAAATCCGCCGCCGCCGACGAAATCAAGGGCGCTTTCCGCAAGCTCGCCCGCAAGTTCCACCCCGATACCGCCAAGGACAAAAAGGCGGCCGAGGAAAAATTCAAAGAGATCAACGAGGCCTACGAGGTTCTCGGAAATCCCGAAAACCGGAAAAAATACGACGAATATGGAGCCGGATGGAAACAGGCCGGGGGGCCGCCACCCGGATGGCAACAGGCGGGCGGACGGGGAGCGCGGGCTGGACGTGGCGCGGATTTTGAATTCGGCGGCACCGGGTTCAGCGACTTTTTCGAACAGATGTTCGGCGGCGGACGCCGGGGCGGCGGCCGGGGTTTCGGCGGCTTCGAGGAGCCCCCGCAGCGCGGCGAGGACGCCGAGGCGGACATCATGGTCACCCTCGAAGAGGCTCTCCACGGGGCCACCCGCCAGATTTCTTTCCGGCGCGGGGAATCCGGAAAACTCGAGACCTGCACGGTAAAAATCCCGAAAGGCATCCGCGAGGGCCAGCGGATCCGCCTCGCAGGTCAGGGCGGAAGCGGCTCCGCAGGAAAAGGAGACCTCTTCCTTCGCGTCAAATTCCAGCGCCACCCGGACTTCGAAATGGACGGCGGCGATCTCATCTACGATCTCGAAGTCCCGGCGTGGGATGCCGTCCTGGGCAGCACGGTCCATGTCCCGACACTCGAAGGCCGCGCCAAACTCAAAATCGCCCCCGGCACGCAGTCGGGAAAAAAGCTCCGCCTCCCCGGCATGGGCCTCCCGACCGGCGGCGGCAACCGCGGCGACCTCTACGCGGTCGTTGCCGTCACGGTCCCCCTGTCACCCGACCCCGCCGAAAAATCCCTCTGGGAACAAATCGCCGCCAAGCACCGGCGATAAAGAGATCGTACGGGACGCATCCGACCCCGTGCGCTTCGCGTGGGGTTTATGAAGGCAAAACAAATCCTCTTTTGTTTTCCCCGCATCCGGCTTTAACTCACCGCCCATGACCGATCCGGAGGCCTACATTGCATTGAACATGATCCGGCAGGTCGGTCCGGTGCGTGTCCGCCGCCTGCTCGCGGCGCTGGGGTCCCCGGTCCGGGTTTTGAAAGCGTCTCCGGCGGAACTCCAACGGGCGGAGGGGGTCGGGCCGGACGTGGCGGCATCGATCCACGACTGGGAGAGCCGGGTGGACCTTGCCACCGAATTGCGGGCGGTGAAGGAGTTTGGCGCGCGCGTCGTGACGATGGGCTGCGCGGATTATCCCGCCCTGCTCCGGGATATTTATGACCCGCCGATCGTGCTGTATGTCTGGGGGGATTTGCAGGATCGCGACCGGCATGCGATCGGGGTGGTGGGGACACGGAAGCCGAGCCACTATGCCGGCGAGTGCGCCAAGAAGATCGCCTATCAGCTTGCCTATGCCGGAGTGACGGTGGTGAGCGGGCTGGCGCGCGGGGTGGATACGGCCGCGCATCAGGGCGCGCTGGCCGCCAAAGGCCGCACGATCGCGGTCATCGGCAGCGGGCTTCTCTCGATCTATCCCGCGGAGAACCTCCCGCTGGCCGAAAAAATCGCGGGCTCGGGCGCGGTGGTCAGCGAATTTTCCATGTCGGTGAAGGCCGACCGGCAAACGTTCCCGATGCGGAACCGGATCATCAGCGGGAGTTCGTTCGGGCTGCTCGTTGTCGAGGCGGGGACGCGGAGCGGGGCGCTCATCAGCGCGAACCAGGCCGGCGAGCAGGGCCGTTCGGTCTATGCGGTGCCCGGGCGGATTGACCAGCCAAACGCGATCGGCTCGAACCGCCTGATCCAGCAGGGCGCGAAGCTCGTGACCGGCGCGTCGGACATCCTCGACGATATGGGCATGCTCTTCGCCGAGACCCCGGTGCTGACGCCCTCCGCGGCTCCGGAACTCGCGGGCAACGAGGCGTCCGTCCATGCGGCGATCGGCGACGCCGAGACGTCCGCCGACGAGATCATCGCAAGATGCGGGTTGCCAACGCACGTCGTGTCTTCTACGTTGCTCGCCCTCGAAATGAAGAAGCTGGTCCGCCAGCTCCCGGGCAGCCGGTTTGTCAAACTCCTCTGATCAAATGTCCAAATCCCTTGTCATTGCAGAAAAGCCCAGCGTGGCGGCCGACCTGGCCCGCGTGCTCGGGAAACTTCCCAAGAAAGACGACTATTTCGAGAATGACGAATACATCGTCACCTCGGCAATCGGCCACCTCGTCGAGCTCTGCCTGCCGAACGAGATGGATAAAAAACGCGGCAAATGGAGCTTCGCCAACCTCCCGATCATCCCGGACCATTTCGACCTCAAGCCGATCGAGAAAACCCAGTCGCGGTTCAACCTGATCAAGCGGCTCCTCAAGCGCGCGGATGTGGGCGACGTGATCAACGCCTGCGACGCAGGGCGCGAGGGCGAGCTGATTTTTCATTATCTGGTCAAGCTCTCCGGCACAAAAAAACCGACCCGGCGGCTCTGGCTGCAAAGCATGACGCCCGAGGCGATCCGCGAGGGATTCGCCGGGCTGCGGACGGGCGAGGAGATGCTCCCGCTCGCCGAGGCGGCGGTCTGCCGCAGCGAGAGCGACTGGCTGGTCGGGATCAACGGGACCCGTGCGATGACCGCCTTCAACTCGAAGGGCGGAGGGTTCCAGCTCACCCCGGTCGGGCGGGTGCAGACCCCGACGCTCGCGATCCTGGCCGAGCGCGAGGAGAAGATCCGCGCGTTCCAGCCCCGCCCGTATTATGAGGTGCATGCGGACTTTGGCGTGCAGGCCGGAACCTACCACGGGCGCTGGTTCACCGAGGGATTCAAAAAAAACGGCGGGGAGGACGCGAAGGCCGAGCGGATCTGGGAGAGGACGGCGGCCGACGCGATCGTCGCGAAGTGCCAGGGCAGGCGGGGTGTCGTGGTCGAGGAGAAGAAGCCGACCACGCAGATCGCGCCGCAGCTTTACGATCTGACGACGCTCCAGCGCGAGGCGAACGGGCGGTTCGGTCTGAGCGCGAAACGCACGCTCCAGATCGCGCAGGCGCTCTACGAGAAGCACAAGGTGCTGACCTACCCGAGGACCGACTCGCGCTACATGCCCGAGGACAACCTCGCCAACGTGAAGGCGGCAATGACGAAACTCGAAGAGCCGGACCTCGCCGCGCACGCCCGCAAGGCGCTCACGCAGGGATGGGTGCGCCCGAACAAACGGATCTTCAACAACGCGAAAGTCACCGACCACCACGCGATCATCCCGACCGGCGTCTCCGCGAAGCACCTCGATGACTTCGAATACAAAATCTACGACATGGTCGCCCGCAGGTTCGTGGCGGCGTTTTTCCCGGCGGCGCAATTCGAGGTGACCACCCGGATCACGCGCGTCGAGGGCGAGGCGTTCAAGACCGAAGGCAAGATCATCACCGACCCCGGATGGCTCGCGGTTTACGGCAAGGAGGCCGCCGGCGGCGACGAGGCGGGCGTGTGCGCGATCATTCCGGGCGAGCCCGCCCGCACCGAGGCGATCGAGGTCCGCGAGAACGAGACGAAACCGCCGCCGCGCTTCAACGAGGCGACGCTCCTCTCCGCGATGGAGGGCGCCGGCAAGCTGGTGGACGACGAGGAACTCCGCGAGGCGATGAGCCAGCGCGGGCTCGGCACACCGGCCACGCGCGCCCAGATCATCGAGGGGCTGATCCTCGACGGATACCTCGCCCGCCAGGGCCGCGACCTCATCACGACCTCGAAGGGCCTCGCCCTCATCACCCTCCTCCGCGGGCTCGGAGTCCAGGCGCTCACCTCGCCCGAAATGACCGGCGAGTGGGAACACAAACTCAAGCGAATGGAATGCGGCGGGATGCCCCGCCCACAATTTATGGAAGAAATCCGCGCGTTCACAACCGATATCGTTGACAAGGCAAAAAACTTTTCCGGCGAGACCGTCGAGGGAAATTTCCAGCCGCTCGATGTCGAGTGCCCGAAGTGCGGGCACTCGGGGTTCGTGGAATCCTTCAAGGCGTTCGAGTGCGGCGCGAAGTGCGGCGCGATCATCTGGAAGAACATGGCCGGGCGCCAGTTCGAGCGCGACGAAGTCCGGACGCTCCTCGAAGTCGGGCGCACCATCGAGCTCGAAGGCTTCCGCAGCAAGCTCGGACGCCCGTTCAAGGCGGTCGTGAAGCTCGGCGCCGCGACGGAATTCAAGCAGAGCTTCGATTTCGGCGACTCCGACGACCCGGCTCACAAGCTCGATTTTTCGACCCTCCCGGCCCTCGGGAAATGCCCGCTCTGCGATCCCGGCACGATCCACGACACCGGGTCGGCCTGGCAGTGCAGCAACACGCCCGCCTGCAAATTCCGCATGGGAAAGACCCTCTGCCAGCGCGAAGTCCCGCGCGAACAGGTCGAGAAGCTCATCGCGGACGGCAAGACCGCGCTCATCCAGCGGTTCATCTCGAAAAAAGGCCGCCCGTTCTCCGCCTTCCTCACCCTCGACAAATCCACCGCCAAAGTCGGCTTCGAATTCGAACCGCGCAAACCCGCCGCCAAAAAGCCCGCCCGCCCCCGCGCTTCCTGAATCAGGCGGGACGCCTGTGCTGTTTTGCTCCGGCCGCTTAGCGTCTGTTTATTTCCAAGAGATGGGGTTACAGCGTCCGGACAACGTCGCTCTTGGGAAAACGGACTTTCCGCAGGCTCGCGTATTTGTCGTCCCCGGCACGATACCCGGCCGAGCACGCGACCACGGTTTGGATTCCTTTCGCGGGCAGGCCGAGGATCTCGTCATACTTTTCGGGATCCATTCCCTCGATCGGACAGGTGTCCACGCCGATCAGGGCGGCTGACGTCATGAAATTTCCCAGCGCGATATACACCTGTCGCGCCGCCCATTCCCGCACCCGCTTCGCGCGCGGACCGTGCAGGATGTCCGAAGCCATCATGTCCTTGTAGAATCCCAGCGACTCCGGCGTCACCCCGCGCATGTCGGCAATGCGGGCGATGTATTTGTCAACGAACGCCTCGTCCACGTCGTTCCGCGCCGCAAAAACCACATGGTGCGAACAGTCGGTCACCTGCGGCTGGTTCCAGGAATGCGGCCGCAGCGCCGCTTTCAGCGCCGGATCGGTCACAACAAAAAATTGCCACGGCTGGAGCCCGTAGGACGACGGAGTGAGAACCAGCGCGTCTTCCAGCGCCTCCCACACCGGCGCGGGAATTTTGCGCGAGGGGTCGAATTGCTTCGTGGCATAGCGCCAGTTCAGGCACCCGATCAACGCGGAGGGCTCAAGAAACTTCATGGGCCGGAATGGATACTCATCCCAGCGGCAGCGCAAGGGAAATTGTCCGGTTCGGATCGTGTTGGCGGATTCATCGAAAAATCCCTCCTTGCCACAGCCCGGGAAATGCTTTGTTTGTGGAGCGTCGATGAACTTTCTTTTTGACCGTGCCGACAAGCCGGCACCGTCCCGGGCAAAACCACTGCCCGCGGCCGCTTTGCTCTCCATTTTCCCGGTGCTTTGTCTTCTCTTCGCGGGTTGCGCGGCCTCCGAGATCTTCCCCGACGGACGTGCGTTCGTCGTCCGCCGGGAGACGGATTTTTTTCGCTGCGGTCCGGCACAGCCGGCCCCCCCGGAGAAGCTGGCTGTCGGGGCTTTTCTGGATGTTTTGCGGAAGGATCCGTCTTATTGTTATGTCAAACTTTTCGATGGGCGGACCGGATATGTTGGAACAGACGATCTTTCGGCGGCACCGCCCCCGGTGCGCGCCGTTCCCATTGATCCGCCCAAGCCCGAACCGGCCGACGAACTTCCGCCTCCGGATTTCCATGAAATTCCGGAAGAGATCTCCGGTGTCGTTCCGGCGCCATGAAGCTTCGCCGGGGTGCATGACGCGAAAGTTACGCATCCCGTTCGCGTCTTCCAAGGAGTCGGGTCGCCCCCGGCCCGATCAGAAAATCGCTCGCTGTTCCGCCGCCGATTCCAGACAACGGGGACGAGGGCGTCCCCTCTCCATTGGTCATTTTCCCGTCCTGCACGCCGCCGGGGACTCGTTTATTGACAGGTTTGATTGCGGTTGGTAGTTTCCGCACGTTCGCGGGGCTCGCTCCGGATGTTGTCCAGGCGCGGTGCCAGCGGCACAATTCCTATGCAATCGGCCCTTGATTCTCCGGTTCTGGTGCTCAACCGCCTGTGGCAGGCGGTCAATACCTGTAGCGTCCGCCGTGCTTTCAGACTGCTCTACCAAGGTCATGCCCAGGCGGTTTCGTCGGACTCGAGCCGAAGCTTCACCACGCACGATTTTGAGAGCTGGCGGGATTTTTCACGTCAGAATCCGCATCCCGAGATGGTCAGAACCATTTCGATGCATGTGAGAATCCCCCGGATCATCGTGCTGATTCTGTTCGAGCGGCTCCCGAAGAAAGAGGTGAAATTCACGCGGCACAATGTTTTCGAGCGCGACAGGAACACCTGCCAGTATTGCGGGCTGGTTCTCGACCGGGAAAATTTGAATCTCGACCATGTGCTGCCCCGTGACCGGGGCGGACAGACGACGTGGGAGAACATCGTGTGCTCGTGCATTCCGTGCAATACCCGGAAGGGCAACCGTCTTCCCAACGAGGCCAGGATGCAGCTCATCCGGATGCCGAAGCGCCCCAAGTGGCGTCCGTTCGTTCATATCTCCATTTCAAACGCGCCCCATGAAAGCTGGAAGCATTTTCTCGATATTGCCTATTGGAATGTCGAACTCGGAGATTGAGTTCCCGCGGGAAGCCTGCTCGGCACTGGTCATTCCGCGGCGTCCGGTGTAAAGAGATTTTGTGGAGCATCTCAAACGCCGTCGCAATCCGGCCCTCTGGCATCATATCAACCGGCTGTTGACGTGGCTGATCATTGTGGCCGCGCTCCTGTTTGCGGCCCTGAATTTCTACCCGGAGTGGGTCCATCGCAACCAGCTTGCGCAGCAGCTCAGGGAGGAGCAGGCGAAACTCCAGTCCGAGCAACTCCTGCAAAAAAAGCGCGAGCGCGAAGTCACGCTTCTTCAGACCGACCCCGGCTATGTGGAAGTCATCGCCCGCGACAAGCTCGGCGTGATGAAGGAAGGCGAGACGATCTTCCGGCTCGACGGCTCGCGCGCGCAGCCCGCCGAGCCCGCCGCGCCGGAACCTAAAAAAAAGAAATAATCACCTCCCGATTCTTACCGCGCGGGTCTTGTCGAGCCTGAGGACTCCGGTTGCGCCTTCCGGAAGCACCGCCTTGGGATCGGAAATCTTTTCCCCGTGCCACTGGACACTGCCGCCCTCGATCAGGCGGCGGGCGGCGGAACGCGATCGCGCCACCTGAAAGCACTGGGAGTAGGCCCCGACCACGAGGCTCACAAAATCGCGGGCCGGGCCGGGAGAAAAATCCGGCAGTTCGGCGGATTCGAGATCGCGCGCGCTGAACCGCCTGTTGAATTCCTCCAGGGCGTGCGCGGCCGCCGCCTCGCCGTGGAACCTCGCGGTGATCCGCCGGGCGAGCGATTTCTTCGCTTCCATCGGATGCGCCTCCGCAGGTGCCGCCTCGCCAAGGAGAAGGTCGTAATACCGCGCCATCAGCTCGTCGCTGATGCTCATGATTTTTCCGAACATTTCCCCGGGCGGATCGTTGAGCGCGACATAATTTCCGAGGCTCTTGCTCATTTTCTGGTGTCCGTCGAGCCCCTCGAGGATCGGCATCGTTATCGCCACCTGCTGGGGCTGGCCTTCCTCGCGCTGGAGATCGCGTCCGACCATGATGTTGAAGAGTTGGTCGGTGCCGCCGAGTTCGACATCCGCCCGGATCATCACGGAGTCCCAGCCCTGCATGATCGGATACTGGATTTCATGCGCTCGGATTGGCTGGCCTTTGTCGAGCCGCTCCCGGAAGTCCTCGCGCACCAGCATCTGCTGGAGTGTCACCCGGCTGTTCAATTTGATGACCTCCTCGAAGCTCATCGCCTCGAACCACTCACCGTTGAATACGATCCTCGCCCGCTCGCAGCTGAGGATTTTGAAGGCCTGTTCCTGAAAGCTCCTGGCGTTCGTGAGCACCTGGTCGTGCGTCAACTGCGGCCTTGTCGCCGAGCGTCCGCTCGGATCCCCGATCATCGCGGTAAAATCCCCGATGATCAAAATCGCCTCGTGTCCGGCGTCCTGGAAGTCCCGCAGCTTCGACAGGACCACGCCATGCCCGAGGTGAATGTCGGGAGCCGTCGGATCCACCCCCAGCTTCACTCTCAGCGGACGGCCGAGCGCGAGTTTCGCGGCCAGTTCGGTTTCGCTGTGAATTTTCGCGCAACCTCGTGTGAGAGCAGAAAGTGTGGACATCGGATCAACGGGGTTTGTTCAGCAATTCCCGCACTTCGTCAATCGTCATCTTGTCGTTGATTTTCTCCGTGGTGAGCCGTCCCACCGCGCCCGGAGCCCCGGGCTGCGGGATGAACGGACGCAACGGCACCACCGGCGACCCGAAGTTCGCCTGCTTCGTCGCATCGTAATACCCGACCGCCTCGGCTTTCTTCACCGGCACGGCACGATCCGCGTTTGCGATCACCGATTTCGACCACATCGAAGCCGCCTGCGTATCATAGACCTTGTTTCCAAACCACGGGTTCTTGATCCCCCAAAACGATCGCTGGAAAGGGTAATCCTTGATATAAGCATCCCGCACGCCGGGGAACCCGTCCTTTGACTCGCTCGCCTGCCGCAGCACCACCGAACCCGTTTTCCCGAACGTCTTCCCCTGCATGGAATTTCCCTGCCCCATATCCGGCTTCAAGACACGGTCCAGCAGCTTCCGCTCCTGCGTCTGGGCATGGACGGACGCCGCAAAAGCCAGAGCCGTCAGACATGTGACCAAAAACCTCACGTTGGAAAGCATAGCCCATAACCCGCGGATCGGCGAGCCGATATCTGAAAAGCTTTGCGCTCTGTCGCGATCATGACATGCGAACGCTTTATTCGTAGGTTCCGGTGGTGACCCCGACCCGGCTGACGGCCTTCAATTTCCGCCAAAGCGCGGCACCGTCGGCTTCTCCGGAGAGAAGGGCTTGATAGGAGGAGATGATCCGGCGGGATTCTTCGGCGGACTCTTCGAGAAGTTCGATGCGGAAGCGTCGGATTCCCGCGGCGAGAAAGTCCGGGAAGAAGCCCGCGCCGGATTGGGGGACGGCATGGAAGAGGGTGTTCCGGCAGCCGGCGTCGGCGCGGAGCGGGTGTTTCATGCCGACTCGGTCGCGGAGGTGGACGCGGTGGCCTTCGCAGGGGCGTCCGCAATTTGTGGGGTTGGTGCCCCTGGACAGGAAGGCGGCGAAAACGCAGTGCTCCATGTGAAACATCGGCATGTGGTGGTGGAGGGTGAGATCGAACCAATCCGGGGGAGACTGGCGGAGCAGCGCGAGGATTTGGGAAACGTTGAGGTCGTGTGAAATCGTGAGGCGTTCGAGGCCAAGCCGGCGGAAGACGGAGGCGGTGGCATGGTTTGCGACGTTGAGAGAAAAGTCGCCGATCCGCCGCAGCGGGCTTTGGGAAAAATAAGAAATGCCTCCGACATTGCGGAGGAGCACCCCGTCGGGCGCGGCCTTTTCGATGAGTTTGAAAAACCCCTCCTCGCCGGCCTTCTGGATGCGCGGGGTGGCGAGAAAGATTTGCGTGGAACCGTGTTCGCGGACAAAGGCGACGGCCTCTTTGTGGCGGCGGATGTCCTCGTAATCCACGACGGTTTCGCGAACGCCACAGTCGAGCGCGGCGCAGAGCTGCTCGTGCGAGCGGCAGAGGACCGTGAGGAGGGGGGGCGTTGAAAACGGGGCGGGGTCATTTTGGATTGGGAAAGTCGGCGCTGACGGAGCAGCGCCCTCCAGATTTTGCGGCGATGCCGCCGCGAGGGATTCTTGGCAAAGCGATTCGAGCGTTGTCCCGGGCGATGTGTCGCGTGCGTTCATCCGCGCGACCATTTCCCTGCGGAGGCGGTTGATTTCGGAGAGCGGCAGGATGACCGCGCCCTCGAGTCGGTTGACGATTTCGCCCAGAACGAACGGCGTCCCGCCAAGTTTCCCCAACTGGGCGGCGAGCGCCCCGACCGTCAGCGGGCGGGTCAGCGCGGGCTCGAGCGGAGTCTCCGAGGCGATCACGATTCCGCGGCATTCCAGCGCGAGCGGCCGACCGGCAGCGCCGCTGACAGTGAAATCCAACGCCTCTTTCTTCGACGGGCGGCCGGGGATTTTTCCCGAGAACGATTTGTGCAGCTCGCGATCGAGCGCGGGGTCGTTGGTTTTCCAAACGCGTGTTCCCCGCGGGATCGCCTGGAAGTCGAGCTTGCCGTGCCCGAAGAACAGCTTCGCCCCGCGAACCTCGAAGATCCGCCCGCCCTGTTCGCGGTCTGTGTCGCCGCCGGTGTCGAAGGCAAGCCCGTCCCCGGGCTTGAGGTGAACGGCGGGTTTGTCGAGCTCGACGTGGTCGCGGCCGGTGCGGGCGACCCGGCCGACAAACGCGCCGCGCTTTTTTCCATAACGGGCACCGACGAGCTCCTGGTGGTTGACCCCGTGAATCCACCCGGTGGAGAGCCCCCGCGAGAATGTCATTTCGAGGCGGTATTCGTCGTCCTCGCTGATTTCGTGCGGCTGCTTGTGCAAAGCCGCATCGAGCACCTTGCGATAGACGGACGTGACCGCGGCGACGTATTCCGGCGACTTGAGCCGCCCCTCGATTTTGAAGCTCACCACTCCGCGCGCGATGAGCTCGGGAATTTCCCGGACGGCGGCGAGGTCCTGCGGCGAGAGAATGTAGCGCTTGTCGCCGAGATCGCGAAGAGTGCCGTCCACAATCAATTCGTAGGGCATCCGGCAGGCCTGGGCACACTCCCCGCGGTTCGCGCTCCGGCGTCCGAGCGCCTCGCTCGTCAGGCACTGGCCCGAGTAGGCCACGCAAAGCGCCCCGTGCACAAAAACCTCCAGTGGCAGGAGCGGCGGGAATTTTTCGAGTTCACGGAGCGAGACTTCCCGCGCGAGGACGACCTGGCGGACTCCGAGCGACTCCGCAAACCGGACTCCCTCCGGCGAGGAGATCGTCATCTGCGTCGAAGCATGAACGCGGAGGCCCGGGAACATCCGCCGCGAAATATCGGCGAGCCCGACGTCCTGGATAATAACGGCGTCCACGCCCGCGCGGTGGAGCGCCTGGAGTTCGGCAACGGCAGCCGGCAGCTCGTCGGGGAAGATCAGGACGTTGAGCGCGACGAAGGCTTTGACTCCGTGATTGTGAAGGAACCCGACGACGTCCGGCAGCTCGTCGTCCCGGAAATTATCCGCGCGCATCCGGGCATTGAACCGGGGCATTCCAAAATAGACGGCATCCGCCCCATTGGCGACCGCCGCCCGGAGGCAATCCCAGTCGCCCGCGGGAGCGAGCAATTCGACAGACATGAGCGAAACCTACCTCTCCGGGCACATTCCCGCCACTCCAAAGCGGCTCCTGTTGCGCCAAGCCCCGGCTCAGCCCGTATATCCTTCCTCGCCGTGTTCCGACAGGTCGAGGCCCACGTTTTCCTGATCCGGGGTGACCCGCAGCCCGACCGTCGCGCCGATCGCTTTCAGCAGCACGAAGCTCACCCCGCCCGACAGCACGACCGCGTAAAGCGCCGCCTGGGTCTGAATGAGCAATTGCCCTCCGATTTCAAAATCTCCAAGTCCTCCGGCGAAGTGCTTCGATCCGAAAACCGCCACCAGCACGACGCCGATAAAGCCCCCCACGCCATGCACGCCAAAAACGTCCAGCGAGTCGTCATAGGAAAAGCGTTTTTTCAGCTTCGCACAGGCAAGCCAACAGACGAAGGCCGAGGTCGCGCCGATCGCCAGCGCACCGATCGGTCCGACCTTGCCCGACGCCGGCGTGATCGCCGCCAATCCGGCCACGGCGCCCGTCGCAATCCCGAGAGCGCTCGGTTTTCCCAACCGCGACCATTCGATCGCCATCCACACCACCGCCGCGGAACACGCGGAAAGATGGGTGACCACCAGTGTCATCGCGGTGCTTCCATTGGCCGCATACTGGCTGCCGGCGTTGAATCCGAACCAGCCGACCCACAACATCGCGGCCCCCGCCAGCGTGAACGGCAGATTGTGCGGTATCATCTGGGTGTGCGGGTAGCCTTCGCGGCGGCCGACCATGAGACATGCCACCAAGGCGGCCACTCCCGCCGTAATGTGAACCACGATGCCGCCGGCAAGATCGATCACATGGGTCAGCCCGAGAAAAGCACCCGCCTTGTGCCACACGCCGTAGCAGGTGGGCACATACACCAGCAGGCTCCAGAAAATACTGAACAAAAGGATCGACCTGAACTTCATGCGCTCGGCAAATGCCCCGATGAACAGCCCCGGCGTGATCAGAAAAAACATCATCTGGTAGGCAAAGTGCAGCAGCACCGGAATCCCGGGCGCATCCTCACGCGGCACGCTGTCCGGCCCGATCCCGTTCAAAAAACACCGGCTCCATCCGCCGAACACCGCGTTTCCGTCGGAAAAGCTCAGCGAATACCCGCAAGCCAGCCACACCAGGCTCAGGATCGCCGTCAGCGCGAAACATTGCATCAGGATCGACAGCACGTTCTTCGACCGGACCAGGCCCGCATAAAACAACGCCAGCCCGGGGATCATCATAAAGAGGACCAGAGCCGTGGACACAAGCATCCATGCCGTGTCCCCGCTGTTGATGGTGGACGCTCCCGCCTCGGCGGCGTTCGCGTGGGAAGGGGACACGAAAAACCAAAGAGCCGCCGCCCAAACGGCGGCTCCCCGGTTTCCGACATGCGGAATCAGGCGTTTGAACATGGATACATGCGTTTGTTTCTGCAGAGCAATAGCTCAAGAAATCTAGCAGCAATCGTGCCAAAAAAGAGCCGGGCGAAAATTTCCCGGAAAAGAAAAAGATCAGCCGTACGAGGCCAATTTTCGGTGAAGTTCGGCGAGGTGCGGGGTGTCCAGGCCGGCGGCCCGGGCGCGGCGGAGCGGTTCGCCCCAGATCGCCTCGATCTCAAGCGGGTTTCCGGCGCGCGCATCAACGAGCGTGGAGGGAAGGTAGCTCCCCATCGTCCTTGTGCGCTCGATTTGAAGATCGGCGTATTTCGACGGAATGTCGTGCCCCTCGGAGGCGGCAATCGCACGGACTTCCTCCATGAGCGCGCGGCAGGTGGCGCGGAGACCGGGGTCGGCGAGAATCCGGTCCGTCCCGGAATTTTCCACCGTGCAGAGACCATTGAACGGGATGTTCCAGACGAGTTTCCGCCAACGCTCGCCGGCGAGATCATCCACCAGGCGGGCATCGATTCCGGCGGAGCGGAACGCGGCGGCGAGGGCGCGCGTGCGGTCGAGAGGAGGTCGTCCGAATTCGCCAAGGGAAATCGTTCCGCGGCCGACATGATCGACCTCGACCGGGTTTCTCCGGGTGAGGCACACGAAGCAAAGCCCGCCCATGATGCGATCTTCCCCGAAATGGGAGGCGAGGAATTCCTCGTTGCCCAGTCCGTTTTGCAGCGTGATGATCCATGTGGCTTTCCCAAGAAGAGGAGCAACGAGCGGCGGGAGCGAGGGGTTCGATGTCGCCTTGACCGCCACGATCACGCCATCGCAGGGGCCGATGTCGCGCGGGTCCGCCGCGACGTGCGGATGGGCGAGGTGGATCGGGTGCTCGGCGGAGTGGATGCGGATCCCCTGCCTCATGGCGGCATCAAACCCCGAGCGCATCAGGAAATGAACTTTGTGCGCGGACAGGCAGGCTCCGTAAAAAAGCCCGATGGATCCGGAACCGACAACCCCGATTTTCATTCCGGGCGGGAGCTACTCGCCGAGGCGTTTTCCCGGGATGAGGTAATGGACCGCATAGTCACGGACGGCGTCTTCGAGCGGGGTCGTCGGCCTCGTGTAGCCGGTGGAGCGGACTTTCGAAATGTCCGCGCACGTGTGGTATTGGTATTGGCCGCGAATGTTCTCCGGCATCTCGATGAACTCGATATCCGGCGGTTGGCCGAGCGCGGAGAAGAGGGAGTTCGCGAGGTCCACCCATGTGCGGGCGACTCCGGAGCCGACATTGAAAAGCCCGCCGGCTTCCCCTGCCGCGGCCAGGTGCAACGTCATGTCCACCGCGTCCTTCACATAAACAAAATCCCGCATCTGGCATCCGTCGGCATACCCGGGCTTGTAGCTCTTGAAGAGACGGATATTCCCGGTCGCCCGGATCTGCTCGAAGGCCTTGCAGACAAGGCTGCGCATGTCGCCTTTGTGGTATTCGTTCGGTCCAAAAACGTTGAAATACTTGATGCCGACGATGTCCGGAAGGATTTTCTCGCGCCAGGCGAAGAGGTCGAAGAGCTGCTTCGAGTAGCCGTAGAGGTTGAGCGGGCGGAAGGCGCGGAGGTTTTCCATTTTGTCATCCATGCCGGAAGATCCGTCTCCGTAGGTGGCGGCGGACGAGGCATAGACGAACCGGGCTCCGGCGGCCAGCGCCCAACGGCAGAGGGATTTCGTGTAGGCGAAGTTGTTCCGCAAAACGTATTCGGCATCTGTCGCCGTCGTCGAGCTGCAGGCTCCCAGGTGGAAGACGGACGCAAATTTCCCGTAATGCCCGGGGGCGCGGGCGATCTCATCGAGGAATTCCCCGGCCGGCACATAATCCTCAAAGTCCAGCGGCAGAAGGTTCCGCCACTTTTCGTCCTCGCCGAGGAAGTCGGTGACGGTGATCCGGGAAATCCCGCGGCGGTTGAGTTCCTGCACGAGCGCGCTGCCGATGAACCCGGCGGCGCCCGTGACGAGCACGCGTTCTTTCTCGTCGTGCGGGAGGTCCCGCGGCGCGGGCTTTCCGGCGGCTGAAAAACCTTCCTTCATTTAACGGAGCTTGATGTCGAGATCCTCGAATGTTTCGTCGAAGAGCGCCGTTTTGACACCGAAGACGTTTTTTGCCGCGGTGATGTATTCGAGGGCTTTTTTATTGTTGTTGCCTTTCGATTCCCACGCGGCCTGCGCGTAATACCACGCCGGCGTGTCGCCCGGGTACTTGATGCCCTTCATGGTCCTGGCTGCCGCATCTTTGTCTCCCAACTGGAGCTCGCAGAGGAAAATCTTGAACTGGAGGAGCTCGTTGCGGCGGTCCGGCGTCTGCATTTTCTTGAAATAATCGCGCGCGTCCGCATACCGGCGCTGCAGGAACAGGAGTTCGCCGACATTGAATTTTGCCGGAAAAAAGTCCGGCTGCTTCGCCAGGGCTTTTTCGAAGCAATCCCGCGCGGTCTGGTAGTCCTTCTTTTTTGTGTAAGCCGCCCCGAGCAGGTTCATCACGAACGGATCGTCCGGCGGGGTCTGGGCGGCCTTCTGCAGTTTGGCGAGCGCCGCGTCGTATTTCCTGGCGGCGAGGTCGGCAAGAGCTTCCTGGATCAGGGCTTTGTTTTCGACGGAATCCTCCGCGGCGGTTTTCTGCCGACTGCACGAAATCAAGGCAACCGCCAGAAGAACGGCCATGATGAGGAATGCGGTTTTCAAGGTGCCATGAGTATGGCGCGGCGGGCGGGCGTGGTCAATCGCCATTGGCAATACTGAGTGTTTCCGGCTGAGTGTTTCCGGCTTGCAAGACGGGCGGGATTGTGCAAAAAGTCCCATGCCTTTATGATTCCCCCCCTGTCATCCGACAGCATCAAGCTCCGGCAGAGAAAGACCCTGCCCGTCAGCGCTTTTCCCGAAGAGGAGATCCCCGTCACGCTTTCCGAAAAGCTGGACGAGCTCTTCGATGCCGGCTACGAGCGGGACGACATCTACGGGCTGGTCATCCCGCTCCTCATGCAAGGGAAGGTGCGCATTGATTTTGATGAACGCTCCGAGCGTCTCGAGATGGAGGATGCCGCGCAGCGGCTGCCGCGCAGCAACGCGGTCGAAGTCTTCGACAGCTACTTTGCGGCGCGTCCCGCCTAACTACAAGCATCACTATGGCCAAGGCAGTTGTCACGGGCGCGGCGGGTTTTGTCGGAACCAATATGCTGCCGAAACTTCTCGAGAGCGGATTCGACGTGATCGGGGTGGATTCGCTGACGCGCCGGGGCACCGAGATCAATCTGCGGATGCTTCAGTCGAAACATCCCAGGCTCGATCTCCGCAAGCGCGAGATTGAGGACATGGCGTCCGTCATCTACCAGGAACGTCCGGACATCGTTTTTCACTTTGCGGCGCAGGTCGCGGTCACATCGAGCGTCGAGAGCCCGTCGCGGGACTTCAAGATCAACGCCGAGGGCTCGTTCCTGATCGCCCGCGCGGCGGCCGAGGTCGGCGCACAGATCATCTACACTTCGACCAACAAAGTTTACGGCGAGAACGTGAACTTCGTGGAAATCATTGAAAAGGAAACCCGCTATGATTTCGGCGGGGAGTTTGGCGGGCGGGGCCTGCCGGAGACGTTTTCGATCGACTGCGCGCATCACACGCCCTACGGCGTTTCCAAGCTTGTCGGGGAGCTTTATGTCCGGGAGTTTGGAGGGATCGCCAACCGCTGCTCCTGCATGTATGGGCCGAACCAGTTTGGCATCGTGGACCAGGGCTGGATCTCGCACATCGCCACGAACAAGATTCTCGGCCGGCCGACGGTCATCTACGGGGACGGCAAACAGGTGCGCGACGTGCTGCACATTGACGATGTCACCCGGCTTTTTCTCAAGCAGGCGGAGGGGCTCCTCGGCTCCGACCGCAAGCGGCTCGCGGGCGAGGTGTTCAATGTCGGCGGGGGCCCCGACAAGACGATCTCGCTGGTGGAACTTTGCAGCCTCTGGGGGATCAAGGCCACGCACGGCGAATGGCGTCCGGCCGACCAGCGCGTTTTTTATTGCGACATTTCCAAGGCCCGCGCCCTCCTCGGCTGGGAGCCGTCGGTTGACATCGCGGACGGGCTCGAGGACCTGTATCGCTGGACGGCTTCGACACTTGCGGAGAACCGTCCCTGACGTGAACAAGGCGGTTCTTCTGCCGAACGTCGGGGGCTTTCCATCGGAAAGCATGAGGAGGTATGCCGCGGAGCTGCTGCGGGCGCTGCGCTCGCTCCAGAGCAACGAATGGACATTTGATGAAATCGCCTGCACGCCCGAGGACCGCGTGGCGGCGGCGTTCGGTGGCGGATCAGCCGGCGGGAAATTCGCAAGCCGGCACGCGCGCTTCATCAAATATCCGCGCCAGATTCGCGCCGTGCGTGACGCCTCGGTCTTTCACATTCTTGATCACAGCCATGCCAACCTCGCCTGGGCGACGCCCCCCGCCCGCACGGTCCTGACCTGCCATGACATCATCCCCCTCCTCGCCGCGAAGGGGCTGATTTCCATGCCGCACCCGATCCTGACGCGATTCACATTCCCGCTCCGGGTCCGTGGGATGAAGCGCTGCCGGAAGATCATCGCCATTTCCGAGAGCACCAAGAAAACGCTGGTCGAAATCGCCGGCATCCCGGAGGAAAAAATCGAGGTCGTTTACTACGGCTGCAATCCGGCGTTCGGCCCGGACCCGTTGGTTCCCGGCGAGTCGCTTGCCGACGAGCGCAGGGAGGTGCTCGCCCGCTACGGTCTCCCCGCCACCGCGAGGGTCATCCTTCATGTTGCCACGGCCACCCGATACAAAAACACGCCCGCCATTTTGCAGGCCCTGCGGATATTGAAAGCGAGTTCGGCGGCCGGCGACAATGTCTGGTTGCTGCGGGTCGGAGCCGACTTTTTTGACGACGAGGCGGCGCTCATCGGGCGGCTTGGGATCGGCGATCGCATCCGGCACGCGGGGAAGATTTTTGACGACCGGTTTCTGGGGGCCTGTTATCGCGCGGCCGATGTTTTTGTTTTTCCATCCCTTTGGGAGGGTTTCGGCTGGCCGGTCCTGGAAGCGATGGCCTGCGGCACCCCGGTCGTGGTGTCGAATGTCGCATCGCTGCCGGAGGTCGCGGGCGACGCGGGATTGTCGGTGCCACCGAACGACCACCGCGCGCTTGCGGCGGCCCTGCTCTCCGTGCTCGCGGATCCCCGGGAAAGGGCGTCCCGCTCGGCAAGGGCTCTTGAACAGGCGCGGCGGTTCTCATGGGACGCGTGTGCCAGGGGCACGCTGGCTGTTTACGAACATGTCGGTGGCGGACAAAAGCCGGGGACATGATTCTCTTCATTGACCAGAGCGGACAGCCCGGAGGCGCGGAACTCTGCCTTGCCGACATCGCGGCCGCTTTCCGGGACCGGTCGCGCGTGCTGCTGCTCTCTCACGGGCCGTTCGAGGAGGGGCTTCGGTCGCGCGGGGTTGCGGTCTCCGTGCTTCAGACTCCGCAACGGCTCGCGGGCATCGGCAAGGCGGCCGGGATCGGCAACTACCTTGCCGCAGTGCCCGAACTGGCCGGTTTCCTGGGTCGCCTCAGGCGGGAAATCCGCGCGGCGGATGTGGTCTATTTCAATACGGCGAAAGCCCTTCTTCATGGGGTTGTCGCGGGCATCGGGCTCGGGAAGCCAAGCCTTTTTCACCTGCACGACCTGCTCACCCCGGAACACTTCAGCCGATTGAATATCGGACTCATCACACAAGCCGCCAACCGGACAGGCGGAGTGATTGCCAACTCCCGCGCAACCGCCCGTGCGTTCCGCGATGCCGGCGGAAAGGGGGCCGTCCATGTGATCCCGAATGGATTCGACCCACGGCGTTTCGCGCCGCGACCGGATTCGGAAATTCTCGCGGCGCGCCGGGAATTTTCGGCCGGCTCCGCGCCGGTCGCCGCCGTCATCGGGCGAATCGCCCGGTGGAAGGGCCAGGATCTTCTCCTGCGCGCCGCATCGCAAATTCCCGGCCTCAGGGTCTGGGTTGTTGGCGCGGCATTTTTTACCGGAGATGACCGCCTCTATGCTTCCGAACTCGAGGCGCTGGCTTCCTCTCCCGAACTTTCCGGAAGGGTCTCTTTTCTCGGCCAGCGCGATGACATCCCGCTGCTCATGCAGGCGGCGGATGTGATCGTCCACACTTCCGTGGCACCGGAACCATTCGGACGCGTCGTGGCCGAGGGCATGCTCTCCCGAAAGCCCGTGATCGCCAGTCGCTCCGGAGGTCCGCCGGAGATGATCCGGGACGGGGAAACCGGCTGGCTTTTTCCTCCGGGCGATCCCGCCGGACTCGCCTCCGCCCTCCGACATGTCCTTGCATTGCCAGACCGCGGGAAGCGAACGGGCTTGCTTGCATCGGATGAAGCTGGGAAACAATACTCCCTTCCTTCCGTTCTTGACAAAACCCGCCGCGTGATATCCGAACTGTCCTCAAAATGAACCTCGTCCTCGCCCATGATTACCTCATTCAAATGGGGGGAGCGGAGCGGGTGGTTGCCGCCGTGCACGAGCGGTTCCCGGAAGCTCCGATCTTCACGAGCGCGGTTCGCCACAACGGACTTTGGCCGGAGTTTCAAAACGCCGACATCCGGCCCTCCTGGATGCAGCGCCTGCCGCTCATCCAACATCCGACACACTTCAAAAAGTATGTGGCCCTGTATCCCTTCGCCTTCCGGTCGTTCGGGGAAATAGACGCGGATGTCGCGTGGATCAGCTCGAGCGCGTTCGCAAAATTCATGCGGTTTTCCCCCCGGACCCGGACGGTTTGCTACCTTCACAACACCACGCGGTTCCTGTGGCAGACGAACAGCTATCTGGATTCCGAGGTCGGCTCATCCTTCCTGAAAAAGCTCGTGCGGGCCGCCCTTCCCAAATTTCGCGAATGGGACCGCGATGCCGCCGCGAGGATGAAAGTCATCGTGGCCAATTCCCGGAATGTGCAGGAGCGCATCAAAAGGTTCTACGGGCTGGAGTCGCTTGTGGTGCATCCGCCGGTCGAAACCTCGCGCTTCAATGTGTCGTCGGAGGAGGAGGGGTATTATCTCGTCGTTTCCCGGCTGCTGGGCTACAAAAACATCGACCTCGCGGTTCGTGCGTTCACCAGGGCGGGACGGCGGCTGGTGGTGCTCGGAGAGGGGCCTTACCGCGCCCAGTTGGAGGCGCTCGCCGGGCCGACGGTCCGGTTTTGCGGGCGCATGAGCGACCAGGAAATCTGCGGGTATTACTCGAAATGCCGCGCGCTCATTGTTCCCGGCGAGGAGGATTTTGGAATCACTCCCGTGGAGGCGATGGCATGCGGGAAACCGGCCGTTGCCTTCGGAAGAGGCGGGGCGCTTGAGACCGTCGTGGACGGGCGCACCGGCGTCTTTTTTTCGGAACCGACCGAGGACTGCCTGCTCGATGCCGTGGCCCGCTGCGAAGAAATCTCCTGGGACAAGGCGGCGATCCGCGCGCATGCTTTGCTTTTTTCCAAGGAGGCCTTCGTCGAAAAAACGGCCCGTCTGCTTGCCGCTCAATAGGCGGACTTCGGCGGGCGCAGCATCTCGAGCAATGTCCGCCAGATCACCCGGACGTCCAGCGGCAACGACCAGGTCTCAATGTATTCGATATCGCATTCGACCCGCTTGATGATGTCGTCTTTTGTCATCGCCTCTCCCCGGAACCCCCGGATCTGAGCCAGCCCGCTCAAGCCGGGTTTGACAAACGCCCGGATCCGGTAGGACGACATGGATTCCTTGAAAAGCTCGTCGTGCTCCGGCATGTGCGGCCGCGGGCCGACCACGCTCATCTGCCCGTCCAGCACGTTCAAAAACTGCGGGAACTCATCCAGGCTGAACTTTCTCAGCCACCGTCCCGCGGGGAAGATCCTGCTGTCGCCGACGGTCGCCTGCAGGGACGAGTCGCACCGGTCGGCATACATCGTCCGGAATTTGAATATCGTGAACGGCTGATTGCTGAGCCCGGATCTCTTCTGCTTGAAAAAGAGAGGGCCCGGCGCCTGCAGTTGTTGAAGGATCCATACCAGCACGATCAATGGCGGCAGAAGGAACACCACCACCGGAAGGCACACGCACACATCAAAAAATCTTTTCGCCATCCGGTTGATCGCGTTCTGCAGCGGCTCGTCCCGGATCTCGATCAGATCAATCCCGTCGCAGCGGAAAAAGGAAAGCTGCCTCTGAAGAAACACGTCGAGGTCGTTGACGAGCGAAACCCTGCAGCCGTGCGCTTCCGCCAGCCGCATCCACCCGGAGAGCCACCTGCGGTCCCTCGGACTTCCCACGATAAAAAGGTTTCCAATGTCGAAGGCGTCCAACACCGGCCCCAGATCCTCCGGCCCCCCGAGCTTCTTGATCCCCCACGGCAGATCCCCCGCATCCGCCTCGGTCAGCATCCCCGCCGTCTCCAGCCCGAACAACTTCGCCTTCGAAAGGAGGGATTCGATTTTCGGAAGCTCCTCCGGCTGCCCGATGAGAAGAAGCTTCTGGTCCGGGCGGTGCAGGAATTTGCGGAGAAAATCCAGAGCAAAATACCGGTTGATCACCACCAGCGCAACGTAGGCCAGCGGAATACATGTGAATAAAAACAGGCGCGAAATCCCGCCGTCGTGCTTCAAAAACGCGAACAGGACCGTGATCGCCCCCGCAAAGACCATGTGCGGCCAGATGAACCGGTGGCTCTCCATGATCCCCGAGGTGACAGAAAAAATGTCGTATTGCCGGGAACTCAAAAACGACAGCTGGAAACCCAGGGTGATCGCCAGATAATATTGGAAATAATTCGAAAACCCCGTCAGAGAATACCCGGGAATCAAATTGTCCAGAACCAGATAATACCCCCAGAACAAGACCGTCATCACCAGCGTCACGCCGATTTGATACGCTTGGATCAATCCCAGTTCACGGTGTTGAAACATAATGTCATTCCCCCTTCTCAAATCCGGGGTTTAACAATCTAGCTGGAGAAAAAAAAATCTCAAGCCCCCCTTTTTCCATCAGGTTGCATAATTGGCTTGCAATTCGTTAGCGAAAATTCGCATATTCCGCGTATTACATTAAGCGCCGCCATGAATTCGCAAAAAGATTCCTTCGCGTCTCCGGGGTTTTCCATGACCGGGAAGGGACAACATCGCGGGGAGGCGGGATCGTGGGAAGAGAAGGTGGCATTTTTGCAGGCGGAGCTGGAGCGGGCGAAATCGCGGGAGGATTTGTTTCGTCTTCAAATGGAGGAAACCCGGAGCAAGGCGGGCCAGGCATTTGCCTTTCAAGTGGAGTTGGCGCAGCAGCAGGAGGAGACGCTTGAGGAATATCACAAGCGGGAGAGAGCCATGCTTTCGGAGCTGGAAGCCGCGAAGAAGGAGGCCGGGCGTGCCGGCGATTTGGCGGCCCGGCTGGAAGAGCAAAAGGCGGAGCTGGAAGCCCATTTAAAAGAGAAAGAGAAGCTTGCGGTCCAGTTGGAGGAGGCGCAGGTCGAGACCGCCCTCGCCCAATCGTATCAGGCCGAGGCCCGGGAGCATCTGGCGCGGCTCGAGGAAGTCCGGCAACGGGAGCAGGCGCTCCAGGCGCAGCTCGCGGCGGCGAGGAAGTTCGAAGAAAGGGCGCAAACGCTCGAGGCGAGGCTCGCCCAGCAGCGTGCCGAGCTGAAATGGGGGCACTCCTCCCGGGTTTGGGCGCGCAAGCTCCAGGAGGAACTCGAGCAGCAGCATTCGGAGCTTCTTGTTTCCAAGGACCGGGAAAAAGCTCTTGAAAACCGGCTGGAGTCCGCGGAATACCAGTTCAAGCTGGTCGAGGCGCTGCAAGACGAGTTGGTTGCGCAGAGGACCGAGATCGGGGAGATGCGCAAGCGGGAGGAAGCGCTTTTTACGGAGCTCGCTGTTTCGCGTGAAGCGGGGCATCCCGCCAAACTCCTGGAAGAACTGGCCGGATACCGGGCGGCGGTGGAGGATCTTCGCCGGCGCGAAGAAAGCCTGACGTTCGATCTCGAGAATGCCCGCATTCTGGCGGGACAGGCGGAAAAACTTCGTTCGGAGCTCATCGCCCAGCGCCTGGCGCTCGAGGCGCTCCGGAAGCGCGAGGCCGCCCTGGTTGCCGAGTTGGATGCCGCGAACGCCCTCGCCGCCCTCGCGGAAGGCTTTCAAAAAGAACTCGAGCAGCAACAGACATCCATTGCAGGACAGAGCGGACGGGAACAAGAGCTTCTCTTTGAGCTCGAGTCCGCCCGTCGCCAGGCACTGCTCACGGAAGGACTTCAGAACGAACTGGCCGCGCAAAGCCTCGCCCTCGATTCTCTCCGCCAGCGCGAGGCCGCCCTCGTTCTGGAACTTGAAAAATCCAGAAAGGGAGAGATCCGGGCCGGGGAGTTGAATCAGGATTTGTCCACTCACCGCACCGCGCTGCTGGCTCTCGAAGAGCGTGAAAAATCCCTTCTGGCCGAACTCGATGCCGCCCGCTCGCAGGGCCGCGATGCCGGGGATCTTCGTCACGAACTGGAGGCGCAGCGCACGGATTTGGAGGCCTTGCGCCAAAAAGAAAAATCTCTCGTTTCGGATCTCGAATCCGCCCGGCAGGATGCCGCCCGTGTCCAAGCTCTCCAGGCCGAGGTGGCCGGACAGAGCGCCGCTTTGGAGAAGCTTCGCAACAGCGAAAAGCTTCTCTGCGGCCAGCTCGATGAGGCGCGCGGCGAAGCGGCCCTTGCCGCCTCTCTCCGAGTGCGTCTCGCTTCCCAGGAAAAAGCCATCGAGGAATTCCGAAGGCAGGAAAATTCCCTTCGTTCGAGGATTTCCGGGATCGAAGCCGAATCCGCGCGGGCCTTGAAGGAGACGCTCGACCGCCATCGCTCCGAACTCGAAGAGGCCCGGATGCAGAATCAGAAATGGATCGCCCGGCTTGCCGTGGTTTCGCAGGCTCTTGAGGAAGCGAAGGCCCGCGGACCGGCCCCGGCAAAGGCGCTGATTCTTGCCTCGCTGGCCCTGGTGTGCGCGCTCACGTTCCTCGCCGTCCAACTGGTTCCGAAAAAGTCCGCCGCGGACACGGCTCAAAAAAATGCGGAGCTGCTGGACCGGCTCAAGGAGCAGAACACCCAGCTTGCGGGCCAGCTCAACGATACGCTTCTCCGGCTGCAAACCGCCAAGGAAACCGAACTGACCCTCGACCGCAACCGCAGCCTTGCCGAACGTCTCGCAACAGCCGAAGCCGCAGCCCTCGAGTTGGAAAAAGACCAGCCCGTGAAAATGGCCCTCATCACCCGGCTTCAATCCGATCTGAATCTCGCCAACGACAAGATCTCCAAGCTGTTCACCGAGCTCGCCATGCGGGACATGAAGATCCTCGAGATGGAAAAGCTCCTGGGCGAGGCCGGAGCCCAGGCGTTCCAGCTCGCCCTTCCACCGCCTCTCTCCCTCAACGAGATGGCCCCGGTGTTCTTGACCAATGCCGCGCCGTCCTCGGTTCTGAATTCCTCCGCCCTTCCCGCTGGAGAACCCCTGCAGGAAGTCCAGTCCCGGGCGGAACGCGAGTTCAAGGCGAAGAATTACGAGCAGGCCGAATCTCTCTACCAACAGGTCGCCGATGCCTCCCCGTCGAACAGCCTCGCCTGGTCGAACCTCGCCGCCGTTCAAATCGAATTGGGAAAAACGAACCTGGCGGAAAAAGCGATCCGCAATGCCATCGCCCTCAGCCCGGACGACGCCTTCTCGCACACGACCCTCGGCATTATCCTGCTCCGCAACGGCCAGGTGGATGCCGCCATGAAATCCCTTTTGACCGCGATCTACCTGGATCCGAGCGATCCCGCGGCCTTCAATTATCTGGGCGTCGCCTTTGACCAAAAAGGCGATCGGAACCGGGCGATCCAGGAGATCGAAAAAGCCGTGAAGCTCTCCCCGGATTACGCCGAAGGTCATTTCAACCTCGCTGTTCTCCAGGCATCCGGCGATGCCGCGTCCCGGCAGCTCGCAAAAAAACATTACGCAAAAGCGCTCGACCTCGGTGCCGCCCCGGACAGCAGTCTCGATCAGTTGCTCAAGTAACCCGCTCTACCCGCCCGCCGAGATCCGGAGGATTTCCATCCGGTCGCCCTCGCTGATGGCGGTGCTTTCCCATTCCGATTTTCTGAGCGCGATGCCGTTGAGTTCGATCAACAGGAGCGGAGCGGGAAGATCCATTTCCCCGACCAGCCCGGAGACGGTTGCGGCCTGCGTCTGAAGCTCCTCGCCATTGACCGTGATCATGAGGCGCCCAGGATTCCGGCATCCCAGTCTTTCCAGACCGGTTCGAGGTCCATTTTTTCGAGCGCGCATTTCATGGCATCGGCGCTGCGTCCGTCCGCGATCGCGAACTGTTCGGTGGCGGGACCGCTTCCCTTGAGCGGCCTGCCGCGCACGGTCAGGTGGACGGCGTCGCGTCCCTGCCCGGTGTAGCCGCCGGGTTCGGTCTGGCTGCCCGCGCTCATCATCGTGACGCCGAGCGGAGCCACCACGTCGCGCAACGCCTCCGGCTCCCGTGTGCTCAGCACGATCCCGACCGTCGGGAAGGTGACCCGCAGCGCACAAAGAAGCCGGATGAATTCGCGGTCGGGGAGCGGGTGCGGCGGGGCGAACTCTCCCGCCGCCGGGCGCAGCCGGGGAAGGCTCACGGTGATTTGCGAACGCCAGCAAACCCGTTGCAGGTATTCGAGGTGGGCGGCGAGGGCGAGCGCCTCCTCGCGCCAGTGCCAGAGCCCGAAGAGCGCTCCGATCCCGATCCTCCGGAACCCCGCCGCGTGCCCTCGTTCCGCGCAGTCCAGCCGCCAGCCAAAATCTTTTTTCGGCCCGTGCGGATGCATTTTCGCGTAGGTCGGACGGTGGTAGGTCTCCTGATAGACGACCAGTCCCTCCGCGCCCGCCTCCACGATCGGGCGGTAATCCTCGGCTTCCATCGGCGCCACCTCGATCGAGATCCCCGGAACAAAGCCCCGCAGCCGCCCGACGCACAGCTTCAAATAGTCGCCCGAAACAAATTTCGGATGTTCCCCGGCGACGAGCAGGATGTTCCGGAACCCCTCGGCCGTCAGGTGTCGGGCCTCGGCCTCGACCTGGCTGATTTCCAACGTCACCCGCCGGATCGCATTTTCCCGCGAGAACCCGCAATACGCGCACGAGTTGACGCATTCGTTCGAAAGATAAAGCGGGGCGAAGAGCCGCATCGTCCGCCCGAAATGCCGCCGGGTCAATGCCGCCGCATCCGCCGCGAGCGCGCGCAAATCCCCGCCGGGATCAAGCAGACGCTCAAAGGCCCTCAGCGTGGAAGATTTCCAGCCGGGGGATTTTTCGAATTCGGCTGAGAATGGCATGGAACCTACGCCGCCATTGCGCGGGCTTTTTCGAAGCGGGCGAGCGTCCGGGCTTTCCCCAGCACCTCGAACATCTCGTAAAGCCCGGGGCCGACCGAACGTCCGCTCACGGCCACGCGGGCGGGGTGCACGAGTGCGCCGGTCTTCACGCCAAGCGCGGCGGCGGTCTCCTTCAATTTCGCCTCGATCGCGGGATGCGTCCAATCCGGCAGCGCGGAGAGCGCGGTGCCGAGCGCCTGGAGGCGGTCGGCCGCACCCGGCAGGCTTTTCGCGACCGCCTCGGGATCGAACGCGTATTTCTCGGTGAAGAGAAAGCCGATCCAGTCCGGCACGTCGCTCAGGTGTTTGACCTTTGGCTTGACGATCGCGAGCGCGGGACGCAGTGCCTCGCGCGTTCCGTAGGGAACCCCGGCCTTGTCCACAAACGGCAGGGCGAGTTCCTCGAAGCGATCGAGGCTCATGTGCTGGAGGTGCTGGCCGTTCAGCCAAAAACATTTGTCGAGGTCGAAGATCGCGTTCCGGCGGTTGATGCCGGCCAGATCGAAGAGTGACAGGATCTCGGCGACCGGAAGGATCTCGCGGTTTTCGCCCGGCGACCATCCGAGCAGGCAGAGGTAGTTCGCAACCGCCTCGGGCGTGTATCCGAGGTCGAGAAAATACGTGATGCTCGACCCGCCGTCGCGCTTGCTCAGCTTTTTCCCCTCATGATTCAGGATGAGCGGGATGTGCGCGAACTTTGGCGGCTCGGCCCCGATCGCCTGGTAAAGCTCGATGTGCTTCGGCGTGTTCGACAGGTGATCCTCGCCGCGGATCACATGCGTGAGCCGCATCTCGATGTCGTCCACCACATTCACAAAATGGAAAATCCACGAGCCGTCCGGTCGGCGGATCGTCATGTCCGGGTGCGTGGCGGGGTTCGACATGTCGAACTCGATCCGCCCGCAGACGATGTCCTCGACGACGACCGGCTTGCGCGGCGAACGGAACCGGATCGCGCCGCCGTCTTCGTAAAGATGCCCGCCCGCTTCGAGCCGCGCGAAGTATTTCTCGTAGATCGCCGTGCGCTCGCTCTGCTGGTACGGACCGAACGGCCCGCCCTTGTCCGGACCCTCGTCCCAATCGAGCCCGAGCCAGCCCAGGCCGTCGTAGATGACTTTGTAGGCTTCCGCCGTGTTCCGCTTCTCGTCGGTGTCCTCGATCCGAAGGATGAATTTTCCGCCGTTCTGGCGGGCGTAAAGCCAGTTGAAGAGCGCGGTGCGCGCCCCGCCGACGTGGAGGAATCCGGTGGGCGATGGCGCAAATCGTGTGCGAACGGTCATCCGCTGAGAAAACGGCATTCCCGCGAGGAACTCAATCGGAATCCGAAAAAGCGGAACCGAAATGACATCCTGCCGCTTGAGATCCTCGATTATCCTTGAAACATGCGGCCCGCGAAGTGATTTTGGCGTTCGCATGAACCGGAAAATTCTGGCGGCAGTTTTCCTTTTTTGCACGGGCGCGATTGTCCGGGCGGGTTCCGAGCCGGTCATCGTGCGGGAGGCATGGAATGATCCGCGCCACAAGTGGGCGGTGTCCCTCGAAACGGCGCAGATGTTCAACATCGACAACAATCCGAACCGGTATTTTTTTCTCACGCAGATGTTGTCGCTGGACTACGAGCCGTTCCGTGCGCTCGAACTCGGGCCGGTACGCATCCGCACCCAGATCCGCTCGACATTCTTCGCGTCCGCCATCTTCAACGGCCCCGAGAGCTGCTACCTGGGCTGGGGACCGCAGATCCGCTCCATGATCCCGATCGGCCAGTCCCCGTGGTCCTTTTTCATGGGTGCCGGTGCCGGCCTTGGCTATGCCGACGCCCATCCCTCCGACAAATACGACCACGGTCTTGGGCAATGTTTTACGTTTATCATCCTCGCATCAGCGGGGGTTCGCTACGACATCTCCGACCGATGGTCGGTCTGGACCGGCATGATGTGGCACCACCTCTCGAACGCCAACCTTTCCGAACCGAACAAGCCCAACATCGGTCCGGACGAAGCCGGGGTCGTCACCGGCGCGGCCTTTGCCTTCTAGCGCGGGCGCCCCGCCACTCCTCGGAATTTCGAGGGAGACTCCGGAATTTTTTTTATTTCGGTTGCGCATTGGGTGATGGGAACGAGTGTATGACAAATGGCCTTTCCCAAAAAGGCCGGGCAGCAGAAGGCGGTCGTCGGGATTACGTTTCGGCAGCGGCTTGAGTATTGGGGGCTTGTTTTTGCGGGCTTCCTCGTCCGGCAACTTCCCCACCGCGCCCTGGCATGGATTGCCGTGCCGCTGGGTTCGGCAGCTTATCATCTGGATCCGAGAGGCCGGAGGGTCTCGATGCAAAACCTCGACGCGGCCTTCGGCGGGACGATGGAAACGCGGGAGAAGAAACGTATTGCCGAGGCGGGTTACCGGGGGTTCGCGCGAACGATGATCGAGCTTTTCTGGTCGCCGAATCTCACGGCGGAAATCGCGCGGAAGATTTTCAAGACCGAAGGCGTTCCCGAGGCCGCCTTCGAAGTGCCGACGATCTATGCCGCCCTGCACTTTTCAAATTTCGAATGGCTGGGACAGAACCTCCGCTTTTTCCGGGGGCCGGGGATCATCGTGGCCCAGAAACTGGAAAATCCGCTCCTCGGGGCGTATTTTGACAGCCTCCGGGGGAGCACCGGACACCAGGTCATCCCACAGGAACGGGCGATTGCCAGGATGCTGAAGCATCTCAAGGCGGGGGGGTATTTTTGCGCGGTCGTGGATCTGAATCTCGATCCCAAAGAAGCGAGCGTCATCATTGATGAGTTCGCGGGGCTCAAGACCTGTGTCACACAGATCCACGCCGCCCTGGCACTGCACGCCGGGGTCAAAATCGTACCGAGTGAATGCCGTCCCCAGCCTGACGGGACCTACCGGATGATCTACCACCCCGCGCTCGAGTATCCGCCGGACGCCACGCCGGCGGAGATCGCGCAACAATGCTGGGACGTGCTGGAGCGGGGGATCCGCGAAGCGCCGGAGTGCTGGCTTTGGTCTTACAAACACTGGCGATTCAAGCCCTCCGACAGCAACGCGGAGCGGTATCCGGATTACGCCAACACCGCCAAGAGATTCGACAAAGCCCTGGGGAAGCACGCGCAAAAAAACAGGATCATTATTCCGAGACAGGCCGAAGGTCTGGCCGGGATGCCGGAAATCATCGGAAAAAACTCCGGTTGAGAAGACGGCTTGCGGGGAGTAAATTCCATGAGATTAAGACCCGCAACTTCGCGCGGCCGGCTCGCGCAACCGCTGGATGGATTTTGCTTTGCCATCGGCCTGGTCAATTTCTATGAGGGCGCCGCAGAGGTGGACCGGGCCCCTGGCGATCGGGAAGGCAACCGGCAGGCATTCCGTGAACCGCTGGAGGATCGGGCCGATCTCGCGTCCGAGGATGGAGTCCGACGGCCCGCACATGCCGGCATCGCACAGGAACGCGGTCCCGCCGGGCAGGATCCGCTCGTCGGCGGTCTGCACATGCGTGTGGGTGCCGACGACGGCGGAGACTTTTCCATCGAGAAATCTTCCGATGGCGATCTTCTCGCTGGTGGTTTCTCCATGGACGTCCACAAAGATGACCGGGGTTTCCTGCCGGAGCCTTTCAACCTCGGCGGCGACCGCGTGGAACGGATTGTCGAGGGGAGGCTGCATGAACGTCCGGCACTGGACGTTCAGGACAGCGATTTTCCCCTTCGACGTGTCGAGGACGATGCTCCCCTGACCGGGAGCGGTGGACGGGTAATTGATCGGGCGCAGGAGCCGCGGCTCGGTCGCGATGTAGCCAGCCGTCTCTTTTTGATCCCAAACATGATCGCCGGTCGTGATGACCGCAACTCCGGAGCGCAGGAGATCGATCGCGATTTTTCCCGTGATCCCCCGTCCCCCGGCCGCATTCTCCCCGTTAACAATCACAAAATCCACATCCCGTTCCTTGAGGAACACAGGAACCGCCTGGGTGACCGCATGGCGGCCGGGTTCTCCAACGATATCACCCAAAAAAAGAATTCGTATCATCCATCCTTTTTATCGCAAGAACGCCCGAACGCATTTAAAAAAGAACAATCTTGAGAATTCTTTCTTCCATGATGGCGTTGATCGCTCTGTGTGCGAGTGCCCACGCCCGCCTGAGTCCGCTGGCTCCGGCGCCCGATTGGTCGCGGTTGGATGCCTTTCAGGAGACGATGACGAAAGAGGATTTCCGGGCACTCTTGAACAGGGTCTATGCACCGGGCGGGGCATGGACGGATTTTATTTCGCTGGATGGCGGTGGCGCGACGATCCGGAGATCGCCGGGGCGGAATCCGTATCATTTGAAATTTGCTCCCGATGCCGCCTCCTCCAAGCGCCCTCCGGTTTACTGGAGGCCTCGCGCCGCGATCCCTGCTCCAGGTCCGGGAAAGCCGCTCGCCGGGCTGAAGATCGCGCTTGACCCCGGCCATATCGGCGGCAACTGGGCGAAAATGGAGGAACGGTGGTTCCGGGTGGGAAGCTCCGCCCCCGTGACCGAAGGCGACATGACGCTCCGGGTCGCGAAGCTGCTCGTTCCCAGGTTGCAGGCGCTCGGGGCCGAGGTGTTTCTCACCCGCTCGAAATCCGCGCCGGTCACCGGGGCACGTCCGTCGCAACTCCGCGGGGCCGCCGTGGAATCCCTGAAACAAAAAGGCGACGCGGCCACGAAGGCCGCCGTCACGAAGGAAAGCGAGCGGCTGTTTTACCGCACCAGCGAGATCCGCCGCCGCGCCCGTCTCGTCAACGAGGCGATCCGGCCGGATGTCGTCCTCTGCCTGCACTTCAATGCGGAGGATTGGGGAAACGAAAAGACCCCGCGCCTCGTGAACGAAAATCACCTGCATTTTTTGATCTCCGGCTCGATGACCCGCGAGGAGCTTTCCTGCGACGACCAGCGGCTCGAAATGCTCGTGAAGCTGCTCGACCGGTCGTTCGCGGAGGAGCTTCCGCTCACGAACGCCATGTCCGGCACGATGGCCCGCGCGACCGGGCTCCCACCCTACAATTATCAGGGGGGGCGCGTCGCCCGCGTGAATGACAACCCGTATGTCTGGGCTCGCAACCTCCTCGCCAACCGGCTCTTCACCTGCCCGGTTGTCTATATCGAACCCTACGTGATGAACAGCCGCGCCGTCTTCTCGAGAATCCAGGCGGGGGACTACGACGGACGCCGCAAATTCGGCGGCATCGCGCGGAAAAGCATTTACCGCGAATACGCGGATGCGGTCACCGACGGACTCGTCAAATACTACAGCACCCGATGAAAATCATTGCCATTACAAACCAAAAAGGAGGGGTCGGAAAGACCACCACCACGGTCAACCTCTCCGCCGCCCTCGCCGAGCTCGGGCAGCGGGTTCTGCTCGTGGATCTCGATCCGCAGGCCAGCGCGACCAGCGTGCTCGGCTTGAAGGAAGCCGCCTCGGGCAGCATCTATCAGGCGCTGATCGGCGCGCGTCCGGCGCGAGAACTCGTCCTCCCGACCCGCATGCCCAACCTCTCCGCGATCCCCGCGGACCTCGACATGGTGGGGGCCGAAATCGAAGTCGCCCGCATGGACGACCACATGCTCCAGTTGCGAAGGGTTCTCGGGGACATCCGGGAGCAGAACGCCTTTGATTTTGCGCTCCTCGACTGCCCGCCATCGCTCGGCATCCTCATGACAAACGCTCTCGCCGCCGCGGACGAGATCCTGGTTCCCATCCAGTGCGAGTATTACGCGCTCGAGGGGCTCGGCCTCCTGATGGCGGTCACCGACAAGGTCCGCGCCAGCGGAAACAACCCGGGGCTCTCGATTTCCGGTCTCCTGCTCACGATGTATGACAGCCGCACGAACCTCAGCCCGGCGGTCGTCAAGGATGTCCGGGAACACTTCCAGGAAGTCGTCTATGAGACCGTGATCCCCCGCACCGTTCGCTTCGCCGAGGCCCCGAGCCACGGACGCACGATCCTCGAGCACGATCCCTCCGGCGCGGGAGCCGCCGCCTACCGCGCCCTCGCCAAAGAACTCCTGGACCGCCAAAGCCGCGGGCTCGCGTTCACCAGCACCGCGCAACCGTAGCGGCGGAGGGATTCGGGCGGGATTTTATTTCCGGATTTGCTGCAACATCTGCCGCGACAGGACGGATGACGCTTCTTCAAACAACTGCTCCGCCGCTTCGACCAAAGCCGCGTCCGGAGTCTTGTTGTCCACAAGAAGCAACTGGATCCGATAGGTCGTTTCCTGCGGGCTTTCCAACAGTCCGAACCGGCTGATGAAATCGTGCTTCACCGTCGCCTGATCCACCCACTCCCCTTGATCGTTGATGGTCGCGAACCAGAGCATCCCGTGAATTCCGGGCGCCTTTTTCATTTCGATCTGAAATCGCGGCGGGGCTCCGGTCTTCGGCACAACGATGTCTTTTCTCTCAATGAGCCATCCGTTCCGGACATAGCATTCCGCAACATCGTGGTAGCGCCAGATCGGGTAGTCGAAGGCAACAACCGCCTGCATTCCCCGGCGTTGGTAGTTCCAAATCGCGGACGACAAACCAAGCGTCTCAATTTTGCTGACCTTGGGCGGGCCGGTTTCGGATCGCTGCCAGTCGCCGATCCGGTCCGGAAGCGAAAAGACCGCCCCCTTTTCGATGGCGGACTTCGCCGCGCGGAGCGGCTCCGCTGCCTCCCTTGACTTTTCCCATGCCTTGTGGCTGGAAACGAGGCCCAGAGCGGCAAAAAGACATCCCGCCGCCCACAGCGACCGGGAAGAAAGGGGTTTTGCCGCGGGCACAGCCGGAGCCTCGCGGGGAACTCGCGGCGTTTCGCCCGCGCTTCTTTTCTCTCTCGGGAAAAGGCTTTCCAGCCCGATCACCAGGAGGACATAAATGGCGGAGAGAACGATGCTCAGCGTCTCGTGTTTCCAGCCTGTCAGGATATCGATCCCGCCGGAATACCTGAGCCAGGCGCCGAGAGAAATCCGGACAACATTGCCCGCCACGACAAAGGCAAGGGCCGTTGGGAGGCAGATGAGAAAAATCCAGAACGGCCTTCTTCGCCAGAAAAGAAAGAAAAGCGAGAACGCCGTGACGAAGAGGACGGAATTGATGCCGCTGCAGGCTTCCTCGACCAGCAACTTCTGCCCGGGGATCTCGATGACATTTCCGCTCACGCGATGGACCACTCCCAGCAGATCCAGGGCGCGCCCGCTCAGGGTTGTCGCGACCTCGCGCAGGAACAGGCCCAGCCGGACATCAAGCCCGAGCGGCGGAGGAATGATCGTCAAAATCATCGCCAGAGCGGGGCCCATCTTCCGCAAAAGCGGACCGCCCCCAACCCTCCACAACACGGCGATCGCGGCGGGAAGCGCCCCCACGATTGCCAGCCAGGGAGACCAAACGCGGACTGCGAGAGCGAGCAACGCGAAGGAAAGCAGCAGAAGGGCGGCGGCCGGGGGAGAAGACCCCCCAGCCATGGGCCGGGGAACCTCCCGGAGACGATCCCATGCAAGAAATCCCGCCGCCGCCAGCGCCTGTGGAAAAAATTGATACTCCGGCAGCTTCCAGAGATTGAGAAAAAACGCGCCCAGCAACGGAGCGAAACCAAACCCCAGCAAAACAAAACTCCATCGAGGGAGGGCGGATGAGTTGAGGGCTCGGATATTGGCGGCGGGCGGCCGGGAATCAGCTTGTCCCGCGCTTTTTTCCCTGCCGCCACTCATTTGCTCGTGGATTGATTCATCGACGGGCTGAAGTATCCCGAGCCCGAAGAGACGGCGCAAACAGAAAAAAGTGTCTCTGGAGGAATCTGGCATGAGACTCGCTTTCCCTCGGAAGGAGTTGAGGGCTCGCCGCAAGCGGATCCGCGACAAAAAAGACCCCCTGCCCTCATGGAGGACAGAGGGTCGAAAAACGAGAAGTAATCAGGCAGAGAGTTTGGCGTTGCGGCGAATCATGAAGGCCACGGCTCCCAGTGCGAGGAAGCCCATCACCCATGTGCTGGTCTCGGGAACCGCGGCAGTATTGACGACCCCGCTGGGAGTAACATCGAGCTGATTCACTGTAATTCCCGGGTTGGCGATGATTGGATCGGGTTGGAAAGCATCAATGTAGGCATACCCACCGTGACCGCCCAAGGCGCAGTCGTAGGCCATGACCGTCAGTGAGAGTGTGTCGCCAACGAGCGTGCTCGTGTCGATATGAACGGTATTCCAGTCGGAAAACATCCAGGTGGCTGTGCCGTCGTGATTGGTATTCAACCCCGCGTGCCATGTCACGCCTTGGGAGACCGCATTGCGGGAATCAAAGCTGATGGAGTAGAGGCTGGTATTCGTGGTGACGTCCACAAGGTTGAAGCTGAACTTCGGACACTCTGCCAACGTATGCGGGTTGGAGAGAGGATTCTCCAGCACGGCCGCAAAACCGAAATACATGTTGGAGCTCCCGTAGTTGGTTACCGTCTGAGTGAGTGTGGAAAAGTGGGCGCCATTGGCCGCGTTGTTCAAGCGGAAGGAGTCGTTTCCTGAGAGGACGGTTTGGAGCCCCCCCAGCGTGTTGGAATCCGCTTGACCGGCTCCAGTGATGACAACTGAATCACCCTGATGTTGGTCATTCAGTGTTTGTCCACTTGTATTCCAAGCTCCTGAGTGAACATCCCAGCCCGCTATGGTGCCGGTTTCAAATCCCGGATTGTCAAAATTTACGCTGCCGGCAAATGCAGGAATCGCCATGCCAACCAAAGCACAGATCGAGAGAATTGTTTTTTTCATATATCATTTTGCATCCCGCAAATTTTCCAAAAAGTCAACAAAAACCTTCAAGAATCTGCAACCTGTTGTTACTTGTGAGAAATGCGCCTGAGAAAAGGTGCATAGAATTGGCGAATGGCAAAGCCAAGGCGGGGCTCAAAATTGAGGCTGCGGATCCGTTTGGAGATTATAGACTCAAAGTGACGATCACGGACAAAAGCAAAGACGTGAGCGTGGAGCCCGAACCGCCCAAGCCCTCCCCAACGCCGATACCGCCAACCCGAATGCCTTCGTTTTTCGACAACAGGGACTAGACAGACGATTTGGCGTTGCGGCGAACCATGAAGAGGACAGCTCCCAGGGCGAGGAACCCCATGACCCATGTGCTCGTCTCGGGGACCGCAGCCACCGAAGAAGCGGCGAGTTTGCCGACCAACAAGTCGTTCCCACACGTTTCGGTGAGCCGGAAAGTGGCGCCGTTCGCAAGCGACGCCGCTGACAAATCAAAGGTGAAAACATAATTCGTTCCTCCGTTTGTTCCGATGTTGATGCCCAGATCCGCCAGGACTTGCGCGTCTGTTTTTGTCGTCAGGTCGAACAATCCACTCGAGAGGATCGTGTCAGCACCGCTCGGGACAAGCCTCGCGGGGTCGCTGGCGGCGTTTTGTGTGTAACCACCCGACTGCAACGTCGAAGCTCCGCTGAGCGCGGCAATGTTGTAGCTCAGTTTTCCATTCGACGGGTCAATGAGGTGAATGGCGTATTCATATCCGGCCGTGGAATTGGAATACGTGAAATATCCGTCACCCAGGCTCGGGCGCGATGGAGCAGTATACGAGTTGTTGGTGTCGACGAAGATGTCGCCGATGCCAATACCCTCGTTGAGCGCAAGAGGATTGAATCCGCTGACAACCATCAGCTTGTTGGTGTTGACGTCGAATGCCATCGCCCGCAGATCCCAGCTTGCGTCAGCGACACAATTGGCAGCCACCTGGCCCGACTCGTTGATCCCCGGCCTCGGATCTGTCCCGTAGTTCGAACTCGGAGCCCCGTCGTTGACCGTGATGTCAACGTATGCGGCGCGAGCGTTGAGCGATGTGAACACCAGCGTAATGACCAGGCACAGCATGGCTCCGATTCTGTCGTTGGTTTGATTTTTATTTTTCATGACGAACGTGACTTTCGCTGGTTTTTAAAAAGCGTCAACAAAAAAAACAACAGGTTGCATAGATTTTTTTGACGGCTGGTTCGCATGCGTTCGACGGTCGCGGGAGTCGCGGTGGATCCCCCCCGCTTTTCCTTGTGCCGGGAGGACGCTCTCGCGAAGATGGGTCCCTGATGAAACGTGTCGCGCTCGGGATCTGTCTTCTGGTCCCCCTCGTTTCCCCGGGGGAAGAGGGGCTTATTGAGCATGCCGACCAGAGCATCTATGCGAAAGACGGCCTTTTTCTCAAGGTTGCCCTTGTGGAGGATCCCCGTGCGTTTCTGGCAGAATGGAGCAGGCCGTCCAGGCTGCAGACCCCGGAGATCAGGACGCGCACTTCGTTCCACCGGGGCGATATCGTTTTCCCTGCGGTGATGTATTCCACCAACGCACTGACTCCCGAAGGCAGGGCGGATATCACCTACAATCTCCTTTTCCGCCGTCCGGACGGCTCGATCTACGAGCGCCTGCAGGATCTGACGGTTGTGGACGGCCCGCCGCCGAAGGGGCTCGGACTTTGCAAAGCCAAGGCGGGGCTCAAGATTGAGGGCAATGATCCGTTCGGGGAATACACGCTCAAAGTGACGATCACGGACAAAATCAAAGACGTGACCGTGGAGATGCTGTTCCTCTTTTCTGTCACCGACCCGGCAGCGAAGCCTCCGGTGAAGTCGCGGCCACCGCAAGAAACCAGCCGGATCCGTTCCTTTTCGGGCGACAGGCCTTAGAGCCAAAAAACGGAAGATGGTGGACGCTGCAGGGTTCGAACCTGCGACTTCCACCGTGTGAAGGTGGCACTCTACCGCTGAGTTAAGCGTCCGGAACGAGATCCCATGCAACAACAGTTCGGGGCGGCACGCAAGGCCAAAGCGACAGGCCAAAGCGGACGGGGAAAAATCATTGGTCGTCCCGAAGATTGGCGCGGATCGAAGTCGGTCGTTGCATCCCGTGTCAGAGATTGCTGGAATACCCCGCATGCCACTGGTCCACGCGGAATTTGCCGACGGCGCCGGCACGGTCACATTACAAAACCCTGCAAAACGGAACTGCCTGAGTTCGGAGGCGGTATCGGAAATCCTCTCGGCTCTGGACGGGTTTGAGAGAAAGCAGGCGATTGTGGTGGTCATTCGCGCGGAAGCCGGCTCGAAAGTCTGGTCGTCCGGACACGACGTGAACGAGTTGCCCAGGCCCGGGCGCGATCCGCTTCCCTATGGCGGACCGTTGGAATGCCTGCTGCGGCGGATCCAGGAATATCCCGGCGCGGTGATCGCGATGGTGCAGGGGAGCGTCTGGGGCGGGGCGTGTGATCTGGCGTTTTCCTGCGATATTCTGATCGGGGACGAGACGGCAAGCTTTGCGATGACGCCGGCGAAAATCGGAATCCCCTACAATCCGTCGGGCCTCATCCACTTCATCAACATTCTGGGCATCAACAAGGCGAAGGAGATGTTTTTCACGGCGGAGCCGATCAACGCGCGGGACAGCCTGATCCTGGGGATCCTGAACCATCTGGTTCCCGCGGGAGAAATCGTGGCGTTCACCTCCGCGCTGGCGGGAAAAATTCGGAAGAATTCGCCGTTGGCGGTCCGCTCGTTCAAGCGACAGTTCCGCCTGCTCTCGAGCGGGCTTCCGCTCCCGGCGGAGACATTCGAACTGATCCAGTCGATCCGGCGGGAAGTTTACGACAGCAAAGACTACGAGGAAGGGATTCTGGCGTTCCACGAGAAGCGCCCGCCGGTTTTCCGGGGGGAATGAGCGCGCTTTGCGCGCGCCACAAAAAATGCAGGCCGCCGCAACGAGTGTTACGACGGCCTGCTGTTCCCCCCAGAACAGTTTTGAAATTACCTGGAATTTCCGGAAGGGCAAGAACTATTTTTTGAAAAAGCGCATTTTTTTCGCGGCCCTGCAATTCGCCCCGGCTGTCCGGAAAAAAAAGCTCCGCGGCAATCCTGGAGGGACCGGTCTCCGTGCCGTCCGACTTTTTGATCGGCGGAAAGAAGTCGGCGCTGACGGAGCAGCGCCGACCATCGCAAAGATCGCACACCAGCCGCGTCTGTGCCGGACGCATTCGGCTCCGGTTGTTCGCTCCCGGAGGAAGGCCGTCTATGTCCGGTGCACGCCGGCCGCGACTTTGAGGCGCAGGCCGTTGAGCCGGATGAACCCGGTCGCGTCGTCCTGGTTGTAGGCCTGGGTCGGGTCGGCTTCCATCGTGGCGATATGCGGATTGTAGAGGCTGAGCGGGCTCTTGCGTCCGGCGGCGTGGATGCCGCCTTTGTAAAGCTTCACGCGAACGGTGCCGGCGACGTTTTTTTGCGAATCGGTGACGAGTGCCTGGATGGCCTCGCGTTCGGGGGCAAACCAGAATCCGTTATAGACCAGCGTGCTGTATTTCGGGATGAGGCTGTCGCGGAGGTGCATGACTTCGCGGTCCATCGTGAGCGACTCCATCTGCCGATGGGCGAAATGGATGATCGCGCCGCCGGGTGTCTCATAGACGCCGCGGCTCTTCATGCCGACGAACCGGTTCTCGACCATGTCCACGCGTCCCACTCCATGAGCACCGCCGAGTTCGTTGAGCCGGCACATGACGCCGAGCGGGTTGAGCGCCTCGCCGTTGACAGCGACGCAGTTGCCTTTTTCAAATTCCAGCTCGACGATCTCCGGTTTGTCGGGCGCGTCCTCCGGGAGAACCGAGAGCGTGGTGAAGTAGTCGCGGTTTTTCAGGTCGCCGGCATCATACCAGGGGTCTTCGAGAATGCCCGACTCGTAGCTGATATGAAGAAGGTTCCGGTCCATCGAATACGGCTTTTTCGCGCTGGCCGCAACCGGCACCCCGTGGGCCCCGGCATACGCGATCATCTCGGCGCGCCCGGGAAATTTTTCGCGGAACCGCGCGTCCCGCCACGGCGCGATGACTTCGATGTCCGGGGCGAGGGCGGCGGCGGTCAGCTCGAAACGCACCTGGTCGTTACCTTTGCCTGTCGCGCCGTGGGCCACGGCACAGGCACCCTCCGCCCGCGCGATCTCGACCATCCGCTTCGCGATCAGCGGACGCGCGATGCTCGTGCCAAGAAAATATTGCCCCTCGTAAACCGCCCCGGCCTGCAGCATCGGGAAAATGAAATCGCGCGCGAACTCCTCCCGGAGGTCCTCCACATGGCATTGGGACGCCCCTGTCCGGAGCGCCTTCTCCTCAATCCCGTCGAGCTCCTCACCCTGCCCGACATCCGCGCAGAAGGCGACGATCTCGGCCCCGTAGGTTTCCTTGAGCCAGTTCAAAAGAACCGACGTGTCGAGCCCGCCGGAATACGCAACAACGATTTTTTTCATAGCGGGAGAAAGGATGGATGGAACCGGGAGTTTTCGCAATCCGTGAGAAAAGGAAAAATTCGACAAGGAGACGGTTCATTGGTTTTCTCGTTGAAGGCAACAGCCTTTGCGCCCGTAGCTCAGCGGATAGAGCACCGGATTTCTAATCCGGTGGTCGCTGGTTCGAATCCAGCCGGGCGCGCTCCGCGTGTCTTGTTACTTGGCTCCCATCCAGGTCGGAGCGATCAGGGTGGCGAGAGGAAAGATGGAGGTTTACAAGCTCCGACCGCGCGGGTTGGATTGGCGCATGAGCTTTTCCCTCGGAATCGATTTCGGAACGAACTCGGTGCGCGCGCTGGTGGTGCGGTGCCGGGACGGCGAAGAACTGGGCACATGCGTTGCGGGGTATCCCTCCGGCAGGCAGGGCGTCCTGCTGGACGCGAAAGACCACCATCTCGCGCGGCAGCATCCGGGCGATTATCTTCTGGGTTTGGAGCAGAGCGTGCGCGGGGCCCTGGCCGGGGCGGAGAGGACGAAGGGGTTTCATCCGGAAAACATCATCGGCATCGGGGTTGACACGACCGGGTCGAGCCCGATTCCCGTGGATGCCGCGAACCGCGCGCTCGGGATGGGAGCGAAGTGGAGGAAGAATCCGAACGCGCAATGCTGGCTCTGGAAGGACCACACGAGCTGGCAGGAAGCGGCGGCGATCACGAAGCTGGCCGCCAGGCACCGGCCGAAGTTTATTGCCAAATGCGGCAACACGTATTCGTCGGAATGGTTTTGGAGCAAGATCTGGCGCTGCCTGAAAACCGACCCGGCGGTCTTTGACGCCGCCTTCTCGTGGGTGGAACTCGCGGACTGGATCCCCTCGCTTCTCGCGGGCGTCACCGATCCGCGCGCGGTGCGCCGGGGGATCTGTGCGGCCGGCCACAAAGCCCTCTTCTGCGACGAGTGGGGCGGGCTCCCGGACAAGAAGTTTCTCTCCCTGCTCGACCCGAAACTGGCGGACCTTCGCGACCGGCTCTACGACAAAGCCCACGATGCCACGGCCGCCGCCGGCGGGCTTTGCCCCGCCTGGGCCGCGCGGCTCGGCCTTCGTGCCGGGATCCCGGTCGCGATCGGCGAGATGGATGTCCACTACGGGGCGATCGGGAGCGGGATCGCCGAGGGGACGCTCGTGAAAGTCATCGGCACATCAACCTGCGATTGCGCGGTCGTGCCCGCCGGGAAAAAGGTCGCTGACATTCCCGGCATTTGCGGGATCGTCAAAGGCGCGATCCTGCCGGGATTTTACGGCATCGAGGCCGGACAGTCGGCGGTCGGCGATATTTTCAAGTGGTGGATCGAGACGGTCTGCGCGGGGGACGCCCCGCTTTACGGAAAGCTGGAGAAAGCCGCGGCGGCGCAGGCTCCCGGACAGAGCGGGCTTCTTGCTCTCGATTGGAACAACGGCAACCGCACGATCCTCGTGGATCCGATGCTCACCGGACTCATGGTGGGAACAACCCTCCACACGACCCGCGCGGAAATCTACCGCGCGCTGATCGAAGCCACCGCGTTCGGCGCGCGGGCGATCATCGAGCGGATCGAGGCATACGGCGTGCCGGTGAAGCGGGTCGTCTGCGCCGGCGGCCTCGCCGAAAAGAGCCCGATGCTCATGCAGATCTACGCGGACGTGACCGGACGGACGATGCAGGTGGCGGGGTCGGGTCAGGCGTGCGCGCTCGGGGCGGCGGTTTCGGCCGCGGTCCTGGCGGGCGCTTTCCGTGATTTTCCTGCGGCGCAGAAGGCCATGACTTCGGTGAAGCCCGTTCAATACAAGCCCGGTCCGTCCGCACGGAAAACCTACGACCGGCTCTACCGGCTTTACATGGGCGTTCATGATGCCTTCGGTGGCGTGAACAAGTCCGCCGACCTCTCGCGCGTCATGAAAGAACTTCTCGAAATCAAACAACACGCATCAAAATGAAAACGCCAACAATCTGGTTCCTCACCGGCAGCCAACATCTCTACGGCCCTGAAACCCTCAAGCAGGTGGCCGGGAACGCGAGGGCGATCACCTCCGGCCTTGGTCTGCCGCTGCCTCTCGTCTTCAAGCCGGTGCTCACGACCCCGGACGCCATCCGAACGACGCTGATGGAAGCGAATTCGGATCCCTCGTGCGCGGGACTGATCCTGTGGATGCACACGTTCTCGCCTTCCAAGATGTGGATCGGCGGGCTCTCGGCTCTCAGGAAGCCGTTTTTGCACTTGCACACGCAGTTCAACCGCGACCTGCCGTGGGACTCGATCGACATGGATTTCATGAACCTCAACCAGTCGGCCCACGGGGACCGCGAGGCCGGGTTCATCCACACGCGCATGCGCCTTTCCCGAAAGGTGGTTGTCGGCCACTGGCAGGATCCGGAAGTCGTCGCCCGGATTGCGGCCTGGACGCGGGCCGTGCGGGCATGGCACGACTGGCAGGGAGCGAAGTTCGTGCGTTTCGGAGACAACATGCGCCAGGTCGCGGTCACCGAGGGCGACAAGGTTTCCGCGGAGATGGCGTTCGGGTTTTCCGTCAACGGACATGGCATGGGCGATCTCGCCGCCGTGCTTCGCGGGGTGTCCGAGGCGGCGGTTGACGCGCTCGTCGGCGTGTATGCCGATTCCTACACAATGGCTCCGGCGCTTGCAAAAGGCGGGGCGCGCCATGAGTCGCTCCGCGAGGCCGCGCGCATTGAGCTCGGCCTGCGGGAGTTTCTGGAAAGCGGCGGATTTGCGGGATTCACGACGACCTTTGAGGATCTTCACGGGCTGCGCCAACTGCCCGGCATTGCGGTCCAGCGGCTGATGGCCGATGGGTATGGCTTCGGCGCCGAGGGCGATTGGAAGACCGCCGCCCTGCTCCGCGCGATGAAGGTCATGGCTTCCGACCTCGGAGGAAAAACCTCGTTCATGGAGGACTACACCTACCATCTCGAACCCGGAAATCATTTGGTGCTGGGATCGCACATGTTGGAAGTGTGTCCGTCCATCGCCGGGGCGAAACCGTCCTGTGAAATCCATCCGCTGGGCATCGGCGGGAAAGAGGATCCTGTCCGCCTGGTATTTGACGCGCCCGCCGGTCCCGCTCTCAATGCGACGCTCGTGGATCTCGGAAACCGGTTCCGACTTCTCGTCAACGAGGTGGATGCCATCACTCCTCCGAGCCCGCTGCCGAAGCTCCCCGTGGCCCGC
>Ga0194054_10000059_pt1 | contig 51447 bp, 52 predicted proteins | sample SepL2210m_MetaG_FD_163628 | JGI IMG/M metagenome (GOLD analysis project Ga0194054, IMG submission 163628) | Anoxic zone freshwater microbial communities from boreal shield lake in IISD Experimental Lakes Area, Ontario, Canada - Sep2016-L227-10m | ecosystem: Environmental > Aquatic > Freshwater... | reverse complement strand
GGCGCGCTTGGAGGGGCGGCACCGCTCCATGGGCGGGAATGCCCTGCGGGCGGGGGTGTTGGGGGCTAATGATGGCTTGGTCTCAATTCTCAGTCTGGTTATGGGTGTTGCAGGGGCGGCGATGGATTCGCATCTGATCCTGATTACCGGATTGGCGGGTTTGTTGGCTGGTGCGATCTCCATGGCGCTGGGGGAGTGGTTGTCTGTTCAGAGCTCCAGGGAATTGTATGAGAAGCAGTTGGATATTGAACGGCAGGAGCTTGCTGAGGCTCCGGAGGCGGAACGGGAGGAGTTAGCCCTGATCTATCAGTCCAAAGGAGTAGCCCCGGAACAGGCCAAACAAATGGCAGATCATTTACTTTCGGATCCGGCACATGCGTTGGATACCTTGAGTCGGGAGGAACTCGGGATGGATCCCGATGAGTTGGGGGGCTCGGCTTGGGAGGCGGCCATTACCTCTTTTCTGCTGTTTGCAGTGGGCGCAATTATTCCCATCGTTCCGTTCTTTTTCACAGGCGGCATGAAGGCTGTGCTGTGGAGCGGGGCCTTGAGCGGTATCGGGTTGTTCGTCATTGGCGCGGCGATCACGCTGGTCACCGGGCGCGGTGTTTTGGGATCCGGATTACGTCAGGTGGTTTTTGGTTTGACGGCGGCGATAATCACTTACGGTATCGGGCGTTTGCTAGGTGTCCAACTCGGTGGATGACGATTTGTTCATTGTGTCTTGTGCCGAGTGGAGCGATGTGCTAAAACTTCCGCCCTTTAATGAGAGGGAAAGCGAAGTATGCAAGCATTAGCACATATCCCCATGGGGGAAGACCAGTTTGAAGAGTGGTTTTTAGCCAAGGTGTCCAACGAAAATATGCCCGTGGATGATATGCAGAATGCATTGCGGGAATTGAACCGGGGCGGAATGGGCGCCAAAACCAGTGGCTGGGCTGAAATGATGGAAGATGCTCTGATTGAGCAGGGCAAGCTTGAAGCCGCCGTCAATGTGCTGGCGATGCGTGCCTACTGGAACAGCGGGGTTCCGGCTTTCCGCGAGGCTTGCATCAAGCGACTTGCTTATATTTACCGGAACGATCCCGTCCGGAAGAAATTCGTAAACAATCTTGGCTTGGATAAAGGGGTCGGGTTGATTGAGGGGTTCCGGAGGTTGAGTATCTTGCTTCGTCTCACTCCCGGCATGCTTTGCATTGATAAGACGTGGGGCGTGGGTGCCATCAAGAACGTCGATTCTTTTTATGAACGGGTAACCATCGATTTCACCCGTAAAATGGGGCATGAGATGTCCTTTGCCTATGCGGCCGAATCGCTTCAGCCGGTGGGCGATGAGCATTTACTTGCCCGTAAATATCGCGATGCCGTGACCTTGGCCGCCCTGGCAGAGACAGAAGCTGCGGAATTGGTGCGCATCGCGCTTCGCAGTTACGGGCCTCTGACGGTGGTGCGTTTGCAGGAAATTCTCTCTGATGGAATCATCAAGCCTGCTGCATGGAAAACATTTTGGGATTCCGCCCGGAAGGCCCTGAAGGCCGACCCTCTGGTTGTCATCCCCTCAAAACGAAGCGAGCCCATTGTTCTGCTTGAAAAAGCCCAGGCCTATGACAGTACTTGGTTTGCCTCACTTGCCAGTGAGCGGACTGCAGAAGGAATTTTTGCACGCCTTGGCGAGTTGGCTGACAATGCCAAACCCGAAGAGTTGGCGCCTGACAACCTGCGTATTGTCGGGGATCGTCTGGCCTTTCTGATGCTTGGCTTTGGTGACAAGGATATGAATATCCGGGTCCAGATTGTCGTGGCCGCACGGCAGTGGAATGTGCCTGTAACACAGGTCGATTGGGTTCGGGAAGCCGATCTCCTGATTGAGCCTGAAAACTTCATGGCGGCAGCCACGGCGATCAGTTCCAAACGCCTTGAGGCCCTTTTGAAGTTGTTGGCAGATCGGGATAGCGCACGCTTGTACGATACGATCCTCGGGGCCATTCCTTCGATGTTCATGAATATCCTTAATACCTGCGTTGCCTTTATGATGGAGTCCGGCCAGGAAGCGGCCTGTGCCGCGGTATTCAAAGAGTACGTCGGAATGCGCAAGGCTGGGGTGGAATTGCTGTTGTGGTTGGCCAAACGCCCGGATCGCCTTGAAGCGTGGGGTTTGGGCTCCACCGGAGATCTGCTGTTCCATATCCTGCCGGCGATGGAGAAGACTTACAACGGGGAGCGGTTGCGTGCCGCCAATCAATTGGGCGAGATGGTCCAGCAGCGGGAGTTCCTCGAGGCCGCCGCAAATGCCATGAATGATGTCCAGCGGACCAGCTTTATCCGCTACCTGCGCGCAGTCATGGGCAAGATCCCTGTCGATACGCAGGCGATGATCGGGCGTATTGTCAGAGTCTATCCTGACTTGGTGTCCTTGTTGATCGACAAGCGGTCCGAAGCGGAGGAGGCGGCAGCCCCCAAGAATGGTCTGACGTCCTGGCGTTCCTACCGGCAACGGCAGAAATTGCTCGAAAAGATCGTGAACGAGGATATTCCGAAGAATAGTCGCGATATCGGTGTGGCCCGGAGCTATGGCGATTTGCGTGAGAATTTCGAATATAAGACGGCCAAGGAACAGCAAGGTATCCTGATGCATCGCAGTGCCGAGTTGGAACTCGATCTAAAGATCGTCCATGGGACAGACTTTACCACCTGCACCCATGAGGTCGCGGGGATGGGAACGACGGTTGTGCTTCAGCTTGAAAACGGTCAGAAAAATACATTCAGTATTCTGGGCGAATGGGATCAGGATACGGAAAAAGGGATTATTTCCTGTAGCAGTAAGTTGGGCAAAGTCCTCACGGGCCATCGGGGTGGGGATGAACTTGAAATTCCCGGCGATAAGGGAAATGAGAAATGTCGCATTGTTGAAGTTGGGGCTCTTTCAGAAGATATTCTCGCCTGGGCCAAAGGAACCTGAGGGGAAGATTGACAGCGCAGGAACCGTTTGATATCTAGGCGTGCTTTTTTCTGCGGGAATAAAGGTTGAACTGGGTTGAAAGGGTGTTATTGACTTATGGTAAATAAAGCAGTTAAGACAAGAAAAGTGCTGAAAAAATCGGTTGAAGCTAAAGGGGTTGCAGTTAAAAAGACTGTCAAACCCGTTGCCAAGCCGGTGGTAAGTTCCAAGAAACCCGTGTCAAAACCTGCGCCCACATCCAAAGCAGCGGTGAAGCCTGTCGCTGGAAAGGCTGCTCCTGTCAAGGTCTCCGCATCCAAAACCGAATCACGCCCCTTGCGCGTCTCGCCTGTTGACGCGAAGGCGCTTCAGCAGTTAAAGGACGCCATGATCAAGATGAGGGATCGGTTGACGGGGCAGATTTCTTCCCAGTCGGATGATTCGCTCAAGTATGTCGACGACACTTCGTCCGAGGATCGCACGGATGATTTCGACAAAGAGTTCGCTCTAACGCTGGTCAGTAGTGAGCATGATTCAATTTTTGAAATCGACAATGCGCTCCGTCGTATTGCCGAAGGCAACTACGGGTTCTGTGATGGTTGTGGCTGTGCGATTGAGAAGCCGCGCCTGCATGCCCTGCCGTTCGCCCGGATGTGCATCCGGTGTCAGTCCGAACAGGAAAAGGGGCGTACACGTTTCCGTCCGTTTGGCGATACTCTGGCGCAGGGCGTGGAGCAGACGCCTGAGGTGACGGAACCCGAAGAGGCGGAATAACCGGTTCCCCCTTGCTGCGTGGTGGCAAGCTTACAGGCTTATTATGCAGGTGTTATTGCTCAGTATTGTGATTGTTGTGCTTGACCAGATCACCAAGTATCTGGTCATGCTCAAATTTCATTTGGGCGATAGCATTGCCCTGATTCCCGGATTCTTCAACCTCACCTATGTTCGCAATATTGGTGCGGCTTGGGGGATGCTGGGTGGTTGGAATGGTGTACTGGTCGCTTTATCCGCAGTTGTTCTGCTGCTGCTGATTATCTTCCGCCGGTCTTTTTTGACAGACAGCCTGATTCACCGCCTATCCCTGGGACTGATGCTGGGAGGAATTACCGGAAATTTATTCGACCGGATCCGGTTGCAGTATGTTGTCGATTTCCTCGATTTCTACTGGAAGGTTCATCATTTCCCTGCTTTTAACGTTGCGGACTCCGCTATCTGTGTCGGTGTCGGCCTTTATATGATCTCCTCATTTTTAGCTCACGACGATCAGGTTCGGAGCTGATGAACCCCTCTGTCAGTCATGCTCAGGCCTATTTTCTGGTCGGCCCCACGGCGGCGGGGAAAACCGCAGTGGCGCAACGCCTGGCCGAGTCCATGGGGGCGGATATTCTTTCGGCCGACTCCATGCTCGTCTATCGGGGGATGGATATCGGTACTGCCAAGCCGTCTCCTGCAGAACGAAGCCGGGTTCGCTATTGGGGGCTGGACCTCGTAGAACCCTCAGGATCTTTCAGTGTGGCGCGATTTATTCGAGAGGCCCGACATTGTTTCGAATCGGCCCTTGAACGAGGCGTGCCTGTGATCATTGCCGGTGGGACGGGGCTCTATATCAAGGCGTTACTCAATGGGTTAGATGAGCTTCCCAATCCGTCTCCTGATGTCAGGGCGCGCTGGCAGTTGATCTTTGAGCGTGACGGCATCGGAGGATTGCAGTCCGCGCTGGCAGAGAGAAACCCAGCCTGGTTTCAGGGATTGGCTGATCCTGCCAATAGCCGGCGTTTGATGCGGGCACTTGAACTCATCGAATCCGGTTTTTTCGAGCCTCCCCGATCCTGGGGCAATCGGGCACGGGAGTCGGTGGTGACGGGGATTGATGTGCCGCGGGAAATATTGGTGAAACGCATTGAACGCCGGGTTCAGCAAATGTATGCGGCTGGATTGTTGGAAGAAACCAGGGCGCTGATGGCCCGGTATGGCTCCCTTTCCGGTACCGCCGCCGGTGCGATCGGCTATGCCGAGGCCACGAGTTGCCTGCAAGGTATGCTACCCCAGGGGGCGGCTATGCAACTTACCATTCAACGAACTCGGCAGTTGGCCAAACGGCAGATGACCTGGTTTCGACACCAGATCAACGTTTCATGGATCACGATGAAGGACACCGATTTTGAGTCAGCCACCGCCCTCGTGGCGGCAGACTGGCAGCAACACGGCCCTCAATCCGTTATTTGCTAATTTATCTTTAGTTATAATTTAATTCTGATACAGTGCCCCTTTATGAGCACTGAGGGTGAGGTTTATACCCTGCCTGAATCAGGTGGGGGCGCATTGTGTTACCGGATATGTGATATGCCAGCGCGGCTGCGTCCCCGCGAAGCGATCGAGCGGCAGGGCGTTGAGAATGTTCCCGACCAAGTCATTTTAGCCATCCTGTTGAGAACGGGATCACGTGGCCTTAATGTGGTGGATCTTGCGGAGCGGATTCTTTTCAAGTATGGTAGCCTGACGGCATTGTCGCGTGTAACGGTCGAGGAATTGTCGCAAGATAAATCTTTCAAAGGACTGGGTAAGGTAAAGGCGCAGATCCTCTGTTCGGCGATGGACCTGGCCAGGCGCATGGCGGAAGAGACCCGGGACGAACGAGGGGTATTTGTCAGAACGCCCGAGGATGTTGCCGATCTAATGAGGGAACAGGCGCGCGGGCTTGATCATGAACGGTTCTGGACGCTGAATCTGGATACCCGTAACCGGTTGAAAGGGGCCCCGCGTGAAATCTCAAAAGGAATTCTTGATGCAAGTTTGGTTCATGCCCGTGAGGTATTTAAAAGCGCCATTCAAGCGGGGGGTGCTGCTCTGGTGCTCGTTCACAATCATCCCTCCGGCGATCCATCTCCTTCCGCAGAGGATGTGAAGCTGACACGGCAGCTGGTCCAGGCGGGGCAGGTTATCGGGATTAAGGTGCTCGATCATATCATTGTAGGGCGAAGGCAGGGGGGTAAATCCAAAGACTATCTCAGCCTGCGAGAAGGCGGGCTCGTGACCTTTGATGAATGAATGGCGGCGACGGCCAACTGCTCACTGTCTACCGGTTAATTTGGCGCAGTGCTTCGTACAGAACGATGGAGACGGCATTGGCGAGATTGAGGGAACGGACATGTTCGGTCAGGATAGGGATCCCGAGCGTCTGAGCCTCATGAGCATCCAGCAATGCCTCCGGTAGTCCTTTTGATTCGCTGCCGAAGATCAGAGTATCCCCGGGAAGATAGATCACCTCGGTGTAGGAGCGCTTGGCCCGGGTGCTGAAGTAGAAACAGCGTGGGCTGCCCCGGCTTTGCTGGAAGGCGTCAAGTGAGGCGTGACGGGTGATATCCACGGAATCCCAGTAATCCAGTCCCGCCCGCTTCAGGTGCGCGCTGGTCAACTGAAACCCCAGTGGTTCGATCAGGTGCAGGCGAGTCCCTGTGGCAGCGCAAAGCCGGGCAATATTGCCGGTGTTGGGGGGAATTTCGGGCTCAACCAAAGCAATATTCAGTGACGGCTTGGGCCAGATCATCGGTAAAGCATGCCGGCGTTCGTGGGTATGTTTCATGCTTTCCCTACCTGATCGTGACTTCGCGGAAAACATTACCGAATTCCTTGAGCAGGTCGGTTGCCGTCAGGCTGGCCTGAGAGCGAACCCACATGGCATTATCCCCAGCGCGTCCATGCAGGAAGACGCCCACACAGGCCGCATCAAATGGAGAGAGGCCTTGCGCCATCAGCCCCCCTATGAAGCCTGACAGAATATCGCCGGTTCCGCCAGTGGCCATACCAGGATTGCCCGTCATATTCATGTGTAACGGCTGCCCCTTCTGGGCGACCAGAGTACCGGCCCCCTTTAGAATCACTACCGCGTTCGTGCGTTCAGCCGCATCCTGAACGGCCGCCTCACGGTTCTGCTGCACCTCCTGGGTGGTACAGCCTAGCAGGCGCGCCAGTTCGCCGGGATGTGGCGTGATGACCACCGGGCACTGGGCCTTGGCAATGCGCTCAGGGTTGCCTTCAAGGACGTTAAGGGCATCGGCATCCAGCAGCAGAGGCCTTCGGCATTCTTTGAGCAATTGATGAACCCAGAACGTGGTGTCTGGGTGCCGGCTCATGCCGGGGCCTGCCACGATAGAGGAAAACTCATTAATGCGCCCCCGCCATTGTTCCCAGTTTACCGCATTCAGGGAGCCTGTATTGGTTTCATCTCCGGGGTGAGTCATCACTTCCAGCATGGTGCCTGCCACGATCGTATAAATGGATCGTGGAATCAGGGCGCTGACCAGGCCGGCACCGGAGCGTTGTGCCGCAATGGCCGCCATCGCGGGGGCCCCTGCGTAGCCGATGGCGCCGCCAATGATCAGGGCATGACCGTAGTCCCCTTTATGCGCCAGCCGTGACCGCTTGGGCATGCGCTGCCTGACGTCCCAGCCAGTGATCAGGTGGCGGGCAGATTCGTAGGTGGAGGTTAATTCCATGGGAATGCCGATGCCAATGACATCCAGGGTGCCAACATAGGGAAGCGCCTGCTGGGTAAGCATGCCGATTTTAGGCATTCCAATGGTGGCGGTGACATCTGCAATGACGACCTCGCCAGGGGCCTCCCCTGTATCGGCGTTCAACCCTGAGGGGATATCAATGGAGACCACCAGATTATCGTCCGAGATACTGTTGATATAATGAATCGCCCCGGCAATTGGACCACGTGGCGGGCCGCTGGCACCAATTCCCAGAACTCCATCAACGATGATTTCCCCGCTTCCGGCGGTCTGCATGGCATCTGCCCATGCTTCTTTGGTGGGGAGTTCAATCAGGGGAATGCCTGCCGCACGCATTTTGCTGAGATGGCGCAGGGCATCACCCCGGATATCCGATGCCGAACCGGCGAGCAGGACTTCGACGTCAAAATCTTCCTCGTGCAAAAGCAAGGCGGCCGCAAAAGCGTCGCCTCCGTTGTTGCCGCGTCCAGCGATAAGATGGATAAAGGCATCTCTTCCGCGGATTCGCTCGGCGAGATAGCTCACCGTGCCGGCAATGCCCTCTCCGGCGCGCCGCATTAATTCGAAACCCGGAATGGCAAATTCCGTGGTTGCGATCTTGTCGAGCTCCCTCATCTGAGCGGTCGTTACAGCTTTCATTCTTCACCTCGTTTTTCACCAATCAGAAGCGCATGGGCGATTGCAAAATTATGAGTATGGGAAAGGCTGATCAATACCCGGAGTACCTTTTGTTTACGGGCGAGAAGTTGGCCGTGCGGACTCAGGGCGATGGAGGGGGCTCCGGTTGCGGGATTTTTCACAACCTCCATATCGAGCCAGTTAAGGTCGGTGCCAATGCCGGTACCAAAGGCTTTGGACACAGCTTCCTTGACGGCGAAACGGCCCGCGTAATAAAGCCACGGTGACGCTTTGCTTTCGCAATATGCCTGCTCGGAGGGGAGAAATACCCGCGATTTAAACCGGTCACCCCACTTGTCCAGAAGCACACGCAAGCGTTCGTTTTCAACCAGATCCACGCCGGTACCGATGACAAATTCCGTCATGACGTTTGGCCTCCCCCATAGGGTTTCATTGCCTCCAGCATCTCTTTGACCGCCCGGTTGAGGCCGACAAACACGGCCTGGCAGATGATGCTGTGTCCGATATTCAGGGTGTTGAGATAGGGAATATCCAGGATGCCGCGCGCATTTGCCGTGTTGATTCCATGCCCTGCGTTTACGATCAGTCCCAGTTTGTGCGCAAGCCGCGCCCCTTCGCAGAGTGCCTTAAGCTCCTTCCGGGCGGCCGAACCGGTGTGATCGCAGTAGGTACCGGTATGTAATTCAATCACCGGGGCCCCCAGTGCGGCGGCGGCCTCGATCTGGCGTGGATCCGGGGCAATGAATAAACTAACTTCAATGCCAGCATCGGAAAGTTTTTGAATAGTGGGGCGCAAGCGCCGCGCCTGGCCTGCCGCATCCAGTCCGCCTTCGGTCGTCAGTTCCTGCCGTCGTTCCGGGACGAGGCAGACTTCATCGGGTTTGACCTTCAGGGCGACAGCAAGGATGTCCGGGTTATTGGCCATTTCCAGATTCAGCCGGGTTTTGATGGCCTTGCGTAGGGCAAAGACATCGCGATCCTGAATATGGCGACGGTCTTCCCGCAAGTGGACGGTTATTCCGGTCGCTCCTGCGACTTCACATACCCGTGCAGCTTGAACAAGGTCGGGATAGTCGGTCCCGCGAACCTGCCGGAGTGTGGCCACATGGTCGATATTAACCCCAAGTCGAAGTTTGATTGTTTTCATTCTGTCAGTTCCTGTTGCTGGTTTTAACGCCCGATCCGGGCTGAAAGATCACGGTGCACCCCGGCAGGGCCGCCTTGATCCGATTTTGTTCCTGCTCGGGTATCGGATTGCCCATAAGGTAAAGGATTTTAAGGTTTTTCGCCAGTCCGGCCATATCCGCCGGCATAGCGGTCAGATGATTGTTATTGAGTCTGAGCCATCTCAGGTTGGAGAGGAGTCCGATTCCCGGGAGGAGTTGTGATAGCTGGGTGCGGTCGGCATTCAGGTAGGTGAGATTGGTCAAGTTCTGGATTTCCTGCGGCAGGGACGGCAGCGGGTTATCGTTGAGCCAGAGATGGGTAAGCTGGGTGAGTTCGCCAATGGCGGGGGGGAGGTTTGTCAGTCCCGTTTGCCCCAAATCCAGCCTGGTCAACTGGGATAGGGCGGTGATTTCATCAGGCAGGCGTCCGATGGTGCAGGTTCGGAGGTTGAGCTGCTTGAGGTTATTGAGGACTAGGATATCAGTTGGAAAGCCATTGAGGCGGCGATAAAACAAATCCAGATTTTGAACCGTGTTGGATTGCGCCAGGGCCTCTGCCACCGTTGTCGCGCGAAGGGGATCAAGTGGTGCCTCCGCAGCAGGGCGACATCCTGTCAGGATGAACAGCCCCAGCAATAACGTGAGGAATCGCATGATCGTTTTGCCCCTTATCGCAAGCCAAGCCGCTTCATCCAGAGAGTGAAATCCTTTGGGAGTGGGGATTCAACTCGTATGGCACGTTGATTGAAGGGGGAGTTGAACCGCAAGCTTGCGGCATGCAGCATTTGCCGGTCTATCATGCGGAGTTCTTCAGGGATGGCTCCCCGTACGGCATAGGTTTTATCGCCCAGAACCGGATGCCCGATGTAGGCAAGATGTTTGCGGATTTGATGGGTTCGGCCGGTTTCAAGGGAAGCCTTGAGATGGCTGGCCAGTGGATTGGATGAGACGTGATAGAGTTTCGTTACTGCTGGCTCATTCTCAAGAGGGTAGTCAATGCGGCGTTCCCGCTCCTTGATTTCGCCCATGGCAAGCAGGTGATAGACTTTTGAAATTTCCTGCTTTTTGAATAGATCAACCGCTTTATCGAACGCCTCCTTTGACTTGGCAATGAGAATGCAGCCGGAGGTGTCGCGATCAAGCCGATGAACGGCCTGGAGTCTTGGCATTTTAAGAAGTGTTTGGAGATCTGTCTCAAGGCTGTCCGGTCCGTTGGAAAGGCGACCGGTTTGTTTGTCAACAATGATGTATTCGGAGTCCTGGTAAAGGATGGTCAGAGGTTTGGCCTTTTTGGCCGCTTGTTTGGAGGGGATCATGACCTCGATTTTGTCGCCTTTTCGGACTTCGTGGTGGGTCATCCAGATGCGGCGTCCATTGACAAATACGAGCCGCTCATCCAGCAGTCCTTTGGCCTTGTTCCGGGACAAGTTCAGGCGTTGGGCCAGAAAGTTTTGCAGAGGCAATCCGGCTTGATCCAGGCGAACAATAAATTCTTGTGGTTGCATGGGCCGCATTATGGTGCGTGCGGCACCACGTGTCGAGTCAATACAGGCTAGTTACAGCCGCAACCGCCGCCACCCACTCCGCGTCCACCGGCGGCGGATTCGCGTGTAAAGTAAACGTGTTCCCGCATGGAGTCGGTCAGGGGATCACGATCCTGGCGCATGGTATAGTCGGAGAGGGTTCCCCGCTCCCAGGGTTGAACCGTTCCGCAGCCGGTAAGCGAAATGAGACCGATAGATATCAATCCTAGTTTGAGCAGGCGGTGTTTCATTTTTTCAGCCCATCCTTTTCATTCAGCAATAGTTCAATCTCTTCTTTGTATTTGGCGGCTGTTTTTTCGCCATGGAAACCCGTATGCAGAAACCGGATTCTGCCTGAGCGATCGACCAGGAAGGAGGAGGGCATGGATTGTACATCTGCTGCCGCTACCAACAGGTTGTCTGCATCACGCAGGGCGATGAAGGAGGCAGGGTGTTCTTCAAGAAATGATTTCATGAGCGCACGTGTCTGATCCTGATTCACGGCAATGATTTCAAATCCCCGGGTCTTATATTGATCTTGCAGGTTATTCAGGATGGGGAATGATGCCTTGCAAGGGCCGCACCAGGAGGCCCAGAAGTCGATCAGGATCACTTTTCCTTTTAGGTCTGAAGGGACTTTTCCCTCCAATTTGAACTGATTCAAATCCGGTAACGGGGAGCCTGTTTTCCAGCCAGCCTGCGTAGTACCTGTTGCGGCCAGTAATGCGATAGCCGCCAGTATGGTTATTTTATTAATCACGGATGAGGTATTCATGGAATCTCCTGGTTAGATACTGCCTGTTCTTTTCATTCACACAACCCTCGACTTGGTAGTAACTGTCGAGAAAGCGTTGCCCCTCCTCCCCACCGAGGATGAAGGCGGTGGTGGACAAAATGCCCGCCTCGGTGCAGGTGGGCGCAATGACACTGACCGATTGGCACCCATTACTCACCGGGTAGCCGGTGCGGGGATCAAGAATGTGCCCAAACTGCTCGCCATTTATTTTTACGTTACGCGCGTAGTTTCCTGAGGTTGTTACGGCCCGGTTGCGAACCACCACACCGCCCCAGCACCGTCCGGGGTCATTGGGATCTTCCAGTCCAATGCGCCACGGTCCCTTCTCAGGGGGCTCGCCCTGAACTCGTAAATCGTGACCGAAATTTACCAAGACATTCTGGAGGCCCGCCTGATTGGCCATTTCAAATACCCGATCCACGGCATATTCCTTGCCGATTCCGCCTACGTCAATCCCCATTCCTTTTTCTGGAAGAAAGAACTGTCCCTTCCGGCGTTGAATTTTCTTCCAGCCACAGAGGACAAGGGCCGATTGCACGGCGCACTCTTCCGGGCGCGTGGCGTGGGGGATGTGGTAATCCCAGAGTTTGATCAGGGGCAGGGCCGCCGGGTCGAACACTCCGCCGGTTGACCAGTGGAACCAGTCACAGAGCGCCAAAAGACTTTCAGCTTCATCATCAAGCTCCACGGGACTGTCCCCTGCGGCGGCATTGATACGGGAGATCAGGCTGTCGGGCCGGAAGCGTGAGAATTTAGCTTCAAAACTGGAAACCCAGCTGGTAACGCTTTTAATGAACGCATTGCTTGCTGCCGTTGAATCAGTTTGGAACTGAAGCTCACAGACAGTCCCCATCGCATTAAACGTGTGCTTGGTATAGTCGCTTGCCGCCATAAAAATTAACCGCCTTAAAAAGAGACATGGGCGCCCACCATAAACAGGAGGGCTGTGGGATACATTTCTTCATCTGTTTTTCCATCATTTCCAGACATTTCATAGCGCTCCACACCGGCATCCAGGGTGAGCTTACTTGTGGGCATCCAGATGAATTTGACCCCATAGGAAATCGAGGTCAGATCCGAAATCCGGTAGTCTGAACTATAGAATTCGGGGGCACCGCTGAAGCGGACATCATAGAAGTCTGCCGCCGTCTGGGTGTAGTACCTTATGATGGGGCTGATAATGAAGTGCGGGTTGATTTTTTGGAACCAGGCCAGTGAGAGCGTTTCCGCATTGATCCCAAATGAATCAGTATAGTACCGGAATCCAAGATCGATGCTGGCATCAAGCGGGGTGATGAACTGTTGCAAGCCGACATAGATAATCTCCTTGGTTTTGCTGTCGGGCCGATTTTCATAAATGAGTCGACCGTTTACTTCTGCCAGTTTATAGGGGTCACTGATAAATCCGGAAACCTGGCCAAGGGTGAGGTTCGCGGTGAACACGGTTGTTTTCGTAAGCACCTGCGAGATTCCGAGCAGGGCATCAATGGAATCCTTGGTTTCGCTCGGGCGCCCGTTGGCCGGAGTCAGCGCGTCATGGGTATAGGCGCCGCCAAAGGCAAGGGTGGTGTTCTTCTTATTGAAATCCAAGGTATCCTGAAGACTGAGTCCTGTTGAGAGATAATCGGACTCCTGACTGTAGGAGGCTTGAATGCTGGGTGTATGATTGCCCATACGTTTAGATAGGCCGATGTTGAATGCCCATCTTGTATCGCTGAAATCTGCCAGAGGAATACGCGAGGAGTTGGCTGGTTGGGCGGCAGGTTGAGTTGTTGAGGCTGCTGCTGATCCGCTGCTGGCAGCGGGGCTGCTGGTAGGCGCGGAAGGCGCCGATGACGGCGTTGAGGGAGTTGGGGCCGGGGTTGGTGCTGGAGCCGGGGTGGCCGCGGTCACCGCTGAATAACGGGCAGCCGGGTAATTGACGCGTCGGCCGATAAAGGCGTCATCTTCATGTTCCTGCTCCGCGCCGCCATTATTCACGGGAGTTACGGTTATCGGCGGTGTGCTGCTAGTCGTTCCTCCACCAGAAGAGGCGGCGGGCCGATTGATACTGACCGGAGCGACAGCAGCAGGTGGGGCCCCGGTGGGGGTGGCGCCACTAATAGCATTATAAATACCATCAAGCTTGATTATCCAGCCTGTATCCGTTTCATTCTGCGCCGAAATCTCAGGAGCAAGTACTTTGATACGATCGTTATCCTCTTGATAATACATGAACTTGGCGCCCAGAGAATCTTCCGCATGACTCCTCCGAGGGGGTAGAACCGTTAGGGCAAATACAATAATCGCCGTCGCGGTTGCTTTACGGGTGTCATGTAGGGAGCTTTTACAAGACTTTTCTGTGTTCATAATATTCCTTGGATTACTTAACCCGAGAGTCATAAGCGATTATTATGCCATATTTCTAAAGTATACCGTTTTCGTCGTGAATTGATTGCATATATGAAAATTTCGTATGTCGTGAATCAGATATTTATGTTTCAGTTCAGGAATTGTGTGTCAAAAACGCGAAATGACACAAAGGTGAGACATTTAAGCATCTAAATTATTGCGATTCAGGCGCAAGGCGTTAGCGATCACTGAGACTGAACTGAAACTCATGGCCATTGCTGCCAGCATGGGGTTCATGAGCAAGCCGGTCCAGGGATAGAGAAGGCCGGCGGCCAGGGGTACGCCGATCATATTATAACCAAAAGCCCAAAACAGGTTCTGGCGGATGTTTTTCAGGACAGAGCGACTGAGCCGGATAGCCCGGACAATGCCCTGCAAATCTCCCTTTACCAGAACAACTCCCGCGGTTTCCATGGCAACGTCTGTTCCGGTTCCCATGGCGATTCCCACGTCCGCCAGGGCGAGAGCAGGGGCATCGTTGATGCCATCGCCTGCCATGGCGACACAGTTGCCGTTGGCTTTGAGCGTCCGGATAAAATTCTGCTTTCCCTCGGGTGTGACGGCCGCGAGGACTTGATCGATCCCGAGTTCGCGGGCTACCCTGGCGGCTACCTCCTGGTTGTCCCCAGTAAGCATGATGACTTTCAGGCCCATCTCGTGGAGGGCCTTGATGGCGGCTGGTGTGGTGGTACGGATTTGATCTGAAAGGGCAATATGACCTGCCAGTTGTCCATTGAGTCTGATGATGACCAAGGTCTGATGCTGGCCTGCTTTAAGGGCTATTGCGTTGTCAGGCCGTTCCCCTGGTGCCGCCTTCTCCACAACAATGCGTTGCCCTCCTACCAGTCCTGATACCCCGCCCCCCGCGATTGATTCAAAGCCCTCGGCCGGTTTCAGTGTCAGCCCCTTTGCGCGGGCATAGCGCACTATGGCTTGTCCTATGGGATGTTCGCTGAGGTGTTCCAGTGAAGCTGCGAGTTGGAGCAACGGCTGATCGTCAGGGAACATTGCCACCACGGTGGGTTTGCCTTCGGTCAGGGTTCCGGTTTTGTCCACCACTACGGTGTCCACCCGCTGTAATTGCTCCAGAACGGTGGCGTCGCGTATGAGAATTCCGGCGCGGGCCCCGCGGCCGATGCCGACCATTACCGCCATGGGGGTGGCCAAACCCAGTGCACAGGGGCAGGCGATGATGAGGACGGAGACGGCATTGACCATGGCGAAAATAACTCGTGGCTCGGGGCCACACCAGGCCCAGATGGCGAAGGTGAGTAAAGCGGCCAGGCCTACAATGGGGACAAACACGGCGGCCACGCGATCGGCCAGATGTTGGACAGGAGCCCGGCTGCGTTGGGCTTCAGAGACCCTCTGAACAATCCGGGCGAAGAGGGTCTCCGCGCCGATTTTTGAGGCGTGCATCAGGAAGGAACCCGAGCGATTGATGGTGCCGGCCGCAACAGGACTGCCCGCATCTGCTTCAATGGCCTCGGCCTCGCCCGTCAGCATGGAGGCATCGATGGAGCCATGGCCCTCAAGGATTTCGCCATCTACCGGTATTTTTCCGCCGGGGCGGACGCGCAGGATGTCACCGGGGTGTACGTCGCTCAGGGGAATTTCCCGCTCTTCGCCGTCCTTAACCACGCAGGCTGTGGTTGGGGTAAGTTTGAGCAGTTCGCGGATGGCGGATCCGGTTTTTCTGCGGGCGCTTAACTCCATGACCTGCCCTAGCAGGACGAGAATGATGATGGTTGAGGCCGCCTCAAAATAAATGGGAACGCCGCCATGGTGATGGAAGGACTCGGGGAAAATCCCCGGGAACAGCATGGCGAGCATGCTGTAAGAAAAGGCCGTTCCGGTGCCCAGTCCGATCAGCGTGAACATATTAAGGTTCAGGGTGCGGAGCGAGAGCCAGGCGCGTTGAAAAAATGGGAGGCCACACCAGAGCACCACCGGAATCGCCAGCAGCATTTCTACCCAACGGGAGAAATGCGGAGCAATCCAGGCATGCATGGCCGGAAAGACCATGGGGCCCATGGAGAGGATAAAGAGCGGAAGACCAAAACAGATACCCCATTTGAGCCGACGCGTCATGTCGTCCAATTCAGAGGTGTCCTCTTCGGCGGTGAGTCCGCTGCTCTCGAGCGCCATACCGCATTTCGGGCAGGTCGCGGGAACAGGGCTTTCGACCCCTTCGCACATGGGGCAGAAATAGGCGGCGGTATGGGGTTTGCCGGGAGAAGTGATGGGCGGAAGCCCCAGGAATTTCCGACGACAGGATTCATGGCAGAAATACCACGTCTTGCCCTCCTTTACACAGGAAAGCACCGTCGCCTCATCAACAGTCATTCCGCAAATGGGGTCGGTAGGCATGTCTGCTGAGAAAGAAGTCCGGATTCAGATTGTCTTAAAATTCTGTCTACTGAATTCTGAATCCTGATTTAGAACTGCACCTTCGTCGCTTCACGTTCGGCAGGGACCTGAATCTCGAACAGTTGAGCGGCGGTGAAGCCGAAGTTGTTGGCGATCAGGACATTCGGGAAAGTTTCCCGCGCGTTATTATACATCATGACCGAATCATTGTACGCCTGGCGTGCAAAGGAGATTTTGTTTTCGGTGGAGGTGAGTTCTTCCATCAACTGCTGCATGGTCTGGTTCGCCTTCAGATCCGGGTAGGCTTCGGCGACAGCCATCAGTCGGCCCAGCACGCCTGCCATCTGGCTTTCCGCCTGCATCAAGCCCTGCATGGCCACGGCATCGGCCGGGTTGGCGGCGGCTTTCTGGCTGGCGGAGTAGGCCTGATTCCTGGCGGCGATTACGGCTTCCAGGGTGCCTCGTTCGTGTTTGAGATACCCCTTGGCCGTTTCAACAAGATTGGGGATCAGGTCATACCGCCGCTTCAGTTGAACGTCGATTTGGGCAAAGGCATTTTTGAAAAGATTGCGGAGCGATACCAGCTTGTTGTAAATGCTGATAACCATGATGACAATGACGGCCACGACAGCCAGAACAATCAATACTGCTTTGCTCATTAGGATATTCCTTTCACTCCGAAATCGGATTATTTCAAACGCTCCTGTTTATATCCGGTAAACAAGGGGGCAGCAATAATTATCGCGTCTTGTTCAGCAGCCACGCCATGTTCTCTCCTAGAATGGTCATGGTCTTCAGGCCTTCTTCATCTTTTGAGACCTCCCCTTTATCACGGCCGAAGCCCATGTTCCAATAGCAGGAACCGGGGATCAACATCTCCTGGATCAGGAAAAAATGATTGATGGAGTCGAATACATGGATCCCACCCGCACGGCGTGCAGCCACCACCGCGGCCCCCACCTTGCGCTTGAAAAATCCTCCATTGGAACGGGCCACAAATCCCGCCCGGTCAATCAGCGCCTTCATTTCCGAGGTCACGTCGGCAAAATAAGTAGGTGAGGCGAGAATGATTCCATCGGCATCCCTCATGGAGGCGATCCAGTCGTTCACCGGATCCTGCTGGACGCAGCGTCCGTTTTTATTGATACCGCACTGGTAGCAGGCCACGCAGCCATGGAGGAGATTGCCCCCCACCTGGATGAGCTCGGTTTCGATGCCTTCCTGCTCGAGGACAGTGAAAACCTGTTTGATCAGGAAGGCAGTGTTTCCATCCGGACGTGGACTTCCATTAAACGCAACGACTTTCATAGGATCTCCTTATGGTTTTAATTAAGTGGCAAGTTTCATGGCATACAAGACGGCTTGGCGCATGCTGGTGGGATTGGCCTTTCCGGTCCAGGCGATATCGAAGGCTGTGCCATGGTCGGGCGAGGTGCGGGTGATGGGCAGACCCAGGGTAATGTTGACCCCGGTTTCAAAGGCGAGCATCTTAAAGGGGATCAAGCCCTGGTCATGATACATGCAGATGTGGGCGGTGGTTTTGGCCAGCCGCTCAGGCAGAAAAGCGGTGTCCGGCGGGAGCGGCCCCTCGATGCTCAAGCCCGATTGACGGGCTTGAGCTACGGCGGGCTCGATAAAGCGCGCTTCCTCATCCCCGAACAAACCGTGCTCCCCGGCGTGGGGGTTGAGGGCGCAAACGACCAGGTGAGGTTCATGACGGCGCAGACGCCGCATGGTTTCGGCCGTAAGGTGAATGGTGTCAAGAATGGCGGTAATGCTCAATTTCCCCGACACTGAAGCAAGGGAGATATGAGTGGTGACGAGACTGGTTGTGATTTTCTCAGAGCTAAGCATCATGCAGGTGCGCTTGGCCCCGGTAAGGTGGGTCAGCATTTCCGTGTGGCCGGGGTAGGGGACACCTGCCAGGTGGAGGGATTCCTTATTCAGCGGAGCCGTGACAATCGCTTTCACCTGGCCGCTCATGGCTTCATGGATGGCCGCCTCGATACAGCGAGTGGCTGCGGCGCCGCAGGTGGGGGAGAGTTGACCGGGTTGGGCGGAATCCATTCCATCACAGTGGATGTTATGAAGGGATACGTTTTTCGGGAAAGGAAGTCCCGTCGCGGTTGCCACTAGTTGCAGAAGTCGTCCATCGCCAAAAATGACGGGCGTGGAGCAGGCCAGCACCTCGGGGTCGGCCAGCATACGCAGGCATAGTTCCGGCCCCACGCCAGCGGGATCCCCCATAGTTAATGCAATGAAAGGTTTGGCACTCATGGCCCTCTTTATTGCGGAAGATTCCCTCCGGAGTCAAGCTATGGATATCTACACTCCAACAGAGTAATGAATTGATGATCGGAATGAGGAATGCTATAAAAGCTTATGAAGCTGACACTTGAATTGACAGATGAAGAATGGCAGGAGTTGGATTTTGTGGTCAAGAAGGAATGGCGGAGCAGCGAAGTCGAACTGAACCACACACGGGCTTTAGCCTACCAGGACATGCTTAAGGAACGTATCCATCTACTGGATCAGCTTTCTGCAAAGCTTACTTGTCTCAAGCCGACGGTCAAAAATATAATGATCGAGGACAATTCGTGTATTTCGCCGGACGGGGTCCGGCATCATCCGGCAAATCCAGTCAATTTCGGATAAGTTAATAATTATCAAAATGGCCAGCAGATGGTGATGAACACAATACCTATCTTCAGGCTCCTGATGCTGCTCACTCTGGGATCTATCTTTTCCCGTTGGGCTTATAGTGGTGAGGTGACGACGACTAATGTAGTCACCCTGGCCCGGCATGAAACCGTGGCGGAGTTTTGTGGCACTTCCTATCACCAATGTATGGGGCTCACCTCGCTGTGTCCTGACAAGTGCGGGCAGTCGGGGACGATGGCATCCTTTAAAATCACCAAGTACTTGAGTTATGAGAAATTGGGTGAGTACGGGGACCCGAAGTGTGAGCAGTATGTTTTTATGCTTGAGGATAATATGAAGCGTCCCAAAGTATCCCCCGCCATCCAGGCAACGGTGGCTTCCCTCAAGAAAGGGGATCTTGTTTTCCTTTCCTGGCACCATGACTACGTCACGGTGGGCGGGAGTTCCGGGCCGGAACGGCCGCTCATAAAACTGCAGAAAATCCCGGATTAAGAGGCGGCATCACTTCATGATATCAAAGTGGCATATCAGCGGTAGGTGGTCCGAGAAGGTGATGGGGGGCATTTGGAAATCGCGAATGATGATACCCGGGCTGTGCAGGATAAAATCTAATTCCATTTTCGGTGACCAGCTTGGGTAGGTGGCGATTTTGTGGGCATTGGCGCTTTTCAGGCCGGTGGCGGCGAGGAAGAGTTCAATCTCGGGATCGCCCCAGAATACATTGAAATCGCCTGCAATCAGATAGGGCTTTTTCATGTCCTTCACCAGCGAATACAACTCGCACAATTGATGCTGGCGATGTCGGAATTTTATGGAGAGATGCACCAGGAAGAGGGTCACCTCCTCCAATTCAAGCTGGATGACCAGCCGTTTCACCCCATGATCAAAATAGAGAAACCGCTGTTCCTTGATAACGTCCCGGGTAAGAAAGGCATTCATCTGGCGGTTGGCAACGGGCAGGAAGCGAACCCATGAACTGTCGCCGTATTTCGATCTGTAGGTGTGGTAATGGCCCAGGGCAGACGCAATAAATTCCGCCTGGTTCTGGCGGTTGGAGCGGAATGAGCCGCCATCCACCTCCACCAGGCCCACGATATCCGGTTGCTGAGCATGGATAAAGGCGGTGATTTGATCCAGCATGGGGCCGGTGCGCTTCAGGTAGCCGGAACCGGGAAAAGGCAGATGGAAACGCGCCCCGATTCCTGTGCCGTAGCGAACATTGTAGAGAAGAAATTTCATCAGAGTATTGGTTGGGCGTTATTGATTGTCCCACTGCCTAGCACCAGGTCATCGGCATAGAAGACGACAATCTGGCCCGGGGTGATGGACATTTGGGGCTCATCAAACAGGGCCTCAATCGTGTCAGTCCCCGGCACGGACTGAATCACGGCCGGAGCTTCTTTGTGTTGTTGCCGGATCTTGGCGTGAACCCGCAACGGTTGGGCAGGAGGGGTCGCAATACCGATCCAGTTCAGGTCCTTGGCGACTAACCGGTTGGAAAACAGTTCCGAATAGGCGCCGACGACAACGGTGTTGGCGCAGGCGTCAATCCGGAGCACGTAAAGGGGATCTGCTGCCCCCCCGATGCCGAGTCCTTTTCGCTGGCCTATGGTATAATGAATAATTCCCCGATGTTGCCCCAGTATCTGGCCCTGAAGGTTCACGATGGGGCCGGGCTTCTGTTCCTGCTCACCAAACAGTACCCCATAGTCCTTGCTTTCGATAAAGTTCTGGCTTTCCGGTTTATCAGCCACGTCCTCCCAGCCGATTTCCCGGGCAATCGCTTTGACTTCCGGTTTGGTCATGCCGCCGAGCGGGAAAAGCACCTGACTGAGTTGCGTCTGGGAGAGGTGCGAAAGGAAATAGGTTTGATCTTTGGCGGGATCCACGGAGCGTCGCAACTGCCAGCGGCCGGTGGCGGGATCTTGTCCAACCTGGGCGTAGTGGCCGGTGGCAAAGGTGTCGAAGGCAATTCCCTGGGTTCGCGCGCGATCCAGGAGCAGCCCGAATTTCATGCTGCGGTTACAGCGGACGCAGGGGTTCGGGGTGCGACCAGCGCGGTACTCGGAGCGGAAATAATCAAGCACTTCAGTATTATACTCCGGGGCCAGAGAGATCACGTGATGGGGGATGCCCAGGCGGTCGGCCAGGGCTTTGGCTGCCGCAATATCGCGGGGTTCACCGGGTCCATAACACCCCGAAAGGCCTTCGTCGAGGAGGGGGAGTGAGCCATCCCAGATCTGCATGGTCAGGCCAAGGATGTTAAATCCCTGCTTTTTGAGCAGATAAGCGGCAACCGAGGAGTCCACGCCCCCGCTCAGGCCGACTGCGATCGTAGGAATTTTGTTCGTAACCATTGGTTAATATCAGCACAAATCTGTAGAAAGTGTAAGTGAAAAGCGCGAGGGGCTCGGTTTGTACGTTTTTCTTTACGCTTTGGCTGAATTTCAGGTAACTTATGCGCTTGATTGAAACAGCGATAAAGATCTGGTTCCCGATAAGCTGGGACCCGGTGAGGGTCGGGGGCTATGCGACGGAGACGGGCAAAATCCCGCCAGGACCGGAAGGTAGCAACGGTATGCCATGTTTCCGGGCGCCGTAGTTTTTCTGATTTGAGCCGGGGCCCGGCTTATTTGGAATCGGACTTTTTCGTTGAGCTGAATAATGTGTCTGGGGAGGTCGGTTTATGGCGTACGAAGTATTGGCTAGAAAATGGCGTCCGCAACAATTTGCGGATGTGGTCGGGCAGGGGCATGTGACGCAGACACTGCAGAATGCCATCAAGGCCAATCGGATTGCCCACGCCTATCTTTTTGTTGGTCCTCGGGGTACGGGAAAGACGTCCCTGGCCCGCCTTTTTGCCAAGTCACTGAATTGTAAGAACGGACCGACGGTGACTCCGTGTGATGCCTGTGACTCCTGTCGTGAGATTGTGGCGGGTACGTCGATGGATGTCCTGGAAATCGACGGTGCCTCGAATAATGGCGTCGAGCAGGTTCGTGATCTGCGGGACAACGTGAAATTCGCGCCCGTGCATGGCGCATACAAGATCTACATCATCGATGAAGTTCACATGCTCAGTACGGCGGCGTTCAATGCCCTGCTCAAAACGCTTGAGGAGCCGCCGCCTCATGTGAAGTTTTTCTTTGCCACCACGGAAGCGCACAAGGTGCTGCCCACCATCGTTTCGCGGTGTCAGCGTTTTGATCTGCGTCGTATCCGAACTGAATTGATTGTGGAGCGTTTAAATCTGATCGTGAAGGAAGAGAAGATCACGCTCGACAGTGATGCCGCCTTGGCGATTGCGCGTGGAGCCGAGGGCGGGCTGCGTGATGCCGAGTCCGCCCTGGATCAATTGATTGCTTTCAGGGGCGACACGATTACCGAGACGGATGTTCTGGCCGTGTTCGGTCTGGTGTCACGCCAGACCCTGGAAACCCTGGCCATGGCGGTGTTGAAGGGGGATGTCACGGAGATTGTCCGCATCATTGGTGAGTTGGATGCGTCGGGAAAAGACATGCAGCGTCTGGTGCTTGAACTGTTGGATCAGTTTCGTTCTCTTTTGATTTTTATCTGTGCGCCTACCTCGGCGGCAAGTTTGGATATCGTTGAAAGTCAGCTGGAAAGTTTCAAGAAACAGGCCAGTCTGGCGACGCCTGACCGGTTGATGCGGATTGCAGAAGTGCTGTCCCAGACCGAAGATCGCATGCGCTATTCACTTTCACGCAGGACCTTGGTGGAGACGTCGCTCATTCGGTGCGCCCTCTCGACGACGGTGTCAGTAGATGAATTATTGCAACGGGTAGATGCGTTGCGTCAGTCATTGGGTGGTGGGGCGGCGGTTCCGGTGGTGCCCGTGGCCTTACGGGACGCGCCTGTAACCTATGCACGCCCTCCGTCGCCGCCAGCATCACCTGCAGCTGCCGCACCCGCAGCGGCCCCGGTTGTCCGTCCCCCTGCTGCCAAACCTGCGCCAACCGCCCCTGTGGCACCAGTTGCCCCGCCAGCTAATGAATTAGAGCATATGATGGCGCAATGGCGGAGCGAAATTGTGGAACGTGTCGGCCGGATCGGGACGGCCGCATTGGCGCGAAATCTTTTGCTGGACGCCCGGCCGCTCTTGGTGGAGCCCATGCGTGTTGTGATCGGGTTTGATCCTGAGTTTGCGCAAAATCTAGAGAAGATTCAATTGCCGCATTACATCAAGGCCATTCAAGGGGTGTTGACGACATTTTTGAAGCGTCCCGTCAATGTGGAGTTTCAGTTGATTGCGACGGACGCATCCTCTGATGTGCCGGCGGATCACGTTGCGGATCAGGCCGGAACTGGCGAGGGGAAGGGGCCAAAGTCAAAGCAGGATTGGTACAAGGAGCCTGTGGTGAGAAAGACCTTGGAGTTTTTCAACGGTTCGATTGTGGATATCCGGGAGTAAGCGAAGGATAGTAAATTGGAGAAACGATTATGAATGTTATGAAGATGATGAAGCAGGCGCAGACGATGCAGAAGGATATGGAGCGCGTGCAGGCTGAGTTGGTTCTCAAACGCGTTGAGTTTTCCTGCGGTGGCGGCATGGTGACGGCGGTTGCGACGGGGGATGGAAGTGTCGCGAGCATCAAGATTGACCCCCGTGTGATTGTAGCTTCCGATAAGGAGTTGCTCGAGGATATGGTTCTGGCGGCAGTGGACGGTGCGATCAAGAAGAGCCGTGAAATGGCCGCCGCCGAGATGCAGAAAGTTACCGCCGGGATAGGGATGCCGGGTCTTTTTGGACACTAATTATCCATGAACGGGCTTGAGTATTTGGATCGGATCACCACGGCCCTGAGCAAGTTGCCGGGGATTGGGCGCCGTTCTGCTGAACGCCTGGCCTACCGGCTTGCGGGGGATCCCGAGGGGGTCATGCGCGAGCTATCTGAGTCCTTGCAGGCGGCTCGTGAGAATATCCGGCTGTGTCATCTCTGCGGTAGTATCACAACCGTGACGGAGATGCCCTGCCGTCTCTGTACCCATCCCTCACGTGATGGGATGATGGTGTGTGTGGTGCAGGATCCCAGTGATATTGTGGCCTTGGAACGTACCGGCACCTATAAGGGGCGGTATCATGCCTTGATGGGCATCATTTCACCGATGCATGGGGAGGGGCCGGGGGATATCCGTCTTCAGGCACTTCTCAGGCGGTTGGACACCGAGGGCTTCCAGGAGGTCATCATGGCCTTGGGTATGGACGCGGAGAGTGAGGCCACAGCCAGTTACATTGCCGAGATACTGAAGCCGCGTAAGCTTCGCATCACCCGCCTGGCAACCGGCATTCCGGTGGGGAGTGGGATTGGATATTCGGATAGTATGACCTTGGCACGTGCCATGAAGGGGCGTCAAAGCCTCTAGTCGAAGGACGGATTTCATGTCATCGCGTAAACAAAAACTAAAGAGCCGTGACCTCGCGTCGTATCGCAGGTTACTGGGGTATGCGCGTCCTTATTTGGGGCGGTTGACTCTTGGCGTTCTTTTTGGATTTATCTGTGCCGGGGCGAATACCGGGCTTCTGGCCTTTGTGAATAAGGGGATTCCGTATTTTTACAAGACCGATACGCCGCGCCTGACGATCATTCTGATCGCGCTGGTCCTGCCGCTTGTGGCATTGATCCGGGGGATCGCTGATTTTATCACCCGTTATCAGATCCGCTGGGTGGGCTCACGGGTAGTGATGGATTTGCGAAATGCGATTTTCAAAAAATTGAATGAACTATCTCTGTCCTATTTCGTTTCTAGCCGTTCCGGGGAATTGATTGCCCGCACCACTAACGACCCCATGGCGGCAGAAAATGCCGTATCCGTGGTGGTGGAGGATCTCGCCAAGCAGCCCCTGACCTTGATCGGGGCGGTGGGGTACCTTTTATACATTGATCCATGGCTGGCCTTCATCAGCTTGGTATTGTTTCCCATTTGCATAATTCCGGTTGCCATATTCGGGCGCAAGGTGCGACGTTTCACTCGTGAGGCTCAACAACGTGTGGCGGACTTGGTGTCGGTATTACAGGAGATGATCGGGGGGGTACGTGTTGTCAAGGCTTTCGGGATGGAGGCCTATGAAGTGCGTCGCTTTGGAGACCAAAATCTGGCTTTCTTCGGGCGAACGATGAAAGGCGTGCGAGCCAATACATCGGTGGAACCGATGATTGTTTTCATTTCCTCCTTTGGATGCAGTCTGGTGTTGGTCTACGTTTGGGCGCGCGGCATGCCGGTCAGCGATTTCCTCACGTATGCGATGGCTTTGTTTATGATGTATGAGCCGGTTAAAAAAATCAGCCGTATTCATCTTCAGGTTCAGCAAGCCCTGTCATCGGCAGATCGGATTTTTGACCTGCTTGATACTCCGGTGGATGTTCAGGAACGAGCCGGGGCAGTGGAGTTCACCGGTCCTGTGCAATCGATCACGTTTGACAAGGTGACGTTCTCCTATGGCCGTGAACGGAATATTCTGGATGGCGTGGAGCTTGATGTCCGTGGAGGGCAGCGCATTGCGATTGTTGGAGGATCGGGTGCTGGCAAGACGACCCTCGTCAACCTTCTGCCACGATTTTATGATGTGACGGGAGGAGCCATGATGATCAATGGTCAGGATGTACGGGAGTTCACCATTCCCTCGTTGCGGCGGTTGATGGGGATTGTGACGCAGGACACGGTCCTGTTCAATGACACGGTCGCCAATAACATCAGCTATGGATCAAAGGGGGCATCGCGGGAAGAGATGATGGCCGCGGCCAAACGCGCGTACGCCCATTCCTTCATTATGGAAATGCCTCAACAGTATGAGACGATGATCGGGGATCTCGGGGTGCGGTTGTCCGGCGGACAGAAACAGCGTTTAGCCATTGCTCGGGCGATGCTCAGAAATCCCCCCATTATGATTTTGGATGAAGCGACCAGTGCGCTCGATACCGAATCAGAGCGGCTGGTGCAGGCGGCGCTTCATGAACTGATGAGTGGGCGAACGGTGTTCGCGATTGCTCACCGCCTCTCCACCATCGCGGATTGTGATCGGATTATTGTCCTGGATAAAGGGCATATTGTTGAATCGGGAACACATGACGAACTGCTGAAACTGGAGGGGCAATACAAGCGACTTTACGATTTGCAGTTCGCAGGTTGAGGTCCGGTTCGTTTTTTTATTTTGTTTAACGGCGTAATTTTGATATGAACAGAGTTTCCTTGGAGTATTTTCCGGGGTCGTGATTTATTTATCAGTTGAGAAAAGGGACATATCTATGAAATACGGACATTTTCTTCGGTTTGCGATGGTTGCTGGGCTGGCCACGGGTATGATGACAAAAGCACTTCCTGCTCAGGCTCAGGAAACGGGAGATCGGCATCCATTCAATATTTCTTTGTCCCCTGGCTTTATTGACATGGAGGGTGACTTTCCCACTAAGGATGGTTTTGAGGGTTCCGTCAAACTCGGGTATGACATGAACGACTGGTGGTCGTTTGAGGGTGGTCTCTTTCTTGCACCGGTGCTAAAAGCGCAATACACCCCTCGGCGTGATGCGACAACGGGCGGGGTATGGAAAAATGTCAATCTCCTCGGCGAACAGACGGGGGATCCGGGGATCAGCCAAACAACGGGTTATGGGTTTACCATGGACGCCCTTTTCCACCCCACGCCTTGGAAACGAGTGGATCCTTATCTGGCGATCGGCTTTCAGGGTATCGGTTTTACCGATGACATGAAGGACTATGATACTTTCGCAGTAGGTCTGCGGGGCGGCGGTGGCGTTATCTATAATATTAATGATTCCTGGGGCCTGCGTGCTGATTACCGTGCGGGTTTCGGGGACGGCGGCAAGAAGGCGACGGTTAATGCGACCTATGAAGTGGGTGTGCGCTACGTCATCGGTGCCGATGTGCCTCATAAATTTGTCGTGTCCGGTGGGCCCAAGGACAGCGATGCCGATGGGTTGACGGATGATGAGGAGAATAATACTTACGGGACGAATCCCCACGATCCTGATACGGATCACGATGGGCTTGGCGATTTCGAAGAAGTGCGCAAGTACAAGACTGATCCCTTGAATCCTGATACCGATTTTGATGGTTTGAAGGATGGCGCTGAAGTGTATAACTACCATACCGAGCCGTTGATGCGTGATACTGACGGTGGTGGAGTGGCGGATGGGCATGAAGTGATTGAGGATGGAACTGATCCGCGCGCTGGCCACGGGGCTGATGATCTGCAGCTTTTCGAATTGAACATTCAATTTGACTACGACAAGGACATCATTAAGCCTGAGTATTTCAAGGATCTGGATATCATTGGGAAGGTGTTGCAGCGTGATCCCGGAGCGACCGCGCGTATTGAGGGGCATGCCGATAAGCAGAAGAAATCAAGCAAGCCGCACAATGACCAGCTGTCTGAGCGTCGTGCTAAGGCCTGTGCGAATTATCTGGCGACCAAGTGGAACATCAATCGTGCCAACATGACGTCGGTTGGTTATGGCTTCAGCCGCCCGAAAGCGAAGAATGATCCGATTGTCGGGAACCCGGTGAACCGTCGCGTTGAGGTCTATATCCGTAAGTCAGGTAAACCTGAGCCTACGACTCCCCTGACGCAAGTGGAAGTCAACAGTGTGGGTGCTGTAGTGCCTGTTGAAACGAAGTAATTATTGATGATTACTGAAGGCCCGGAACAGCAATGTTTCGGGCTTTTTTATTTTGGCTTTGAAAGCATTTTGAAAAGTGATGAGTGCCCTGAATAACATGCCGATGCGAAAGTACCTGCGTTATAAACTGGAAGCGTGGGTGTTTGCCTTGGCATTGGGGTTGATTCCTACGCTTTCCCGTAAGACGATCATGCGGTTGGCCCGCTTGGGGGGGCGACTCGGTTGGATATTTGCGCGCCGGGATCGGCGTATCGCGATGGCTAATCTGGATCTGGCGTTTGGCGATACCATCACGGTTCGTGAAAAACATGTGATTGTGCGGCAGGCATTTACGACCTTTTCACAAACCGGGCTGGATTATTTCTGGTTCTCGCGCGACCGGGAGCAGCGTATGCGCGAATGGGTGGTGGTCGATGAAGCCGCACGAGTGTGGATGCAACCGGGTAAAAGGCTGATCGGAATTACCGCACATTTTGGAAATTGGGAAATGCTGGGTTGGCTTTTTGCCTTGCATGGGGCCACTATTTCGAGCGTGGCCAAGCCGGTGAAAAACCCGTTAATTGACGCCGAGATTAATCGGATCCGAATGCAGTCAGGACAGCAGATCATACCCCGGGACGGGGCCCTGCGTGCCCTGGTGCGGACTTTAAAGAACGACGGGGTCATTGCCTTGCTGTTGGATCAGGACACGCTGCCTGCCGAAGGGGGGGCGTTTGTGCCGTTTTTTGGCGTTCCCGTTCCCGTGTCCTCGGCTGGCGCCGGTCTTGCCCTCAAACTCCAGGCCCCCATCTTGATGGCTTTTTGCGTATGCCAGCCTGATGGCCGATATAAGAGCTATGCAAGTCGGCTGTTCCTCCCGGAAGAGATTGCGGGAATGAGTGCTGATGCATTGACTGCGAAAATCACCATGACGCTTGAGGAAGAGCTTCGGAGGAATCCCGGACGATGGCTGTGGAGTTACAAGCGATGGAAGCGACGGCTCCCCGGTGTTGATGCTGCGCGATATCCATATTATGCGGATTGCTGATACGTCTGATTTTAGCGGGCGGCAAGGCGCTCGGAAAAATCGGTCAGAATGTTCATGAAGTTGATATAGGCGTCGTAGGGAGAATGGTAAGGACTCAATTTGCCGTTTTCGCTATCAACGGTGAGTTGCTTCGTGTTCATGTAAAGGAAATGGTCGGAAACCTGCAGGTACCGCCACGCGTGAAGTAAGGCGGGATCCGGGTGTGCCTTGACTTCCTGCTCGATCAGATATAGCCCGTGAATGGCGTCTTTTTGCATTTCATTCCCCATCCAGTCTTGGGATTCCTGTTCGGCATCCTCCCAGGATTTAAATCCGGGGATGGAGATGGATCCACAGGTTGTGTTGGTGTTAACCGCTTGGGCTGGGGTTTCAAGCATAAACCCTTTATGTGAAAGTAACGTGCCCGGGAATTGATCTAGAAACTCCAGCGCGCCAACTTCACCGAGGGGATGTTCTTCAAAAGCATTGAGATCGCTGGTCAGGGTGATGATCTCGCCTTGTTTCTCAATCAGGCGACTCATAAATTGGCTGGGGGTTAAGGGGGCTAATGATAGCCCTGCTGTGGGCGAAAACCGGGCGATATTATCGGCAAGCAAGGGGTTTTTAAGAAGGAGTTTGAGGGCAGGGTGAGGGGCGGACTCATACAGGCGGTTCAGTGAACGACCTCCCAGCATGTGGTCGGCACCAGAAGCAAGCATGACCTTGAAGCCGAAAGAATTGGCTTCGTGCGCGATATCATTATTGTAGCCCAATGCATGATAGTGAAAGGTTTCAGGTGTTTGCCCAAAAAGACTGTTCAGCTTTTGCTGATGAAGTTCAATTTGTTCCCTGAATTCCGGCTTGGAGAAAATAAACGCAAGGGAATGGAAGTAGGGTTCACAGATGAACTCGACACAACCGGTATCGGCCAACTGTTTGAACTGGGTGAGAAGTTCCGGTTGAAAACGTTCGAACTGGTCGATGGCTACACCGGACAGCAAAATAGAAAACCGGAAATCATTTTTGTATTCCTTGATTTGCTTCAATAGAATCCGGGTTGCGGGGAGGTAGCAGTGGCGGGTGACTTTGTCCAGATGGGCAAAGTCAGCGACATCGTCGGCATAGCTTATGGATTCTCCGATATCAAAGAAGGAATAATGTCGCAAGCGGTGCGGCTCATGAACCTTGAGGATGAGACATACGGAGGGCATGATTCGCCTCAACTTAGAAGTTTATTGTAGAGGAGTTGAATGCGTGCGGCGGCAACTTCCCACCGTACATTGCGAAGCGATTTTCGGCCACTTCGGAGCAGTTCTCTTGTCAACACGGGATATTTGAGGACGGCCAGGATCTTATCGGCAATATCGTCAACATCCCAGAAATTCACAGTGAGGGCGTGGGGAAGGACTTCATTGACGCCTGCCTGTCTGGACAGAATGACGGGGACATCATAAAGCATGGCTTCCAAGGGGGAGAGCCCGAAGGGTTCTGAAACGCTGGGCATGACGTACAGGTCGCTCATGGCGTACATACGTTCCACGTCATGGCCATTGAGAAATCCCGTGAAATGGAAATGGCGCCCCAGTCGAAGCTCCCCGACGCGTTCGATCATCCGGGGCAGCATATCGCCGGAACCGGCCATGACGAAGGTGACGTTGGACATCTTTTCAAGAACCCTGGCGGCCGCTTCTACAAAGAAATCTGGCCCTTTTTGTGATGTGACACGGCCCAGGAAAAGAACGATTTTGTCGTTGCGGGGGCGGGCGACGTGGTAGACCTTCTCGATGTTCCGACGGGATACCGCATTATGGATGACGCTGACCTTTTCCGGGGCGATGCCGTATTGATCCAATATCAGGTTGCGGGTGTAATGACTGACCGCAATGACATGATCGGCCTCCTGCATGCCGAGCTTTTCAATGTCGAAGATGCTTTGATTGGTGTGGTCGCCACTGCGGTCATATTCAACCGAATGGACATGAACGACCAGGGGCTTCCCTGTTACGCGTTTCGCCCGGATAGCTGCCAGAAAAGTCATCCAGTCATGGGCATGGATCAGGTCGAAGTCACCATGTTGCGCAAGATCCTCGCCCACTTCGCTGTAGCGGGCGACCTCGGCCATCAGGTTCTGGCCGTAATGTCCGGTGGACTCGATGACACTCGTACGATTCGGACGCTCAAGGGCCCGTTCGGCCGTGGCGTTCAGGACGGTCTGGTATTCAGCGTCATTGAGATAAGGACGTAGAATCGAATCAAACGGCTTGATGTCGAGGTGCTCGAAAAATTCATCAGCCGTGGGAGGATAGGCGAAAGGTGAGGCGGAGGCAGCCACCAGTTGCACATGTGATTCTGCAACTGGCGATTCCGCTCGCGGCACCACAAAAGTAATCTTCGCGCCATGATGTGATAGCGTTCGTGTAATTTCATAACACGCTGTTCCCAAGCCTCCGCTGATGTGAGGTGGAAACTCCCAGCCGAACATCAAGATACGCATAAGGGATTATACCTCAGATGATGCAGTCGACTCTCCAGCAACAGACGAAATGGGGGCAGGCGAGGGTGCCGGTGCCGAAGCAAGGCGTGTTTTTTTCAGCGCGTTGGATGGCTAAAATAAGTTCTGCCTTTTCCAGTTTGTCCGCGGTGACGCCCAGTGCTTTGGCCTTGGCTTTGATTTCCGCGAGGTTAAGCCCTGCTTTTTCTTTTTTGGAAACGGCGGAAACCGGTTTGGAAGCGACGGGCGCCGGCTTGGCTTTTTTCAGCTTGCTCGCTGCGACTGCCGGGGCTTTGGGTTTGGCTTTTGTAACGGTCTTGGGCTTGGCAACTTTCATCTCTGCGTATTCCTTTGGTTATAACTTGAGGCCATCTTAGCGGGAACAGGTGCGACCGCAAAGCGTAAAAAGTCGGATCAATTCGGCACTGCTCCAGGCCTGTGCGGGACAGCCATTCGGGCGTTGAGGCGAATCTCCATCGAAGATTTCGGGGACATTGATTAACCCCCGGCCTTTCAGGCTGTAGTCCAGAAGGGGCCGCAGCTGTTGGGATAATTCCAGGGCCGCCTGGGCAGGGGTACTGCTGGTTTTCAAGACCGCTTCTCCGTAATGCCCCAGCAACCAGGGCCATACGGTGCCTTGGTGGTAGGCTGCATCGCGGGTGGGCTGGTCTCCCTCGTATCGGCCCCGGTAGGCAACATCATGCGGGGCGAGGGTCCGTAATCCGTACGGAGTGAATAAATCCCGCCGTACGGTTTCCACGACGCTTTTGCGCTGACGGGCGGTCAGGGGAGAGAAGGGGAGGGAGGCTGCAAAAATCTGGTTTGGACGAATCGATTCGTTCAAGATTCCTTCGGCAAACGAATCCGCCAGATAGCCGGGGCCTTCCAGCCAGAAGGTGGAGGTGAAAGCGGTCTTTAATCGTTTGGTGAGATCCGCCGGCCAGGGCAGTTTTTCATGAAAACTGGTGGCTAAAGTTTCGCAGAAGACCAGGGCGTTGAACCAGAGCGCGTTGAGTTCCACGGCAAAACCGTAGCGCGGGGTCACCGGCTGACCGTGTGATGTTGCATCCATCCAGGTCAATTGCGTATTCCGGTTGCCGGCATGCAGGAGCCCTTCAGGCGTCATAAAGACATCGTAATGGGTTCCGGCCATGAAGCGGGTGGCAATACGTTTCAGTACGGGCCAGAGGGTGTCGTGCAGGGTTTTTCGGTCGCCGGTGCATTCCAGCATTTGCTGAACAGCCCAGAAATACCAAAGGGAGGCATCCACCGAATTATAGGCGTGATGTTCCGGATCGGCCGCGAAGCAATTGGGTATTAGGCCATCCCGCTCGTGGGGTGCGACGGCTTTCAGGATTTCAATCCCGAGCTCCGGACGGCCGGAATAAAAGGTGAGTCCCGGCAGACTGATCAGGGTGTCGCGGCCCCAGTCATCAAACCAGGGATAACCGGCAATGATGGTGGCACGAGCGGAACCCGGCGTACGAATGGTGAAGTGGAGGCCACTTCGGATAAGGGCGGGCAAGGGCTCGACCATGTCGGGATCCCCGGAATGAAGGGCCACCGCCTCGGCTTCCCTGGCACAGGCCTGGCGCCGGGCGTGTTCCTTGTCCCAGGTGGCGGGAAGATCCTGTTGGGATAAAAGTGATGCGGAGACAATCACGCGTCCCTGCGGGGGTAGCGTGAGCTCCAGGGTGCCCGGGCAGAAGCAGTCTTCGTGATAATCATAGCCCCGCTCCGCTTCCATGAAATATTCGAGATTCCGGTACCATACCGGTTGAGCCTCGAAGCGCGGTGGTTGACTGGCCTGAATGTAAAGCGGGGGCAAGCCATCGTAGGGATGGATACTGAACCCGTCGGGGGCTTCTGCAGACTGGGTGTGGATCAACGTGTCTTCCTGCTTGAGTTCGTGATGGCGGCGGAAGGCGAGCAGGGGCTTCAGCCTCAGCCGGACGGGAACCTGGCTCTGTTCCAATTGATATTCGACCAGCACGGTGTTTTCGCCCTGTACCATGAGAAGGCGCTTTTGGATGACCATGCCTTCGAACTGATAGCGGAAGACCGGGCCTTCCTCGAGGCGGAATTCCGTCAAGTAGCGATGGCCGTCCGGATGCATGACGCCCGGATAGCAATTGCTGGAAAGCGGGTACTCGCCGGTGGCGGTAATGATTGAATCCTCGTACTTGGAGAGCAGTGTAAACCGTCCGGCGGGGTTGGCCAGGCCTGCAACAAGTAAGCCGTGATATTTCCGGGTGTTACAGTTGTGAATCGTGCTGGAGGCGTACCCTCCGTTACCATTTGTCTCCAACCACTCACTGCGTAATGAAGTGTGGAGTTCCTGGCATTTCTCTTTGGGAATGACGGGAAGGGGGGTCATGGTTGGGCGGACGCTTTTCCGTATTTTGCCTGACGACGTTTGTGGAGCCACGTATAGACGACGATGATAACCACGCACCCGATGATCACACCGATGGTGCAGATATGGGAATATTTTTTAATGAGATCCATGTTCTTTCCGCATAGAAAGCCGATATACGCCAGAATACTGACCCAGATCGCGGAGCCAATACCGGTATAAAGCAGAAAATGCGACATTTTCATGCGAGTCAAGCCGGCCGGAATGGAAATGAGGTGTCGGACGACAGGTATTAAACGGCCGGTGAAGGTGCTGATTTCGCCATGAGCCTGAAAGAACCGTTCCACCATGGCGAACTTATCCTGCGGACAGAAGAAATATTTGCCGTATTTTTGAAAAAAGGGGCGTCCGAGCCACATGGCGACGGTGTAATTAAGTAAGGCTCCCAGCCAACTTCCTAAAACGCCCAGAATGATCACTAGCGGCATACTCATGGTGCCCATGGAAACGAGGTATCCAGCCTGTGGCATAACGAGTTCACTGGGTATTGGAAAGACGGAGCTTTCCAAGGTCATCAGGAAGACAATTCCGGGATAACCCATGCGTTCGATAATGTCGACGTTGGCCTGGAACAAATGCGCTAAAAACTCCATAATTCAATCTCCTTAATGTAAGTGCGTATTAGTGACATAAGCCCGCAGGTCAATGCAAGCAGAGAGAATAATTAACACCTAACAACATGACAACTTTTCAGATGCCGATGTCAGGTTGAAGAGTTCGATACATTAAAATGGTTTCATCCACCATTTTTGAAAATGAAAAATGATCCACAATGCGCTGGAGTCCATTTTGGCCATGTTGTCTGCGAAGGGTACTGCTAATGGCATAAGCCTCTATGGCACTGGCCAGAGCGATGGGATCCCCCGGCGGAATGATTTTCCCCGTTTTGTCCTGCTCAACCAATTCCACCATGCCGCCGACAGCGGAGACGATGCAGGTGACTCCCATGCACATGGCTTCCACGACGGCCTTGGAAAATCCTTCATTTTTAAGGGTAGGCATGACGAATAAATCGCAGGCCCCCATGAGTTGAGGGGCATCCATGCGGAAACCCGCCAGGTGAATGCGTTCGCGAATGGCGCTGTTGCCAACAAGTTTGTTCACTTCAGCATCCCCGTTCTGGCCTACCAGGAGGAGGTGAACCGGCAGGTGCGGCGCAAGCCGGCGAACTGCTTCGATCAGGATGGGCACGCCTTTGATCGGGCGCATATTGGCAATGCACCCGATGACCACGGCATCGTCCGGGATGCCGAATTCGCTCAGACTCGCACGGGGGGCTGCTTTGAACCAGGTAGGATCGTGCCCCTTATAGATTTGAGTCAGCCGGCTTTTGGGGACCCCCATGGATTCGAGATAGTTTTGGACTGCCAGGGAAATACAGACAATGCGATCAACCCTGGGATTTAAGACGGCCAGATAGGAGGAGGGATCCCAGGAGCGGAGATGCCCCATGGTGCCGCAATACCCGATAGTCTTGGCAGAGACTCCCGTGGAGGCGATCAGGCTGTTGGAAAGGGCGCGGCTGTTGAAGGCATGGACAATGTCATAGGAACCGGTTTTGAGCAGGTGGCGAATGGCTTTGATGGCCGTGAAATCCAGCCTGGCCTTCATCTTCAAGTGGGTCATGGGGAACCCCGCCGCTTTGAGCGGATCAAAGTAAGGGGAGGAGGTGTCGCACAGGAGATCAACCTGAATGCCCCGGGCCGCCAATTCCGGGAAAAGGCGTGCTTCCGGGCGTTCTCCAACTCCAGCAACAAGTAATACTTTCATAGACTGCGCGCATGATAGTTCCGGTCAGGGGCAATGAACAACTATATTTTGATTTTAGCTGCGCTGTCTTTATATAAGTTGACAGAAGGGCTTGTGTTTCTGTTAAATGATTCCCTTGTTAATCATTTTCGGAAGAGGTAATACACTTGGATTTAGAAACTCTGCGCCATAGTACGGCGCATGTCATGGCCGCTGCGATCTGCCGGCTGTATGAGAACGTCCAGTTGGACATTGGACCGGCTATCGAGAGCGGGTTCTATTACGATTTCGACCTGTCGAATCGTCTCACTCCTGAAGATTTTCCCAAAATCGAAGCCGAAATGGCCCGTATCGTTGCTGAAAATGCACCTTTTGAGCGGCTCGAAATGGATCGCGCCCAGGCGGAAGAGGCCTTGAAAGCCAAGGGGCAACGCTACAAGTTGGAACGTTTAAGTGACATTCCGGCAGGGGAGACCATTACGTTCTTCCGCTGCGGTGATTTCATGGATTTATGCCGTGGCCCCCATGTTGCCTATACCGGGGAAATCAAGGCCTTCAAGCTTTTGTCTGTGGCCGGTTCCTACTTCCGCGGGATCGAGACCAATCCGATGCTCCAGCGCGTCTACGGTATGGTGGCCTTGTCGCAGGCGGATCTGGAGGCCCAGATTCTCCAACAGGAAGAGGCGCTGAAACGCGATCATCGCAAACTCGGCAAAGAACTGGATTTGTTCAGTATCCAGGAAGATGTCGGACCGGGGCTTGTGCATTGGCATCCTAAAGGTGCCCGTATCCGTTCGATCATCGAGGATTACTGGCGCCAGGAACATTTCAAGGGCGGCTACGAACTTCTCTATACCCCGCATATCGGTCGTGCCGGACTCTGGGAGACTTCGGGTCATTTGGGGTTCTATTCGGAGAATATGTACGCGCCCATGAAGGTGGACGACGTGTCGTATTACGCCAAACCAATGAATTGCCCGTTCCATATCCAGATCTATAAGAGTCACAAGCGCTCCTATCGGGACTTGCCCCTGCGCTGGGCGGAGATGGGCACGGTCTATCGCTACGAGAAGACGGGTGTTTTGCATGGCCTGTTGCGGGTGCGTGGCTTCACACAGGATGATGCTCATATTTTCTGTACCCCGGATCAGATCGTGGATGAAATTAAGCGGACGGTGAAGTTTGCGCTTAAGATCTGGCGTTCCTTCGGATTTACGGAAATTACGGCCTATCTGGCCACCAAGCCGGCCAAAGCCGTTGGCGATCCCGCCCGCTGGGAACAGGCCACCGAATCTCTCAAACAAGCCCTTGAGGCTGAAAATATTCCCTTTGTGCTGGATGATGGGGGCGGGGCTTTCTACGGTCCTAAGATTGACTTGAAAGTGAAGGATGCGATCGGTCGTGAATGGCAGATGAGCACTATCCAGTTTGATTTTAACCTTCCAGAACGCTTTGAACTGGCCTATCATGGGGATGATGGCAAAGAGCATCAACCCTATATGGTTCATCGGGCTCTGTTGGGCAGCCTGGAGCGGTTCTTTGGCGTTCTGATTGAACACTATGCCGGGGCCTTTCCGCTGTGGCTGGCGCCGGAGCAAATTCGTGTGCTTCCTATCAGTGATAAGGTCTTGTCCGCCGCGGAGAAACTTGCCGAGACGTTGGGTGAGGAACTTTTCCGGGTTAGCGTGGATCGAAGTTCTGATAAACTGGGTGCCAAGATTCGTAATGCCCAGGTCGAAAAGATCCCTTATATGTTGATATTGGGTGCCCGTGAAGCGGAAGCCGGACTGGTCTCAGTCCGGAGCCGGACCGGCGGGGATCTCGGCACCATGAAAATCGAGGAGTTGGTTGGCATGCTGCGCGAGGAAGTGGTAAGCAAGGCCGTGGGTGGTAAACGAGGGGCCGTAGAAAGCCCCGCAACAAGGAGGTAGGAAATTCGTCCGCAAGCTATCAGAGTGAATCACCGGATTCGGTGTCCGCAAGTCAGGTTGCTTGACTCGCAGGGGAATATGCTCGGTGTACTCACCGTCAGTGAGGCCATGTCCATGGCCGTTCGTGCAGGTCTGGATTTAGTCGAGGTTTCGCCCAATGCTGAGCCGCCCGTTTGTCGCATCATGGACTTTGGGAAGTTCAAGTATGAGCAGGCTCGCAAGGAACGTGAGGCTCGCAAACATCAGCATGCGGCTGAGATGAAGGAAGTGAAATTCCATGCGAACGTTGCGGATCATGATTTCCTGACGAAGGTGAATCACATTCACGGGTTCTTGGAAAAGGGGATGAAGGTGAAATGTTCCCTTTACTTCCGGGGCCGTGAGAATGCGCATCGCGAGCTTGGGTTTGAAGTCATCAATCGCGTGATGAAGAGTTGTGAAGAGGTGGCTCAGCCGGATATGCCCCCGAAATTGATCGGAAGCAGTATCGTCATGGTCTTGGGCCCGCGGTCGGGAAAACCTGTTACGGCAGGGGCGGCACGCCCGGCTGGAATGGGAACTGGATTGCCTATTCCACCTTCGGTAACCGGCGTTTCAACGCCAGCTGCTCCGGTGATGGCACCCAAGCCGATTCCGCCGCGTTAAGGATATTTTTTGAAAAAGCTTTACGGGATCGGGTCTCTCAGGTAGAGTCCCCCCCTTGTTTTTCCGGAAGGCGGAAGAGTTGTGCCAGTACGTGGCGCCGACCCCGGAATGAGGAGCATCATGGCTAAGAAAAAAACGAAGAAGATTAAGAAAAAAACGAAGAAGATGGTGACGAAGCGGGTGAAAGTGACAGCCACAGGGAAACTTATTTTTCAGCGTCCCGGTAGTGGTCATCTTCTGAGCAGCAAATCAAGAAAACGTAAACGCAACATGCGTGGCGGAAAAGTCATCCATGATACCGACCACAAGCGTATTGCGGAAATGATCTGAACGAATTGAAAGGACGAGACTATGCCCAGAGCAACCAATGCACCGGCGTCGCGTAAGCGCCGGAAAGTAAGATTAAAAGCGGCCAGCGGTTTCCGCGGGTCACGCAGCAAATTATTCCGCCAAGCCACAGAGGCTGTTGATCGCGCGATGCGGTTGGCGTATGTTCATCGCAAAAACGTCAAGGGTGACTATCGTCGCCTGTGGACGGTCCGTGTGTCCGCCGCCTGCCGTGAGCAGGGGTTGGCTTACAGCCGGCTCATTGAGGGCCTGAAAGCGGCTGGCATCGAGTTGAATCGCAAGATGATGTCAGAAATCGCCTTCAATGATCCGGATGGATTCATCCAGATCGTCTTGTTGGCGAAAAAGGCACTTGCCACTAAGACGGCTGCTTAAGTCAGTCTGACCGTCGGTGAAAGTCTTGAAACGGCCGCTCGAAAGGGCGGCCGTTTTTTATGGGACTCTGAATCCTGATTCCTGTATATTGACCTGGTCTGAACATTTGAACGAAGAGGGTTTAATCACGGAGGGTGGTATTATGAAAATGAAGACGTTAGTCGTTGGATGGTTTGCGGTGGGTATGGTGTGTGGCCAGACCGGGTTCGCGCAGATGGTCGGCTTGCCGGTTATGGATACTGCCTCGCCGCGTGACCAGGGGAATTTGGAAATAACCCCGGGCGTCATGTTGGGGCAAGATATGGATTTTTACGGGGCCCGTGTCACCGTTGCCGTGGTGGATGACCTCCGTCTGTTTTTCGATGTGGGGCAGGTGGATCTTACTGAGGCTGACTCCGGCTATGGTGCACAGGGCGGAGCACTCTATTCGCTCTCACGAAATGATCTTGTGGATCTTGGTATCCGTGGGGCTGTTTACTACATGAGCTCGGATTTGCTGGGACTGACAGGGGCTAACGGTATGCTGGTGTTCAGCGATGAGACGCTGCTGGATCATCTTTTCCTGTACGGTGGAGCCGGGTTGGATGTCGTCTATAAATCGATTGATACCAAATGGGGCGCCAGTTCCTCCCAGTCTGAAATCAATCCTGCCTTCTCACTGGGCCTGTCGTATCAGTTCAACGATAGCTTTTCCCTCTTCACAGAAGCGAACTACGTTGATGGCCTGTACGCAGGCGTTGGCCTCAGTATCCGGTAATACTGCGCTTGCAGAACCGACTGATGAGACGGTTTATAGCTAGAAATCAACAGGAAGGACAAATGAACATGGATACGACTGAACGGAATCTGTTACGCCAACTGGCGGGTGAGTATTTTCTCCTGGCCCAGGAGGAACGTTTTCGTAACAACCGGCATCTGCATCGTGCCGTCAACGATTTGAAGCCGGTACGACCGGTGGTGTTGATCGATGAGCTGCCCTGGGGTGAGATGAACCTGGATGGCGAACTGACCCTGCGTTGCACCGACCCGATCCTGCGCAGTGTCGAATGGCATCTGCGCACGACTCTCTACAAGGCCCGGCATTTCCCCGCCGACATGATCATTTCGCCCTACGTTCCGGTTTCCAAGATCATCCATTCTACCGGAATTGGTATTCAGGTCCAGGAGGAAACCCTGGTCGCGGAGGGATGTGATACGATCCGGTCGCATGCGTACCATGACCAGCTTGCCACCGACGCCGATCTCGACAAGATTCATGACGAGGTGATTACCTACGACCACGAAGCCACCCTGCGCAACTACCAGCTTGTCGGCGATGCCATCGGCGACATCCTGCCGGTGCGTCTCAAGGGGATGGATCATGTCTGGCTGGGTACCTGGGATCGCATAGCCATGTACCGCGGTGTGGACAATCTGCTGCTTGATCTGGCGGACCGCCCGGAGTTCATGCACCGCACGGTGCGCCGGTTGCATGATGTTCAATGGAACAGTAGCAAGCAGTATGAGGCGCTCGGACTGCTCGACAATGATCCGCAATCGCTGCACTGCACCCCCATCCTGGCCAGCGACCTGCCGGGGCCGGGCTTTGACGGCGCGCAGGTCCGGCTCAAGGATGTCTGGGGGAGGGCTGTTGCGCAGATCTTCGCCTCGGTATCGGGGGCGATGCATGAGGAGTTTGACATCAATTACATCAAGGACGCCATGGCCTGTTGCGGGCTGGTCTATTACGGTTGCTGCGAGCCACTTGACCGCAAGATGGACATCGTGAAAAAAATCCCGCACCTGCGCAAGATCTCGGTCACGCCCTGGGCGGATGTCCATGTCGCGGCCGAGGCCATTGGCGGGAATTACGTGCTCTCGTCGAAGCCGAATCCGGCGGCGGTCGCCGTTAACCGGCTCGATCCCGTCCAGCTCCGCAAGGAGATCGGCAAGATCCTCGACGCCGTCCGGCGGTATGGCTGTCCGTGCGATATCGTGCTCAAGGACATCAGTACCTGCAACGGACGGCCGGAAAACATTTTCGAATGGGAAAAGATTGTCATGGAGATGGTGCGCGGCTGACAAGCGCCCCATGAACTTCATCGCTGTCTTTTTGAAAGGTAGCCGAACCATGATTCAGGATTGTGATTTGATTCTTTTTCAGGGCGATTCCATTACCAATGCGTTTCGCAAGCCGGAGGAGGTTTGCAATGCTTACCAACCCAGTCTATGGCGGTATTGCAGGGGGCTGCAGTTCTGGAAGCGCCGGAACACGCGGCTGAAGTAGAAGGGATTGTCGAACCCCACCGCCTGTCCGATTTCAGCCACCGGCCATTGGGTGTGCTGAAGGAGATGCATGGCCCTGCCAATACGTGCCCGGAGAATGTAGAGGATCGGCGGGTAACCCGTGCGTGCCCGGAAAACCCGGCAGAAGTGGCCTTCGCTGCAGCCAAACCGGTGCGCCAGATCAGGCAAGTGTAGAGGTTCAATCAGATGGTTCTCAATATGCGCCACCGCCGCCGCGATCCAGTCGTGGCTGGCGCGCGTCATGGGCGGTTCGGTCGCCAGGCGGAGAAACATCGCCACCAATCGCGCAGTCAGGGCGTCCAACTCGGGGCCGATGGCGCCGCCCTGTTGACGGGCCACCAGCCACAGGTGCTCGACGGCCTCCGTCAGCAACGGGCTCCGTACAACGGTAATGGGCGCCAGCCGCCGCTCCAGACCCTTTAGGCGTGTCCCCCGGAACCCTACCCAGACCGTTTCAGCGCTTTTCGTTTCCTCGCAATGTCGCGCTCCCGGCGTAATCAGAACGCAATCGAACTTGTCGGCCGTCACCAGCGGCTTACCGCCAAGCCGGATGCCGCCGTCCACCACGGCCGTCAGTTCCCACCAGGCATGGGCATCCTGCGCGGAACTCAGACGCGGCCCGTCATACCGGTCGACATACAGGGGGGAGCATTCCGGCGATCGTACGTGAAAGACGCTCCCGCTCCATAGGGAGTCATCAAAAAAATGAAGTAATGTCGCAGCTGTTTTCATCAACTTAGTATGCTTTTGTTAGCAGTTCAGGCAACACAAAGGCAAGGGGAAAGTCGCTCGCATATCAGAATCGTGCATATCAAGGATCAGTTCCGTGTATGGCGGAATGCCCGGTGGAATGGTAGTGTCAGGGACAAACCAAAAGCATGATAGGAGTGATCCATGAAGACAGGATTTCGCAAGGGTGGGCAGGTGTATTTGAAGACTCTCGACAGGCGCGCGTTGAAGCCGGACGAGATCCGGGTGAAGGTCCTGGCCTGCGGTGTCTGCGGGACGGATATTCATGCCGATGCGGCGTCGCTGGCTGAGGAAAAGGTCCTGACCGGACATGAGATTGCCGGTGACATTGTGGAATTGGGTGCGGCAGTTAACGGACTGGCCTTGGGGCAGCGGATCGTGCTGGACTCGGCGACTCCCTGTGGCCGCTGCGATGCCTGCCGCAACGCCCGGCAGGAACTCTGCAGCGATATCCGCAGTTTCTTCTTCCTCGACTCGTTTGGCTTCTCCGACGAGATGGTGGCCCCGGCCATCTGTGCCATTCCCTGCGCGGACCTCGCGCCGGAAATCGCCTGTCTGCAGGAACCGCTGGGCGTGGCGATTGACCTCGTCCGGCTCTCGGACATCACGCTGGAATCCAATGTCCTGGTTCTGGGACAGGGACCAATCGGACTGATGGCGACAGCGCTTGTCCGGAACATGGGTGCCCGCCGTGTCTTCACCACGGAGTTGAAATCCCGCCAGAAACGCATTGAACTCTCCTTGAAATTCGGCACTGACAAGTGTCTGGATCCAGCGGAAACGGATCTTGAGCGGTTTGATTTCGGATGCAAGATTGACCGCATTCTTGTCACGGCCCCCCCCAAGGTCCTCCCTTCCGCCTTCAATATTGCCTGCAAGGGCGGCATCGTCTCCTTCATCGGCATTGGCATTGGGGACGGCGCGAAAATCAGTTTTGATGCGAATGAATTCCACTTCAAGAAACTCCAGCTCCGCGCTTCCTTCGCGTCGCCGGCCCAGTTCGGGCCGCAGGCCTTGCGCTACCTGAGGGAAGGGGTCATTGACGGCAAGGCCATCGTCACCCACACCTTTGGATTGGATCGGATCGCGGAGGCCATCAAAGTGGCGCAGACTGACAGCTCCGCCGTGAAAGTGGTGGTGGTGCCGTGACGGCGCTGGCCATTGTCCTTAACGGCGAAAGCAATTCGGGCGGCATCGGATTGAACTCCGATGCCACCCCGGCGGAGCTTGCGGCGAACTCGTGCTTGCAGATCATGAATCTGACGAGCGGCCTGTTCGGGTTCGAGTCCCTGCAACTGGGGGTCAATAATCTGCGCGACCATACGGGGTTGGAGTCCCACTACGACACCTGTCACGGATTAGAGAATGCCCTGGCGAATTCAGTTGAGTCAGGAGTGTTCAAGAACCACTCGCAGGTGTACCTCATCAAGACCGGGCAGGGGGGCTCTGTAATTTCGGAGTGGGCCGTTGGGGCGCCGTCCGGCTATTGGACCAAGTTCCTCCGGCGGGTCAACGCCGGCAAGACGCAGTTGCCGTCCGATCGCCAGTGGGTGGTCTGGTTCAGTCTCGGCATCAATGATGCCATCGCGGGGACTCCGGTCAGCGTGTGGAAGACGAACACCATTGCGCATCTGAACAAGATCAAGGCGGAGCTTCCTGGCGCCCTCATTGTCATGACGCAATTCCAGTCCATGACAGGGGGTGTCTCCATGGTGGAGTTCAACCAGGCCATTGCCGAAATCGCCGCCAGTGAGGCCAATGTGTTCGCTGTGGATTCCAGCGGGGCCGCCCTGCGGGATACGTATCATTGGAGTTATGCGGGACTGAAAACGGTGGGGAATCTCATGTCTGAAACCACCAAACAGGCAATAGGATTATGACCGGGGAGCAAACAATGGAAGACACGCTCTATGTCTCTACGATCGGCAATGATAACTGGACCGGGCGTCTGCCCGAGCCGAATACGGACGGGACGGATGGCCCGCTCGCTACCTTGGTGGGCGCGCGCAACCGCGTGCGCCACCGTTCGCAGCCGCCTGCCTATCAGAATGGAGCTTGGAGGCCCCAAGGCGTCTCCGGGCAGGCCGCCGTGCGGGTGCGCGGCGGGGTCTACGCGCTCAAGGAGCCGCTGACCTTCGGGCCCGAGGACGCATCCGGCATCCACTTCACTGCCTTTCCGGGCGAGACGCCGATTCTGGATGGCGGCCGCAAGCTGGAGGGGTGGAAGCCCGGCGAGGTGAATGGCCGTCCGTGCTGGACGCTGGAATTGCCGGAGGTCGCCCGCGGCGAATGGCGGTTCCGCTCGCTGTTCGTCAATGGCCGCCGTGCCCAGCGCCCGAAACTGCCGAAGTCCGACTGGTTCTGGATCGAGGATGTCCCGGGCAAGGGGTTGAAGGCGGAGTTCCACGAGGGGAGCGCCTGCTTCGTCGCCAAGGAGGGTGATTTCCATAACTGGCGGAACCTGGCGGATGTCGAAGTGGTGGTAATGCATTACTGGAACGACGAGCACATGGACGTCGTTGCCTTCGATGAGCGGACGCGCCGGGTCGTCTGCGACCGTCCGAGCATCTTCCGCCTCACGGACGATCATCAGCCCCGCTTCGCCAAGTATTATGTCCAGAACGTGTTCGAGGCCCTGACCGAGCCAGGGGAATGGTATCTTGATCGGCACGCCGGGATGATCTACTACATCCCGCTGGAGGGGGAGACCCTCGAGACGGTGGAGATCTTCGCCCCGCGGATGAGCCAACTGCTGACCATCACTGGCGACGCGGACGCCGGGCAGCTTGCCCAGAACCTGCGGTTCACGGGGCTGACCTTCCGCCACACCGACGCGCCCCTGCCGCCCGGCGGCTGGGATCCGAACGCCTGTAACCCGGGCGAGGGCATGCGCAGTTGGCCCAATGACGGGAATTACGCGTCCGCCCCCCAGGCCGCCTTCAACATCCCCGGTGTGATCCGCCTCGAGGCCGCGCGGAACTGCTCCTTCGAGGAGTGCGTCGTCGAGCATGTCGGCTGGTGCGCCATCGAGATCGCCGACGCCTGCCACGCCATCCGCATCGTTGGCAACGAACTGCGCGATCTCGGCGCCGGTGGTGTCAAGGTTGGCGGCTCGGACGTGGACGGTCCCCGTGCGCGGCGGACCGGCAATAACGTGGTTACCGACAACCATATCCACCACGCGGGGCGGGTATTCCACCAGGCGGTGGGTGTTTTCATCCAGCACAGTTACGGCAATGTCGTTGCCCACAACCACATCCACGACCTCTTCTACAGTGGCATCTCCTGCGGTTGGAAATGGGGATTCATGGAGTCGGTCTGCCGCGACAACCATATCGAATACAACCACATCCACCACCTCGGGTCCGGCTGGCTTAGCGACATGGGCGGGATCTACACTCTCGGAGTCCAACCCGGGACGACCATCCGCGGCAATCGGATTCACGACGTCAAATGTGCCAACTATGGGGGTTGGGGCATTTACCTGGACGAGGGCAGCTCGCATATCGTCGTGGAGGACAACGTCACGTACGACACCAACACCGAGGGCTTCTTCCAGCATTACGGCCGCGAGAACATCGTCCGCAACAACATCTTCGCGGCCGGCGCGGGCGGGCAGGTTACCATGGCCAAGACACTTCCCGAATGGCGCGGCTTTACCTTCCAGAACAACATCGTGGTCAGCGACGGCGCGCCGCTGTTCGCCACCAACTACGGCAGCGACCTGCGTAAGCCCGGCTTCATGTCGGATCATAACTTGCTGTGGTCGACAGCGGGCGCGCCATGGAACAAGAGCGGTCCAAAGGAGGAGGACAAACTGGACCTGGAAGCGCTCCGGGCCCACGGCCTCGACGGCCACTCCGTCGTCGCCGATCCGTGTTTCGCGGATTTCGCGGCCCGGGACTTCCGGCTCCTGCCGGAGAGCCCGGCCTTCGCCATAGGAATCAAACCCATCGACCTGTCGAACGTCGGCCCAAGGCCGCAGGAGAAGAGAGGCCTCACATGACCGGCAAGGAACGGATGTTGAAGGCCTTGCGCTTCGAGGAGCCGGATCGGCCGCCCCATTTCGAGATCATGTTCGAACTGGAGAAGGAGGCCTTCGGTCTGCAATTTCCCGACCGCCGGGCCTGGGACGGCTGTTCCGCTGCCGACAAGGATCGGATGATCGGCCAGTGCATGGATATCTATCAGAAAATCGTCGAGCGCTACCAGTGGGACGCCCTGGCAGTCTTCTGGCCCTGGAGCGATCCTGACGGAGTGGTGGCGGCCAGGAAAACATTCGGCGATGACATTCTCATCGGAAGCATTGTGGGGCAATCCATCTGGTCCATCGAGGGCCTCACGGACTGGACGGAGTTCGCTGTGATGTTGATGGAGCAGCCAGATGAGATCCATCGCATTGCGGACGAGAAGACGCGCATCGCCATCGACAAGATCGGGAAGCTCATTGATGCCGGTGCCGAGTTCATTCATCTCGTCAACGATGTCGCCTTCAATGCCGGCCCCTTCATCTCCCCCGCGCAGTTCTCTGAATTCATCACGCCGCAGTTGAAGCGGCAGGTGGACTTTATCAAATCGCAGGGCTGCATTCCGTTTGTCCACACCGATGGCAATATTGATTCCATCCTGGACGACTACCTGTCATTGGGCGCCGCCTGCTTCCAGTCTGTGGACCCGATGGCCGGGATGGATATCGCGCAGACGAAGAAGCGCTGCTACGGCAAGATGGCGCTGATGGGCAATGTTCAATGCAACCTGCTTCAGGACGGCCCTCTGGAGGCGATCCGGAAATCCGCGCTCTACTGCCTGGAAAACGCCTCGCCCGGCGGCGGGTATATCTTCGGCACGTCGAACACGATTTTCCCCGGCATGCCACTGGCGCACTACGAATATATGCTGGACGTATTCCGTGAGTACTGCGGGCGGAGGCATTTGTGAAAACCGTATTGTTGCTGGGAGATTCGATCCGCCTGAGTTATCAGCCCCTGGTCGCGGAACGGCTCGAGGGCCGGGCACGGGTCTTCGGACCGTCGGACAATGGGCGCTTTGCCCTCTACACGTTGATGCGGTTGGGCGATTGGCTGGCTGAATGTGGAAAGCCGGATGTGATTTACTGGAACAATGGTCTGTGGGATCTGGGCCAGTGTCCCCATCGCTTCCCAAACCAAATCCCGATTTCCGACTTCGCGGGCAATCTGGGAGTGCTTCTTCAACGGTTGAGGGAAACCAACGCCCAGATCATCTGGCGGACGATCACCCCGGTGAGCGCAGCCCGTGGCTGGCGAGACAACTGGTTGTTCGAGCCGAAGGATGTTGACCGCTATAATGAGGCGGCACAATCGTTGATGGAGAAAGAGGGGATCCCCTGCCACGATCTGGGATCGGTTATCCGGGAGCGAATGGACGATTGCCTCGACGTGGACGGCGTACACCTTTCGTCAATCGGGCGAACCGCGTGTGCCGACGCCGTTTCCCGAACCATCCTGCAATACTTATAAATGAAAGAGCCGCGATGACTTCCCATCCCGTTGACATCAGCCTGAACTTCATGCCGGCTTTTTTCCGCAAGCACCTTGGTGTGACGTATGGCGACGCGTTCTATTTCGATCCCGGCCATCGCGCTAATGTGGAGCGCGCCGAGAGCCGGTTCCTCTACGAGGTTCTGGGTCGCTTCGGAGTGGGGAGTCCGACCCCGTCTCCTTCGCCCAGCCTCTTCATCCAGCCGATTGACCTGCTCAAGGCCACACAGGGAACACCCGTATGCTGCCCGTTGGATGCCACGCTGGAGACCCGGGGCCATGCCTGGGCGGACTTGAGCGTCGCGGAAATTGAGCGGCTCGACCCGCGCGCGGCCGCGCATCATCCGTTTGTTGACACCCTGCTTGGTCAGTATCATGAGCTGCAGCGTCTTTACGGCGATCAGGCCGACCTCTTCGGTCTCAAGTCAGGGATGATGAATCTTCACGCCCCCTTTACCACCGCCCATCAGCTCTGTGGGGAAACACTGTTCTACCTGCTAGTGGACGACCCGAAAGGGGCGCGGCTGATTTTCGACAAGATCTGGGCGCTCTACCAGGCGGTCTTTGCGCGCCTCCGGGCTGAAATCGGCGCCCCGCCGTTGTCTCGGGTGAATCTGGGGGATTGCTCGGCCAGCCTGATTTCCGCCGAGCAGTATCGTGAGGTGGTGCTGCCGGCCAACCAGGCCATTGCGGCAAAATTCACTCGGGCAAACTATCACTCCTGCGGATCCTCCAGTCATTTGCTTGAAGCTTTCGCCGACATTCCGGGAGTCAAGTCCATCGAGTTGGGCCCGGGCACCAACCTGCCTCTGGCGGTCCGCCATCTGCCTGGCGTTGCCATGCGCCCGCTGGTTGACCCTTTGGTGATGCGCAATGCGAGCCCGGATGCGATTTGTGCGTTGACACGTGTCATGGTGACCGACTGTGCTCCCGCACCCGCCACGACGCTCTGCGCCTGGTCCTTCGACCGGGATACGCCTATTGCCAATGTCGAGGCAATGTATTCGGCGGTAAAGGAGTTGACACCATGAAAGCGATGACAATGACCCCGAAACAACGCATGTTGGCCGCCTATCGCGGGGAACTGGCCGATACCGTGCCGGTGGCCCCGGAGTTCTGGTACTATCTGCCCGCCCGGTTACTGGGCGTGGACATGATCCGGTTCGAGCGGGAGATTCCGCTCTGGGAGGCCCTGCTGAAGACCTTCCGTCACTACGGTACGGAAGGGTGGGGGGCTGTCTTCACCAGCATCCCCGCGCCTGACGTCAAGAGCACGGAACGCTGGACGGAACTGGCCGAGGGACGGTTCGAGTCGCGGATGACCCATGTCACGCCTCACGGGACTCTCACGTCAAGCCAGGTCTACGACCGCCATGAACCGTCGTGGGCGATGGAACGGCCCATCAAGGATTTTATCCGGGACTGGCCCGCCTACAAGGCGGTCAGCCTGGGCTGTGTCGAGGAGGCGGACTGGCGGCCAGTGAACCAGGCGGTGGATGCCGTCGGGGAGGACTACCTGCTGGAGTTGTGGCTCGGGTTCCCGTTCTTCGACTACATCGCCCTGCCGCGCGAAGGCGGACTGGAGCAGGGAATCTTCGATCTGATGGAGCATGAGGCCTTCTTCGAGCAACTGCACGAGGAGTACATTGAGTGGATGTGCCGGTTGGCGCGGGTGGCGGCAGCACGGACGACGGCCGAGTCCTTCTGCATCGGTTGCGCCTGGTCATGTGTGTCCTTGATCGGGCCGGACCTCTGGCGACGCTGGGACAAGCCGGTCATCCGGGCCGTGGCCGATGAGCTCCACGCCGCAGGGAAACTGCTACATATCCATTTTCACGGCAAGAGCCATGCCGTGCTGGCCGATCTCGCCGACTGCGGGGCCGATTGCGTGTGCCCCTTCGAGCGCGCCCCGGGCGGGGACATTGCCGACCTTGGCGAGGTACGCCGGATCCTGGGAGACCGGGTGACCGTCAACGGCAATGTCCATACGGTGGAAACCTTGATCCGCGGCACGCCCGCCGATGTCGAGCGGGAGGTGGCGGAGATCTTCAGGCAATGGGGGCCGGACAAGCGGCGGTTGATCCTAGGGACGGGCGACCAGGTCGGCCGGGAGACAACGGAAGAGAACATTGCCGCCATGATCAATATGGGCAGGAAATTGGGAAAAGTGACCGGGTAATCAGTGGAGAGCAAGAATATGAAAGTTATAGCGGGTGTTATCGGGTGCGGGAATATTTCGAAGTTTCATTTTTCCGGGCTGGAGAAGGCCGGGGCAGAGGTCAGGTGGGTCTGCGACCTCGTCGAGCCGAATGCCCGGCCCTACGCGGAGAAATTCAAGGCGCGTTACACGGCGGACTGGAAGGAGATCGTGGCGGATGCGGAGGTGAATACCGTGGTCATCACGGCCTTATCATCGGTGCACAAGGCCATCTGTCTGGCGGCGATCGCCGCCGGAAAGGCTGTGATCTGCGAGAAGACCCTGACGGAGAACCCCGCCGACTCCCTGGAAATCGTGAAAGCCGCGGAGGTGAAAGGAACAATATTCTATACCTCCTACATGAAGCGGTTCATTCCGGCGGTTGCCAAGGCGAAGGAGCTGTTGCCTGGCTTGGGTACAATCGTCTCCACGCACATCCGATCCCATCAATGCTGGGGGGATGTGTGGGATGGCAATCCTGCCTCCGGCTTCTTCCACACCCCGCCGGGTGGGATATCGCAGGTCCGGAAGAACTATGGCGGCGGTATTCTGGTCTGTGGGGGCAGTCATATCCTGGACCTGATTTGCTTCCTGCTGGGGCGGCCGCACAATGTCTACGGGAAAGTCCATATGCCGGATGACCGCGACTATGACCTGCACGCCATGGCGCTGATGGAAACGCAAAATGGATTGGTGGATTTCGAGGTCTGGGCGCATCCGCTCAAGCACATCGGTTTCCTGCGCGACGGTTGGGACGAGCGGGTGGAGATCAACGGCACCGGCGGGCGACTGGAGATCTTCAGTGCCCAATGGGACAACCCCTACAACAAGGCGTCCCTCCTGCTTCATTATGATATCGCCAGCGGCAATACCACCGAATACCGTTATGAGGCGGTCTCGCCCTTTGACGGGGCGGTTCAGTTCTTCTGCAAGAATATCGAGGGAGGAACACAGGGAGCCCAATGGCGAACAACGGGGTATGACGTGGATGAGTTGATTGCCCATATCCAGCAGAGTTCAAGGAGTGGCCAGGCGGTAGATGTCGTCTGGAAACTCTAGTGTAGCGTCTCCTAAACGTCTGGTGTTATATTAACAAAATCCGCATGAACTAATAATAGGCAAGAAAAATGACCTTGATGCTGATATATCACATGGTGTAGTACGCGTATCAATTAAATCATTGAAAGGAAACAAACCATGATCATAGACCAACTGAAGCATGCCGGGCTCTATAAGGGGCTGGGCGAAAACCTCAAGAAGGCGTTCGACTATCTTGCCGCCCACGATTTCTCCGCCATGGAGTCCGGGCGTTACGACATCGATGGCGACACGGTTTTTGCCCTGGTGCAGCGGTATGATACCAAACCCCGGGAGAAGGGGCTATGGGAGGCGCATCGCCGTTACATCGACGTCCAGTTCGTGGCGTCCGGGATCGAGAGCCTAGGCTGGGCACAGCTCGGCAACCTGACGGAGACGCAGCCCTATTCGGCGGAAAAGGACTGTCTGTTGCTCGCCGGCTCCGGTGACGTTGTGACCGCGCGCGCCGGTGACTTCCTGGTCTTCTTTCCGGAAGATGCCCACATGCCTTGCCTGGCGCACGACCAGCCCTCGCCGGTGCTCAAGGTCGTGGTCAAGGTGTTGGTGAAATAGGATACTGACGATGCATAAGACATAGATCATTGAAAAACCGGAAATCTTCCTCCGCCACCATTGCCGCCACTTAGCACGGATGAACCGCCTTTAGTGCATGCTCGCTCCGCAGCACTAAGGTCTCGGGTGTGCATTGACACCCAGTGCGGTGAGACGTTCACGATGGAGGCGCAGTCGCTCCAGAAAGCCGGCGTAGTGCTTCTTCTCCGCGTTCAGCCAGAGTACTTCAGAAAGCGCGCAAATACGGGGAAAGCCCATGTAGTCAAGGTAATCCCTGTCGGCTATATATTCGGTCCAAAGTGTTGCCGACCGAATTATGACCGCGTGCCGTTCCTGAATTAAATCTGATGAAAAGGGTCAAGATTTCCGCACTCTGATCGTAAAAAGTCCCCAGTGCCGTCGTATAATTTCCTGATATTTTCCAAT
>Ga0194054_10000058_pt1 | contig 51733 bp, 48 predicted proteins | sample SepL2210m_MetaG_FD_163628 | JGI IMG/M metagenome (GOLD analysis project Ga0194054, IMG submission 163628) | Anoxic zone freshwater microbial communities from boreal shield lake in IISD Experimental Lakes Area, Ontario, Canada - Sep2016-L227-10m | ecosystem: Environmental > Aquatic > Freshwater... | reverse complement strand
CACAAAATAGATGACAGAATATAGTACTAGCATTATATCATGGTTGTCTACATTATGATACAAAGACAATCCAAACCTCCAGATCCTGACTATCGGGCAGTTTTTCCTTACAGGAACAGTACACCTTTCGTATCGTACTCGCTGCGCTCCATGCGATATACTCAAGGTCTTCAACTCCCGAACACGAGTGCTTAATAGCACTCGTTTAGCCACCCCAAATTGAAAAAACGGCATAACGCCGTTTTTTCAATTTGGGGTGGCTATCCGGTTATGCTCCGGATCTAAGGGTTCCACAAACCCTTGTGCTGCTATTACACCATAACCACCATTTATTTGCCGAGTCTCTTATTGTACTTAGCAAGAAACCTCTGCTTCTCTACATTAGCATAATGTACCAGTGAATGGCAATTATGACAAAGCCAGGCTAAGTTACTGGCACAATTATTTTTATGATTCTCGTCGACATGATGGATAACCAAGACTCTAGCATCCTTTTCACCACAAAGATCGCAGATTTCAGGTATTCCGCATCTTTTTAGTATACCCCGATAAGTGGTGCTGCCGTTCTTATAGTTAGTGTGTTTAGAGCCAATGTATTCAGTATTTCTCCATTTAGTCTGACAGGATTTACTGCAAAAATACTTGCCACTTTTTGAATGATTAATTTGTGTAGCTGTCTTTAATAACTTCTTCTTACAAATAAAACAAAAAACACATTGCCTGACCTGAGTTCCAATATTCTTACAATCCCTAGAGCAATAGATCCCCCATCCTTTTTTAACGTGTGACGGCCTGGGGGAAAATTTAGTTCTGCAGATTTTACAAAAAACGATCATTTTATTTCTTTTTTATAATTATGAACCAAAAAATGACAGTTCCGGCATAACCAGATCAGATTTTTTATCTTATTATTCTCCCTATTCTTATCTAAATGGTGGACGCAGAGTATCCTGATATCATTTTTCTTGCATAAAACACATTCTTTTAATGAATCTGTCCGAATTAGGAGTTTTTTATACGAAGCCTTGCCACTAGCCCAATTTGGATGATTTTCTGCTCTCTGTTGTTCACCAACCCAAATATTACAGCAAACATGGCTGCAAAAATACTTGCCACTTTTTGATAAGTTTAAATCTTTTAACTTTTTATAGACAAGTTTTTTACAGACACAGCATTCAATTATTTTCCCTTTCTTCCGCCCTTTCTCTGAGCAAAACCGAGAACAATAATGCTTAGCCGCCAATTTTATTTGGGATCTTTTTCTCTTAGACTTTTTACCGCATATTTCACAAATAATATCTTCCATACCCTAATTATATGGAAAAGAGGAAGTAATGTAAATACTCAATTCTGTGGATAATTAAAATAGTACCTACTTATAACTTGGACTATTTTCTTGAATGCCACTTTTATGGGCAGAAAGTCTAGCCAGAGCAAATAGTAAGCTCGAAAGACGATTCAAATAAGCCAAGGTGTTGGCTGAAACTTTAATAAAGCCCTCGGTATTTACAGCGACCACTCTCCTCTCCACCTTACGGGCCAAGGTCCGAGCAAAATCTATTTCCGCCGATTCAATGGATACTCCTGGGATAACAAAAGAGTTAATTGGTGGAATTTCTTTTCCAATACCGGCAATCAGGTCCTCCACTTCCTTTATTTTTTCTTCACTAACTGTTTTTTCCACTCCGGCCACCTCCGCCTGGATGATAAATAAATTCTCCTGCATCTCCTGTATGATATCAGCCGCTCTTTCCGGCCCCACGGAATATAAAGTAATATTTCTTTCGGCCAATTTTGCTTTTACGACACCCAAAAAAGAGTTGAGTTCATCCAAAGAACCGAGGGCTTCGGCCACAATCGAGCTTTTTGAAAACCTTTGTTCGCAATGGAACAAAGTCGTTTGACCATCATCCCCTTTTCCGGTGTATAACATACAAAATAGTATACAGTATTTTAGAGATAGTATATAGTTTGGGGATGATATCGGTTGTGATAAGAACAATAAACGAAAGAGCTAGTCTAGAAAAGCTCCTGATCTCCCTTCGTAGCCAAAAATGCTCCGAGCCTTTTGAAATTATCGTGGTAGACAATGAATCGACCGACGGGACAAAAGAGTTGGCCCTGGACTTTGGCGCCAAAGTGATCACCCTGCCAAGAAACGAGTTTTCGTATCCGAAATCGATGAACCTCGGGGTCAAAAATACCACTGGCGAATATGTCGTCCTGACTGTCGGCCATGCCCTACCTGTATCAGACAAGTGGCTACAAAAAGTGGTAGAAAATTTTCAAGATAAAAATGTTGCTGGTTTTTACGGTACTCAATTACCAAGAAATGGAGCTCATTTAGTTGAATTTATTACTTACTCCTTTTGGTATTTAAAGGGATTAATATTTGGGAAAAGATTGGTTTCCAATACAAAAGGCATCATGAGCGCTACCAATTGCGCCCTCAGGAAATCTCTTTGGGAAAAACATCCTTTCGATGAAAGGTATGAGATGGGTGGTGAAGATGGCGAATGGGCAGCCTGGGCAATAAATAGCGGGTACAAAATAATACTAGATCCCGGTTTTAGTCTGAGACATTCTCACCCGATGAAAAATTTCTTTCAGAGAAAAAGCCAGTTTGCCTATTGGGGTCGACTTGACCGACCGACCAAGTTTGACAGATCGGAACTTGGCTTTAGGTCTGATTTAAATTTTAAGTAACTTTATCCTCACTTGTGCACGAAGGGAGATTTGGTCACCGGTTTTTGTCTACTGACAAAACTCGCGACCCCGCCTCGTGCCGTCGCACTCCGGCTTTCAAGTCTCCCTTTGTGCGTCAAAAATAGCCCGATGCTTCAGGTATTCGCATCGGACTTATTTTTGTCTGTGCACGAGGGGAGATTTGAACTCCCATGCCCTTGCGGGCGCTACCACCTCAAGGTAGTGCGTCTACCAATTTCGCCACCCGTGCATTAGCATAGAATATAGCTTAAAAAGACAAATAATTCAATCAAATAAACAATCAGCCGGGTTTCGCTTCGCGAAACCCGGCTGATTTAATTTTTATTTAAGCTTTGACCTCTTCGGTTTTTGCTTCTTCGACTTTCTCTGGACTCTTGATCGAGATCATCTTTCGCATTTTCTTTCGGATTTCCTTGGCCGCTTTGTCTCGGATGTAATACAATTTCGCCCGTCGAGCCTGAGCTCTTCTCACGATTTCAATTTTCTCGATAGATGGAGCATAAAGAGGGAAAATTCTTTCCACCCCGACGCCATCGACAACCTTTCGAACGGTAAAAGTACCTCCCGCTTCCTTGCCATGCTTTACAGCAATAACCAAACCTTCAAAAACCTGGGTTCTGGTTTTATCGCCTTCCTTGATTTTCTGGTGAACCTTTATCGTATCGTTTGATCGCAAATCCAGGTTCTTTCTCTCTTCGATGTTTACGGTTGAAATCTTCATATTATTTAATCAATTATGCGAGTTAATCTAGCACAACTCTCCTTTTTTGGCAAATCGAGCTCTCACCTTTACTACTTTAGAGCACGGATATTTTCTTGCTAGAAAATTCCTCGAGTTCGCGCCGTCGCGCTCGCTAGTCTCTAAAGTAGTAAAGGTTCGCTCTATCTTTAGATGACTCAAGTCCTATCTAAAAATACCAATCGCCTCCTTGAAATCAGCCGGGTACGGCGCGATAATCTTGTGGATCTTTTTGTCCGGTGATTCAAATTCTATGGAATAAGCGTGCAGAGCCAGCCTATCCAGGCCCTCAATCGTTTTCTTTCCTGGAGCATAAAGCTTGTCTCCGACAATCGGGTGTCCTTGAGCGCTAAAATGGACTCTCAGCTGGTGAGTCCGCCCAGTCTGCGGGTTGGCTTCAACCAAAGTATAGTCTTTTTTCCGGCCCAGTACCTTATAATAAGTCAGGGCTTCTCTCGCCTCCCCGCGTATTTTTTTGTCAGCTGACCAGCGTCTAAAGTCGTTTTTGTGGCGGCCGATTGGCAGATTGATCAATCCCTCGTCGTAACGCAAATCGCCATAGACGATTGCGTGGTAGGTCTTTTCGATATCCCGCTTTAGGAATTGTTTTTTTAAGAAATCGTAGGCGTCCTGATTTTTAGCGATCAGCAAGACTCCCGAGGTTTCGCGATCGATTCTGTGTACTACTCCGTATCGCTTAATAGTCTCGCCAGTGACAATTTTCAAAGGTTCCCCCACTTTCTCATTCTTGGGGTATTTTTCTTTTATCCAGTCGATGACCGTCGGTTCAGATGTCCGACCGTCCGTATGCACGACAAGACCGGCTGGCTTGTTGATTACCAAAAGGTTTTTATCTTCATAGAGAATTTGAACTTCCATGTGGGCGGTACAGGACTCGGACCTGTGACCCTTTCAGTGTAAATGAAACGCTCTACCAACTGAGCTAACCGCCCTTATATGAAGATACTACACTAAAATCGCAAAAAATCAATTTAAATATCCCAACAGAATCATTTGTTTACTCTCGGGCACAAATTTTAAAACACTTCCTGTTGAAAGTGTTTTAAAATTTGTGCCCATCAACGGGATACACCTCGAATGTTGGATATGATAATCTCAACGCTTCAGGATCACCTGAAGAAGGGGTCTGCTGATTCGACTCATTTGAATAATAACATGTCACCTCAAGAAAAACCACAGGGTTGGCTTGATGATGCTGCCTAATGGGAACGTGCCTCTTCCGGCACGTTTGCCCTCCTTTGTGACTTTCACCAATTGCTCTAATCTAATAGTGGTGTATCGCAAGTGATACGTTTACCCGCCTTTGCACCATTTATCATTTCTCATAAAATTATTATTATGAACAATATTACACACAACAACCTCAAAGCATATCGTCTCAAAGTTGGTTTGCGTCAGGTAGATGTAGCCCGGCAACTCGGCCTGGATTTTGCTGATCGCTTATCTCGTTGGGAAAATGGAGTCGCCATGCCGAACGTGGTCAATCTGTTTCGCTTGGCTTCAATCTATAAAGTTTCGCCTCAAGATCTGTATCAAGACTTGCGCCAGACGATTGAATCAAAACTTACCAACGCTCAAATTTCTCCGAAAGAATAAGTCATGGTAGAATGTCTCTACTCTCATGGAGCAAGACAAATTACAAAGAGCGTTGGAAAAGGCAAAACGAGCATATCCGCTTCAAGGACAAATTCGTTGCCCGTATTTTCAAGGTGACATCATTTTGACTTCTGACGGCTTTAATCATCTTCAGTACAAAGGCAACCGAATGCTACGAAACGTGGATGAGCAAGTTCTGAAGCTCACCCTGCTACCCAAAGCCCTGGAAGTTATCAAGCAGGCCGGGACTCTTCAGGAATACCGGAAAAGTCTTGAGAAAACCGGTAGTGTCGGCAAGGATGGTTTCTTCAAAACCAAGAATGTTGAATACTGGGGTTTCCACGCCATCATCGGCCAAGACTATCTGCGCAAGATCGTCGTGATCCTGAAACGGGTTGGTGACGGCAAGATCATCTTTTGGAGCGTCATGCCGCACAAGAAATTCAACAATCAGAAGCTTTATGACGATGGCATTGAGGATTTCTAGGCAACAAAAAAGCTCTCCGAGTGGAGGGCTGTTTTGTTATGCCTGCCTTCAGCTTAGGTAATCCTTAGCCGAAAAGGGGCTTGCGCCCACAGGCATACCAGTAATATACACCCAGACCGTTTTTCATGCAAGGAGCCGAGCCGGCCTGGCTTCATCGCTTGGTGTGGACCACATGTTGTGCCCATCAACGGGACGCACCCCGAATGTTAGATTTAATAATCTCCACCATGCAGGATCACCTAAAGAAGGGTCCTGCTGATTCAGCATGTGTGAATTCTAACATATCATCCCAAGAAAAACCACGGCCTCACTCCACTGAAGCGCCATAATGGGGACGTGCCACTTGTGACACATTTGCCCTCCTTTGTGACTTTTAACCATCGCGCTAACCTAATCATCATGAACAAAACAACAAACAACCTTCGCTTGTATCGCAATCGCGTCGGACTATATCAACGAGAAGTGGCTGAAGCTTTGAAACTCGACTGCACGGACCGCCTCTCCAAATGGGAAGCCGGTCATGCTGTCCCGAATATTATCAACCTGTTTCGTCTGGCGATCATTTACAAGGTGTCGCCTCGGGACCTGTACCCGGAGTTGTGGCAGATGATTGAGTCTCAGTTGGAAGAGAATACCCGGACAAAGCAAACTGCTTCCGACAATCCGGGCAATGGTACTGTGAAGCCGATTGCTTCCGTTCCTTCTCTTGTACCAGAAGAGCTTTGAATCCTTTGTATTCGACCGGGTCATGACTGATCCGTTCGTAAGTCTCCATCGCCACCCTCACATGCTCTTCCAGTCGTTCTTCCACTTCTTCTAATTTCTCATCCGAAAGGTCTGAAAAACCTCCCTTAGAGTTGGTGTTTTGTTTTTCATAATATCCTAAAGTTAGCACACAGGAATTTATAACAAACAGAGGGATTAGTAATATCCAGTGCTGTTGCCATGGGAGCTTAAACTGACTATTTAGTGATAGGTGTGATATACTGACACCACCTTCAAGGGGAGATATATGCGAGAAATAATTAAAAAAGTCAGATCTGGGATTGTTCATATTAACTATATGCGTGGCCAAGAAAAGATTGGTTCGGGTTCGGGGTTCCTCTCCAAACAGCTGTTGATTACCTGCAATCACGTAATCAAGGTCCCATATGGTTCAACGGGCATAGATATCCTGCTTCGTTTTGACAATGAAGATCCTGCTAGTAAAAAGGATGAACTGAGGTATTCCTACGACGAATTCATGAAGTATTTAGTAACTGGATCTTATGAAGAATCTTGTGATTATGCGGTGTTCAATATTCCTGTGATTAAGACCATGAACAGGTTTAACTTTGAGATCGGAAACCCAAAAGACAAAGCCGTCGGTGATGACATTCTGTTTCTTGGCTATCCACTTGAACACAATAATCTTGTTTGCCATAAAGGGACGATCTCGTCCTTCTACAAAACCGGAACCGTTTCAATAATTCAACTCGACGCGAGTATCAACCAGAGCAATTCTGGTGGGCCATTGATAGATCCGGATACTGGTAATGTTCTAGGTATCATCACCCGTAAAGCAACTGGCCTTACAAAGCTGTTTACCCAATTTATGGAGGTGTTTGATAAAAATATTGAAGCCGTCAAACCTAGCATAGGAGGTGTGGTATTGGCTGGTGTTGATCCGATAGCAGCCTTTATGTGTAGTCAAATACAGATGAAGAAATTGGGGGAAGAGATTCTTCGTTCTGCAAACGTCGGTATTGGTTATGCTTTTTCAATCGAGCATCTTTCAAATGACTTGGCTTTTGCTAATTTCCCCAAATAACACCATGGTCACAAGACTCGAACCAATTATTTGGCTCAGTGAGGCCGTCTTTTGGCAAAGAGATATAGAGCAATAAAAAACGCTGTTTGGCTATGCGGACAGTGTCAAAATATCCCTATTTCTGAACGTGGTGTGTGACTTGTGGGAAGTCACCATTTTGTGCCCTCGGTAGGAATCGAACCTACATCAAAGCCTTAGAAGAGCTCTGTTCTATCCATTGAACTACGGGGGCAAATGAGCCGTGAGACTATAACAGTTTTACAGCGACGGGTCAACGATCTTTATGTCTTGATTTTTTAAATTATCAAAAGCTTTGCTTACATCAGAATATATTTTTAGATCTTTGGTGAGCTTGTTTTTATCCACCACCTTCACATAAGTGTCCCCTTCCACCACTGGCTGACTGACCAGTCCACCGCCAATGTCATTGCCGACATAAACATGCCAGGCAAAGACAGAAATAGCCAGGTTCACCAAAGTAAACGTGATCATCGTTACTCGCCAAAAATTACTGAGGCTAAAAGGTTTGGCCGCCTTCACGCTTTTTTTGCCAAACAAATCCATAGTGAGTATTTTATTCAAATCTAAGTTTTTCATTTAAATATTTTTTAACTTAATCACCTTCAAGGAAATCGTCGCTGTCCAAAATGATTTGGTTTTGTTTTTCTCATCGGTTTGTGTCACTTCAGTCATATCAACATTGCCAACCTCGCTCACAAAAGGCAGCTTTTCCAGTAGTAATACATAACGGTAAACCTTGGCCCAGGTTCCTTCAACTGACAGATTCAAGCTGATATATTCGGCTGTGTTGGCATAAGCTGTGTCGCGCAAGGGTTGAAAATTAATATTTTGAATGTTGGCCTTAACCCCGACTTCGACCGATAAATTCTCCAGGTATTTGATGAAATCCACCGCCCCGTCGGCAGAAACAAAATAGCTTTCTAATTTCGCCCGATCGGCTTCCGTGTCAACGACGGACATCTTTTGCGCTCCCTGCTTGTTCCTTTCTTGGGTTGAAAGATCCATCTGCTTGATCTTGTCATTTATGTTGTTTATCTTATCGACGAGCAAGTAGCTAAATACGGCACTACCGATGACTGATATCGAAAGAATGGCGACGGCAACGGAAAATATTATTTTGGTGGAGTATTTTTTCATAGCTTATTTTTTTGCCCGGATATTTATCGTAAAATCAATATCGTTGCTTTTCAAGAAATCGGAAACTGGGTATTTCACATCATAAAAGGCGGCCTTGCTTTTGAGCGTCTGGAGAAAAACGGTCAGATTGTCCCTGGTTTTTGCCCGACCGGAAATATTAATCTGCATGTCTGTCGGCTGGAGATAATTTGAGGATATCTTGTTAATGACGATTCCGGAATTCTTATTGCTGATGATTTTATCTATCTGTTCCGAAATCACCAAAGCCGGCTGGCCATAAATTTCAACCAATTTCATCATGTCATTTGTCCTCCTCACAGTTTGCGTGATGCTGCTGCCGCTATTTTCCTTGTTTTCCACCGTTATCACTTCGGCAAACTGTTCAGCTACCAACCGGTCCTTTTTAACGACGGAAATATAATAAGGGATCAGGTATGATAGATAGTTGACCGAAGTCAAAAACACCAAAAAGACCACTGTCACCGCTAGGCGCAGGCGGAATTCGTTTTTGACAAAAATTTTCTGTTTTTCAGTTAATAAATTTGCGCTCATAATTCGTACAAGTTAAGACCGTTAACATTGGCATAATCCAGAGACTCCACTGCCCCGATTGTCGGGACATAGTCGGCCAGGGAAAAATTGTTTATCCAGATGTTGGCAATGTCCACATCCAGGTTCAGGTTCAATTCCAGATATTTTTGCATGCCCACGATAGCCGAATCCTTGCCGCACAAGATTACCTTATCGACTTTGTCTTTGACGTCCTCCCTTTCGTTGCAATAGGTGATAAATTTGAATATCTCGTCTTTAATGGCCGAGACGGTATTTATGAGATAAGAAAAAATCTCCATGCTTTCCTTGCTGTCGGTATATAACCGGTCTTGCTTCAGCTTTTCTGCCTCTTCCAAGGAAATATCATAATATTTTTTCAAGGCATCGGTAAAAGTCGAAGCGCCAAAATTTACAGTCGAGGTTTGCCAAACTAATCCATCAAGTACCAGCGACAAGACAATCTGGTTGTCTTTTATGTCCGCTACAACCAAAGTCTGCTCGTTATTTTCTTTCACGACCGACCGGGCGGTATTTTTGGAATCCAGACCGAAACAGACCGGTTGCAAACCAGCATCAGCCAAGACGGCTGATATTTCATCGATCGTCTTGCTTGAGACGGCAGAGACAATAAGATCCATATGGCTGCTCTTTTTCTGGTGAGAAATGATCTCGTAATCAAAGATCGCCTCAGCCGCCGAAAGTGGGACATTTTCCTCGATCTTGAATTCCAAAACCTGCCGTATCTCCTTTTCTTCCACCTTAGGGATACGAACCTTGAATATATAGGTCTTTTCTTCCGGCAATGAAACCCGGGCAAAAGTCGTGCCGGTGGTTTTTTTTATCTTGTCCAAGATTTTTACTATCTCATTTTTTTTGACAACCTCACCGAAACGGATAACCCCTTTAGAAACCGGAATGAAACCCGTCTTGGCTGGCAACAGACCCTTATCTGTTTTCTTTACCGACAAGTACCGGACGCCTTTTTCAGACATTTCAATTGCCACGGAAGGCATTTCCAGAAAATCCGGCGGTACAAAAAATTTTGAATACTTATTTTTGGGGGACATAATTTTATTCCCCATAATTATACCATACCGTCACGTTTATTTACAAAGAGACCCCTCGCCACCGCCTTTTTAGAGCACGGATATTTTCTTGCTAGAAAATTCCTCGAGCTCGCGCCGTCGCGCTCGCTAGTCTCTAAAAAGGCGGTGACTCGTTTCAAAGACAAACTTAAAAGTAATCTGTTTGACAAACCTTATCTCTTTCTTTTCTTCCTTTCCAACAGATATTCATACACTCCCGGCAAGGCCGAAATAAAGATAATCAAAAGAGCGATTGGGAATAAATAATCCTGTACCCCAGGGATCAAATGTCCTAAATAGTAGCCAATCAAAGTAATGCCAACCGCCCACAATGAACCGCCAAAAATATTGTAAAAGGAAAAATTCGCGAAAGTCATCCGCCCTACCCCGGCCAAAATTGGTGTAAAAGTCCTGATGATAGGAATGAACCTGGCCAAAACCACAGCCTTATTCCCATACTTTTCAAAAAATGCGTGCGCCTCATTCAAATACTTCTTTCTGAAAAATAGAGAGTCTTCTTTGACAAAGATCTTTGGCCCGATCCATTGGCCGAAATAGTACCCGGCGTAGCCGGCCAAAACGGCGCAAATCGCAATACCCAGGATTAACCAAAATATTGGCAGCATATTTTGCGAGGCCAAAAAACCCGCCGTAAATAGTAGTGAGTCGCCAGGCAAAAAGAAGGCGAAAAACAGACCGGACTCAGCAAAAACAATAGCAAAAATTCCCAACAAACCGACCGATTGAATTAGATACTGAACGTCAAATAGATGCATGGGTAGGTGTTGGTTTTTAGGTGTCAGGCGATTATTAATACAATTTTTAGGACTTAATTAGCTTTTGTCCCAGCGGGAATATCATCACCAACTTCAAAAAGAGAAAATGGCACATCGCCGCCACCAATAGCAAACAGCATTCCATTGCTCTCCAGACCCATAAGCGGGCGTGGTTCGAGATTAGTGACAAAAGTGCACTTCTTCCCTACCAGCACTTGTTCATCAGGAAAATACTTGGCAATCCCAGAAACAATCTGTCGTGGACCTGCCACCTCGGCAAAATCAACGGAGAGTTTTAAAAGCTTCTCCGACTTTTCGATTTTCTCAGCGCTTAAAATCTTTCCGACCCTTATCTCCACCTTTTTAAAGTCTTCGTATTTTATTTTGGGAGTTTCAACAACTACAGTTTTGACTTCCTCCTCCGCAATAATTTGGTCTTTGTCTTCCATTTTATTAAATTTAAATATTAAAAATCAAAACTCAAAATAACAATGTGAAATTAAAATTTTGGACTGTCATTTTTCATTTTTAGTTTTGCATTTACCTTTATCCAGGTAGCTCTGCAAAATAATCGCCGCAGCCGAAGCATCGAGCTTCCCGTGTTCGCCCTGCACTCGCGCCGCCTGGTGCGAGCTCAGGAATTCCGGTTCAAGGATCACCTCCAGCTTCAAGACTTCCTCCAAATACCTCATAAAATCATAAATTTCTTCCATGATCGGGTTATCCTCGCCGTTGAAGTTCTTTGACTCGCCGATAATCACAGTCGTTATTTTATCATTTTTACAGATATCCCCGATTTTCGAAAGGAGCAGATTGTCATTCTTCAGCACCTCCTTTGGAAAGGCGATCTGGCCCGCTTCGTCCGAAACGGCGATCCCGACCCGCTTTGTTCCATAATCAATTCCAAGTAATCTAGGCATACCCGCTATCTTACACTATTTTAGCCATTTGATAAAATCCAATAATAAAACTATACTTAAGGGAGTTTACTAGCTTAATATTATTCACATGATTAATTTTGCATTGAACGCCACCAGCACTGGCACCGTCGACCCGAAAGCCTTGGCTATATTTGCCCCGTTTTTAGGCATCGGTTTCGGCTTGATAATCGTCCTGGCCCTTTGGACTATCGTTTGGAAAGGTCTGGCCCTTTGGAAAGCTGCCCGCAAAGGCGACAAGATTTGGTTTGTCATTCTATTGATCGTAAACACCGTTGGTATTTTGGAAATCATCTATCTCTTGATGAACCGCGATCAAAAACAGCAAGTCGCCGTCGCTGAAAAAAACTTGCCGACCACCAACCAATAATTACAGCCAGCGGAGGATAAAGTTACGTAATCCAAGACAAAAACAGCCCGATCGGGCTGTTTTTGTTTTAGATGTTCAGTTAAAAATCTGTTTCTGCAGTTCCCCGATTCCCCCTCGCGCCACTGTCGAGCACAAAATAATATCTTCTTCATTAGATTCCTCGCGGATTTTCTGAAGCTGGACCGCCAGCTCTTTCTGGCTCAATTTGTCTGTTTTATTGGCGACGATCAGGTAAGCATGATTGTTTTCCCGCAACGCCCGGACCATCTCCCGATCAAATTCGGTAAAACCGGCTTTCACATCAAGAATCAAAATGACTTTCAACGGTTTGACTTCGGAGTAAACCAAATACCAGAGGATCAATTTCATCAGGCTCTCCTTTTCATCCGGATCGACTTTGGCATAACCATAACCAGGCAGGTCGACAAAATACAAACGATTATTTATTTTGAAAAAATTTATTTCCCGCGTCTTGCCCGGCTTATTGCTCACCTTCACCAGGTCTTTCCGATTAGTGAGCGCATTGATGATGCTGGACTTGCCGACATTCGAACGGCCGATAAAGGCGATCTGCGGCACCCCATCGTACAGGATGGAATTGGTTCCCCGTATTCCTCGCATAAACACTGCCGAGCTTATTTTCGTTTGGTTGCTGGTGGTCATATTTTTTCTTCTTATCAGTTGAGTAAAGGATAGCATCAATTCCCATATTTACCTATTTATATGGCTATATTGGCCAAGTTTCCAGCGATCTTGCAAAAAGATTGACAGGATTATCATTGTATAGTATACTTGTCAGTACAAAAGATGTTGTGTTCGAAAAGAGTCGATTTCTAAAAACATTACTTAATCATTTGTCTTTAGTAATCTAATAAAAAATCAATGACAGGTACAATAAAAAAGCTCACTGAAAAAGGTTTTGGTTTTATCTCCGGCGCAGGTTTGGCGAAAGATTTGTTCTTTCACTCAAATTCCCTCGTTGGCGTACAATACTCAGAACTTCGCGAAGGCGATACAGTTTCTTTTGAAACCGAAGATGGTCCAAAAGGAATGAGCGCAGTCAACGTTCAGAGAGCATAATACTTTCTAACGCAAAAACAGCCCACCAGGGCTGTTTTTGGTTGGAAAAATTTTTACTATTTACATAATAACTGGTATACTGGACTAATGCCTGAGCCATACAAAAGGAATCCTAATACAAAATGCGCAATCTGCCAAAAAGGAATCTACCGCCGTCCAATTGAGTTTAGTAAAAATGGTGGAAAGTTTTACTGTAGTCAGACCTGCTATGGGCTATCGTGTCACAAGGAAAAGCCTTGCGTAATATGTAAGAAATTGATATTATCCGGTTTGCATCGTATTACCTGTTCCAGGGAATGTTCGAACATTAATAGAGAAGGTATTAAGTATCGGCAAGGAAAGCCGAGAGACAAAGCTGAAACATTTAAGTTGATAAAAATCAGTTTACTTTCTTCTAGGGGTGGAAAATGTGAACGGTGCGGTTATAGTAAAAGGGAGATATTGCAGATCCATCATAAAGATAGGGATCGCAAGAATAATGATTTGAATAATTTGGAGCTGATCTGCCCAAATTGTCATTTCGAAGATCATTATTTGGAAAAAAGTTGGTTAAAAACAGGGAGGGGTGTCAGAGTGGTCTAACGTGCCGCACTTGAAATGCGGTGTGCCGCAAGGCACCGCGAGTTCGAATCTCGCCCCCTCCGCGCGTTGAAAAATGAGCTGCTTCGGCAGCCTTTTTTCTTGCGCGGAGGAGAGCAGGCAATTTGAATTGCCTGCGTGTGAGATTCGAAGCCCTTCTCCCATATTTTTGAATAATTCATATTATGAAAAAATGAGAAAAGGGTACCGCCCATGTAATAGGAGAAATTCTCACCTCCTCCGTAAATATATTTTCTAAAACTAGTATGTTATACTTCTAAGTATGAATAACCTTGGCTACATAACAAAAAGTTTTTTAAATGCACTACGAACATTTATTATTTCATTGGTTATCTTTTTTGTTATTTGTTATATCGCTGAAGTTGGGTCTGGGGCAATGGATGACTCAGGCATAAGAACAACAAGTCACTCCTTAGTTGCAATTAAAGAAGCTTTTGTTCCAAGTATTTTTATTTTTATAATCTCTTTAATTATTTATTTGATTAGAAATTACATTCAAACTAATAAAACTAATCGGTAAACCCTTTATTTAGGACATCTTCTATAGCCGATCCAACGTCTTCCCATATCCCCCGCCCCTGAAAAACACACGACAAAAATGGCATGTGTTTTTATCTTCTAAATTATTACGACTATGATATAATACTTCCATGGGTAATGAATCTTTGCATTGGCAGGCGCCGGAATATCATCACTACGAAAGAAGCGTGGATTGGTTTTGGGCGGTTGGCATCATCACGATCTGCATCGTCATTCTTTCTTTCATGTATGGGAACTCCTTGTTTGGAATTTTAATTTTACTTTCGGTTTTTATGCTGATTTATTTCGTCCGTCGCGAGCCGGGTCTCGTCGACTACGATTTGGCCAATATGGGTATTACCATCGGCAATGAATTGCACCCCTATCAAACACTCGAGGCTTTTTGGGTAGAGCTTCGCCATGGCAATCCGACTTTGATTATCCAGTCGAAAAAGAAACTCCAACCGCTCATTTCCATACCTCTAAACGGCGCAAATCCCGACGAAGTGCACGCTTTTCTCTCACAGTATTTGGATGAGGTAGAGCTCCAGGAACCGGTCGCGCATAAGGTGATGGATTATTTGGGATTTTAGGATAAATGTCGGGTTTCAATTGATGGCTTACAAAAAACAAATTTCACTTTATGAAATTTGTTTTTTATGTTAGTGTTTCCGTGCATGCCCTTGTCGTTCAATGGATAGGACACTCCCCTGCGAAGGGAGAAATGCAGGTTCGATTCCTGCCAAGAGCACAACCACGACTAAGCTTTTGTGTGACCTTGCGAGAATAGAGTCGTGCGCGTGGTATATCCCAAACTAAAAGGCCATTTGCAATTGCGATATCGATAGCATCAAGTGTGTAATGCCGTCGCAGTTCAACCCTCTTCTGAATTCCCATCAAGAGATCGGTCGAACCCTTCTCATCAAAAGAGCGAACGTAAGACTGTAGATTAGCCCGATGATTGTTAATGGGATCGCAGAGTGGTGGGCTTGTGAGAATTGCGGCAGCAAGGAAGTGGAGCAGAACCACCGGGCCATCGCCTTGCGGATGATGTGCACAATGCCCACATGTAAAACGCCAGAGCAAATACGCACCTAGAACAGGCGTATTCCAAATTTTTACTTCTTGCGCTAGGCTGCTCACAGCTTCTCCTGAAGAAGGCTTGACCATTTAGGATGCCAACCAAGTTGCATTAACTCGGCCAAGGCGTGATAAGTGCCAGCCACGGTTCGGTCAGGTGTTGGCTCACCCCGAATCAACTCTTGTCGCGAGGAACACTCGCCGAGAAGCAGCTCGCCGCGCGTTTCTTCCGCTAAATTCAAATGAAGTAATTCCGTCTTCCTATGTTCAGTCTGCCAGAAGGAATAGAGACGTTTTTCAAAGTCTTTGGCTGTTGTTTCGTCAAGAATCTCGCTCTCGATCCAACGGTGGCGATTATAATCAGCGCGAAGATAATCGCAGACTGCTTGAATTTTCATCTCGTCTGATAACTTGATCAGATCGAGTTGTTTGATAAATACTGGCCGCTGCCGTAGCGCGGGTGCAATCTTGTTCTCTAAAGCGAGTTCCGTAGCCGCAAAATCTACGAGTTCTTTCTGCCGCAATCGCTCCAAAAGGACTGCAATCTGATGATCTAATTCTTCAAACGTGATAACAGCTGGTATCTTCGCTTTTAATTTATTTGAAACAATTTCTTGAAACCATCCGCATATGTTGTCTGAAACCAGCTGAATAGAGTGGTCAGGAATAAACTTACTCTTCAATTCTCGACGGACATCATCATGAGCACCATCAACACCGACCAATAATTCAAAATTTAGCAACAACTTCTCAAAAGTGTTCAGTTTCTTATTAATCACAAAATCGTAGTAAACCCAAATATCATGGGAGTGTGAAGTGTCTTTCAGTTCAGTAATTGCCGCCTGAATCGCGGCATGCACATCTGCGGGTGTTTTCGCTGCGTTGAATTTATTAACAAGCGCAGGACGACCAGAACAGTTTGTATACAGGACAAAACTCGTTTTGGTAACGTCAATGGCTCCATCATCAATCTGTTTAATCCAATTGTAGAAGGTTTTCCAAAGGTCAGTCGAGCGATCCGTTAAAGGGTTGGTGGTCGTTGACGATTTGTCTTCCTCATTGATTACGGCACCGTTGGCCAGAAATGCCGTAACATCGCCGATAAGCTCAATCCCAACTGCACCACCCACTCCGGCTTGAAGGAGGCGGCAAAGAGCCCGAGGAAACTGCAATATGTACCCCAAAAGTTGCCCGGGCGCAGTTGAGGTTGAATTGCTCTGTGTCATGCTTTGCCTGTTGGGTGATGCCTCATATGATGCCAAGATTTGCGCCCCAGTCCCGCTGATCCCTCATTTCAACCAAAGATATATATGTCTTATGCCATGAGTTATGTCTCATAGTCAAGACAGACGGCACCTATATGGTGTTGAAACGCTACGGTTCGGCGTGACCTTGCCAAGTTGATATTTTGTCAGGGGTAGACTGGTATCGGTTCTCCGTCCCGAAACACGGTACGCGCCCTCCCCGCAAGGGGTGTAACAAACAGTGGAAGCCCGATACCGGGTATTCACCCGGTTTCGGGCTGGAGGCGGTTGGCGCGAGCCTTGCGGGGAGGGCGTGTTCCGGTGTTTATCTTTATACACTTTCAAGAAGATCCTAAGATTGACACAACTCTTGATGGTGAGAATGATCCATAGTATTCTTCGCCAATGAAATATTTCTTAGCGAAGCTCACTATGGGGTGTAATGCCAGAAAAGAGATAACATGTGCAGAATTCGCTCTTATTCGGATGCATAAATCCAATTTGATCCGTACCCTAGAGATTGAGGAGCGATTTGATATTGTTCTGGCAAATTATGTAGAATTTGAAAAAGAGATCCTTGACAGGGCTGTTGAGCACAATCTTTTCGCAAAGATGACTCCACATCAAATGCATGAAGATCGTACCGCTCTCAATCGTAGAATCACAAACCTTCTATCATCTTGTAGACTATATCTCGACCAGTTGAGACACAGTATTAAAGCAATTTATGGAGAGGGTGCAGAGTTCGATGCAATTGAGAAACTGACGAACATTGAGTACGACAAACACTTCAGTTATCGCTTGATGGAGGCGATGAGGAATTTCGTTCAGCACCGGGGGTTAGCCGCAAGTTCCTATTCAATTTCGCACCAATTAACTGATTTGGGTAATGATGGTCGTGTTGCGTGTACAGTGACACCGCAGGTGATTTGTAAAGATTTGGAAAATGACCCACAATTCAAAGCTACCGTTAAGGATGAATTGCGAGCCCTACCCAACTGTCTCGATCTAAAACCATATGTTCGTGAATATATTGAATGTTTGTGGCGCATTCACTCAGGGGTTCGCAGCCAGTTGTCGTCAGGTTGCTTGCTATGGGAGCAAACGCTGCGTAAGGCTATAGATGATTTCAAGAATCATCTGAGCATTAGTTCCGATGATGTGCCCGTAGGTCTCGCAATTATTTATGGGGGTTCAAATCCACCTTATACCATTGCTGAGAAACACGATGTATTTCTCGACTTCATAGAACGACGCAAATATATGGAGAAGCGGAATGTTGTAAATAAGGATCTCTCGCGTCGCTTTGTAACTGGCCAGGAAAGTTCTCTAATTAAAACAAAGTAGTGGACCGGGTGGTGTAGGCGAGAAGAAATTGACGTTCTTCACACCCCTTGTGCTTCCGCCTATTGAGTAATGAAGGAATCGGACCAATGAAAGACCGAGATAAGATCGACATTATTCAGAAAGCGCTAGGGGCAATCCTCAAGCCGCCATCAAAGGAAGATGAAGAGCGTTACCGTGAGGCGCAAGAGCTTTGCTATAGCGCATGGGACAGCGATATTGATGATACAGTGGCACTCGCCTACAAGGCAATAAATAAGTCCGACTATTGCTCGGATGCCTACAATATTTTCGCATTGTATCTACCCGAGAACTTAGGAGAAGAACTCCTCCTTTATCGTTGGGCAACTCGTCTTGCAGAAGTCTATTGGGGCGAGGAATTTTTCAAACGCGAGAAGGGATATTTCTATGGTCTAGTTCACACCAGGCCATACATGCGTTCACGGATTGGTGTGGCCAGAACCTTGATTGCCTTAGGTTGCCATGAAGAGGCAATCCAGCATCTTGAAGCACTGATCGAGTTAGATTCAGGCGACCATGTGGGGGCACGGCTGCTTCTTTCGGTCGAATATTTGATGTTAGGACGATACTCCGCATTCAATCTTCTTACAGAGAATTACGAGGATTGCAACGGGTGTTATGGGCGATACGGCAAAGTGTTTTTCTTGGATGCCGTTGGCGCACCTGATGAAGAATACCTCCAGGCCTTGAAGGCAGCCTTGCGCCAGAATCAGCATGTGCCTCAATTACTTGCGCACCCTGAAACAGAAGTGAATCGTTCTGGATATGGCGTATCTTGGTCCGGCCCAGACGGAGCCGACGAGTATCTTAACTTTGCCCGTTTGTTGTGGACTTCACGCCCAGATATTAAGCGCAGACTAATAGTTGAGTCAAAAAAGATATTAGCGACAGAAGGCTGATGACAGGTAGTTGAACTTGTAAGTTCACCCGTAGGTTCTTTATGTTCATCAAGAATCCTTGTGGTGGCGGTTCGGCACTTGCAGTGTCCAGGCCGTACCGCGTGAACAATGCTTTCAGCTTGTCCCATTCCGTGTCGTGAATGACATACCCGGCCTTCGAGCGCTCCGCGTTGAGGAGGAATTTCTTCCTGGTAATCTTCCTGATCCACTTGGCTGATACCCCGCAATAGCATTCATCGGCACCGCAATTGGGCTTCGGTGAAAAATGGTTCTTTTTTTTTGAAGTCATAACTCCCGATTATTCAAGGACATAAAACGCCCTTAATGCAGTGCACGAAGAGCGAGCTTGATTTACTAATCGAATATCGTTAAGTTATTAACAGTTATAGGTTATTGGTTTGGGCGGAAGAACTTTGGTTGATCACGCGGAAGGGAGGGGCGTTGATATAGGTGTAATAAAAAACTGGACGCATGTTTCTCGATAATTCTGAACGGTTCAATCCGCCACAGATGTTACAAACCGAGGAAACCATGCATCCAGCACTGACATAATACACCTAAGCTATTCATTGTCAATGGGTTGTGTGGCTTTCCTCTACTATTAGAAAGGGAGGGCAGCCATGAAAACGGATAGGGCCTCAGGTCCCCATTCAACTCGCGAATCGGTGATTTGCAGGGAAGATTGGGTTAGGGTCAATCAGGAAGATCTCATATCTATTGAGGAAATTCGGTTGATCGCTGGTGGTTATTGTTCGTCGGAGAACTTAGTGATAAAGAGATCGGCATCAAGTCATTTGAATTGCTCCTGCTGATGTTGAAAAAAGTTAGGTGCGCATATTGATCGAAAAGAAGCAAATATGAATAAAATTGTAGTGGGAGGGTAGCTGATCATGGCGACATGGTCAGCTATTTTTTTGAAAGAATTGTGCTTATTACCTTAACGTCACCCCACTAAACATCCTGCTTACCTCCCTCTCCCCATAAGCTTCAAGAATTCGCACTAACTCCGAGATTTGTTGACGTTAGGATGGAAAATAAGTAAGGTTCGACCAATAATTTTTATGTAAATTGCGGAATAGGCACATAAAGAATTTAAAGATAACGGAGACGTTTGCTTTTTAGTAATTGAGACACAATTGAATTAACGAAACATTGATCAAAATAGATTTGCGATATCGCAAGTATCGTTCACCGGAAAACTGGCAAGTTAGTTGATGCTCTGAAAGGGGTGTCAATGTGAATGGACGAATCTGCGGAAGCGCGCCAATTGGCGCGGCTTCTGTTCCAGGTTCATTCACAGGGATGCCAGTCCCTCCGGTGGGCATGGGCAGATGTCCGCGCCTCTTTTTTTGGCGCGGAGCGGATTAATAGAGAAAGGATTGAATATGCCTTGGACAGGAAAAACGGGTAGAGTTCGAATGCGCGCAATTTCATTCACCGCTATTGTCAGTTTGTTTCTGGCATGCGTTACGGTCTGGGCCTTAACCGGAATAACTCGTAAGATCATTGACGAACGGCAAGCGAGAATCAGTGAAGAACTATCGACTAATTTTGCCGATAGCCCCGCATTTTTAGTTGAGCGGCTATTTGAATTCCAAGAAAGCTGTATTCAGCTGTTCGTTCCTGGAATGACTAAGCCGGTATCTTTTTCGGCTGGCCTGTATTCCTTCAACCCCAAGTCCTTCCCCGAGTCATTTACAAAGGGTTTAGTGTATGAAATAAAAAACGGCAGTCCGATATATCACCTAAAGGTACGTGAAGTTAAAGAAACTCGCGAAATACAAGTACTGGATGCGGACGGCAAGGTCTTCTATGTCTTCAAACCCCGAAGTGACTATGATCCGTATTGGATAGCGAAGAAAATACACGCTGAAATTTACAGGAAAGACTGTTCTGAACAAAAGCGCGACGAAATTGAGGCTTGGCTCGATCCTTCTCATGTTGAAATCGATATAGCGCTGATTCCAGACAGCTATATTGATATTTATGCCGAAAATGCCGCTGCCTCGTTATGGGATTTTATATCCCAGTCCACAACTTCTTCATTGTCAAAATCCATGTCTTCAGGCGGTATGTCCATGATGAGATTACCAGCAGCCGATACAAATATCGTGATCTCGGAAATTAGCCTGGTTACTTCCGGAAAACTCGTTAGGGTTGATTATCCCTCCTCCTTCAGTTATCCGCTGGAAATGTTCGCCTCATCCAATCTTATGACCCATAGTTGGACCATTCTAAACACCAATCTGGTTACTGCCGGGACTAATAGTTTGTGGTGGGTCGATACATCAGCCACTAACGGCGCAGATATTCCAGTCCGGTTCTATGCGGTTGGCAGTACAGAGGATACAGACGGTGACGGAATTAATGACGGTCGCGAAACTCTGATTTATCGAAGTAACCCTGATGCGATGGACAGTGATAGCGATGGTCTGGTTGACGGAAATAGCGGAATTGTGACAACAAATGTATATCCGACTGGCATCACTACAAACGGAAGTCCTTACGTTCTGGGCGAGCTCTCTTTAGGTACTGATGCCAATAAATTCGATACGGATGATGATGGTTGTGGGGATGGCTGGGAAATCGCGCATGGACATAATCCGCTTGATCCTAATGATCCTGCCAATGTACTTGGCACAATAACTTATTCAGGCCGCCAGACCGGCACCGTTTGGGTTATTGCTGTAACCAGTTCCAATAGTTGGTCAACGGCGCATAGCTACACATCAGCCGTTTGTAATTTCCCCATGGCCTATCGAATCAGTGATTTGGAACAGACAAATTATTGGCTCAAATCTTGGATCGATACCAACGGGAATAGTACCAATAATGCCGCTGAGGCCCAAGCAATCCTAACTAACCTCTCCATAATCATCACTAACCGCCTTGCCGGACAAGCTATCAATCTTACTGATCCCGACCTTGATAGCGATGGCTTGGCCGATTGGTGGGAAATTCAGTATTTCGGCAGCACGACGAATACCAGTAGTAATGTCGATTCCGATGGTGATGAATACACTAATCAAGAAGAATATGATGTGAATACCAATCCCACGAACAGCTTGAGTCACCCCTGGAATATCGAAGGAAACGTGATCTACACTGGTCCCCAAACCGGTGTGTTTTATGTAGTCGCTTGCACCAACGGTGTTGATTGGTCTTGGGCTCATGCCAATATTATTTCAAATACCGGTTCATTTGTCATAACACACTTACCGCCAAATACCGATTACTGGATACGCGCCTGGCGCGACTCTAGTGGCGATAACCTGCCGACAATTTGGGAGGCATGGGGTAGCGATTCAGGAAATCCAATTTTCTTAGATGATAATCACACTGGCAGGAATGTCACTCTTGTCGACCCGGATAATGATGGAGATAGCGTATCCGATTGGTGGGAAGTTTTCTATGGCATGGATTCGACTCGGGGTGGTGCAGATGGCTTGACCGCGTGGTTGCAGTTCGATGAAAACAGCGGATCTAATGCGCTCGATTCGTCCGGCAACGCCAATAATGGCACCCTATATGGTTTTGCCAGCAATAGCTGGTGTAGTGGTCTTGTCAGCAACGCCCTAATATTTAATGGCAGTAATTCCTATGTTGAGGTGGCCGACAATGCCAACCTGAAGACGGAAAGCGTTGCTATCAGTCTGTGGATTGTGCCTGATCACTTCTATATGAGTGGCAGTTCGGCGATGTTCGTCAGCAAGCGAATTCCAAACGGCACAACTGGTTATAGTCTTGGCTACGAGAATGGTGGACTTGCCTTCACTATATGCGCCAGTGGAGCAAAAACTTTAAGATACTCCTGCATCCTTACTTCCGACGTACCCCTGCACATAACGGGTACATACGCTAGTGGGAATCATGACCTTTATGTCAACGGAGTAAGCGTAGCGACGACTAATTATGTATTTGGGCTGGCGCTTGGAGGTATTGAGCACAGTACAAACTCACTCCGGATCGGTGCCACGTCAGGCGGGGCGGTCACCAACGTATTTTCCGGAATGATAGATGATATTCGGATAAGTGGCGGTGGATGGACTATCAATGATGTGATGGCGGCTTATGAACTTGGGGCGGATGCGGATGGAGATGGACTGTCTGCTTGGCGGGAATTTCAAAACCATACTTCGCCGACAAATTCCCAAGATCCGCCCAGCGTCTCAGGATACGTGCTTTACTCGGGCGCGCAGACTGGCCCGATTGTAATTTTGGCGGCGACCAATGCGACTTCTTGGGAAAAGGATATGTCGGTGGTTCGTTTGGCGCAGGGGCCGTATCAGATCCCGAACATTCCGCCGTCAGCACGATGGGTCAAAGCATTTCGCGATTCAAACGGTAACGGTTCAAATGATTCCTGGGAAGCAACTGGGACATATACAAACAGTTTACTTGTTATTACCGGGAGGGTTACTGGCATCAATGTGACACTTACCGATCCCGATACCGATGGGGATGGCCTTCCGGATTATGAGGAAATGAAAATCGTTAATGCCAATACGAATGATAATATCGAAAAAGTGGAACATGTCCTGCCGAGCGATGACTTCGATGGTGACGGCGTAAGCAATGCCGATGAAATCCGATTGGGTACAGATTCGACAAATCCGGCCTCCAAGCCACCTGTCGTCTTCTTCCCCAGCCACGATCTTACCGTCATGGAGACTGCCTCCAGTACTAACATACCCGTTAGAATCTATCCGCCGTCAACCAATACAATTCAGGTGCGTCTCTATATGATAGGTGGTACGGCGGTGAACGGCCTGAATTATTCCTTCACCAACCAGAACATTGTATTTTCCCCAGGGCAGACAAATCAGCTGGTTTCAATTTTAATCCTGACGAACGATCTACGCGAACCAACGAAAACAGTCACATTGCAATTAGATCAACTGATTGGCTCTGCGGTTTGTATTCCTAATGATTCTTTCACCATCAATATTCTTGATGCTTTTGGTGATAGCGATGGCGATGGGCTACCCGATGCTTGGGAAATGCGATACTTCGGCAACCTTACGAACAATGCTAGCGGTAATGCTGATGGAGATGGCTTGAGCAATTTGCAGGAGTACTTGATTGGGGCCAACCCCACAAAGTCAGCGGTTAGTGATACAAACAATGTACTGCGGCTTCAGACAATCACACCTATGCGTTGAACGGATGCTTTGCGGAATAATTTTCTGAAATTAGCGAATAACGGAAGATAATATGAGAAAAAATATTAGTTTGTTTGTTGGATTGGTCGCTTTGATTTGCTGGTTTTCTGCTGGTACTGTGCATGCTGCCACAAATTATACAAATTGGCCGGCGACTCAAGAATGGGTCGATTTAACTAATGATCTCAAAAGGGCTTATGATGCCTACAATGAAAGGAGCATGGCGTTTTGGAAATCATCCAGCTATAACGAACAGCCGACATACATCTATCCATATCAAGACTACAGTAATCTCGCGATGAAGATAGATTACTTAGGAAGATATTTTGTAGATAGCACACACGCGGACGCATCGGGTGATTTTTCTCCATATTATACAGCGCATCCTGACATGGTTTTTGCTGATAATTTCTGGACAGCAAATAGTCTGCACGCGGCGGCTGGATTTTCACAATGGGCGACAAATGCACCAATACATTTATGGATGGCTGTTGACCACGGGATACAGACTCAAGTTTGGGCCTGTCTTAATCTGCTTACCCACACTCTTCGTGGTATTACTTTTACCAGTTCCAATACCGCCAATTATCGTACGGCTTCAACGAATGGCCCTTCAATGGCTCAGGCAATTACAAACTTTGCCGCTATGTGGCCGTCGACTGCTTCAACAACCAATGTCTACCACCCCCTCTATAATACAGTAACCTTAACAACGAACTCCGCGCAACATAGATGGGATATATCAGGTGTCCGTCAATGGGATTATTTCGCCACAACGGGCATGTGGACCGGACGTCTGCATAAAGTGGATTGGTACTACGGTGTATGGCCCTACATGTCGTCTACCAATGTATATTTCTCAGATTTAGGCACGGGCCTTTACTATACAAATTCCTATAGGTTGTCTGGGCCAACAACCTATAGTGGTGGCGTTACGTCTTCAGTGGCGATCGGTGCCAGCGTCTTTAATACCGCACCAATCCCGATTGGCTCAAACACTGCTGGATATGTCATGCACGATTACGACGTAAATACTATAATCCAATACTATTTCCCGACTAACCTTCCTCCGACCATACATCCCTGTGTTGAGGAGCCTGACACTGATCGGGATGATGTGGTTGATCCGGGAGTTGATCTCAATGCCTTTGGCAATGATACCGGAGTAGCGACATTCAACGATGACCGGGATCAACCACAAATAATTGTCCCGTTAGCCTCAACGCCTGCGTGGTATGCTGGTTTACCAGTCCATGCATATATAGCGCAAGGTGGAACAACTAATCTGCCCTTTCAATATCTGACACCATACACCACGGATGCTGATGGACCCTATCAAACCTTGAGTGTAAGAACTCGCATCTTGCAAAGCGGTGCCGTGAAATCAAATACACGAACTAATAAGTTGGCGGCGGTAATTCGGCCAAGGGGAAATGTGGTAATCTTTGACTTTCCTTGGGATAGTGCCGCTTCAACATTCAGTCCTGTCGGATATCCGACCGGAATCAACTCAAATAGAACTTATATTCTTCGAGACTTAACACCGACGAATAATACCGACCTGAAATTCAACCTGTATTATGAGTCGGGGGTTATTCATCAATTTGATGGTGGCATTACCAACGTCACCAATATGGCTGGCAGTTCGTCGAAAGTTACTTCCAGCTCCATCCCTGGCTCAACCATTAATTTCCCCAACACGGCGGATAGTGCTCGCTACAAGGTCACTCTCACCATGACCAGTGGCTTAGTCAGCCAGGTATCGTATGCCTCCAAGGATTTAAGCCAAACCATAACCACTACATTAGCTTCAGATTCCAGCAAAATGTTTTCTGGAATATCCAAATCCGGGATTACCGGTATCGACAAATCCAATGCCTCTATTTCCGGCAACACCATTACATATCCTTGGGGTACTGTTACCCGAACCCAGACCGCTCCCGCGGGTAGTGCGCGGACCGTGACGTTATCCTCTAGTTATTACGATTTCGGGAATTTGACAGAAAGCATCTCATTCAATGCCGACAATCATCCAGTCGTTTATTCCCGAACCGTGAATGGTGATTCCAAAGCGGTTACAAATGAATATGATACAGCCGTTGGGCGCTATACGAATGGCTTACCTAAGCAAGCAAAAATCAAGAAAGTTACTTTCCCGGACGGGACTTACACTGACTACTCCTATGACCCAAGTACCGGATGGATTGTAACGGAGGCGACCCCTGTCGGTAATGGTTCGACACGTTCGACCGGTTACGGATATCCAGCCAATTCTGGCGATACTGCAAACATAACGAATATGATTGAGCGGCCACGGGCAGTCACTAATCTTTATGATGCCACGTTGATCGGTCTCACCTTGTATTCCTACTCAGGATCAACCCAGACTATTATTCAGCAATGCACTAACTCCAGTGGCAGTTGGAATGGTGCGGGGAACCTTGTAAGCACCAACGTATTCGCAAGTGGTGGTATTACCAATGGTCTTTTGATCTTTGCGAAAAATCCAGCCGAGAGCGCTGTTTTGACTTACCAGGTGTTGGGCACATCGAATAACGTTTTCACATCCTTTGGGCGACTGGCGGCCAGTTCTGTCATCAGTACCGGAATAACGAAAACCAATACGGTAAACAATTTCGGGGTCATGGAAACCAATATGACAGTGGATGCGGATTCCGGGGTGACGTTTGAAAGTATTATCTCCTCAGTTGATCCATTCGGTCGACTTCTGGTCTCAACTGATCTCGATGGCACAGCGACGACCAATAGTAACTTGAGCTTATTCGGCCCAGCCACTATTTCTGAAGCTGACGGTAGCTTGATGACTTTAGACTATTACTCTCAAGGCACCTTGAAATCGGTCTTGCGAGGTGGAACCGGAATTACCAATCAGTTTGAATATGATCCGTTATTGAACATTACCAAGCTAACGGAATCCGGAGCAGATGGGGCCTCTCGCACTGTTAGCACCTCTTTCGATGCGTTAGGGCGGGCAATCACGGTAACGGATTTGCTCGGCTCTACCGTCTACTCCTATGCGAACCCGTCATACGGCACCCGATGCACAATAACAGCACCAAATGGTGCCGTGATCATTAAGGACTATTACTTGGATGGATCTCTGAAGGAAATCTCCGGTTCAGGCGCCAAAGCTGACTTGCAATTCGAATACGGAATTGAAGCCGGACAGTTCTATGCCAAGGAAATTCGATTAGTCGGAAGTGCTGCGACCGAATGGGAGAAGACCTACTTAAACCTTTTAGGTCAACCGGCCCGTTCTCGTCATTCAGGTGCAAGTAGTGATGCTACGATGTCATATGACTCGCAGGCCCGTTTCGCTGGCGACGTTGATGAAGCCAGTATTGTAAGTGTCATGAATTACAATGGAAAAAATGAGCCGGCAGACGCCGGGATAGATCAAAACGGTGATCAGGCACTTACGGCGGCCAGTAGTGACCGATATCTTACCCGCAACCGAAGCGTATCTGCATCAGGTGTTAAATGCGCCTATACCACTTATCCCCAGATGTACAGCTCTAGCTCATTTATGTTGGCGAGCTCGGAGGTCTCATTGGATAACAGAAGAGTATTGTCGATTGATGTTTCCCGTACTAATCAAGCCAGCCGTTCAGGCTATAGTTTTGGTGGCTCTTACTCTGTGACTAATTGCCAAAGTGATGGCACGAAAATTATTCAGGCTTTTGAGAAATGGCAGCTTAAGACGGAAAAGAATTACGGCTCTGACGGGATTTTGTGGGAGACAAAAACTTTCAACTATGATGGGTTGGGGGCTTTGTCGAGTATTCAACATTCCCGGTTAGGCACAACCATAATCAATCGCGACACAGAGCGGCGCATCAGCGAAATTATTCTGCCTGATCCGACAAAACTCCCTGTTAAGTTCACATACAACCCAGGTACTGAACTTATCAGCAAAGTACGTCACAGTGATGGCCGTGAAATTCGTTATGATTACTATACAAGTGGATTGTTAAAGCGCAAATACGATACTGGCACGTTAGATGTCACTTACCAGTACGACTCTCAGGGACGGCTGACAAATATGATTACTTTGCGGGCCGGAACCGCTGTAAATACCCAATGGATACATGATGCCACTACCGGCTATCTTACTCAAAAGAATATTAGCGGTTTACCCGTTGAAACTTATTCCTATCGTGATAATGGTCAATTGCTGACTCTTACCGATGCAAACAGTGTGGTGGCAACTCACAACTATAATTCGGCTGGTGACCTTGCTAGCATCACATATTCTGATGCCACTGGTCCGCTGGCCGCAGCGGTTATTGATCGCCTCGGGCGTCCAGTTGTGGCGACACATGCTGGGACTACAAATACCTTTGACTATTCCCTCGATGGTTTGGTGCTGACAAATTCGGTCAGTGGTGATGCCTTGCCGCCAGCCGAATTGACTTATTCTTATAATCCTCTGAACTACGACCGCAACGGTTCAAAGTTCGTAATAGGCGGGGCCGTGAATGAAACCACCCTGAGTTATGATTTCCGGTCAGTGGTCTCTTCTATCAGTAACGGTGATGTCTGTGTCAGGTATATCTATGCCACAAACAGTTTATTGTGCGCTACTGCTGTTACCTCTGTTCAGGGCGTCGATATCCTCACACGAAATTTAACCTGGGATCTGGCAAATGACCGAATGAGTAACATTGCCTTTTCGGTCAGTGGCAGCAATATTGCCAATTATGCTTACTCCTATGTCACTAACTCGGATCAGATATCCAAAATTATTGATATCAGCGGTTCCCACTGGGATTATCAATATGATAGCCGGAAGCAATTGATTTCCGCTCGCCGGTATTTTGCCGATGGGTCAGAGTATTATGGCATGCAATTCGGCGCGACATATGACTCGATCGGAAATCCGACCGCCTATGGGCGATTAGCTGCCTCCTCGACTCCTATTCCAACATTTACACCGAACAATCTGAATGTGCAGATAACCAGAGCTTGGAGTAACAAGGTCGAGGTTGTCGGCATCGCGGCCACCAATGCGAACATCACCGTCAATTACCAGCCGACTGACCGCAATGGCGAATGGTTCCGTGCGACTTTGGTTATTGATAACACCTCGGCGGCAATCTCGACCAATATCATTGTCACCGCAGTTTGGTTTGACCCAGTGTCTAGTAATGATGTTATCGCCCACACAACGGGAACCCTTTACCTCGCGCAAACTTCCGAAAGCCCAATTTATGATGCGCGTGCTTCAGTTACCAATGATAGCCGCTATCGCTTCTCTTATGATGCTTTAGGGCGATTACGCGAGGTAATCAACGTTGGTGTCACTCCAAACATCAGGGAGACTTATACCTATTTCCAAGATGGCCGACGGGCTACCAAGAAGGTCTACAGCGGGTCCCCAGGATCTTGGGTTGGGACGTTTACCTATTCCTTTATCTATGATGGCTGGAATCTCATACACGAGACAATTACTGACCATACCCTCACTACAACGTCTACCCGTGACTATCAATGGGGGCTGGATCTCAAAGGTCAACGAAATGGCAAATTTGATCACCAGTCAGGCGGAGTTGGCGCTTTGGTTGCAATCAAGGCAATAGATGCTGGAACCACAAATATTTACCTGCCGCTGGCGGATCATAACGGAAATATTGTGCATGTTGTTGATGCCGCCACAAAAAAGATTGTGGCAAATTACCTTTATGCGCCCTTCGGCAAACTTGTTGGGTCATGGGGCTCACGATGTGATGTTTGCCCCTTCCGGTTCCAAAGCAAATATTATGACAGCGAAACAGAACTCTATTATTTCGGTTATAGGTTTTTCAATCCGTCCATCGCCAAGTGGATCACTCGTGATCCACTGGCCGAAAAAGGAGGAATTAACTTAACTGCTTTTTGTGAAAACGATCCCATAAATAAATTTGATCCGCTTGGGGAATCAGCTTTGTCTTGGATATTTGGGCAGGGTTATTCAGGCGATGAGGCTGATGCCTTTGACATTTCGCTCGGGGAATCTTTGATCGAGATGGGAAGCGGGGCCAAGCAAGGAGTCAAAGACCTTTTTAATGGTAACGCTTATAATCAGGCAGTTGATAATACATCGATTATAATGCTTCGTAGCATGGATGCAAGAGGTGGTGTGTGGGATTCGACAGCGGCAGTTTCCCAGGGAATAGCATTCAATATCGTCAATTGGACTGGTATCGCTAATCTTTATGAATCTGGGTTTGGTTATGATGTAATTACTCAACAGAAACTTAAAGACATCGATCGCGTATCGCGAGCTCTAATAGGTGGCGGACAGGTATTGTTAACGGGTACTGGTGTTGGGGCATCATACAGCCCTGGCGTAACGTTGGCCGGATCTATTCAAGCGACCAAGGAAGCTTTAAGAAATCTTGCGCAAAGTACCACACGCGCCACACGTGAAATACTTAAAGATGTGTCAAAGGAAGAATCAAAGTTAGGAAACTCATATAATGGGGTGCCACTCGTTGAAAGCCAGACAACTATTGCTGAAGTTATCAAAAGTGACTTTAGTGGATTGTCGTTTATGCAACCACCAGAATTTGCTCCGGCACTTAGTCAGTTAGGGCTTTCGCAAATCGGTGCATTTTCAAAAATTGGACCTCGGGCATTTAAGTCTCTTGGGGCTCTTCGAGAGACCTTATTGCATGAAGAGCTCCATCATCGTTTTTGGAAACGCGGTATTCCATCCCCGCACCATCCGATTATGGAGGAATATATGAGGAAGGTTTTGATTCGTTATTACTTGAAGAAAGGATGGTAAATATGCCGCAAAACACCAATGAAATACTGACAGCTTTTAATCAAGAAATTATTCGTAATACTCTTAGTCCGGTGAAGCAGTTCGAATGTCCTACATGCAAGGGTTCTGTTAAAGTGACCTGGAGTGTTCATCAGGGGCTCGTGGAAGAAAGTATAAGTGCCGCGATGCGTTGCAATGTATGCAATTTCCAGATTGAGAGTGATGGTGTGCAGGTGCCAGCGGAGATTGAGGCGGCAATAAGAAGACAATGCCGCCGTGTATAGGTCAGTAAATCTTAATCCGCCTAATAAGAATTGCAGGGTGTATACCTGTTTTGCTCAGTTCGTCATGTTAGGCAAATTGCGTTGAACCGTTTTTCATCGCTTCGGCAATTGCAGCAATCGCCGCACCCTCTCGTGCCTGCATTTCCTGGGGAGATAATGCAATGTGGTTGGTTCGCACTTTGAAACCACGCCGGATTTTCGGTTGATCTGGTTTCGGCACCACGACCTCTTGCGGTATCGTCTGGATATATTCAATAAACTGATCCGGAAGGAAGTATAGGACAGGCTGGGCCTTTTCTTCTCCCAAACTGCTATCGACCGCAATCTTCAGTTTCTTCAAATCGCCTTCCTGTTGGGTGATAACAATGACTTGCTGATACCCACCCTTGAGGCATTTAGAAACATTCTTCACCTTATGATCCATTGAAGTAGTCACTTCAATTTCACAAGCCAAGGATATTCCGCCCCGACTCAAGACTAGATCAATGCTGCCGCCGTCAGGGGTTGGCTTCTCAACAATGACACGAAAGCCGACGGCTTCGGCTTCTACCTTGAGTCTTTGCTGTATCGCCTGATGTTGGGCACCCCCTCGGCCTAGATCGGCGGTTGTCTGTCGAGGAGCCGGAATATTCTCAAGTGGAATGACTGGTTGCGGAGTCTCTATCGGTAACGGTGTAGGTTCCGGTCCTTTGCTTTTTACAACTACAAATGGAGCTTTTTTCTTTGGTTCCGGTATAACCGGTCTAGTCTCTGCGGCCTCCTTGAAAGCTTTTTCAAGCTCTGAGCAAGAGGTGGCATATTTGGAGCGAGAGGCCAGGATAACGGAGTGGCGGCGATCCTCCATGGCTTCCTCATCAAGCTGATCCGGTAGAGGGACGGTCAGATTGAAGTCATAATCACTACGCTCAACTCGACAGACCGCTTTACCAGTGTCCAGATTCCGCAAGTCTTGAGCTTCAAAGAGCGAAAAACCATCAGCTAATTTCTTAGCATCATCATCACCAACCCGGAAACAAATCCGTGTGCCAGCATTTGACAAGACTGCACTGGCCACTTCAGAGTCCCTTTGTAATTGGCGCAATTCCTGATGGGCCAGAGTTAGGCCAAGTCGATATTTGCGAGCGCCAGATAAGATTTCAGCCATGGACGGCGTAATAAAATTATGGAACTCATCAATATAGAGCCAGAAGTCTTTACGGCTGGCGGCCACCTGCTTTTGCCGCGCCATTGCTAATTGCTGGAATTTGGAAACAAGGAGCGTACCTAGCAAATATGAATTCTCCCGACCAACGATACCTTGCGGTAGCTTGGCCAAGAAGATTTTGCCGGTATCGAGGATGTTCCCGAAATCAAGCCGGTTGGTGGACTGTCTGACCATATAGCGAATTGGTTTCCGCCCGAGAAAAGTATCCAATCTAGTCAACACTGGCCCGATGGACTTGTTACCGGACAGTTGTGAGAAGACCTTGCGCCAGTAATACACCACTTCAGGATCATTGACCGTTTCCAGGAAAGCATTCCGAAAATCTGACTCTAAAAGGAAACGACGGAGATCCGCCAGTGTCCCACCCTTGCTGCTTTCGAGGAAAGCCAATATCGCATTATTCAACACTGACCCCATTTGATCACCCCAACTGGAGGACAAGCGCTGGAAGACGGAAACCAAGTCTGAGGCCAGCAGGTTCTTTTCGAGTTCTGAATGGGCGGATAGGATGTTGAAGCCGATGGAGTATTCCTCATCGGAGGGATCAAGCAAAATGACATCATTAATGCGATTTTCAGGGATAATACCCAAAAGCTGGTCCACCAGATCGCCATGAGGGTCTAGCACCGCCACCCCATCACCATTCTCAATATCTTGACGAATGAGATTGAATAGCAGGGTGGACTTGCCGGTACCACTAGCACCAATCACATGCGTATGCCGGACACGTTGCTCCGGTGACAGGGCGACTGACACCGCCTCCCCATTATGTAAATTGTCCCCTAAATATAGCCCTTCATCCTTACGGACTGATTGCGGAGCCCGTTTGGTTTTAACTGTATATCGTTCCAGTTTAGACGAGCGAACATCAACCGATGGTAAATGAACGAAGCCGACCAATTCCGTGCTGTTTAGGAGCATCCCGGTACGCCGAGATTGCCGCCGCAAGACATCTTCAATATGCAGATCAAAGGGATAGTCATCATTACGGAGCGGAATTAGTTCATTACCATGGGGATGAGCAAAGACCGTGAGGGCTCCTGATAGATTACGGGCAATCTCCCAAGCCCGCTCAATTGATGGGGATTGCGTAGCAATACGCACGACGGCGGCATAGATGGGGCTGGATACTTTTTCTTTGGCAGCTGTTGTTAATTCTGGGACATTAACAAACAAAGCCCCGCCTTGATGGTCTGTAATGGCATCCAGCATGCTTTCTGCCCATGGAGCTTGCACTGGCTGGAAGATGACTTGGAATAACCCCAACTCATCATTTGTCAGTTCCGACAACGCCCCAATGATGCCGACAAAGGGGTCCACTCGCCGAGTTGCCAGAGGAAACATAAAAGGTCTGGCTAAACCGAATTCAACCACCCCGGTATAACTGTCTGGCTCTTTCACCCAAGCATCAATCAGTGCGTTTTTCCGAGGCAAGAAACTGGCTTCAGGGAAGAAGGCCTTCAATCTCTGAATGACCATTTGCTCATCAGAGGGATGTGCAACCAATTGCACGGAGATATGGGAGGATAGGCCGAGGACTTCAAAGGTAATCGGCTCATTACAAAGCGACATTGCCAAGAGGAATTCTTCGAAATCATCCCTCCGGATATTCAGATTCACCGGTAGGACGACTTGGAGTTCAATCAATTCATCCCGGATCAGTGATTGCGGTTCGGGCTCTTCAATATCAGAGGGTAAAGCTTTGGTGACAGCAACCGATTGTCCACCTCCGCCAACCAAACCTTTCAATCGATTCGCCCAGGCACTCAGAACAGTCGGTCGAGCCCCGTCATCAATGATGGGGGCATCCGGGGATATATAGAAGGGACGGAAAGGCGGTTCAGGTGAAACTGGCTCATCAAAAACCTGCCAGCCCCGCCCTCGCCGTTCCCAGTGATAGAACTGCTCACTGAACTTCTCATCAATTGAGGCCATTGGTTATGCCTCAATAACCTCAACTTGGTTCTGGTCTAAGATCTTTCTTTTCGACTTATACAGATCCCCCAGGATTGGAGCATGCTCGTATTCATCCAAGAGTTTAATGCCTTTGGCCGCTGTTTCCTGTTCCACCAGTTTCTTGACGACACCTTCCACCACGGTCATATACATAAGACGGGTGTCTTCCTTATGATATGTATCGACAAGTCGTAGATTCAGCTTTTCCAGAATCAGGTTGATGATCTTTGAAATCAATACTTTGAGACCAGTAGGAGGTGTGGCTGCAAAACGGCAGGAGAAGAAGTAATTGACACCAAATGGACAGGCACAGATGTCAAACAACACGTCATCCCGTTTCAGGCGCAGATATTGACGCTTGGCCGCAAACAGCCCACCTTCTGAAAGCTCAGGGCGGGATATTTTAAGGCCAGGCACTTGTTGTGTTCCAAGCTCTCTCTCCACCTTGTCGTAGAATTCCTTGGTGGACATGCTGAAGTTCGGAACAGGAGTGTACCAGTGGCTGAGGACGTTGGCTTGCGTAGGTTTTGATTTGCTGAACATAAACACCTCCATTTGCCTGTATTATGTGGGGTAAGTCGGTCAGGGAGTCAATAAAATCCTCCATAATACGTGCGTTTCGTAAACGCAAAACTCTTGTCTAGTATTTGACATTGATCATCTATTTTGATATTATTGAAATATGGGTTAAGTATATATTCATCATAAAAAGATCACTTACGTGTAGTGACTTGTCACAATAAACGATGGGATTGTTTATTTTTATACGTACCGTCGATACAGAAAGATTAGGTTAAAAATGGCCGATAATTTTATTGAGTCATTAAGGCGGGACTTTCTGAAGAAGGGGCTATATGATATTGTTAAATATAGTCTAGCGATCATTCTTGCATATGCTGTAACTTTGTTGAGCTCGAAGATACTCGCACTCAAGATAACATCTCTTGATCCGTATAAATACCAAATTGGTATTCTGTTTGGCACTGCAATATCATTTGCATTGTTGGCAATATACAGGAAACATGACCGACACCGTCCGAATTTTCCGCGACTGGACTTTGACTTTAAAATTCTGGAACGGGAAATAACTTATGAGTATGTGGACAAGACTCATATGCGTTATAAGAAGAGAACATGCATTAAATCTTTAAAGAACGGTCTTGATGTATACAGAGATATATATCGCTGGACAGGCAGAGGAAAAGTAGTTCTCAGAAGTGGTATTCCTGAACATAATATAGTTGAGACTGTGAAACGAAACATTTGGAATGCGTACGAAATTCGGCTACAGAAAACCTTAAAAAAGGGCGAAAGTATCAACACCGAAGCTATATGGGAACTTGAGGACTTGGAGAAGGTTGCTGTTCCATTTTGTTCAGCGACGATGGAAGAACCCACAGATTCTCTTAAGCTTAATGTATCACTTCCATTAAGTTTTGGTGTTAGAGAAGTTACTTGTGAGACTTCAAGCGCTATAGGATCGCGGAAGCCGCTGGATTCGTTCACCAAACCCTTGGACAAGCATGGAGAAGTATCATGGGTTGTTCCGAATCCTAAGTTGCTATATCACTACGAAATAAAGTGGATTATGAATTAATCATTATCATGAGCATTTTACCCCTAGTACAACTCAAGCTTGAAGAAATCGGTTCAAAAGAGCCGCCTCTTAGAGTAGCCTGTGAAGAGGTCTTGGATTTTGGCCCGGTATTTCAAGAGATAGTTAATGATTTGGTTGAGACCTTTATAGCTCATAAAATCGCAATAGGTTTAGCAGCACCACAGGTTGGCATCCGACTAAAGCTTACGATTATAAATATAAACAAAAACAAATCGCAGGATACGTTAATTCTGGTAAATCCAAAAGTGTTGGAAACTAGCGGGAAAAAGGATAAAAAAAAGGAATCATGTATGTCCTTGCCTGATTATGCGGGCGAAGTTGAAAGAAGAACTAAAATTAGCATTTCATATCAAGACCGTTTTGGTTCAAATCGAGCACTCAAAGCCGAAGGCTTCTTGGCAAGAGTAATTGCACATGAAATTGACCACCTGAATGGGTTACTGTACGTTGATAGGATGCGCGATGTGTCCGAATTGATCAAAACCGAAATTTTTAAGAATGATTAGTCTGACTTTTCGGTTTCTTCTTAGCTTTCTTTTCCTTGCCCCCGATGGCCAGCGGGTTAGCGATCTTCTCGTACATCGCAAAAAGAAACTCCACCCGGTGCCGGTCCGTGGGGAAAGATTCTAGACAGTAACACCTGTCTACAGCTTTATCTAATTCCGCATGGGCCTTCGCCAGCAATGGCGGCATCGCCACGGGGTCATACAGGTCGGCAAGTGTCGAATCAGGAAAGGCCTTGCGGGCATCCAACACCTTCTGTGCTGCAATTTCCACGGCTGACCTTTGCTTGTCTGCTGTTTTTTCTGGCCAAGGGAAGTTGTTATAAACGAGAGTGTTCGAATAACGGTAATCGGATTTTATGCGTCCGCATACCAACTTGACCCACGCCATATGGATTGCCGATGACATCACCCCAAAATGGAACAACGACACATCAGGAACGGCGGTGCAACTGTTATGAATAATCACGTCGGGGTCAAAATAGCCAAAAGGAATGTAAGGCCTTGATTCCGATGAGTGCTGTGGAATGACAATGTACCGGCCTTTCGGCTGACGGATTTCCGCGAACAGGGTTGGCTCACTGGCCTTCTTTTGCGTGGGAACCTTTTTGCTGTTGAGGCGGAAAGTCTTCACCGCTTCAATTCGTTTCCTCAATCCTGGTATGTTCTTGATGTCGGCTGGTGAGGCCCCGACAAGCCACAAGCACCACCTGGGTACAGAATGTAGGTATTCTTCAGCACATAACAATTTCTTAATGTATTTCTTTGCGTCAGGATTTTCCCTGATGAAGGACTCCCGGTCTTCTTCTTCGATGATCAAATGGCCGCCATCGGTTGGCTTGTTGCCGTATACGCAGGCTGGGACTTCGCATATTGGGTTGGTTTGAGCCATGACGGCAAGGTCTGAACCCTCAATCAGATACGGGCTGATGTTTTTGACATGTTCAACTGTTATCTTGTCCGTGGACTTGTGGTATTCGTAAATCCTTTTTGTCATTTTTAATGGGTTGGCGGAATTATAAAAGCCGACAATGACCACGTGGACGTGGGCCTTTCCCCTGGCTTCGCTTTCCCAAGTGAACGTACGGTGTCCGAATAATATTTTAAGGCCATATCGCTGGAACAACGTGTTCCAAAGGATACCAACCTGTTCCCCTTGGCATATCGAATTCGTGGAGACGAACCCGACAAGTATGTCCGTACCCTTGATGTATTCGGCGGCCTTCCTGTACCATGCGGTGACGTAATCAAGAATACCAGAGCCATCAACGTCGCCCCATACTGCAACCATATCAGCCATCTGGTCCTTGTCCATCAGGTGTTTCCCGACGAACGGCGGGTTGCCAAGGATGAAACTACATTTCTCGGGAGGCAGGACTTTCTTCCAGTCCAAACGAAGGGCATTTTCGGAGACAATGTGCGGCGAAGCCCTTAATGGAAGTTTGATGTAATACTGGCCGAAAGCTTCGCTTAACAGCTGGTTCATCTGGTGGTCAAGCAACCACATGGCTACTTCGGCAATCCTGGCAGGCCATTCGCTGATTTCGATTCCATACATCTGATCAACATCCAAGAGAGAAAGATGCTGAATGTCAGTCACCAACTGGGTTTTTTTGTGCAGTTCGTTTGGCACTTCAATATCGTGCAGTTCCTTGAGAACTTCTATTTCAAGGAGGCGTAATTCCCTGTATGTGATGACCAAAAAGTTCCCGCAACCACATGCGGGGTCAAAGAAACGAAGGTTCGCAAGTTTTCTATGAAACTCCTCAAGCCTTGTATTCCTACGGGTTGACTTATCGCGCTCAATCAGCCCGAATTCCGCCCGAAGGTCATCAAGGAACAATGAGCGTATTACCTTCATAATGTCCCGCTCGCTGGTGTAGTGCCCACCAGATTGCCGTCTTTCCTTAGGTTCCATGACCGACTGAAAAAGAGACCCGAACACGGCCGGGGAAATTTTCGACCAATTGAAGTCGCAGCAGGCAAGCAAGGCTTCCCTTTGAGCCCTGTTGAAATGCACAAACGGAAGACGTTCTTGGAACAACCCGCCGTTAACATAGGGAAAGACGGTAAGATCATCATCCAAATTCTTCTGTCGCTTGTCTTCGTGGGTATCCAGTATCTCGAATACCTGTGCAAGGTTCATTCCCAGGTCCGACCCGTCTTCCCTGGTGTGGTTTTTTATGTACGATTGAAAACAATGGGGCTGGTCGAACAGTCCCGTATCATCGGCAAACAGGCAAAATAGTACCCGCACCAAAAACCGTTCAAGATTGTGTCCCTCATAGCCGCCATCCTTGAGGGTGTCATGCAGTTCCCCCATGATGTCGGTTGCCTTCTGGTTGGCCGGGTCTTCAGGATCAAGACGAACAGCCTTTTCACCCTTGATGAACGCGAACGCCCTGACATGATTGTGGAGGTCCTTCAGAGTGATTTCTGTTGTCTTGACGTGCCATTGGTCGAAAAGTTGAAGGTCACGCTGGTCATCGGGGTCCAAATCATGGAGGTAAATCTTGTCGAAATCTGAAACGATGATATAGCGGGGGATTTCGTCCATCCGGCCATCACGGGCAAGGTCCTGGATGTATGAGAACGCTTGCGAGCCTGCCTTATCCAAATCCTTGCCACGGGATTTGTGCTCCGCCAGAACCGTCCCTTTCCAAAAAAGGTCAATGTAGTTGTATTTCCCCTTCAGGTTCCTGACGGGTTCCTCAAAACTAGCAACGGCACGGCGTTCAACGCCAAACACGTTGAAGAACTGGTCCCAAAACGTCTTGGCCTCCGCCCTTTCGGAGGTTTCTTCAGCCCACTTTCGTGAGAACTTAAGCGCCCTGTCGCGTACCTCGTTCCATGAAATAGATGACATGCCCCTCAGGATATTGAATCGCGGCAATGGTGTATAGGGCAAAGTCTAAAAGGGCGAAAGGATTGTTTTCATCATCCCTATCAAAATCTATCGTCTATGTTGGTAAACTCGCCACCGAATCGCTTTCTTAGTCGAAATGTAGTCACGCCACCCCTCCATCTGCAACAAGTTCAGCAAGGGAAGGTTGAACTCTCCGACATCTATCGCTTGTCTCAATTCAAATGCCGGGTTATTATTAAAAGAAAGTAAAGCAAAACACCATGCATATTCATAAAGTCGAAATCAAAAACTTCCGATTATTGAGGAAAGTTCAGCTTTGCTTCGAAAAGCAAACGACTGTCATTGTAGGACGTAACAATAGTGGCAAGACCTCGCTCACTGAATTATTTCGACGTCTGTTGCAGGACAAATCGCCCACATTCCAACTTGAGGACTTCTCACTTGCATCGCATGAGGACTTCTGGACGGCATTTATATTAAAGACCACTAGCGTCGACGAAGACAAGATTCGCGCATCACTCCCTGTAATTGAAGTTCGACTAACAGTACGCTATGAAAAAGGCACCCCGAGTTTTGGCCCGCTTTCGGAATTCATCATTGATTTGAACCCCGATTGCACAGATACCTGCATCGTTATCCGATACGAGCTCAAATCTGGCGAAATTGACTCTTTATTCGCGGAGCTTTCGACTGGGGAAGTTGCTGCCAAGAAACTAACCAAAATCGATTTTTTCCGAAGTATTAAAGAAAGGCTCTCGAAGTGTTACACATCAAATGTGTTTGCTGAGGATCCTCATGATTCCAGTAACCAAAAGCCTGTAGATTGGTCTACCCTCCGCGCTCTAATACAAAGTGGATTCATCAATGCGCAGCGCGGCTTGGATGATATTAGCCACCGTGACAAGGATGTTTTGGGGAAAATCCTCGAAGGACTTCTCGCAAATGCCACAGCCGACTCAGCCGACTCGAAGGATCGTGATATTGCTCTTAAACTTGAGGCAGCAGTAAAAGATATTCAAAAGAATATAGACGAGGGTTTTAACACTGAACTTGCTGGTTTGATTCCGGCATTTTCATTGTTTGGATATCCAGGTTTCAACGATCCTGGTTTAATTACCGAAACAACATTAGATGTTAAGCGCCTTCTAACTGATCACACTAAAGTGCATTATGCAGGCGTAAACGGGATCAACCTGCCCGAAGCATACAATGGCTTGGGCGCACGCAATCTAATCTATATTCTGTTGAAACTGCTGGAGTTTTTTAAGTCTTTTAAAACTCTGCCAACTGCGCCAGTAACACATCTTGTGTTTATTGAGGAACCCGAAGCCCACCTTCATCCGCAAATGCAGGAAGTATTTATTTGTAAACTTGCAGAAATTGCCAAAGTTTTTGCGGACACATTTAACAAAGGAATTCCGTGGCCTGTTCAATTTGTTGTGACGACACACTCATCGCATCTCGCCAATAAGGCGCCATTTGATTCTATGCGTTATTGTTTGGCTACATCGGATGAACATTCGCCCAGCATCCGCTCCACAGTCATAAAAGATTTACAACAAGGACTCAGTTCTACCGCGCCCGCGGCTCGTGAATTTGTCCATAAGTATATGACCCTGACGCGCTGCGACCTACTGTTTGCTGATAAGGCGATTTTTATCGAGGGTACCACTGAACGAATATTGCTGCCATTAATGATTCCGCAGGTCGATGCGAAAATGTCTGCGACTATGCGCCCCCTATCTAGCCAATACATTTCGGTGGTGGAAGTAGGGGGAGCTTACGCCCACCTTTTCTTTGATTTTCTTAAGTTTCTTGAACTGCGAACATTGGTCATTACAGATTTGGATTCGACAATACAGAATGACAAAAAGAAATATATCGCTTGTAAAGTGTCGGGAGGCACTCACACGAGTAATGCCTGTATTAAAGACTGGTTCAATGACAAGACGATCAGTCCAGGCGCACTCGCAGTAAAAACAGATGCGGAGAAAACTCATGACTTCATTCGTTTAGCCTATGAATTGCCTGAAAAGGTCGGCGACCCATGCGGACGAAGTTTTGAGCAATCATTTATTTTGGCAAACCTGAAATTATTCAAATTCGATACGGAGCCGCTAGCCACAATAGAGGATGTGACATATACTGAAGCGGAAAGTGTTACCAAAAAGTCGGATTTCGCATTGGAATATGGTGTTAATCAGACAGGATGGATAGTACCACGATATATAGCAGAGGGTTTGAATTGGCTCGCTGAGGGAACACGCCATCTGTCCCCACCCTCAAAACCTGTTGTGATTTCTCCATCAGCTCCAGTCACTCCAGCGGAATCGACAAAACCAAATGTCTGAAATCACACCTAACCCAGCAGAGCTTGCCTCCAAGGAAGCGCTTGATCGAGTCTTCTCTTGCATTGATAAGGGGAAGAGTTTTCGTCTTGAAGCTGGGGCCGGTGCCGGCAAAACCTATTCTTTAATCAAATCCCTTAAATATATTATAGAAAAGCATGGGCAGTCTCTGTTGCGCAGAAAGCAGCAAGTAGCATGTATTACCTTCACTAATGTAGCCACTAACGAAATCAATTCTCGGACCGACCGGCATCCGGTGATTTATTGTTCTACTATTCATGCTTTTTGTTGGTCGCTAATCAAGGACTTTCAGCCATTCTTACGTCAGCAGATACCGAATCTTAAAAATTGGCCCGAAAGACTTGTGGATATTGGCGATGTTGGGAATCGTTCAATTAACTATGAACTGGGGTATCCGGGGATAGACGACAAACATGTGTCTCTTCATCACAACGATGTGCTGGCCCTTACAATTCAGCTCTTGAATGAAATTAAGTTTCGAGATCTCGTGTCGGATCGTTACCCTTATCTTTTTATTGACGAATATCAAGATACCGATGAAAAGATCGCGGCAGCGTTAATAAAACATTTTTTGGATACAGAGAAAGGGCCGCTGATAGGATTCTTTGGTGACCACTGGCAGAAGATTTATGGGGATGGGTGCGGATTGATTGACCATCCGAAACTGGAAACAATTGGTAAAGAGGCTAATTTTCGTTCTGCCCCGGTTATTGTTGATTGCCTTAATCGCATGCGTCCAGACTTACCACAAAAAGTGGAAAACCCAACGGCGGAAGGTAGTGTTGCAGTATTCCACACTAATGAGTGGGTTGGCACACGCCGAACTGGACAGCACTGGGCAGATGATTTACCGGCTGATTCTGCACATTCGCACCTTGAGGCTGCAAAAGAACTTCTCACCAACGAGGGATGGGACTTTTCAGCAGGTACAACCAAAATCCTCATGTTGACTCATAATGTTCTTGCCGCCGAACAAGGTTACAGTTCATTAGCCCAAGTATTTTCTCATAAAGAATCTTTCGTTAAAAAAGAAGATGATCACATTGCTTTCTTTATAGACATACTGGAACCTGTATGCATAGCCTATTCTGAAAAGAAGTATGGTGAAATGTTTGCGTTATTGGGCAGTCGGACACCTCGCATAGGTACACACCAGGATAAAGTGTCGTGGTCTAAGGACATGGATGATTTAGCCATATTGCGTAAGTCAGGGAACATCGGGGCAGTACTTGACTATTTAAGGCGGACGAAACGACCAAGACTTCCTGAGGCGGTAGAACGAAAGGAACGTGAACTAGCCGAGGCGCAACAAATTGTGAAGGAGGCTACCGAGGAAACAACCTCAATTGACCGCCTTCGCAAATTGAGAGACATTTCATATCAGGAAGTTATCAACCTTGCGCGGTTCATTAATGACGAGACACCTTTCTCAACGAAACATGGGGTCAAAGGAGCCGAGTTTGAAAATGTACTCGTTGTGTGCGGGCGCGGGTGGAACATTTACAACGATAACCAATTTCTGGAATGGGCAGGAACACCTGTTAAAATCCCGGTCGATAAGAAAGAATCTTTTGAGCGAAATCGTAATCTTTTCTACGTGGCCTGTTCTCGTCCCAAAAAACGCCTTGCCGTCCTGTTTACTCAGAAAATTAATACTAAGGCGATGGATATCCTTGTGAAATGGTTTGGGCGAGAGTCCATTCGCTCTTTGCAGATCAGTGGTTGATCAAGATGTATAATCACAGTGACTCAATTTATGTGAGCGCTAATAGTGAATTTCAACAAGCTCCTCAGTTTGTTGAGGAACAAGAATATTTTGACACTGTTTGCATAGCTAACCGGTCTTCTTTGTTATCCCATACTGTTCCTTTGATCCACCACACGGCCTTGTTGATCCAGATAAGGTTCGAATCTGGTTGAGTTGGTCTGGAGAAGTATCTGGAGGCTAATTCAATCGTGTTATGATAAACTGTCACTATGTCTGGTGAGTATAAAAACAATCATTATGTCCCGGTATGGTATCAAAGACGGTTTTCGTTAAATCCATCAACGGATAGCGAGTTGTATTATCTGAATCTAAAACCACCAATGTATTTTGATTCCAAGAGCACAAGTCACGTCGGAAAGACTGTGCGTAAAATAGGCTTCAGGCATTGTTTTGCCGAAGATGATTTATACACCGCGAATTTTCATGGTGCTGAATCTAAAGATATCGAAAAGCTTTTCTTTGGAGACATTGATGCCAGGGGTAAGACTGCCGTTGAGTGGTGCGAGAGGTTCTCACATCCGTGGGATGGCACAAATTCAATAAAGGAGTTGCTCATCTATATGAGCACACAAAAACTGCGCACCCCAAAGGGACTAACATGGCTGAGAGATCAGGCAAATATGCGTGGTATTAATGATAAGAACCACGTGCTGGCATTAATGACTCGATGGCAACAGCTTTATGGCGCTATATGGATGGAGTCCATTTGGCTGATAGCCGATGCAGGTAACTCAGCGACAAAGTTCATCATTTCTGATCACCCGGTAACGATATATAACCGCCATTGCGGTCCACGATCCCAATGGTGCCGTGAGTACAATGACCCAGATATTAGATTCCATTCGAGCCATACCATCTTCCCTTTATCGAAAAACAAGGTCCTAATCCTCACAAATCTATCATGGTTAAGGCACCCATATCAGGATGGTCTAAAAATGAGGCCAAACCCAACTTTTTTTCGTGACGCGATAATGAAGATCACCGACATTCAGACCATGAGATATTTATCAGAACAGGAAGTGAGAGAGATTAACTTCATAATCAAAAGCAGAGCTTACAAATTCATAGCGGCTGCCAAAAAAGAATGGTTATATCCCGAGAGATACGTCAGCAAGTCGGACTGGTTTAATTATGGACATGGTTACTTGTGCATGCCAGATCCCAGAGGTGTCGACTATGGTGGACAAATTATCATCGGCAATAAGGACGGCACCTCCGCTGCTTTTGACGAGTATGGGCGAACACCACGGCAGAAAGAATTTAACGGATTTGATTCGGGTGTAGGCAAAGACTGGCACACATTTCACAGATTTCAGGGTGAGTTTGCCAGATTATTCGGCCCTTATAGAAGAGGGCGGGCGTGTGGTTGTATGCATCTGGATAATGAACGTGATGACGATGAATTTCATTCATACCACTTGAGTCTCGACAAGAAGAATAGGAAGAAAACCGCCTAGTTCTGTTCTGCCTTCGGTCGCAGTGCCGGCAGATCATGAAACATAACAGTGCAGTGTTTTACGGCGCCTAGAATCGCGGGCGTCTGATCTTACTTCTCCCGTCAGGATATAAGCAGCCGAGAATACCCGTAGCTCGTATGAACCATCCAACAAGCCCAAAGCAGACTAGGTAAAGGATAAAGAGCCACAGCTTTGTATAATCACTGGCGAAGATTTCGGGGCCAAATATCAACGTGGCAACAAGTAGGGTCCCAAAATACAGGCAATGATAGAGCAGGCTGGCGAACATACCCCATCGTCCGGTTGAGATCCATCTAATGATGGCAATCCAGAACAAAATCACCAGCCCTACAATCAGGAAGAACCAGTGTTCCATCATAAACTGCTGGATGACGTCCCAAACCATTCGGCAGGCTTGTTTTGTTCCATCACTAATTGCGTCTTGCATGTGGAGGAATAGCTCTTGCGCAAAGTCTGTTCCTAATGGCGATGCGGTGCTTGAATTCATTTCTAAATTCTATACTGAATTCACTTCTGGTCAATGCGGAGAGACACCTGTCAGCGGGAACTCAAAACCAGCCAGTCATGGGCGGAATCAACCCAGCCACTATTATGCGACACTGCTAGAGCACCACATCACCATCAGAATTCAAAACATCTTTTAAGGCAAAGACTTACGGTGTGTAGATATCACAAATTGATGCATTTGATATCACTGTGGTATACTCAAAAACATGAATAACAACCAATTACACAGAGGATGGCCGCGAAACAGTTCAACCGGCCCTGAAGGCGGATTATCCACAGGTCCTGGGGGCGGTCTTTCAACAGGTCCGGGCGGTGGTGCATCAACTGGTCCTGGTGGAGGGATGTCAACAGGTCCAGGCGGTGGCTTGTCTACTGGCCCTGGAGGTGGACTATCTACCGGTCCTGAGGGCGGTCTTTCTACTGGACCAGGCGGTGGGCTTTCTACTGGACCGGGCGGTGGGCTTTCAACTGGCCCAGGGGGAGGACTATCAACAGGGCCTGGAGGAGGTTTATCAACTGGGCCGACACCTTATTATAGCAATATCCCGCCACGACATGTGTACTTACAATGCCTTCTTGAGCACGGTTACACCGCTGAATATCAAATACTCAAGACAGCATGGGGATACTCGGGCTAGGTTCAGTGTGACATTCGTCGTATAAGAGCATCTGAGTGAGCAGCTTGAGCCTGTTCATCAATATTTCGCCGTAGATCCTGATACAAATCTTTAGGCGTAACTTTATAGATCGCGGCAAGGTGGAATAGGTTGACAACATTCGGCATGGCCTGACCATTTTCCCAGCGGGATAGACGGTCGGCAAAATCCAAGCCGATCAGACTGGCGACGTCCACCTGACGAAGTCCGGCTTTCAAGCGATATTCTCGCAAATTGTTTTTGATATTGTTCATGATGATTAAAGATTAAGGGATTGGTAAAAATAACAAAAGGTGGACGGACTTGCCGAAAGCGGCAAGTTTATGCCGCCAAGCCCGTTTGGTCCCGCGGCATCTCTAATACAGGTGTGCTATCATTAGCCGGTAAATCATTCCGAACAATTAGGCATTTTGCCGCTTCAGTTATTATTTCCCACAATCGAGTGGCGTTCGGTCGATGGGCACAAATTTTAAAAGCGCCAGGTGGCGCTTTTAAAATTTGTGCTCTTGAGCAAGCAAACAATTTTGCTTGCGTGCAGGAATCGAACGGCGGAACGATGTTTTTTCAGTAGAAAAAACCGTGAGCCGGTGCCCAGCCTAAAATTTCTGACGAGAAATTTTAAGGCGAGGGAGATACTCCTGCCAAAACAAAAAACCACCTGCAAATTTGCAGGTGGTTTTTGATTATTTTGCTTTATTGACCAGTTTCGCCAATCGGCTTTTCTTTCGGGAAGCGGTATTCTTGTGGATCACGTGAGCCTTGGAAGCCTTGTCGATGGCTTTGTAGGCAGCGGACATGATAGCCTCCGCTTCTTTGACTTTCTTCTCGGCGACTAATTTCTTGATATTCTTGATTGTATCACCCATTGCGTCTTTTCGTCGGGTATTGTAAACCTTCTTATTTTTTGAGGCGCGGAGTGCTTTTTTTGCTGATGATGTTATTGGCATGTGTTATATTAAAAAATATTGATTAATTACTGAATACTTTTGTGCTCATAACTTACCACAGCTTATTAGGAAAAGCAAGGTTTGACCTCTTTGTTCTATGATATAATTGTTTTTATGATTTCCCACCTAACCGGTACCATCACCCTAAAGACCGACAAATTCATCGTCATTGATGTGAACGGCGTCGGCTACAAAGCCTACGGCACGACCAACCTTTTAAGTGCAACCAAGGAAAATGATCAGGCAAAAATCTGGACATATTTGGCGGTCCGGGAAAACGCGATGGACCTTTATGGTTTTGCCGACAAAAGCGAGTTGGACTTTTTCGAACTACTCAACACTATCTCCGGCGTCGGACCAAAAACCGCGATTGGCATTCTAAATGTCGCTTCTGTCCCCTCCCTGCGCAAAGCGATCTCGACGGGTGAGACCGCCCATCTCACTAAAGTCTCCGGCCTCGGCAAAAAAATGGCCGACAAGATTGTTTTGGAACTTAAAGGTAAACTCGGTGCTTATGAAGAGGTCCATCTCGGCCTCAAGGAAGAAATCGACGCTCTGGAAGCCCTTAAGTCTCTGGGTTACTCTCACAAGGAATCAAGAGAAGCTCTGCAGGAAATTGACAAAACTATCACCACGACCAGCGGCCGGGTCAAAGCGGCTTTGAAACATTTGGGAAAATGAGATTGTAGATAGTGTCTTGTAGATTGTATATAGTATAAGAAAAACCGAGCATTCACTGCTCGGTCTGATAAATCCCGTTACTTATTAATATGCCGCCACTGAAACCACCCCTTGTCGTGAAGAAAATCGTATTGACCACGATACTCCACAATACCATGATCGTCGCCCTCAAAATAATAGCAATGAACTGAGGTGTCCGGGATAGAATTCCGCACACGCTTCACGAGGTTAATCGGGATTTCTGCTCCAACGGTATGATAATCACCCCGATTCACAACGTCAAGGTAGACCCCGCCTCCCGACGCCAAAGCACCAAGCAAATCACACCGGTCACAAACCCTTGCGTTACATTCAATCTTCTTCGACCAGGACTTTTTTCCAACCTTCTTACTCATAAAGATCCTCCCTTTCGTGTTGTTACAACCTGCTTCCAAATTACGCTTTTTTCTGATAAAGTCAACATATGAACAAAGCCTTGAGACTACTAAAAAAATTTATTCCAAAGAAGCTTTTTGCTTTCTTTCAGCCGATCTATCACTGGAAGCTCGCGCTTTTGGGCGCCTTGTTTTACCGCTTCCCTTCCCGCCAGATCAAAGTCGTCGCCGTGACCGGAACCAAAGGCAAGACCTCAACAGTGGAATTCTTAAACGCCATCCTGGAGACCGCCGGCTACAAGACGGCGCTCGCCGGAACCTTGCGTTTCAAAATTGGCGACCAATCGACGCCCAACAAATACAAAATGACCATGCCGGGAAGATTTTTCACCCAAAAGTTCCTGCGCCAAGCCGTCGACGCCAAGTGCGATTACGCCATTATCGAGATCTCATCGGAGGCGGCCAAGCAATACCGCCACAAATTCATCGAGCTTGATGCCCTGCTCTTCACCAATCTCGCCAAAGAACACATTGAGTCCCACGGCTCTTACGAGAAATACGTGGCGGCAAAATTAAAGATCGCTCACGCCCTGGAAAAATCGTCGAAGTCGGAACGGATCATTATCGCCAACATTGATGACAAGGAGGGTCAGAAATTTCTTTCGATCGCTGCCGATAAAAAGGTTTCTTACAGCATCGAAAATGCCAAACCGTTTGAACTTTCTGATGATGGCTCGGGTTTTGCCTTGGGCCTGGAAAAAATCCGTACGCAAATTCCCGGCCAGTTCAATATTCTGAACATGTTGGCCGCCATCGCCTATGCTCGGACGCAAAACATTTCCGATGAAACCATCAAACAAGCCCTCGAGGGCGTGAGAGAAATCAAAGGCCGGGTACAAAAAATACTGATCGGTTCGGACAAGCAAGATTTTGACGTGATCGTCGATTATGCCCATACTCCCGACTCGCTCAGAGCTTTGTATGAAACCTTTGCCAATAAAAAGAAAATCTGTGTCCTGGGCAATTGCGGTGGCGGACGCGACAAGTGGAAAAGGAAAGAAATGGCTGAGATTGCCGATAAGTATTGCGACAAAATAATCCTGACTGATGAAGATCCATATGATGATGACCCGCGAGAGATCATCGATGATATGGCCAAGCATATCCGAAAGGAAAAAATGGAAATCGTGATGGACCGGCGGGAAGCGATCAGACGGGCGATTAAAGAGGCAAACGCCAATGATGTGATTCTGATCACCGGTAAAGGTACCGACCCATATATCATGCGGGCCGATGGCCTGAAAGAGCCTTGGAGCGACGCCAAAGTAGCAGAGGGAGAACTACAGAAGGTTATAACTGATAGTCGCTAAGAAGCATAAAACAACAAAGGCGGGTTCGCTACGCGAACCCGCCTTTGTTGTTTTATTAAATCCTATATCGATCTAGAAGTGAAAAAATTTACAATCGCCGAGGCGGTAGACGAAGCGGCGGCGGTTATGAATGAATCTCGGCTCGATTTGGCCTGCAAAACCTTTTCATAGATATATTTATATTCGATAAGAGCAGCCAGGGAGTCGGCCGTATTAAACCTCCCAATCGCAATCAGGTCCTGGTCTTCCACTACCCCACCTGCTTCTTTTTTGAAATTGCTGACTTTTGAAACCTGCTTGAGGCCTGCCATTAAATCCTGAGCCAAAACAACACTCGATGATGAGTTGGAATATTGGGCTTCGGGGACATATATGGCAAAGCCCTCATATTTTGGCTTGCCGTTTACCTTAGGATTATCGTTGAAATGGACGTGGATGGTGATGTCCACTTTATTGTCACCAGCCCATTTATTTATTCCGTAAAGCATAATGGCCGAAGTGCCTGGAACAGAATTATGGGACAAATCTTGATTTGATTTTATCAACCCTTGGGCGGTCAGGTCCCCCATTTCCTTCTCTTGAGCATCACGCCAGTTTTTAATCTCCGTAAAATTGTCTGCGACAAAATTTCTTATCAGCGGGTTCCAATTTTTCTTATCGCGGGCAAAAATGACCTCGAAATTCTGGTTGGCTTTTAATTTTTTACCGAGCTCGTCGGCCAGTTGGACGTTTAGGTCCCTCTCAACAAGTCCGTTATACTCAGTGCCACCATAAGCCGGTTCATGGCCGGGAACGATCAAGATCTTAATTTTCCCGGTCTCTTGCGTATTATCGTATTTCTTCACCAAATCATTGACCGCCAGTCCCTTAGAAAAGAAAGCGGCAGCATATTGGTCATGGGCAACGACCATCATATTCAAAAAAACCATAATCATGGCGGTAAAACAGAGAAAACCGGCGATGCTGTTTATTTTGTTCATTGTCGCCATTATAAACTCTAAAGGCGAAAACTCAAAGTCACACCTTGAACCGTTTTACTTTTTTCGCTCCAAGCCTTACACTTTCCCCATGCCTGAATTACCCGAAGTTGAAACCCTGCGCCGGGAGCTCGAAAAATCGCTCTCCGGTCGGATCATAAAGGAGATTAAAATCTTGTGGCCCAAGACGGTTTTCCCCCTGTCGCCCGCTTTATTTATAAAAAGAATTTCCGGCCAAAAAATATTGGGCTTAGACCGCCGAGCCAAGATGCTCATAATCAACTTATCCTCGGATGGTCATTTGATTTTTCATTTGAAAATGACCGGTCAATTAATTTTTGTTCCGCGTTCTGGCCAGATTATTTCTGGCGGACATCCGGCAAATGATATCCAGGCTCCGGGCAGACACACGAGAATTATTTTCACCTTGGACGATGGTTCGCATTTATATTTCAATGACCTGAGGAAATTCGGCTGGGCCCGCCTAACCAGCAAAAAAGATTTTCAAAGTATTTCAGATAGAATCGGCCTCGAACCTTTATCCAAAACTTTCACCATGGTGAAAGTTCAGAATATTCTTAAAAAATATCCAAACAGAACGGTGAAGCAGATCCTGCTGGACCAGACTCTGATTGCCGGAATTGGGAACATTTATGCGGATGAAAGCGCATTCCTCTCCCACGTGTTGCCCATGCGGAAAGTAAGAACCCTGGACAAAAAAGAAGTGACTGACTTGCACAAAAACATTATCGCGGTACTAAAACATTCTATCAGACACAAAGGCACTTCCTCCAAAAATTATCGCCGCAGCGACGGCTCGCTTGGCGGTTTCGTCCCCCATCTTTTTGTCTATGGCCGCGGCGGCGAAAAGTGCAAAGTCTGTTCAACCCCGATCAAAAAAGTTCGCCACCTCGGACGAGGCACGCATTATTGCCCGAAGTGTCAGTCTTAATTCTTGCTTTTGGCCGATAAATAAGTAGACTAACCCTCTTATGAATGAAGATATTTTATGGCTGTTCAAAATGATCGGGATAATGCTGGTCATCTGGATAATAATTGGCGGTCCGGCAAGATTTGAGGCAGATATGGCGGCACAAACAAAAAATACCGCACCTAAAACAGCGACCGTCTATCAGCCTAAAACCTATCAGCAAACGATTATTGCTAGGTAGATTGTATTTTGTAGATAGTATATAGG
>Ga0194054_10000057_pt1 | contig 51984 bp, 42 predicted proteins | sample SepL2210m_MetaG_FD_163628 | JGI IMG/M metagenome (GOLD analysis project Ga0194054, IMG submission 163628) | Anoxic zone freshwater microbial communities from boreal shield lake in IISD Experimental Lakes Area, Ontario, Canada - Sep2016-L227-10m | ecosystem: Environmental > Aquatic > Freshwater... | reverse complement strand
GTTGAAGTCGGAGTGGCGGGCGATTTCCCCGGGTCCCTAACAGAATCAGTTTACTGCCGGTATTCATGGATGGTCCGGTAAAATCCAGGGTGTCCTGTGCGGTGGGGGCCAGCAGATGGATCCCTTGGTTGGCGTCAAGCGTTTCCCACAGGGCGTGGCTGACCTCTTTAAAGTCCCGGACATTGACATCATGGTCCACCACGATCATGATTTTCGTGAGCGAGAGTTGGCCTTCGCCCATGAGTCCAAGGGCATGTTTGAGCGCTTCCTGTCCGTAGCGTTCTCTGACGGCGGCGATGGCCAGCGGATGAAATCCCGTTTCCGGATAAGCCCATAGATCGCTGATAGCCGGGCGGATTAGTTTCAACAAGGGGAGGGTCATTTCCTGGAGGGCCTCTCCAATATAGTAATCCTCCTGAGGGGGCTTGCCGACCACAGTGGCTGGATAGATGGCATCTTTACGGGCCAGCATGCGATCTACTCGAAAAACCGGAAATATGGCACTGTGAGAATAGTGGCCCAGATGGTCGCCGAAGGGGCCTTCCTGTCGTTCATCACCGGGAGTCACCCTTCCTTCCAGCACGAATTCAGCAGTGGCGGGAATACGGTGGCCGGTGCCGGATCGCTTGATAACATCCAATGGGTGGCCCATGAGCAAGGCGGCTAGCAGTCGTTCATCGATCCCTTCCGGGAGGGGCGTGATGGCGGCAATGGTCAGCGCTGGCGGGCCCCCCAGAATAACACTTAGGGGAAGCGATTCCCCGCGGGCGGCGGCGATTTGGAAATGGAAACCGCCCCCTTTTTCGATCTGCCAGTGCATTCCTGTGCTGGTGGCGTCATAACGTTGCAGGCGGTAAATGCCGAGATTGCCCGCCCCTGTAAGCGGATCAACCGTATGGACCAGTGGCAAGGTGAAAAAGGGCCCACCATCAAGCGGCCAGCAGGTCAGGCAGGGTAATAGATCCAGTCGGGCAGGGCTAAAGCATTGATCAAGAATGGGGCCGCGGCGTACGGTTCTCATACGGGCTTTGGCTACTTTCCAGAGCTCGCGACGTTCTGCCCACACCGCCGACAGCGTGGGGGGCATGAAGCGTTCAGCGAGGCGAACCAAATCTTCACCTATGGCCCCGGGGTGACGCCCAAAAGCCATCTCAACCCGTTCGGGGGTTCCATAAAGATTGGAGACCAGGCGATAAGGTGAACCTTTGATCCGTTCAAATAAAATCGCAGGGCCCTGCTCGGCCAGAAGCCGGTGTTGGATGATTGTAATGTCCTGATCCGGATCGACTTCCTCCGTAACTCGGGCGAGTTGCCCTTTGGCTTCAAGTTGATTGATAAATCCCCGGAGATCAGTGGCACTCAAGAGATGGTCTCCCAGTTTGTGGGGGCGGGGTGCCCCAGAACGGCCAGCACACGATCCACGTAGAGTTCAAGGAGGTCAGTCATGGTGACCTGACGAGGGTCCCTGCCGGCAACCTGGTAAAAGGGAGGGGAAAGAGGCATGATCACGCCGCCGGCACCAGCTACTGTGGCGGCATTATTCAAATCGATTTGAGTCCAGGGCGATTCTCGCACGCAGAGCACCAGTTTGCGTTGTTCCTTCAGGTGACAATGTGCTGCGCGTGAGATCAAGGTGTCGGCAATGCCGTGTGCCACTTTAGCCAGTGTGTTGGTGGAGCAGGGAAGGATGACCATCCCAGCCGAGGGAACCGAACCTGATGACACGGGGGCTGCGAGATCGGTGTCGTCAAAGACCCTGGCGGCCATCGCGGCCAGCTTGGAAAAATCGCCGTATTCACGTTCATATACATTCCGACCCCAGGCGCTGGCCACCAGCGCGACCGGCCATGGCGATTTCCTGATCAGAAGTTCTGCGGCATATGACCCGGTGGCACCACTTACAGCGAGTAATAGATTCATTTTCAAACCACTTTTCACATCTCACGTTTCACATCTCACTATTTACAGCATCGCAATCATGGCTCCGGCAATTCCGGCAATGGCGGATACGGGGAAGAATCTAGCATGAAGTGGCAGCTTTGACCAGTAGGCCAACCCTAAAGCAGCGATGGTGACGGTCAGCGCCAGCCCAGAGGCCAGTCCCCCGCCGACCAGTACCCAGAGCTGAATGGCGGCGGCTGCAGCGATGAGATGAGTGAGGGCTGCCACCCATTGGGCACCGGTACTGCCCAGAGCTGCAGGAAGGCTGTGAACACCAATCTCGCGGTCGGCCTTGATGTCCTGCAGGGCGTAAATGATATCGAATCCACTGATCCAGCAGAAGGTGAACAGTGTCAACATCAAGGTCGCTCCATCGATGTCGGTAGATCCCCTGACGGCTACGAAGGCCCCCAGAGGGCCAAGCGCCAGACAGACTCCAATTCCATAATGACAGAGGCAGCTTAACCGCTTAAGTAAAGAATATGTAATCAAAACCAAGGCCGGTATCGTGGACAGTTTCAGGCACAAAGGGCCAAGTGCCGCACATGCCGCGAGGTAGATAAAGAGGCCGGTGGCCGCAACGCCCCAGGCTTGTTTCGTTGAAAGCTTGCCGCTCGGGAGTTCGCGGCTTACCGTGCGGGGATTAAGCTGGTCGAGGTGACGGTCAAGGATTCGGTTCATGGCCATGCCCAAGGCTCGTGCGCCAACTCCTGCCAGCATAATAAGCATTAGGAGGTGAAGTCCCGGCCATTTCCCACCGGCTCCGAGCCAGGCCCCCGCCAGCAGCAGGGGGATACTGAAAATGGTGTGTTCGATTTTGACGAAATTGAAGAGCCGCGCCATCAGACTTTGAACCGGCGGTGCCAGATGGTGTTCCAGTCCGACAATCACTTCTTCTGCCAGAATGGTGGAGACGCGTGTGAGATTAAGATGCAATTCCTCGTGGCCGGTGTCATCGGCACGATCACTGACAACCTTCAGCAATTGAAAGGGGATGCCTTTCTGCTGGCACGTCTGCACAATCGCATAACCTTCCATATCGACCATATCAGCGTGAGCGGCCAGAATGGCCCGGCCCTCGCCACCGAAAACCGGCTCACTGACGGATACCAGTCTTGCAGAGGGCAGTGAGCGCCAAAGGGATTCAGTGGGGAGCGGCAACGATGGAGCTGTGGGATCTTTTAGCAGGACATCTCCTTCGACGATTTCAGTGATATGACACATATGACCGGGGTCAACGGCATGGGTGAGGGCCCCGCAGATTCCCACGTTCAAGATTCGGGTGGCGCCTCGGGCGGTGATGGCGTAATCGGTGGCGGCCGCCGCATCCTTAGGGCCAATCCCCGCAATGATGATTAAGCCGCCCGGGCGGCGGCCTGCAGCTTGAAAACTATAGGTTGCGAAGGGTTGGTCCAGACGTTTTTCGGCCATGAGCAGTTCGAGCAGTGGCTGTGCTTCACTGATCGTGGCCAGAAGAATGGCAATCATTGAATCACCCTCGCCTTACGTGCCATCGATTCCAGGACGGCAATGGCCTTGTGGCCGGCTTCACCGAGATCAACGGAGAAGTCGGTGACAAACATATCAATGTGTTTTTTCATGATCGCTTCATCGATTTCCTGGGCATGTGCACGGACGTAATGAGCGGAGTCCTCAGGATGAGCCCGGGAGTGGATGATAGATCGGCGAAGCATTTTTTCGACTTCGGCGATGACGCTATTTCCAAGTGTCTTGCGGGCAACAATACAGCCTAAGGGAATGGGCTGGCCCGTTTGCTGCTCCCACCATTGCCCGAGATCTGTAATGCAGGTAAGGCCCGCTTGCTGGTATACGAAGCGTGACTCATGAATAAGAATGCCGCAATCGGCTTCGCCGGTACGCAGCAGTTCCATGATGCGGTCATAGGGGACAAAGATTTTCTGCCGGACTTCATGTGCCCAGAGCTGAAGGAGCAGATGTGCGGTAGTGAGTTTGCCGGGGATGGCGATTCGACAGCGGGTGATGTCGACCGGCGCCATTGGGGATTTTGACACAAGTAACGGCCCACAGCCGAACCCGAGCGCGGCGCCGGAGTTAAGGAGTTGGTAGTGGTGGCGAACCAGGAGGTAAGTGTAAAAGGAGATTTTCGTGATGTCGAAAGTGGCATTCAGTGCCAGTTGATTGAGTGTCTCGACGTCATGAAGGTGTACGGATACCTCGTAACCGGCGTTTGCCAAAAGGCCGGACGCGACGTCATGAAACATCGAGGTGTCATTCGGACAAGGCGAATAGGCCATGGAGAGGTTCATATTCTAAACTCCTGAATCCTGAATACTCTTTCGGTTAGCTTGGCCAGCAGGGAAGGGCGTTGAGAATGGCCAGTTCCTTATCGAGACGCGGGGCATTCCAGGCGAGTTCGCGCGCCATGATTACGGCGGCATTCATCAGCGCGGCTTTGGCGGGACGGCCCGCAGATCCCAGGTCGGTTCTCCGCAGAACCACATCGGTCATCGTTTGGGCCATCTCTTCACGCAGGGCAAAAATGACCTCGGCCCCCGTAACAGGGGTTCCCTCACCCAGTGGCTTTAACCAAAGGGGATTTCCGGTTCCCAGTCGAACGATATCCCGGTAGCAGGTTCCGTAGTTACCTACAAGGTGGCGTGCAGTGGCTTCTGTCAAGCCCGACTGGATTGCTTCGTTAATGAGCGCCGTTAGATCAGGAATGTCCCCGCCCGGTAACGGGCGGATAACGGAGGCTGAACTCGATTTGGGTTGGCCCAACTTGGTTTGAATGATGGCCAAGGTACGGTGTGCCACATCGCGTGCGGTAGTCCATTTTACTCCGAGAATAGTCAGCAAGCCATTGATATGATCCGCTTTGGCATGATCTAGAATCTGATAGTGATTCAGGAGGCTGGGCTCTCCGTTTGGTGCTACGTCCTTATCTGCGGCGGGCATGATCCCTGCCTGAATGAACGTAACATCCTCAGGCTTCAGTTGGGCTGCGGGATAAGCGAGATTCAAATTATCAATGAATGACTGGACATCCTCCGGGGTGACCTTGAGTTGGTCGGGAGTGCCTGTGTGCGGGCGAAGATAGGTTCCCACCATGGTGCGATCCCGCCAGGGAACGAAGAAGAAAAGGCGGCCATTTTTCCAGCCTTCTTTGTATGCCGTAAGCCCGATGGCATGACTTGCGATCAGCTGCTTGCGCAAGACGATATTCATGGCCACGGCACACTGGTATTCAGGAGTGGTGACCTTTTCGCCTAGCTTTCGTAGAGTTTCCTTGGCCCAGGTTCCGGTATTGTTTACGGTTACTTTGGCATGGATCGTCAAGGGTTGCTTGGTTATTAGGTCGATGGCGGTGACACCGGTGACATCATGACCGTTTCTTTGGAACCCCGTGACTTCGACGTAGTTGGCCACTATGGCGCCTGCCAGAACGGCGTCGGTCACAAATCCCAACCCAAGCCGTTCGGTGTTGCCGGTGATGGCATCGTGCCATAGGGCGGTGCCCGTAAAGCAGGGATTATTCAAGGCCGGGGCGATGGCCAGCCAATCGGCGCGTGAGCCAATTTGGCCATTTGGAATCGTTTTATCAAGGGGAAGCCCCTGGTTCCGATCCCGGCTCAAGAGGTCATAAGCCAGCAGGCCGCAGAACATGACCTCTCGGCTCTTCATTCCATGTCCGTAGGTTGGCATGGCACAGGGGAGGGGGGTAACGAGGTGGGGGGCAATTTGCAATAATGTACGCCGCTCGAGGACGGATTGGCGCACACGAGGAAGATTGGCCTGTTGCAGGTAACGAATGCCGCCATGGAGGATTTTCAGGCTGTTGGCTGACGTGGCGGAACAGAAGTCTGATTTTTCAACCAAGGCCACATTGAGGCCCGCCGAGGCGGCTTCCCGGGCCAGGGTAACCCCGTGAATGCCACCCCCGATGATTAAAATGTCAAATTCGCGCCCCGAAAGGCTGGCAATATCCCTATTCATTAATTTCTCCCTGTAAAATGCAAAATTCAAACGCATGAGTTACTTTGATCTCACGGGCATGTCAACTCGAATAGCAGTCTCAAGACTTGCAATTATTGACTGGAGAGTTATATTCAATTTTGTCGTGTAACTGTTAGTATCTTACTAAGGAGCATTTCGCTAGCCCACGCCTCTCAAGGTTTATTCCATCTGTGTGAACGCCTGGTTGCCATTGGAGGCAGGCTCGAGATTGAAAGCGTTGTTGGGAAGGGCGCAAAGGTTACAGTGGTAGTCCCTGTACGGCGAGATCCCGTGGCATTGGTCTTGGTGGAACGGGACGAGATCGCTTAAATATTCTATATTTGGGGAGTAATATGGATTACACATCTGCTCGCAATTTCTTTATGGGGACGCTCCGGCGGCAGCTGGTAGCCGGTGTCGCATTAGTGCATGCCGTTGTGATGATGGGTTTTATTGCAGCGTTCAGCCTGCGGGAGGGGGGGGGCGTACTCACTCGCATGGTTTGGGATGGATTGATCTATGCGGGGTTGGCCATCATTGTGGGATCCCTGATGGCCATGGCCTTAAGCACTTTTTTCGTCCGAAGAATGAAAGTCATTCAGGCAGTAATGGAGTCGGTGCGAGATGGGAATATAAATGCCAGAGTTGTCTTATCTGGTGGTGATGAGGCCGCTGCGTTAGCGTCCGGGTTTAATCAGATGCTGGAAACTCTTCAGCAGCGGGCTCAGGAAATTATTTTATTGAATGCCAATCTTGAGAAACATCTGGCGGAACGGACTCATCAACTCCAATGCACCAATAAGGAACTGGTGGCTTTCGCCTATTCTGTTTCCCATGATCTGCGTGCCCCTTTGCGGGCTATGGATGGCTTTTCCGGATTTCTTGAGGAAGGATATGGGGATAAACTTGACGACGAAGGGCGGCGGTTGCTGGGTATTATTCGTTCTAATTCACGAAAAATGGATCGTTTAATTACTGATTTGCTGACACTTTCCAGAACTACTCAAGGTGAGTTACTGTCTGCCAAGATCGACATGTTTGCGTTGGTAAATGAGGTATATAATAAGGTCGTTTCTGAAGAGATTCGGCGGCAATTTCAATTTACCTTGAGGCCTCTTCCTAGTGTGTGGGGTGATCCCGTTCTTTTAAGACAGGTGTGGGTGAATTTGATATCGAATGCTATTAAATACACGATGAAATCATCCGTCAAAGCAATTGAAGTCGGCGGGGATTTGAAAAACGGGGAAGCTGTTTATTATATCAAAGATACCGGGGCAGGTTTCAATCCTGAATATGCGGGAAAGCTTTTTGGTGCTTTTCAACGGCTTCATAAGGCCGAAGAATTTGAGGGAACCGGAATTGGCCTGGCCATTGTTCAGCGCATCATCCACCGACACGAAGGGCATGTGTGGGCTGAAGGAAAGGAACATGCTGGCGCAACATTTAGTTTCGCCATACCCGACAAAACCCCTCCCGCATGAGATGGCTCCGAAGTGACGGAGGGCTTATTTCATTGGGCTGCGTAGCGGCCCCAAAGCGGGGATCGATTTTCGGTGTTCCCGTTTCGGAATGCCGTAAAGCATGGCAATCCGGCGATTCGCTTCCGGCAGCATGGCCTTGTCCATGACCAGATCCAACCCCAGGGTTTTCAGTCGGATGCGGGTCAGCCCCCCGTCCTGATCACGAATGGCGAAAACGTCATTCATGCTTGATACCGGTTTCCCATTGAGCTGTGTTACCAATTCATCACGAATCTCCTGATAACTCACATTGATGGGGTCCGGAAGGATGCCGGTGAGAATGATGATCCGCTCGCCGGGTTTGCTGGGCGCCTGGGCGCGGGTCAAATACAGGTCTACCAAACGCGGGTTAGATCGAACCATCCATTGTGCCCCGTAGGCGAGCAGATAATCGGCGGATAATTCACGGAAGATAAAGCCGCCCTCCACGAGATATTCAGCCTGCTCCCCCTCAATATTGAGAGGAACTAATGATTTTGAATCATTGTAGGAGTCCAACTTGAGTTGTACTTCCTCGCTTTTCTGATTGCGCCAGCGGGTGACCGTTACGACGTCGCCGGGATGGCGACGACCAGAAATCTGGTGGATGAGAACTAAGCGCCCGAAATCCGGATCAGTGTAGTAGCCTTGTGAATCAATGGCGCATCCATCCCACTTTAAAATAACATCGCCTGACTGGAGGACGGCTGCAGCACCACTTCCGGGAATTGTTCGCAAGACCAGTATGCCCTGGTCATCATTCAGCAGGCCGTAAAATTTTCGATTCGCGGGGGCGATCAGCGGCGACCAGGTCATGCCTGCGACTGCGATCCCGCGGTAGGGCGGGGCGCTGACGTCTTCCATAAATCGCTTCAGAATAGCCGTTGGTAAAACCAGACTGGTTTGAGTGGCATCATCATATTCCATAATCAGCCCGGCTAGTTTTCCCTCATGAAATGCAGGGGAGCCGATACGTTCAAGTTTGAGGTCGGTCAGGGCTTGAAAGGTTAGAATGCTGAGAGGGGCGTTTGGGAGTTGGGAGACCTGAATGCCCGTGATGCGGCCCTCTCCGCTTTGTTGTTGCCCCGCCTCATCAAATTGCACAATTTGGATTTTGGCACCGGTGCCAACCGGTGCGCCCCACTGTGCCGGGGTATAGCCATCGGTAACTGCCGTCAGTAACGCGGCATTGATCCGGGGATCCGCCTCTATCACCCGGGCCATAGTTTTGATGGCTCCTCCAGGGTGTTGAATCTCAATGAGCATGGCATTTCGGACAAGATCCTCGGTGGTGATCAGTTTGCCGTCGGCCATAACGACCCCATATCCGGCGCGTGTTTCAGGGCGGCTTTTTTTCCAGGGGAAATGGGAATCAAACTTCTGGGCGGTGACAAGGACTTCAGCCACGCACCCGGGGAGCGTGTTCGTTTCGGCTGTGGCAGGCGAACTGACTAACGCCATGATTCCTGCCGATAGAAAGGCCAATCGTATGATGATTTTCATTGTTTGGCCTCCTGAGACGGGATGTGGCTGATGGTAGGGATGCTGTATTGGGTTAGAATTTCAGCGTCTGCTTTAGCCGTTAGGCTTGCATCCATGATGAGGGGATCGTCCCGCCCCTCGAAACGGAATACATGGAAGCCCTGGGGTGCTTTTAGTAAAGCATCGGGAATATCGCGAATATTGCGGATGGGCTGGCCATTAACAGAGGCAAGAATTTGGTTGAAGTGACTGGCACAATAGGTGTTCACGGGATGGGGCAGACGCCCGGTGAGTAGAACAAACTGGGTGCGATCCTTGATCAGGTTGTCCAACTTGGCATAACGTGCTGTGTAGAGCAGGTGTTGGGCGGCCGGAGTGTTGAGATCCGTTCCCAAGGTGGCCAGATAACCGCGACTGAGCGGGGAAAAAATCAGACCGCCGATAATCAGGTAATCGGGCTTTTCATCGTAGGTTTGGCGGAAGATGAAGGGGTCGGGCTTGCGTTTCAGGGGAACGATGATGGCCAGCGTTTTATCCTCCCGCCAAATGGTGAAATAAATGCTTTCAGTGCATTGTTTGCGCTCAACAAACTCAGTGTATTCAACGCTGTTACCCTCCAGTCGTACGGACCCATCGTTGGCGATGGGATGGGAATCGATGGATAGCAGAACATCGCGGGGCTTGAGAAGCCCCGCCGCTGCGCCGAACGGATCCACATTGGCGACGACTACGCCGCTACTGCCCTTGGGGAGGCCGAGGTTGGCGCGCAAGGCCGGGTTTTCAGTACGGAGATGATCCACCCCTAATTCCGGGTATCCATCATAGGTGCCGTCTTCAATATCTTTCAAGAAATGCTCAATCACGGGAAGCGGGATGGTGTAACCAATATTCTGTGAGGCGGCGATTCCCTGAAATGCAATGCCGATCACTTTATTATTGAAGAGAACTGGGCCCCCGCTATTGCCGGGATTAATGGCGGCATCCACCTGCATGACCAGATGCGAGTCAATCGAACTATGGGCATAGAGGTTATAGTCAATCCGGGAGACCACACCCTTGGTGAGCGAAAGGCGGCCGCCGCCCATCGGATATCCCAATACAATCACGGCGTCATTCAGACTTGGAAGGGTGGATCCAAACGTCAGGGGTTGGGTTCCTTCGAAAAATGATTCATCTTTAACTTCCAACACTGCAATATCGCAGTCGTGGGCGATAAAAAGAACACGGGCTGAAAATTTGCGGGTATCGCCCTCCCTCTGAACCTCTATAAATCGGGCATCTGAAACGACATGGGCGTTGGTCATCAGGCGCTTACCCTTAATGATAAAACCCGAACCACTGCCGCTCATCGGGGGGCTGGACTGCCAAGGCTGGCGGAAATCTTCCTGTTGAACGGTAACGAAAATTTTGGTAACCGACGGACGCTGATGGTCAATCCCCGCGAAACTCGGCCATGAAAGGTTCAAGACGATGACCAGTAGAAGGTTCCGGATAAGAGGGGAAAGTTGACGTTTATAGCAAGTCATGCTGACTCCTGACTTCAGATCCGTTATGTGTAATCCAGCCCCTTGATCAAGGTTTTCAATTCGTCATGAATGAGGCCGTTGGTAGCCATGTAGATCAGGCGATGGGGGGAGGTTTCCGCCAGAGTTTCGACCCGGCCGCCCGCGAGTTCCACGATCAAACCGGCAGCGGCAACATCCCAGGTGTAAATGCCGCCCTCAAAATAGCCATCCGACTGGCCGGCAGCAACTCGGCACATATCCAGGGCCGCCGCACCGATGACGCGAGCCTTTTGAACTGCGTTGGATATGGCCAGAAAACGGCTTAATCTTTGATCCTGTTCTGTGAACTTTTGGTCAAGGCCTGTCAGCACCATTGATTCTTTGAGGGTGGTGACACTGGAGACGGCAATAGGGATCCCGTTGCAACAAGCGGTTCCTCCGCGTGCTGCGGTAAACAATTCGTTGGTGGCGGGGGCATAAACGGCCCCGGCAACTGTTTTCCCGTGGTAGTTTACGGCAACCGAGCAACACCACCAGGGGAGGCCGTGTGTGAAGTTCACTGTGCCATCGATAGGGTCAATAATCCAGGTATAGGGAGATTGATGCGGGTCATCCGCCGGTTGCCCCTTGTCAGAACTCTCTTCTGCCAGAATGGCATGTGTCGGGAAATGCGTGCGAATGATATCCCAGATGATTTCCTGACATTCCAGATCGAGCTTCAGCTTAACGTCATGTGCTGCCACCATGATCGATTCCGTCTTACGGTGCCGGTTGTTGTTAGCATGATTCCCCGCGGTTCGCACTGCAAGCACAAGAGTCTCAAGTAGAAGGGCCGGGGCGATTTCTGGGTGGGTGTTCATAAGATACGTTCGTGAGTAGGGGCCGGATTTACTTTACCGGGATCACGATTCTCTTGGTGTTCGGTTGCATTTCCTTGCTTTGCTCGTATTCAGCGAACTTCATGGAGACGGTGCGGGAGATTCCGGATTCCTGCATGGTCACGCCATAAATGACACTGGCGGCGGCGATCGTGCGCCGATTGTGGGTGATCACGATAAACTGTGACATTTTAAGGAAGTCGCCCAGGACGTTCACAAACCTCCCGATATTGGACTCGTCCAAAGCGGCATCCAATTCGTCCAGCAAACAGAAGGGGCTCGGTTTGATCAGGTAAATGGAGAAAAGCAGGGCGACGGCCGTCATGGTGCGCTCGCCACCTGAAAGGAGTGAGACGCTTTGCAGGCGTTTCCCCGGGGGGCGGGCAATGATGTCAATTCCGCATTCCAGAACATCCTCCTCTGCCATCATGACTAATTTAGCTGAGCCGCCATTGAACAGCCGCTCGTACATTATTTGGAAGTTTTCATTAATTTTCGCGAAGGTGGTGGCGAAAAGTTCGGAGGTGGTTAGATTGATCTTTTTGATCATTTCCATGAGTTGATCTTTGGCATTGATCAAATCCTGTTGCTGACCGGTCAGGAACGCATAGCGTTCTTCATGTTCCTGATATTCTTCAATAGCCACCAGATTGACCGGGCCCATGGCCTCGATTTTGGTACGCACGTCGGCGATGATTTGTTCGTAGGCCGGTTTTTCTGTAACGACCGGGGCTTCGCCCTCCAGTTGGGGTTCAGGCGCGTTCATCACATCTTCCAAAGTGAGCGTCCATTCGGAAGTGACTCGCTCCACCATGTTCTGGCGGCGCATTTTATGCTCCGCGTTGTTGACTTCCAGTTTGGAGCGCTGGTCGCGGATCTTATCCATCAAATCACGCTTCGTCAGGAGTTCGGTTTCCAGTACGGAGAGTTCCTTAACTTTTTCGGTACGCTGGCGTTTAATCAATTCCAGCTTTTCAGCGAGTGCGGATGCATTGGATTGCAGACTGGAGAACTGGCTTTCCGCTTCTGCGGTGGCATGGGTGAGCTGTTCAATCGTCTTTTCGTATTGGACGAGACCCGCAGAGCGCGATTTGATAACCGAATCGAGTTCGGCGAGACGATGATTGATAGGTTCTAATTGGGATTCCATGTGCTCGGCCTTCTGGCGTGCTTCAGAGAACCGGAGGCGCGCTTCGGTGGCGGCCGCCTGCAGGGCAGTACGACGGCCCTCCATATCCTGGAGGACGTGTGTGAGTTCCTCCAATCGGCGAAGCATTTCCGCTTGTCGGGCTCGGCCTTCTGCAATCTCCCTGCTGAGGTTTTGTCGTTCCTCGTCACTTCCGGATAGTTGGCGCAGTTTATCCAACTCAAACGCCATGACTTCCAGTTTCTGTTTCGATTGACGGGCGTCATTGGAAACAATTTGGAATTCCCCTTCCTTTAACGCCACGGCGCGACGCTGGGCGGTCAGTTGGTTGGTGGCGTCCTCGATCTTACGGTTTAGGTCAGTGAGTTCGGCGGCCAGGGAGGCGACGGCATGACTCCGGCGGGAGAGCCCATCATCAAGCCCTTCAAGTCCTTGATGGAGATCGGATAATTGGTGTCGGCGGGTGAGGGGGTTACTGGCGCGGGCATCGGTGGCCCAGTACTCAAAGGCACCGTCGGCTCTGGCCACAACGCCACCGAGGGTTACGACCGCACTACCCTCGGGAATCTCAGCGGGGATGTTCTCGGTCGAATCCACGACAAAGATATTGGCTAAAAAGCGTGCCACCGCGGGCTTTGCGAAAGGAGTGCAGGTGATGACGTCAAATAATCGGCGCGCCCCCTGCGGTGCAGGAATGGTGGAAGTCGTAGTGGCTGCAGCGTTTGCCGCCAACAGACGGATGGCACCCGCCTTGCGGGTTTGCAATTCTTTAAGGATGGCCAGCGCGTCAGGTGCATCGGCAATCACCACGGCATCGAGCCAGGCCCGGAGGACCGATTCCAGTGCGGTTCGATACTCGGGTTCCGTTTGAATGTGGCTGGCCAGTGCACCAAGAACAGCTTTGGCATTAATGCCGAGGGGATTGGAGGAGTCCATGACCAGTCGGGCCCCTTCGGGGAAATCCTTGGCGGACTGTTCATCGGCCTCGAGAATTTCGATTTGGGCTTTTTTAACGGCCAATTGTCCCTGAATTTCGCTGCACTCCTTGCGCAAAGCGTCGATCTCGATGTTTTTTTCGTTCCGGAGGGACTGAAGTGACTCAAGGCGGCCCTCCCGGTTTTCAAGTTCCTGCTGCAGGGATCCAAGGTGTTCCGCGATCTGTCCGAGTTGGGCTTCGGTTTCGGCGGCACCACGTTCGATCTGGGCATGTTCTGCAGCCATGCGTTCGCGCTGTACAATGGTTGACTGCTGCTTCGCTTCGAGTTGGCTCAACTGGTTTTGGAATTGAGAGAGGGTATGATCCAGTGCCATGGCACTGGATCGCAGTCCTTGGATTTCCTTGCGGGCATTTTCAACCTGCCCCTCATGACCGGCCAGATCCGCGTTCTTCTTATTCCATTCCGCCTCTGATTCGTTTCGCTCCTGAATGGTGGCCAACAGGCTTTCCTTCAGCGTCGTGAGAGTCAGCCGTTGTTGTTCGGCCTGGGATGCCGCGAGAACACTATCGCTACGGTCACGTTCCGCCAGATTACGGAGTTCCTCAATGCGGTCGCGATTGATGCGGATGAGGTCAGTATTGTGTTCAAGGCGGGTTTGAGCGGTCGCGCGTTCCTCGGTAGTCTCGCCAATCAACTGCTCAATTTCCATAATGGCGTTCCGCCACTCGGCACCACGCGCTTCCCCTTGTTGAAGAGATTCATGCAACTCTTGAATTTTCTGACCCAACTCGGCGATGGTGGTGTCGAGCATCTGGAGATCGCCATCCATCTTTTCCAGTTTCCGGGCGGTCCAATAGACATCGAACATCCGGAGTTGATCGCGTAATTCCTTGTAACGGCGCGCCTTACCGGCTTGACGTTGAAGGGATCCGATCTGGCGCTTCACTTCGCGTACTACGTCATCCAGGCGGAGCAGGTTGGCTTCGGTTTGTTCCAGTTTGCGCAGGGCTTCCTTCTTATCCGCCTTGAAGCGGGTGATCCCGCTGGCTTCCTCGAAAATCTCACGACGATCTTCGGGGCGTGAACTCAAAACCTGATCGATGCGGCCTTGTTCCATCAAGGAGTAGGAGGAGGTCCCGATACCGGTATCCATGAAGAGCCGCTGAATGTCCTTGAGTCGGCAGGCGGTCTTGTTCATGAAGTACTGGCCTTCGCCCGAACGGAAGACCCGCCGGGTCACCGTAACTTCGTGATAATCCGTGCCGAGGGTTTGCTCGCAATCTGTGAAGGTAATGCTAACTTCCGCCATGCCAACGGGTTTACGGGTATCGGTCCCGTTAAAGATGACATCTTCCATTTTTGACCCACGGAGGGCCTTGGCACTGGTCTCACCCAGCACCCAGCGAACGGCATCTGAAACATTACTCTTGCCGCACCCATTAGGGCCGACGATCGCGGTCATGCCGGGCTCAAAATTTAAAGTTGTCGGATTCGCAAAACTCTTGAACCCGACCATATGAATGGATTTCAAATACACGAGAATACTCCTGACTGAGAGATCTTTATTGGCTCCGGAAATGAGTGGCAAAACGTACCATCAAGAGGGGCTGGATTCAATTAGATATTTTTCCCAATATTGACAAGGAGGGTGGGGCGTGATATTTATTCAGCCGACTTAATTGGGATATTTCAGGAGAGACTATGGCCGAAGAAGCAAAAGATGATATGATCCGCGTTGATGGAGTCGTGACCAAGGTTTTACCCGCCACTATGTATCGGGTAAAATTGGAGAATGGGCACGAAATCCTGGCTCATATCTCCGGAAAGATGCGTAAGCATTTCATCCGGATTACTTCCGGTGACAAGGTTACTGTCGAAATTTCCCCCTACGATCTGACCAAAGGTCGCATTACCTACCGTCACAAGACTTGACGATTGCCTCAATTGAGCCTGCTTCGGCCCGAGTCACGCAGGCGGTGACAATCTGGCGTGGATGAAGGTTTGCGCCTTTCAGGCAGGTTTGAACATACTGACCGGTCCAGCCGTGCCCATTTCCAGCGGGATCGATCCGTTCAATCAGCACAGAGACATTCTTGCCAATGAAACTTTCGGCATAAAGCTGTCGTTTGGTTTCGCCGATTCCGGTCAGCGCTTGAAACCGTTCTTTCTTTTTTGATTCAGGGACTTGGTTTGGCATGGTGTCGGCACGAGTACCTGAGCGCCGGCTATAAGGGAAGATGTGAAGGTTACTGAAGGGAAGAGCGCGAACCAGGGCTACTGTGTTATTGAACGCTTTATCGTCCTCACCCGGGAATCCCACAATAATATCGGTTCCCAGTCCTAGATCAGGAATGGCGTTGACGGCATGGTCAATGGCCTGGCGATAGGTGGCTGAATTATACCGGCGTCCCATGGTTGCGAGGGTGTGGTCGTCACCGCTTTGGAGTGGGATGTGCAGGAAGTGGCAGAGTTTTGGTGAGTTCGCCATATGATCAATGATGGCGCGTTCGGTGGTTGTGATTTCGATGGAACTGAGACGGATGCGCTTCAAGTCCGGAATGGTCTCGATTTTCTGAATCAGATCAACCAGATGAATGTTTCCATCCTGATAGCGTCCCAGATTGGCTCCTGTCAGGATGATTTCGCTGAAGCCAGCCTCAACCACGCATTTAATTTCATCGTAAATTTGGGCTAACGGGCGACTTACTGGGGCTCCTCTCGCCGTGGGAACAATGCAATAGGCGCAATGAAAGTCGCACCCGTCCTGAACTTTGATCAGAGCGCGTTGAGTTTCGAATTGAGGAGCCGCTTGAAGTTTGACCGTAGCTGGCGGAATGGGGTAGTGCCCCGGATGGAGGCGGTGTAGGAGCTCGGGAATGGAATATTTTTCGGATTGCCCAATGACTAAATCCACACTGGGGTTGTCGCGCAACGACTCACCAAGAGTTTCGGCGGGGCATCCCGCAAGAATCACCAGAGTATTGGGGCTTATGCGTTTGGCTTGCCGGGCCGCGTAAAGCGAACTGTGTTCAGCTTTACCGGTGATGGCACAGCCGTGAATGACGGTGACGTCGCAGACGGTTCCGAAAGGGGTGAACACGTAACCTGCATTTGAAAAAGCAGCGGTTATCGTTGCGGTTTCGGCCTGATTCAGCCGGCACCCCAGGGTTTTGAATGAGACGGTGGGATTCATCCTGCAAGGGTGTTAACCAAGGAGGACGCGTACTACATCAGCTGCCGAAAAATCCAAACTGCCTGACTTGCAGAATTGACTGATGTTGACGTAGTCATCGCCCAGTGTGAGGACGGGCAATTCCTGGCCGCCTCCCTTAAAATGCTGTGGATACCCAATGTTCGAGACCAAACCGTTACAGAGGCATTTCCGGTTTACCGTGTCCTCTATTTTGCCGCCCTTTGCAACATATGCCTCAACGTTTTCCGCTGGGCAACGATACCCGATGGAGCCATCATCTTTGCGATACATTTCGCGCAGAAAACCGAGGTCGCATCCCCGGCGGCGTTTACTGTAAATCTCGGGTTCTGAGAGAGTCCCTTCGAGTTTAGCTACTTTGAAGGGGAAGCCGGTGGGTGAAGCGAGCGGATCCGTAAAGACTTCTGCTTTGCCATCGAGGGCCTTTTGAATTAAGGCATGCCTTAATTCCGTGGTTACCCCGGATTCCACGCACAGTGCAAAAGCGGTTCCTACCTGAATTCCTGAGGCCCCTGCGGCCAAGGCTTCGGACAACTTGGCGGCTGAACCATAGGCACCGGCAAGCCAGAAATGCACATTCATCGCACGGAATGCAGCAAGATCAACCGTATCGCGAGGGCCGTATATGGGTTCGCCACGCGCGGATAACTGGAGTTTACCGCGGGGGGGGGCGTTATGACCGCCTGCGAGGGGGCCCTCGATGATGAAGCCCTGAATGCTTCCGGTGGCGCGACGAAGTAGCATGGTAGCCAGAGTGTCAGATGACACAATGGGCAGGAATGCGGGTCTGTGTAAGGCGGCTAGGGGAGTGGTAGTATCTTCCTGAAAATCACGAGGATTAAACTGAAGTCGGATAACTTCGCCCCCGGTTTTCTGTGTCGTAATGTGGATCGGGTAGGAGACGGCTTCGTGGTTGACAAGGACGTCCAATATCCCAGGGATTTCAAGTGGGATGCCTGCGCCCATAATGACAACGCTGACTCCGGCAAGCATCGCTCCATAAATGGAGGGGAGATGGGGAAGTTGGATCTTCTCCAGATAATTGATTCCCACGGGGTTAGTGTGTCCTTCGCGGGCGAGGTAAACCTCAACAAAATTGGCGGCTATACAAAGTTCCTGGGGTTCCCGTTTACCGGCCACGGCGTGTGGCCCGAAGTTGCGGTAGGGCGCATCGGGGGCTTTCCCATTTGGGATAAAATAATTATTAAGAATCGTCTGAACCATTTTCTGGAAAGGAAAATGGCTCAGCGCCCGACGGATGTGTCCTTCTGGATCTCCATCTTGAAGGCGACGGACGAGAACGTGATCCAGCCCGGTACCAGATACGACGCCGAGTTGTCCGATCCTGGATACCGCTTGCGCCAGACGCCAGTTTGAAACTCCGGTACCCATCCCGCCCTGTATGATTTTTGGAATCGAAATATTCATAACGCCATCCATTGTATACCTATTTTTCGACAAAAGCCACAAAGTTTAGCGATGGGGGCATAATATTTTAGAGAAGCTACCCACTGCTTAATCTTTTTGGGATGGCTCATTTGATTTGAGCCAGAAATCAGTTCCCGGACCTTCAACTTTTATGATTACCGCTCTGACATTGGCAACCGGGATGCTGGCTTCGATCCGAGTGGCCAGATGGCGCGGGTCATTGGATATCCACACCCAAAGCTTGCCTTTCCGGACAAATAGCCCGTTGAAGGAGGCTTCAGGTTCCACCTTTATGCTTTCGACGTCGCCATGGTTCGGAGTATCGACTTTTTCCTTCTTTCGGATATTCAACCAGAGATCGTAGATTTTTTCATCAGCCTGAACTCGGAGGTGTTCTCGTTTGCCGGGCGTAAAGGTTTGGATCCGAAGGTAATACATTAAGGAGGGAATATCCCGTGTTTCAGCCTCAATGGGATAAACCTTCTTTTTTCCGGTCAGTTTGGATTCCCAATGGGCCACCAAATTTGTCCGGTCAAATAGCGTTTCTTCCTTATATTTATGGGTGCCTTCGCTCATATTCTTGGAGAACCTGATCGGTAGAAATGTATCAGGAGTGACGAGGCTTTCGATCGTGTCATCGACGGGATACATTTTTTCGACGACTTTGTTCGAAATGGTTCGCATCCGGATGGCCAGCACTTTCTGCCCTTCATATTCAGTCCATTCCGTCCAACTGGTGCTGATGCCGACGGGAATGATGCCCCAATAGATGCGGTAGGTGATTTTTTCGCCAATGGGCCAGTTAAACCCGGACAGATAATTGGGGTCACTCTCACCCAATGCGGTACCACCCCATGTCAGGGCTAGAAAATAGATGGATACCAATAGCTTCATTCGGGAATAAAAGCCTCTTGCGAGCCAGTAGTCAATGCTCTTTGAAGGCAACATAGTCATTGTGAGTGAACACAGGGGACTGCGTCGGCCGAGGCGTTCGATCACGCTGGCCCCGATGAGCTGGGCTATGGCCCCACGAATGATTCGCCGAAGCCCACATCACCGCCCAGGCACATCCTTCGACGATGGAAAGCGACAGGGTCCGGTTGATTCGTGCCGCATTGGAGGGCACGGCATCGGGACTTGCAGGGTAATGTGTCTGTTCGTTTCGATTCATGAAGGCGCTGATTATGCCGAAGTTATGGCGACTGCCCATAGGAACGATCGTGACACAGGTGACAACTTACGGTAGATAAAAGGATCGAGACTATCAGCGGAATGTCAGTTGGGTGTGATTGCTATGCACAAAGTTCAAGTCAGATTGGCCCAAATGGAGGTTTTACCCGGGCGACCCCGGGAGAATACCACCACAATGTTGGCCTTGATTGAGGTCGCGAAACAGGATCAGGTACAACTTCTTGTTTTTCCGGAAATGGCCATTCCGGGGTATTTGCTCGGGGATGAATGGGAACGTGCAGCCTTTTTGCGTGAGTGCGAAGCGTGTGGCAATGAAATCCGGTCCGCCGCCACCGGGTTGACGGTTATTTTCGGGAATGTGGGGCTTGATTGGCGCCTGAAGAATGAGGATGGCCGGACTCGCAAATATAATGCCCTGTTTGTTGCCGAGTCGGGTCGTTTTATCGGGCCGATAGAGTGCCCTTATCCCTTTGTTATCAAGACGCTGATGCCAAATTACAGGGAGTTTGATGACAGCCGCTATTTTTATGACACCCGGAAGTTGGCGTGTGAACTGGGACGGCCTCTGTCTAAACTGATTGCGCCGGTCGTTACCGCGTGTGGGCGGATTGGTGCGGTGCTGTGTGAGGATGCATGGGATAGTGACTACGATGTGTCGCCCCTTAAAATTCTGGCGAAGCATGGTGTGGATTTTGTGGTTAATGCGAGCTGCTCCCCGTTTACTTTCAACAAAAACAATAAGCGCAATCGAGTATTTGCCGCGGCCGCGGCCAGAATTCAGCGGCCTCTGATTTACGTCAACACGACGGGTCTTCAGAATAACGGGAAAACGGTTTTCACGTTTGATGGGGCCTCCTGCATTTATGATGGGCACGGGAACAGTATCGAGCCGCTGGCCCCATATACCGAAGGCGTTATAGATTTCATGATGCCGGTTGGGGGGCGCCAGGCTTTTGGCGTACCGATCGTTCCCGCCGCAGATGATGTCTCCATGCTTTTTGAGGCGATCCGATATGGTACGCGACGGTTCATGAAGGCCTGTGGGGTGGATCGGGTTGTGGTCGGGGCCTCGGGCGGGATTGACTCCGCCGTGGTGGCCGCCATCTATGGGTGTATTCTTCCCCCTGAGCACTTGTTGCTCGTTAATATGCCCAGCCAGTTTAATTCCAGCACAACCATTTCCCTGGCGCGCGAGTTGGCCCGCAATCTCGGGTGTGGTTATATGGAAATTCCGATTGAAGAAAGCGTGCATCACACGAAAACCCAGCTGTCTGAGGTCGAAATACAATGGTCTGGGGCCAGGCGAAAACTGGTTCTTACTGATTTTTTGCTGGAAAATATTCAGGCGCGTGATCGTTCCGCTCGTGTGCTGGCTGCCATAGCGGCTGCTTTTGGCGGGGTGTTTACCTGCAATGCGAACAAGTCAGAGATGACTGTTGGCTATACCACGCTTTATGGTGATCTGGGTGGATATCTGGCCAATATCGCCGACCTCTGGAAAGGTGAAGTTTATGCATTGGGTCGCTACCTGAACACTCATGTCTATCAACGGGGCGTCATCCCTGAGGGTTCATTTACCGTTGTTCCCTCTGCCGAGTTAAGTGCCGCGCAGGCGGTGGATAAGGGGAAGGGGGATCCCTTGATATATCCCTATCATGATTGTCTTTTCCGGACGTGGGTGGAAGACTGGAATCGGGTGACTCCTGAAGAGATTCTGGAGTGGTATCGGGACGGAAGTCTTGAAGCGCGTATTGGCTATGCCGGCAAAGTCAACGCCCTTTTCCCCGCCGTCAGGGAATTCATTGCGGATTTGGAGCGGTGGTGGAAACAGTATCAGGGGCTGGGCGTTGCAAAACGCATTCAGGCCCCGCCGGTGTTGGCCGTCAAACGCCGTGCGTTCGGTTTTGATCACCGGGAATCCCAGATGGGCCCCCGTTATACCCAGCGCTATGAAGCGCTGAAAAAAGATTTGATCGGGATATGAAAAAAATCGGTTTGGCACTTGGTGGCGGCGGGGCGCGTGGATTGGCGCATATTCCCATGTTGGAAGTCTTTGACGAGTTGGGTATCCGGCCTCATCGCATTGCGGGCACCAGCATTGGCGCGGTGATGGGGGCACTTTATGCCTCGGGGCTTTCGGGCGTGGAAATCCGGGAGGGCGTGCACAGTATGCTCATGGCTAAGGGGGAATCTTTTCGAAGCGCCATGCGCAGAAAAGACACTTTTAAATGGATCAAGTTTCTTGACTTGGAATTCGGTCATGGCGGTCTTTTAAAGGGGGATAAGTTTATTGATTTCCTTTATGAGGCCATGCGTGTCAGCCAGTTTGAGGATTTGCAGATTCCATTGCAGGTGGTGACGACGGATTTTCATTCAGCCGAGCAGGTGGTCATTAACTCCGGGGAACTTCTGGATGCGGTAAAAGCCAGTATGGCACTGCCCGGATTATTCACGCCTGTGCGCTGGGATGGCCGGCTTTTAACGGATGGGGGAACCGTTAATCCGGTTCCGTTTGATCTTCTCACCGATTGCGACATTGTGGTTGCCATCAATGTTATGGGGGCGTTGCGGCAGACCCGGCACAAAATGCCCAGCCTATTCCGAGTTGTGTTGGGTTCGTTCGACATCATGCAAAAATCCATTATTGCGGAGAAATTACGGCATGCCCCTCCTGAAATCTATATCGCCCCCGATATCATTAACGTCGATGTTTTGGAGTTCTATAAGGCCGATTTGATCTATGAACAGGCCCAGCCTGCGTGCCAGAAACTCAAGCAAGCGCTTGAGCGAGTCATGCTGGCCCGTTAGCCCCTCGCATTCAGGCCGCTTTTAAGTGTGGGTAGGCCTGGAATATGGAGAAGGGCTTTTTGGAGTTGATTGATGCCGGCGGGGATATGTTTCAGGAAGTACGAGGTGGCGGGTGCCGCGCCCAGTCGGCCGAATGCCCCCAAAGCCTGGGATAAGCGCTCCACGGCGGCGATCCAGAAAAGATCCCTTACGGGTTTACCGTTGGGAATCAACCCTAGATAGTATTCCAGAAGCTCATCGCGCACATCGGCAGGAAGATTGACATAGGGATCACAAAGGAGAGAGGCCAAATCATAGGCTGCCGTTCCCATCCGCATTCCCTGGAAATCGATCAGGAATACCTTTCCCGTGTTAATCAAAACGTTACTGGACTGCAGGTCGCGATGAACGATGACGCGCGGGGCGCGAACTTGAGCCGGAATCAAGCCCGCCAATTCCTTCCGAATCAGTTTGCACTGGTCTTCATTGATGGGGAGATGACGGCGTAAAAACTGATCACAGAACAAGGATTGTTCCCATTCATAAAGATGACGGGTGAAGGGCATTGATAACTTGAGGGGATGGCGCGCGGCGGCCCGCGTGGCCTGGGTATGCAGACAGGCCACGTTGTCCAGGGTCTGCTTATAGAATTCGATACAGTGAGCCCGGTCCAGGTTTGGCATAAGTTGCTCCAAGCTGTTTTCCCCGACATCTTCCAAAACGCATAGTTGTTCCTTCGGCCAATCGAGAAGCACGCCAGGTACGCTGATGCCCTGTTTGAGTAAAAATCTCGCCTGGCTGGTGTAAAGTCCGTTTTCCGGGCGTTCGAGGCTGTAGCGTACAACCATAGCGCTTTTGGATTTTTCCTGAGAGCCGGAGATTAGGCGGGTAAAGGTTCGTGCAGAACCTCGTGGGGGAAGCGGCAGAACAGTTGTGGCATTAGGATTCCAGTCGAGTTGATTGAGAACCCGGCTGATCACGGCATCGGGTAAATCGGCCGCGGGGATCGCCATATAAGAGGCACGGCTACTCAGCGTCACACCGTCCGTGATAATCGCATCCTGCACGTTGGCGCCGGGGAGGAGGGTGACATGATCCCAAAGTACGGACCGGTCGACTTTGGCTTTTGGATGAATGGTAGTACCTATGCCGGATGCCACAATCCGCCCGTCACGGGAGCGGAAGGATTTCCAGCGGGGCAACTCCAGCATTTCACGATGGGCGGCGAGATAGGATTCCGGGTTACCAATGTCTGCCCAGTAGGCATTTGGCACCACCACGCCGGCGATCTTTTCGTCTGCGACCAAAGCGTTTTCATAAGCATCGACAATACTGGCAAATCCGGATTCCGGAAGATACTTGAGGATCCCGGGGGAGAGCAGTTGCAATCCGCAGAAAGTTGCGGTGCCTTCAGTTTTCGCGAGTGGACTTTTGAATACACTGATCAGACCATTTTTGTGTTCAACGGTACGTGGTCCGCGTTCTGGGTGGAGCCATAAGGAGGCGATTGCAGCATGTTGATGGAAGGCCTTAATCAAGGGGAGTTCATCCAATTCGGCCATCACATCGGCATTGATCATCCAGAAAGGCTGATCATCCAGAAACCAGCGGGCTTTGGGCAGGACTCCGCCTGTTCCGAGCACATTCGGCTCGAAGGAAACATGGTATTTCATTCCCGGAACGGGGATGGTTTGGAGATAAGCCAGAATTTGATCGGCATGGTGGTGGGCATTGACCAGCACTTCCTTCACGCCCCAGCGCTGCAGTAATTGCAGGGTATGTCCCAGAACAGGTTGCCCCCATATGGGGAATAGTGGCTTGGGTTTGAGCAGGGTTAAGGGGAGGAGTCTTGAACCGAAACCTGCTGCCAGAATAATTGCTTTTCTAGGTTTATTCATCTTGTTCCATAAAGAAGGTGGGGGCGTCGTGTGTGTCTGTATTCAATGAGAGCTGGCTGCCATTGCGCGATAATTTCTGCGGCGGGCGTGTCCGCCTGAAGGGCCAATCTGACTTGGTCGGTTCCGAACAGGCTATCAAACCACCCGGGTCGTGTGCCGGGAGCGGTCCATAGCGGAGCATGTCCGTAGAGTGTGATGATATTCTCGATGAGGGTGATACAAGTTACTAACGGCCGGAACGTGGTGTAATCGGTAATGATGAGTCGCAGACCGGCAAACGACATTCCTTGATAAAGGCCGGACTGGGATTGATAATCAATGGGCTCAAATCTAATACCGGTAAGGCTGCTTGCGCTCAGGCGGTCGGCCAGCCGATCCCGCTCAAGCCAGGGCGCGCCAACCAGTTGAAATGCGAGGTTTGTTCCTGAGCCATAGTCCAACGCGGGAAGCGCTTCCCCGAATACAGTACAGGTGAAGAGACTGGCGGATTCCCAGGACTTTATGCGCGGGGAGGGGGGCATCCAAGGCGGCCATGAGCGTTGCCGTTCGCTTTCGCCGTTATAGCCTTGCATGGGAGCAATCCGGAGGTCCAGTTCTGGCAGGAATTGATTTTGGATCCATAACGCGGTCTCGGCAGGGGTCATACCGTATTGCATGGGCAGGGGGAGTGCCGCTACGAAACTCTTGAACTTATTGTCAGTGACAGGGCCATCTGCACTGAGCGGGAGCGGAACGGGGCGGTCGGCTATGATTACGGGAATATGGAATTCGTTTGCGGCTTCCAGTACGAGGGAGAGCGTGGAGACATAAGTATAGGGACGGGCTCCGAGGTCTTGAAACTCAACTACCAGGATATCGACGCCCTGAAGCATTTCTCGAGTGGGTTTTCGGGTAGTTCCGTATAAAGAGTAGATGGGGATATTCCATTCCGAATGCGATTCATCCTGTGTCGGATCGCCTGCTGCGGCAAGCCCCCTAAAACCGTGTTCAGGACCAAATAACGCACATAAGTTAACCCCGGGACAATGACGCAGTTTCTCAGCCGAGGTGATGCCGGCTTGATCAACGGCTGCCGTGTGACTCACTAGTCCCACCCGCGATCCTGCCAGCCAGTCTGGATGATCCTCCAGGAGAACATCCATTCCTGATTTAAAGGTTTTATCGACGCCTGTCATAGCGGCACTTTGGCACAGTGCGTATGAAAACTCAAAGGAAGAAGTCGGGATTCAGAAGTCGAAATTCCGGAGCGCTCTCGTTATTCAAAAAACTACTTGTTTTTTTTTAGGCGATCCTGCATATTCGCTTCTGAATTTTTCACAAAAACATAACCGTGAATAACGGGGAAACTGGATGAACGAGGAGATACTATGATGGAAAATGAATCACTGCGCGAGCCGAAGAACACGACCGTAATGCTTTTGTCTTTATTGGTTGTCTTTGTAACGATCTGGGCCATCATTGCCTCTGTCATGGCTTCTAGCCGCCGTAAGGATGTTGATCGGTTGACAGGTGAGAAAGAATTGATCCGGCAGGAGTCTGAACAATTGAAGCAGGATACCCTGCGTAAGATGGATGAAGTCGAGAAGCTCCGCCAGACCGCCATGGAATGGACCCGTCAGCACCAGCTTCGCCTTCAGGAAGAAATGCGCAAGAAGGCTGATGAAGCCGCTAAGCAGGCTCAGGTGAAAGCGGATGCAGCCAAAGCTCCTGTCAAGCCAGTCGTTCATACGGCCGGAAAGACGATCGTGAAGAAATCGACCGTTCCTGTGAAGAAGTCGACTGTGAAGAAATCGACCAAAAAGACAACGTGAGTCGAGTTCATTAAGGTTGAGACACGGGACGCTTTTCAGCGTCCCGTTTTCATTTTAAGAGGAAGTATATTTTAATAGAATTCTGAGAAAAGAGGTTAATATGGCGGGAATTTTCAAGGCCTATGACATTCGTGGCATCTATGGCACTCAATTGACCGAGGCATTGGCGAATGCTATTGGCCGGGCTTTTGTTACCTTTTTGAAATGCAAAAAAGTGGTGATCGGATATGACATGCGTCCGCATTCCATTCCCCTTTTTAAGGCACTTTGTGAGGGCATCACGATGCAGGGAGCCGATGTGATTAACATCGGCATGTGTTCGACGCCGATGTCGTATTACGCTAACGGTTCGCTAGGTGCCGATGCCAGCATCATGATCACGGCTTCACATAATCCCGGGGAATGGAATGGCTTTAAACTTTGCCGGGAGCAGGGGATTCCGATCAGTGGCGCCACCGGCATCAAGGAAGTCGAGCAGATTGTGCTCAATAAAGGGTTTGCCGCCCCAGCGTCATGTTCGGGTACGGTCACGGCCTATGACATCATTCCCGCTTACGTGAAACATGTACAAAAAGCTGCAGATATTCGACGTCCGGTTAAGATCGCGGTGGATTTTGCAAACTCAATGGGCATTCTGGAGGCGCGCTGCCTGGATGGAGTGGTTGAAATAAAGCGGCTTTTTGACACTCTTGATGGAACTTTCCCGAATCATGAAGCCAATCCCCTGAACACGGAGACCATGGAAGTGCTACAGGAAACAGTACGGCATGGGAAATTTGATTTTGGTGTGGCGTTTGATGGAGACGCCGACCGTGCCGGATTTGTCGATGAGAAGGGCGACATCGTGCCCATGGACATTATTACTGCCCTGATAGCTTCAAGTATCTTGGAAAGGGAGAAGGGCGTGATTTTCTACGACTTGCGCAGCAGTTGGGCCGTCAAGGAGACTATTGAAGCCAGTGGTGGTAAACCGATGATGAGTCGGGTGGGGCACGCCTTTATCAAGCAGCAGATGCGTGACAATAAGGCGATCTTCGCTGGCGAGTTGTCGGGTCATTACTATTTTCGCGACAACTACACGACGGAAAGTTCCGCCATGGCTGTGATATATATCGCCAATGTCATTACTAAGACGGGTAAGACACTGTCAGAGCTGATCAAGCCGATCCAACGCTATTTTGCCAGCGGTGAAATCAATTCCGAAGTGCATAGCGCTCAGGTTGTGCTTGATGCGATTCGTAAGAAGTACACTGATGGGAAGCTTCTTGAGCTGGATGGCATTACTGTTGAATATGCTGACTGGTGGTTTAATGTGCGTTGCTCCAACACCGAACCCTTGGTCCGGTTGAATCTGGAGGCCAAAACAAAGGCCGTTATGGAAGCGCGACGGGACGAATTGCTGAACTTGATCCGTGGAGCTTGACACAATCTATGACAACTATTGAACAAATGCTTTCGGACTGGATGCGGGCGGCTTTTCAGAAGACTTTACCTGAGGTTACTGAGGGGTGGTGGGCTATCGGTGTGGTGGCCACTACCAGTGCCGAATTTGGTGACTACCAGTGTAATCACTCGATGGGCTTTGCCAAACAACTGAAAAAGAATCCGCGCCAGATTGCTGATACGGTTGTTAAACAAGCGGTTCCGATTGATGCGGTTGCCAAACTGGAGATCGCTGGTCCTGGCTTTATCAATATTACCCTGAATAAGGATTGGCTTGCCCGTATGGTCGATACGGCAGGACGTGATCCAAGTTGCGGCGTGCCGCAAATGGGGATCGGCAAAACGGTGATTCTTGATTACTCCAGTCCCAATGTCGCTAAGCCCATGCATATCGGGCATATACGGTCTACGGTGATTGGAAATTCCCTGGATCGTTTGCATCGTTTTCTCGGGTATAAGGTGATATCTGACAATCATCTTGGAGATTGGGGTACCCAGTTTGGGATTATGATCATGGGCTATCGCCATTTCGCGGATCCCGTTGCACTTGAAGCCGAACCCATTGAGGAACTTGAACGGGTTTACGTTAAGAGTTACGAACAGTCCAAATCGGATGAAACTTGGTTAGCTCAGGCTAGGAACGAACTGGTGAAGCTTCAGGCGGGTGACCCCGAAAATCGCCGGCTTTGGCAGCAATTTGTGGAATTAAGTCTGAAGGAGTTCGCGCATATCTACAAGCGGTTGGATGTGACGTTTGATCTGATGCGGGGCGAAAGCTTTTATAACGACCGCCTGCCCGGTGTTGTTCAAGCTTTGCTGGATCAGGGTTTGGCACGTGAGAGTGAAGGGGCTTTGGTTGCCTTTTTGGATGATGAAAAATTGCCACCCTGTATCGTTAAAAAAACTGATGGTGGCTTTAATTATGCCACGACCGATCTGGCCACCATTCAGAGCCGGATTGCTGAGTTTAATCCTGACAAGATCATCTATGTGACGGATGAGCGCCAGCAGAACCACTTCCGGCAGGTATTTGCGGTTGCCCGTAAACTTGGATGTAAGACCCATCTTGAGCATGTCTGGTTCGGGTTGATGCGTTTGCCCGAGGGAACGTTTTCAACACGGCAAGGCAATGTGATCAAGCTGGAGAAATATCTGGACGAGGCGGAGGCCCGTGCACTTGCCGTCGTTAAGGAGTCCAGTCCCGAGATGCCCGAAGAAAAACAAAAGGACATTGCGCGTGCCGCAGGCATTGGGGCGGTTAAATATACTGACCTGAGTCAGAACCCCCAGAGTCTGGTGACTTTTACCTGGGAAAAGGCTTTGGCGTTGGACGGCAATTCAGCCCCCTATCTTCAATATGCCTACGCGCGTATTGCCAGTGTTCAGGACAAATATCGCGATCTATTCCCCGGTCTTGACTTGAATAACTATCCGATTCTGCTGGGCGAGCCTATTGAGCGGGTGCTGGCGGTCATGATCCTCCGTTTTCCGGAAACTGTGGTGCGTGCCGCAGAGGGTTACAAGCCGAGCATATTGGCTGATTACCTTTATGAATTAGCCTCTGCCTATAGCACTTTTTATCAGAATGTGCCATTCCTCAAGGCGCCGGAAGGCGTGCGCGAGAGTCGTGTGCGCCTGTGCTCGGTGGTCGCCAAACTCTTGCGACAGGGCTTGAAGTTGCTCGGCATTGAGACACCGGACAGGATCTAATGGGCTCTCCTTGACACACCATTTTCGGCCTTTTGTAGCCTTCCCAGTAAGAACGCGAGAAACTGTGGATGTATCCCATGGTAGGCGAGCAAGTGGTAGGGATGTGAATCCGGACTTGTGACGATAATGGCGCTTCGTCTGGATCCGATGCACCTGATTGTTGCCGATTTTCAAATTCGAGGCAGTTGAATCTTCGGATCAAGCCGCGCCGCCTGCATCAGGAACACCAGTGCCCAGCGATGTCCGCCAGATGATCCAGGGTCAGGGGAGTGCGGAAGTGCTTATCGATATGGGCGCGTACCCGCTCAAGGCGCGGCGAGGATTAAGATTAAGCATACCCCCTCCTACTGAAGGTGCAGGGCGATCTAGTTTCGCCCGTTGCGGATGTGGGAGGGGGGGGCGCCAAAACATTTGCGGAAACTCCGGCTGAAATGGAAGGGGCTTGAGAATCCCAGACGTTCGGCGATGGTCTCGATTTTGTCCGGAGAGGCGAGTAACAGTTGGCGGGCGAACTCGAGCCGGATCCCATCATAAAAATGTTTAGGAGTTTGACCGGTAATGGTTTCGAACACCTGTCGGAAGCGCCGATCGCTCAAGCCAGCCTGCTGGGCCATTTCGGCTACGCGATACGACCCGTCGGTGAGGGCATACATGGTCTCGATGGTATGCATCACCTTGGCCTGGTGGGGAGAGGCTTGTTGTTGTTCCTGAACGGCCGCAATCCAGATGTGGAGGAGGTAGGCCAGACCTGCGGAGGCAAGACTGCGTTGCGCCGGGGCCTCCTTTCTCAAGGTGCTGAACAGGTGCTTCAGCAATTCCAGTTCGTCGGATTTCGCCGGGACGTTCATGATTTGGCGGAGCGGGAAGAACAAAGGGCCGCTGACTCTGAATTCGAACCACCAGAAGTGCCATGAGCCTGCTTCCTGTCGGTACTGTCGAATAAGGTCATTTTCCACAATCAACAGGGTTTCTTGTGAAACCTCAAAAGTCTCACTGGTATTAAGCGTTACGCTGCCTCGTCCCCTTATCGTTCGCAGGGCGATCATGTTTTGTGTGGCAGGCTGATCACGGGTTACACAATAGGAAGCATCCGCCCGAACATGCCAGAGGGTATTCAAGGCCAGGCATCCCCCCGGGAGCCCTCCATTTCTTGCATTGGAACAATCCTGCCACATAGTTATGCCGATTTATGTATGAAAATAGCCGATTCGTCCATTCTTTTTTTATCAGTTTTTGCGTATTATACTGATTATTCGTGTTCAAAGCCGCATTCAAACGCATGGGTTAACAAGTAAAGGAGTCTGAAATGAGTATGAAAAGTTCTGAGTTGGTCGGTGCTGAGGGGATCTTGGCGCCAGTGCCGCGTGAGCGCATGAGTTCGGGTGCCCGCAAGCTTCGGGATGCCTATGAGCGTAAACCGGGTGCGCCCATATTTCATCGTGAATTCTACATCTGGGCTGACGCGATTGAACGGTGGAAAGCGGAGGAGGGGATGCCTGCCGATGTGCCTCAGGAGCAATTGTTTGGTTACGATCCGCCTGGGAGTCATTCGCTGGGACAGATCGGGTGGTGTGAGGCTGAGTTCCGGCCTTGTTTTGAGACCAAGTTGATCGAGGACCGGGGCGAAACGGAATTGGTGCAGGATTTTGCAGGACGCCATGTTCTGTTTTTCAAGGGGCGTCGACATGGCTTCATGCCCGAATATGTGGATCATCCCGTCAAGGACATGCGCACCTGGGTGGAGAATGTGAAGTGGCGGATGAATCCGGCGAGTCCTGAACGCTATGCGGACTTGGAGTTGCGTATGGCCGCTGCCAGTGCGGCCGCTGCGGAGGGGCGGTACATTGTTCAGAATCTTGTTGGAGGCTATATGTACTTGCGCAGCCTCATCGGCCCCGAGGAATTGTTATACGCTTTTTACGATATGCCGGACATGGTGCATGATTGCATGAAAACGTGGTTTGAGCTGGCCGATACCGTGATTGCCCGGCATCAGCAGGCGGTGACCATTGACGAAATATATTTCGGGGAGGATATTTGCTACAATCACGGTTCGCTGATCTCTCCGGAAATGATGAAGGAATTTATCCTGCCGTACTACCAGCAGTTGATTGCCAACCTGAATGCGCGCCAGCTTGATCGCACGCGCCATCTCTATGTGCAGATTGATACGGATGGGTTTGCCGATCCGGTGATCCCCATTTACCGGGAGAGCATCGGAATGGATGTGATGAGCCCGTTTGAAGTCGCCAGCAACTGTGATGTCGTGGCAACGCGTAAGCAGTATCCTGATCTCGTGATTACCGGCGGGATCGACAAGCGTGTGCTGGCTCAAACGCCGCGTGATATTGATAGAATGGTCGAGAGGATCATTCCTTTCATGCGGGAATGCGGCGGCTATATTCCCACGTGCGATCACGGTGTGCCCAACAATGTGTCTTACGCTAATTACATGCATTATCGAATGCGGTGCCTGGAGTTGGGCGGCTGAACGGGTCATTAGCCAGCAAAAGCGGGTCAATGTGGATTTTCCCGTCTGGATGATTCATTCCCTCGACCGCGAGACGCATCGGTTGGGCGTGACCCGCCAATCCGTAATTACCCTAGTGCATCAGATCATTGAGATTAGGCTTGATGCCGTAAAACTTCGTCGTTAGCCTCTAGATATATGTTTTTAACTTCCGGCATTGCCGGGTTAGGAGAATAGGGATATGCGTATGAATATGAAATGGATGACGACCTTGATGCTGGCATTGACGGCAACATCGACGCTGGCCGAAACGGTGGCGGGTAAAGACGATCTCTTATCACAGAAAGTTTCCTTGATGGAAATGCTGAGCCGCGGGGGAGTGGTGATGGTGGCCCTCGGAGTAATGTCCATTGTGGGACTGGCACTGGTGATCTACTTTTTCTTCGTTTTGCGCCGCAATCAGGTGGTTCCTCAGATGTTGAAGGATGATGTATTGGATAAGCTGGAAGCAGGGGAACTGGCCGATGCTCGTTCCGCGTGCGGGTATAAACCCTGCGCCTTCTCCGAGGTAGCCGTCGCCGCCATTGATTATGCGCGATCCGGTGAAATCTCGCCTCCACTCCTCAAAGATGTTATTGAGTCTGAAGGAGGGCGCCAGGCTCTTATTATCCAGGGTCAGACCCAATACTTGTTCGATCTGGCGGTACTCTCCCCGATGGTGGGACTGCTGGGAACCGTGTTTGGAATGATTCACGCCTTCAATGCGGTAGCGTTGGATTTGACCAAAGCCAAACCGATGCTGCTGGCCGCAGGGGTGGGTGAGGCCTTGATTGCCACGGCGGCGGGTCTAATTGTGGGTATTCCAGCCATGGCCTTCTATGCTTTCTTCCGCAACCGCGCCGCCCGGATCATTGCTGAACTTGAGGTATCTTCAGGGCAAGTCATGAACATCCTGTTAAGCAAGAGGGGTAAATGAACTTTCGGGCAAAACATCAACCTAATCCCATCGCCTTTCAGATCGCGCCGATGGTGGATTTTTTGCTGGTTCTGCTCTGCTACTCCATCATGAGTCAGATCTTTACGCAGTGGGAAGCCGAGTTGGATGTCAAGTTGCCCACGGCTTCTACTGCGAAGATTGAGCAGCGCCTGCCGGGTGAAATTATCCTGAATATCATGAAAAATGGCGCGACCGTGGTGAATGGGCGGAAACTCAGTGATCCCGAACTCTCGGCGCTGCTCAAGCGGTTGGTCGTGCTTTTTCCCGGCCAGCCGGTGTTGTTGCGTGCCGACAGTGAGACGGCGTATCAACATGTGATCCGCGTCCTTGATCTTTGCCGCCAGGCCGACATCTGGAATGTGTCTTTTGCCACTGGCTTTGTTGAAAAGAAGGGCGAACCGTGATGGTGAAACTGGCTGTCATTTTTTCGCTGATCATTTTTTCATCATTGCCGGTTTTTGCCCTCAGTGAAGTTGAGCAGTTGCAGTTTGCGGATGGCCTTTATTCCCGCGGTATGTGGGAGACAGCGCTGAAGGAGTATCAGGCCTATCTGACGCAGAATCCCCAGAATGCTTCGAATGACGTTGTCATGTACCGGATGGGCGAATGTTTCCGCTCGCTTGGCAGAACCCAGGAGGCCGGTCAGGCGTATCAGCGGGTATTTGATGAGTTTGCCGGGGGTGAGTCCCATTACCGTGCCGGCTTGCGCCGGGCCGAACTATTGGAACAGAGCGGGAAGCGCGAAGAGCAGATTCAGTTGCTCAATTCCATGCTCAAGGGGTCCCCGATGCCTGAGATGGGGGCGGCTTGTCAGTTTGCGTTGGGGGGCGCCCTGGAGAAGCAAGGGAAGCTGGATGAGGCGGCTAGTGCCTATGATGCGGTGTTAACGAAGTATACGGGTACCCAGTTAATTCCCTATGCGGCTCTTGCACTGGCAGGGATTGACCGGCGCGGCGAGGGCAAGCGGGCCGCACTTCTCTATGGATTGGCGGCAGCTGCTCCGGGATCGCCACGGATGGGCGCCGAGGCTTTGTTCCAGCTTGGAGACTTCTGCTATTCCCGGAAAGACTATGATGCCGCAGCGCAAGCCTATGAAAAATTAGCCACTCAATATCCGAAAGATGAGCGTGTGGTCCAATCGCGGCTGCAACAGGCTTGGGCGCTTTACAACTCCAAGCGCTTTGCCGAGGCTTTGAAAATTTATGGGGATGCAGCGACCGAATCGGCGGAGGAGGCTGGAAAGATTCCTGAATGGCTTTATCTCAAGGCAAACTGTTTGCGGCAGGTTATGAAAAACGAGGAGGCCGCTGAGACGTATGCTGAGTTGCTAAAGCATAATCCATCGGGGGATTCCGCAGTCAGTGCGGTCTACGAACGGGCCCTGGTATTATTCAAGCTCGGGCGTTTTCAGGCGGCAATTGACCAGGCGCGGGGACTGATTACTAACGATCGCGTGAAGCGGGATGTATGCTGGCTTTTGGCGGAGTCGAGTGCGGCGCTCAATGATGATGCCAGCGCTGTTCAGTATTACCGTATGCTGCTTGACCAGTATCCTGACTCCATGCTGGCGGGGGATGCGTTGTACCGACTGGCCCATTTGCTCCAGAAGAAGGGCGACCTTTTACAGGCTGCCGAGTTGTTTGGGCGGCTTGCGGCAGATTTTCCGAAACATGAATTGGTTCCTCAGGCCATTTTTGCCCAGGATTCCTGCCTTGGAACGGCGAAAAAGCCGGAGCAGGCTGTGGCTGCTTATTCCCGGTTACTCGAGAAATTCCCGCAATGCCGGTTTGTTGAGGATTCCCTCTATCAGAAGGCAATTAGCGAAACCTATTTGAGGAGGGATGCCCAGGCGATGGAAACCTGGCGTGAGCTTCTCGTGAAATTTTCCGCCACGAAATATCTGGCTGATGCCCGCTTCTGGAGCGGGGTATTGTTGGAGGAAGCCGGTAAATTCGAGGAGTCTGAGGCGTCCTTTCGTCAGGTGTTTACGGCGGTGCCGCCTCCCTCTGATGATTTGCGGCAGCGGGCCAATTTCCGTCTGGCCCTGGTGCTTCAGCGGAGAGCAAAACCGGATGATGCCGCGCCCATTCTGCAAGAGCTGATTCGCTCGCCGCTGCGCGAAAAATTTCCCATCGAATTGCTGGAATGGCTGGGTGATTATCAGCTAAAAAAGCATGAGTATGCCAAGGCGTCCGAAGTGGTTGAATTACTGCTGACCGAGGCAAAAACGGATAACTGGAAGCAAACGGCCTGGTGCCTGAAGGGTAAAATTCTGATGGGGCAGGGGAAGACTGAGGATGCCAGACAGGCTTTTGAGCGGGTGACGGGGGTAAGTTTTAAAAGTCAGGCATTGGCTGAAGCGTGGCTTAAGCTGGGTGAGCTGAATCTATTGGGTAATGATGCCGATAAGGCTAAACGTGCGTTTGAGGAGTCGGCCACGTTGGCGGGAACTGATTTGTTACTTCCCATTCGTGTCCAAGCTTATGCCGGAATCGGAAAATCACTGAAGGCAAAAGGGGATCATGGAGGCGCCGCGCGTCATTTTCTGAGTGTGGCGGTGTTATTTGATGATCCGGATTTGGTCCCGGAATGTTTGTACTTGGCAGTTGCGGAATTTACTGCGGCGGGTCGTGTGGATGACGCCTTGAAGGCTAAAAAAGAATTGCTGGAGCGTTACCCTGATAGTGATTGGGTAAAAAAGAATTAATCCCATGAACATGACTCAGAGACAACTCAATTTCCGAAAGAAAAACCAGGCCTTAGGCGCCGTGGAGATGATCCGGCAGATCCGCCGCCGCAATCTGGTTTGGTATGGCATCGCCATACTGGCATCACTCCTTTTGCATATAGCCGTCTTTCTTATGCTTCCGGGTTTCAGTGTCTATAAGATGACCGCCCGCCCAGCCTCGGAGAAACAGATTTCCCTGAAATTGGAGGATGTGAAGCCGGTGCCTGAACTGCCGGATGTTGACCGGCGCCCTCCGAAATTCAAGCCTGAGACTGCACGTGGTGAGGTGGCTGGTGATGTTGGAACCGAGGCGACAACTATACGGCGCGCGATGGACGAGTCGGCGGTGGAGCCGCGGCAGGTGGGGGCGGGGGTATTGATCGGCGAGCAACGGAATCTGGCCGAACCGGTGCCGGTGGATCGTCCGCTCTGGGAACCCTGTCAGGAAATTCTGAGTATCAATAAGGCCATTGTAAAAGATGATGCCGCCCTGCGGAAGCCGCGGCGATATATGGATACAGTTCCCCGCGGGGAGACCGGATTGGATATTTCAGCACCAGCCAGCAGGGAAGCCCTGGAAAGCGGGTTGGTCTCTACGGGAGCCTATTACCTGGTGGATGATCCCTCTAAATTTACCTGGGGGCGGAACGTGCCTGCCGGAGTGGGGTTAGGGCGTGCCGCGCGGGATGTGCCACCTCCTAAAAAGGTTATTGAAGAGGAGCCCAAGAAACTTATCGAGGAGAAGCAGGCCCGCGTCAATATCCTTAAGGCCCTGGAGCGGCACCTGAAAGCAGACGTGTATGTCTATCATACGCCGAGGGGCGAACTGTATGATTACTGCCGTATTGAGATCAAGCGCCGGACGGCGGACCTGTTGCCTGTGCTGACAAAAGATATGATTTTGGTCCAGGACGGCTCGGCCAGTATCACTGAGCAGAAACTCCATTATTGCCGCGAGGGACTGCTCAAGTCCCTTGATCTTCTGGCTCCGGGTGACCGCTTCAACGTAGTGGAATTTCGTGATTCGGTTGTGAAGTGCTTCGATACCTGGGCGACTGTGGATCCTGATAATCTTCAGCGGGCACGGGAATTCATCGGACGGATGGAATCGGTTGGCAATACCGATATCTATGATTCTCTTAAAGATTTGCTTCAGTTACCCCGTAAGCCTGGTCGCCCGGTCATCATGGTTGTTGCGAGTGATGGGGTTGCGACCATGGGAATGACTGATCACACCCGGATCATTGAGGCTTTCAGTCAGGCCAATCAGGGGCAGGTGTCCGTTTTCACGGTAGGTACTTTCCCCGGTGTCGATGCCTATTTGCTGGATCTCTTAAGTTATCGGAACCGTGGCGATACTTATATTGTCAAGACTGGCCGCTGGGATATACCGGCCGTGTTGGAGAATCGTGTGCGGGAAGTGAGTCGTCCGGTGTTATCCGATGTGCGGTTCCGGTTTGCAGGCCAGACGTATTGTGAGGCCTACCCGGCTCTGACGGCAAATCTGTATCTCGACCGGCCGTTGGTGATTTACGGGCGGTATCTTAAAGGGACGCCGCATCTGGTATTCCAGGCTACAGGGCAGGCCGATGAGATCAAGTGTGATATGGTTTTTGATTTGGATCTTGCAACGGCCTTGGTGGCGGATGAAGGCGTTAGGAAAAGTTGGGCTTGGCAGCGTGCCTATTATCTCATCGGGGAGCACACCCGCACGAAACAGCCCGGGGTCATCACTGAGCTTGGCCGCTTGGGCAAGGCCTATAAAATCAAGATCCCTTACAAGACCGAGCTTCAGCAGTAAAATGGTTATTCGTTATTGGTTACTGGGAATTCCCAATAACCTCTCCAGATAACTAATAACTTAGGGCTCTTTTACCTCAACGGTTTGCGGTTGTGGATGAACCCTTGCAGGATTAAGGCCAGTAGAATGAGGGTTGCGCCTGTGGCGTAGAGTGTGCCGAACCCGAATCGGTCGGCCAGGAGTCCTCCCAGCATGGCGCCCAGCATCGTGCAGATGCCCACCACACTTTCATTGATCGCCACATATTGCGAACTTCTCTGGGGGTGAACCAGAGCGTGAAAAACCAGGTAGAAGAAAAAGCTGCCTGCATAGATCCCGAACACTATGGCACCAGTGCAGAGTATTAGGGGAGATTGAGCAAAGCCCAGCATCAGCATTCCCGCCATACCCAAGCTGCCAAATATTGCTATTGTGGTGGGGCGGTACATCCAGAACCGACTCCAGCATAATGCTAATCCCGTCAGCCCCTGGGCGGCACTTAGTAAGAAAAAGAGCAGCCCTTGAAAACTTTGAGTCAGATGAAGGAAGGTTTCTCCGCGTACAGGGAAGACGGCGCGAATAAATGTAAGTACGATGACACCCACGCCTGCACTGATCCACCCAAGCCAGGCGAGGTCAGATTGACGCGAATAGTTCACTGGTTTTGATTCGGGAGGGAGGGGCGTCACGACGAGTCGATCAGTATTGGTTTGCGGTGACTGGGCAAAGTCTCTCAGAAAGAAAATGGCTATTCCTGTCAGGGCCGACATGACTGATGCGAAATAGCAGGCGCATTTCCAGCCTGTGTTGGCGACATCCGGTGTTGAGGTGCCAAGTTCCATCAGAAGTCCGGAGACAAAGGGGCCGATGGCAAAGCCCATGCTCCAGGCAAAGGTGTAAAGTCCGGTCGAGTAGGTGAGGGGTTTGTTATTGGCCCCATCCACGGCCTTCATGAAGACCTGAAATGGCAGAAAGAATAGCGCCGTTGCAATGCCCGCCAGCGCCATGAGGATGTAAACCCCGATAACCCCGGGAATGAGGGTAAAGAGCAGGCTCAGCACTGAAAGACCACCCATGGAGGCCACCATCAGGCGCGATGCATTCGCGGCGGTGATAAATCGTCCAATTACCGGGCAGGCCACAAGATAGACCAGGCTCCATGTGGTAAGGGTATTGGCTACGATCGTGGCGCTTGCCCCTTGCTGCGACAGACGGATCGCATTGATGAACATAAACTGGGCAACCACCATATCGGCAACCGCTGGCAGTAAGTAAATGCAGAGAGATAATCGCTGTCGAGAAATTTGCATGGGCCGGAACGTACCATAGGGTGAAAACCAGAGAAAGCGTGAAGTTAGATCTACTTGATTGTGTTTCCGTCTCGATTTTGACACTTTCTTAATCCGTGATTTTTTATATCTGAGTTTCGGAGTACGTGCCAGCACCATCAGAAAAGTGGAATAATTATGAAGATGCCTTCAAACAGTGAGCCTTTAAACTGCAAAGCGGATACCATGCGATATCGTCCCTTTGGTAAGACCGGTATGACCGTGTCCGCCCTGTCTTTTGGTTGTATGCGTTTGGGCGAGGATCAGCCTTATAACACTTCGCTCATTGCTCAGGCCATAGATATGGGAGTCAATTATTTCGAGACTACACGGTATTACCTGGGCGGCACCTGTCAGCATCGTACGGCTCCGGGACTTGTTGGTAAAACAGCAGGGGTTATTATTTCCGGTAAGGAAGGCATCGGTCCCGACCAGACGGCTTACCGGTTCCGAAAGGAGATCGAGCGCCAGCTCGATATTCTCGGGCTGACTCACTTCAAGTTTTTCCAGGTTGGCTGGTTTGCCTGGGCCAATATGCCGCATCTGCTTAAACGTGGTGGTGTGCTTGAAGCCATCCGAAGCGCCCAGAATGAAGGTCTGATTCAGCATGTCGGGTTTACCGGCCACGATACGCCGGAGAATTTCACCCGATGCATTGAGACGGGGTTATTTGACAGCCTGACTGTTCCTTACAATTTATTGAATCGTCAGTATGAGCCGACCATCAAGCGGGCAGGGGAACTGGGTGTGGGCGTTGTGGCGATGTGCCCTGTCGCCGGGGGGATGTTATCCTTTGAATCCGACAAGTTGAAGGAAGCGCTCAAGATGGATCTGCCTACCACCGAGATGGCACTACGATTTGTTCTTTCCAATCCAAACGTGAGCACTGCCTGCTCCGGCATGAATCGAACGGAACAGCTCGATCAGAACGTTAAAACGGTTCGGGAGTTTGTGCCCGGCTCGGTTGATTTTGAGGCGATGTGTGAAGGCCTGGATCGGTTGCGCGCCACATTGGGCGACCGTTTTTGTACGATGTGCCGTTATTGTATGCCTTGTCCGCAAGGGGTTGACATTCCGCGGCATATGGAGGTTTACAGGAACTGGAAGTGTTTTGGCCTTTCGGATTGGCCTCAGAGCGGACTCAAGGGGATTCCGGAGGCGCAAAGCGCCGCCCGATGTAACGAGTGCGGCGCGTGCGAGCAGAAATGTCCTAATAGTCTGGGCATCCGGGCCATGCTGCGCGAACTCCGCATGTGAGAATTCCCGCGTTATCAATATGAATTGAGGCTGTGGAGATTGCTTGAATCAGAGCAAGGGGTGGTATAGCCTCTGGCCCTATTTTGATAATGGATATTGTTTCTGTGTATGGGCTTTGGATTGGATCGAAAAGGATGGCTATTATGACGAAATCAGCAATGACGGTGGCAGAAATCAGGCAATCGTTTATGGACTTCTACAAGTCCAAGCAACATCAGATTGTCCCCAGTTCGCCTGTGGTATTGCAAGCGGATCCGACGCTTCTGTTCGTCAACGCCGGGATGAACCAGTTCAAGGAAATCTTTCTGGGTGCCCGTGTGAGCCAGTATGGGCGGGTTGCTAACAGTCAGAAGTGTATTCGCGTAAGCGGCAAACATAACGACCTCGAAGAGGTCGGCCATGATACCTATCATCATACCTTTTTCGAGATGCTGGGGAATTGGTCTTTCGGGGATTACTACAAGCGGGAATCCATCGCCTGGGGCTGGGAACTGCTAACTAAGGTCTGGGGACTCCCCAAAAACCGTCTGTGGGCTACGGTTTATAAGAATGATGATGAGGCAATTGCCATCTGGAAAGAGGTCACTGACATTGATCCAACCCATATTTTGAAATTTGCCGAAAAGGATAACTTCTGGGAAATGGGTGAAACCGGCCCCTGCGGGCCCTGCTCTGAAATTCATTTTGACCGTACGGTCAATGGCTGCACACCGGATATGATCAATGCCGGTCTGCAGGAGGTGATCGAAATCTGGAATCACGTCTTCATGCAGTACAATCGTCGACAAGATGGGTCTCTCGAGGAGCTTCCTGCCAAACACGTCGATACCGGGATGGGGTTGGAACGTGTGGTTTCCGTGATTCAGGGGAAGACCTCCAACTACGACACCGACATCTTTCAGCCCGTGATCCAGAAGATGGTCCAGATGAGTGGGTATCCCTATGAAGGATCGGGAGGGGTGGCGATGCGGGTGATTGCCGATCACCTCCGGACGCTCGCCTTTGCCATTGGTGATGGGGTGCTTCCCTCTAATGACGGGCGGGGATATGTGTTGCGTCGTTTACTGCGCCGTGCGGTTCGCTATGGACGGAAGATCGGCTTTACCAAGCCCTTTATGACGGCGCTACTGCCCACACTGGAGGAGACGATGGGTGCTCAATACCCGGAGTTAGGTCAACATCGCAAAGAGATTGCCCGGGCTATTCTGGCTGAGGAGGAGAGTTTCTCTGTGACCCTTGACCGGGGGCTTTTCCTGTTTGATGAGGTGACTGCCGACGTGGTTGCTTCTAGGAGTACTGTGTTCCCCGGAGATGCGGCCTTCAAACTCTACGATACCTACGGGTTCCCGCTGGACCTGACCGTGGTAATCGCCAAAGAAAAAGGTTTGGATGTCGATGAAAAGCGGTTTGCTGTTTTGATGGATGAGCAGCGGAAACGGGCTCGGAATGCCCGCAAGGCGGCCACGGCGGACGCTGATGTGGATCTGGTGTCGGATCTTGTTGCGAGTGGTATCAAAACGAAATTCATCGGTTACGCCGGCCTTTCCGGCAAAGCCCCTGTACTGAAACTATTGGGCAAGGATGCCGCTGGGGCTAGTGCTGTGGTGGAAGCAATGTTCGAAGGGCAGGAAGGCGCCATTCTGCTGGCGGAAACATCTTTTTATCCAGAAAAAGGCGGACAAGTCGGGGATCGTGGAACCATTACCGGCCCCGATGGTGAGTTTGAAGTGACGGATACCCGGCAACCGACCGAAGGAATCGTTCTTCATGTGGGGCGGGTGACGCGCGGTAAAATAACGGCAAGTGAGATGGTGTCAGCCACTGTGGACCCCGAGAGACGGGCGGCGACGGCCCGTCACCATACGGCAACGCATTTAATGCAGTTTGCCTTGAAAGAGATTGTGGGCACCAGCATTAAGCAGGCTGGCTCCATGGTTTCTCCCGAGCGGCTGCGGTTTGACTTTAATTACTTCCAGGCGCTAACACCGCTTGAGCTGGCTGCCGTAGAGCGCCGTGTTAATGAACTGATTATTGCCAATGCGTCTGTTGGCATCAGTGAGATGGCTCTTAAAGATGTGCCCGGATCGGGGATTGTTGCCATCTTTGATGAGAAATATGGTGACACCGTGAGGGTCGTGAATGTAGGTGGATTCAGTCGTGAGCTCTGTGGGGGAACTCATGTATCGGCCACGGGCACAATTGGCCTGTTCAGGATCGTGTCGGAATGTTCCATCGCTTCCGGAGTTCGGCGCATCGAGGCCGTGACCGGCATCCCGGCCTATGACGCGATGTGTAATGACCGGTCTATGTTGGAGGGCTTGGCCAAGCGTTTCAGTGTGTCGGCAGTCGAAATCCCCGGACGTGTGGACACTCTTGTGGATCAGGTGAAGGCGCTTGAAAAGCAGATCAGGGATAACGAAAATGCCGCAGCGATGCAGAAGTTAGATGGTGTTCTGGCCGCTGCGGCAGAGGTAAAAGGGGTCAAACTGATGGCCGTTGCGGTGGGCGAGGTTTCTCCTGATGCCCTGAAGAATCTCGCGGAAGCGGCTCTCGAAAAGGCTGGATCTGCTGTTGTGGTTCTCGGTGCGACAAGCGATGGTAAGGCCCAGTTTATCGTGGTTGTGAGCCCTGATCTTGTGAAGAAGGGAGTCCATGCCGGCAAGATTATCAAGGAAGTGGCCAAGATCGCGGGCGGCGGCGGTGGTGGTCAGCCGGCCATGGCGCGGGCTGGTGGCAAAGATGTGAGTAAGATTGCCGAGGCGGTGGCGAAGGCAAGTGAATTGGTATAGGGGAGCGGGTTATTTGTTCTGAGTTATTGGTTATTGGGGCTGAATAACCATAACCGATAACAGATAACTGAGATCCCTAAGGAGTGCTTAATGGCCAGTGTTGAGATAATTTGTTCTGCATGTGGGCAGGAAAGTTTGCTTAAACGTGTGCCTAAGTTTGACGGGTTCAAGAAGGTCGGGGAGAGCCTGACCTGCGCGGCCTGTGGACATGAGTATTTGGATGAGGCTGAGGTGCCGTTTAAGCAGCGGCGCAAGCCGAAGGTGTTTGATGACAGCGACGTCTCCCGCGTCATTAAGGTGTTTGATGAGGCCGAGGCGGAACGCCTTTGCCGGCACTGTCAGCACTATGTGGTGAATCCCTTCGTACAACGATGCAGCAAACACGGCAAGGTCGTGGAAGCCACTGATACTTGCCGTGACTTTTTAAAGAAATTATGATTTCAGACCGAACATCTGTTCCTTGAGATCCAGGTAATAGAGGTAATATTCCGGTTTCACATTGGGGGGGCACCGATGATCGCAGAACGGGATGTAACCGCCACGTTCGACAAGCGGAATCAAGGTTTTCATATAAGCTTTGATGGCGTCGGGGCCTTTGGCCATCTCGATTTTATCGAACCCGCCCATGATGCGCAGTTCTTTGCCGTACTCAGCCAGCAGTTCTGCCGGGTGGGCGCAGCCATTGACTTCAAAGGGGAACAGGCAATTCATGCCCCCTTCCATCATATATTTTAAAATGGGTCTCACATCGCCATCACAATCAATCCACCAGAGCTTGATTCCTGCGGCTTGGAGGCGTTTGGAAATTCGTTTGTAGCGAGGCATCACGACGTCGCGGAAGAAATCGGCCGAGACGATGGGCCCATTTTTAAAGCAAATATCCTCCCAGCCAGCCGCGAAGTCGAAATCCATTTGGGGGAGCATCTGGTCGAGGGCATTCTCGACGAGTTGGCAGGACGTTTCGACCATGTCCTCAACCATTTCCGGGTAGTCAAAGCCAGCGTAGGCGAGACCCTCAAAAGTCAGCATGTCACGAATTTTACCGATCATTGAGCCGCACCAGACGCCCAGGGGATAGTCCCGGGTCGTGGGATGAGCGCGTTTCATCGCTTCGATATTTACCTTGCGCGCGGGATCGTCCAGCCGGAACCGTTCTTCCTTGCAGCGTTTCCAGTCGTCCGGGGTCACGATGCTGGCCTTGATGTAATGGGGGATTGTGTCGTGGCCATCCTTGGGGACCTCGGCCAGCAAACCATCCCCGTTCATGACAATTTTCGTGTTCGCGGTTTCCTCAATCACCGCATGGGGGAACGGCGGACTCATCCATACATTGCCTCCCGTCACGGCCTGTTTATCAAAGCTGAAAAATACATCCGCCTCGTCATTATTCTTAATGTTGTTTTTTGTAAATAGATCCCATTCGCTGAAGTTCTCTTCCCAGTAGCCAAACTCCATGTTGAAACAGCGGTCAACCGGGAGATACTGCATCTGGTTGTTGAAGCGCTGGCGGTCAGTCATGGTGCCCTTCCATTTTTGACGGCAGGGAGTGATCACTTTTTGGGGAGAGCTCATGAGGTATATCCTTCCTTAATATTGCAGAACATGAATAAAAGTAATTTGTTAAAAACAAAAACCAGTTACTATGAGTTAGTATACATTGAATGGATCAGGAAAACAATGGATGACGGTTGGGTTTTCATGGACAATAATAAGAAATTTATTCAGCTAACGGTGAATGAGCTTCGCCCTGTTGTGAGTGTTGCGAATTACTTGGAGGTCAGTCGCGGGCGGTATTGGGGCGAACGACAAATACCGGATTTCGAATTAATCCTGATTATCGAAGGACGTTTTGCCTATGAAACCCGAACGGCTTCTCCCCTTATTTTGAGCGCCGGAGATGTATTGCTGATTCCCCCGATGGAGTGGCACACTGTCAGGCGGGTAGATGAGCTGGCTCATGCAGTTTTTAGTTGTATTCATGGCGAGCTCATTCCCGGTGCGAGCTGGGCGCAGGGAGACTATGGCTTTTCGCCACCCCCCCAGCGGGTGACCCGAACGGACGGCGATACCGCCATTCATGACCTGTTTATGCGCTGTCGGACGGTGTTCGAGGGGTATGATAAATATCGGGCGGTGTTGCTTGAGACCATACTTAAGGAAATCTGGGTGAGGTTAGCTGGGTTCTGGAGTGGAGGGCAGTCGGGCGTTTTTTCAGGGCGGATGAAGGTCATGGTGTCATATCTTCGTACTCATCTCGACCAGAAGATCACCCGGCGCAGTTTAGCTCATGTATTTGGGGTTACCCCGGAACATGTGAATGCGTTGTTTAGGAAACAGCTTGGAGTCACGCCCACCCAGTTCATTCATCGCGAGCAGATGCAGTTGGCCTACCGCTATCTGCGTGATGAGGGACTCAGTGTCAAGGAGACGGCCGCACGCCTGGGATATGATGATCCCTTTTATTTTTCGAGGGTATTCAAGCGCGTGATGCATCGGACACCTGCTTCTGTTAGGTAGCTGTGGTGAATTCTATCAAGGGGAACGATTATGCATAATTTCTGGTTGTGTTTTGTGCCGCTGTTTGTTGCCGTGGATGCGGTGGGTGTGCTTCCGATGTTTTTGGCCCTGACCGAGGGCATTGACCAACAGAAGCTCCGGAAGGTGATCTGGCAATCACTGATTACCGGCACCCTGGTGGCGATTGTTTTTGTGATGATCGGGAAGGCTGTATTCCAACTGCTGGGGATCACGACTTCCGACTTCATGGTCGCGGGGGGAGTTCTGCTTTTTGCCATTTCATTGCGCGATCTTCTGGTGAGCAATAAACATCCGGATCCAGAGGATCCTGATAGTCTCGGCGCTGTTCCAGTTGGGGTTCCCCTGATTGTCGGGCCAGCGGTGCTGACCACCATCTTACTGCTCGTCGATCAGTATGGAATTATTCCCACGATCTCTGCCGCCATCATGAACATTCTGCTGGCTGGTATTGTTTTCCACTTCGCCGGTTTCATTACCTCCCTTTTGGGCCGGGCAGGTACCAAAGCCGTCTCCAAACTGGCCAGTCTCCTGCTCGCCGCGATCGCCGTGATGATGGTGCGAAAAGGTATCATCCAATTCATGCATTAGGCGGATTCATTCGCCGGATGGATGCCAGTATGATCAGATATTGGAGGGCGATCAGACTGCCGAATATGAAACTGGCCAGAATCAGGTTCTGGGGGAGAAGCCGGTTGAGGAGGGGGTGTAGCAGGAATATATTCATCCACCAGCCTGCACAAAATGATTCCGGCCATCCTCCATATTTCAGTAGGCTGGGCACAATTGCGGCAAAGCCAAGGCCCCAGGCGGCGAGGACCCACCACCTTGCGGCAGCGTACACATGCCGTCGCGTTTGCCAGGCCGTTCTGAGGCGTGGAGCCAGTAGCACCATGCCCGCCGTCATTCCCACCGCGAAATGGAGTGCAGCGTGAGCCATCAGGGAGTCTCCCGTATTTTTAGTTCACGCAGGGCAGCCAGCATAACCGCCATCCCCAGCAAAAAGATTCCCGCAGCATACCAGGAGGAGTCGGTCTCAATCTGGTCAATGGTATAGTGCCAGAAGAAGATATTGATCCGTGGATCCATGGAGAGCTTCATATAGAGTGAGTGCCAGCCAACTAACCGGGGAAGATCCGGAATGGACGCCCACACGCCGCAGATGGCCATGGCGAGGGGAGTGATGATGAGCATGGCAAAACTCGCCCGGCAGTGCCGTATTAAGTACCAGATAAGCGCTATGGCAAATGGAAATGACGCACCCAGGAGGCTGTGGTTCATGGTGTGGATCCCCCAGGGATTACGGGTGGGGTCATCCAGGATCGGAGCGCTTGAGCCTTTTGAAAGGCCTCGGTGGCCCGCTGCTTATCATCAAGGCTGAGCCGGATCTGGCCCACTTCATACCAAAGCCAGTAATTTTGAGGATCCAGTGTCGCGGCACGGGTCATTAAGGATTCCGCCTGGCTGCAAAGAGGACCATTCCTTACTATCGAACCTTCTTTAAACATGGTCCGTCCCAGATAAAGCCAGGCCGATGATGTTGGTGCCCAGATCAGCGCACGGTGCAAGTCCCGGTATTTGGCCTTATAGAGATAATTTGGATCATCCATGGTTCGTACCGCGGAGGGTTGATAGCAGGCAATGGCGATAGTCCCAAGAAGCGCGATCAGTGCTGGCGTCATGGTCAGCCAACAGCGGGGATGAGTTTCTGGCACCGGGGTAAGTAATAATCCGACCAGCGCACCCAGAACAAGCGCATAGATCGGAAGATGAGCAGGGAAATCAAAGATGCAGTGGATGGCCGTGACAGACAGAGCGCCTGAAACCGCGGTAATGATGACTGCAGGAGGTCGTGCAGAAGCTTGTTTCAGTCTTTGTCGAAGGCTCCATGCCACCATGAAGACAAGTCCCACTCCCAGCAGCCCGCATTCGGCTACGAGTTGGATGTATTCATTTTCTGCATGGATCAAACGGGCGCCGACACTGGTCTGCCGATATTGGGGGTATACCATGCGGAGGGCGTTGGCTCCGGCCCCTAGGATGGGGTAATGGGGCCAGACTCGCAGGGATTCCTTCCATTCATTCAGACGACTGTTAACGCTGTCAACTTGTGCCGGGTTATGAATCCCTGCCAGACGTGTGCGGATGGCCGGACTTTGTGTAACCAACAGGCCACTACCTGCCGCCATTAAACAGAGAAGTATGCCCCCCCAGAGTAGTCGGTGTCGAAAGGTAATGATCAGGGCCGTTGTTACCAGGCCGACAGCCATGGCCAGCATGGCACCACGGGAAAGTGACATGAAGACCACGCATCCCATCAGGCTGGTCAGTCCAAAATAAAAAATGGCGCCAACCCATCGTCGTGTACTGATGGAATGGGCGGCGAGCGCCAGGGCAACTGGACAAAGCATGGCTACAAATCCCCCGAAGTGGTTGCGGTTGAGGAAGCAACCTACCGGTGAAGTGGGTGCATGGGGGACCGGAATAAACCACCACAGGGTATCCCCCTGTGGAATTTTCCATTGGCCGATATGTCCGGCTATTCCAACACCCGTTCCCAGCAGGGCCAGGAAACCCAAGAATAATAGTCTGCCTTTTGAGGGTAAGGCAGCAGTCAGGAGGCACGCACTTATGGCGGCTGCCAGCAGGAGAAAAAAGCGGAGCGTACCCGCCCGGTTCCGGCTCAGGCAGAACCAGGGCTCCTCCATCAGGGGGAGTGCCCCATATTGTGCTGCCTCATGGATCGATGTCACAACAGCCTGATTTTGTTGATGTCGCAATGAGCCGGCGAGTGCATCCAGGGCCGGCGGCAGGGGAAGGGCGGTAATCAGAATGAAGAGGAGGATGAGTGCGAGGCTAATCTCGAGATGGGGGCGGGATCCGGAATTCCGGTGGGTGACCACGCAGGCCAGTGCGCTGGTTGCTATTGCCACAATGCCGACTGTAATGGGGAAAAGGCCGCCACCACTAATGGTCAGGAACAGCATAGACCCCACCAGCGTTAAAAATATTGCCGCTGCCATCATAAGTCCAAGTGAAACTCTGCAAGATCGGACAGGATTTCATCTGCCATGCTCACGTCTTGAGGCGGATGCCCCTTCTGATGCAATGCAACGCAGTGCATGCCCGCAGCTTTGGCGGCGCGTACGCCAGCGGAAGAGTCCTCGAAAACCAAACAGTTTTCCGGGTCAATCCCGAAATGGCAGGCGGCAAGGAGGAATCCCGAGGGGTCGGGCTTGCCGCGGGGATAATCCTCGTTACCCAGGTAGAATTGAACGTAATCGTGAATATCCATCAACGCGATGGCATCAGCGATCTGGCGGCGTGTTGATCCGGAGACGATGGCGACAGGGTACCGCTCGGCCAGTTTTTTAAGAAGGTCGATGGAGCCGTGAATCCGGATATCCACGGTGGCGTGGAGGGTTTCATAGTATTGCTGACTTTCCTGCTCAAGAACCCAGGCCGCTTCTGTGATTGATGGATAATCCTGACGCAGTCGGGCGAGGATGTCACCCCAGGAGCGACCAAAGACCAACTCGCAGGCATAGGAATCAGTTACGGGCAGGCCCCGGCTGTAAATAAGCTGTTGCATGGCCTTGCACCAAAGTATTTCGGAATCCAATAGGGTGCCGTCTAAATCGAATATATAGGCCTTAATCGGCATGATCCCCCTATACTATTTCCGCTTACCCTTTTGTGCCTGCTTTGGCCGGTTTAGCTTTTTCCGGAGCAGGGGACTCGCTTTGTCCATCCATGGCTAGGGCCGCTTTCATCGTGGATAGAAAGGCCTCGGCATCTGCGGGGGCAATGTAAAACAATCCCTCCATGCTGTCGGGATCATTGGGTTCGAGGACGGCGCAGTCCAACAGGATCACCCCTCCATCTTTTTCGCGGTTAATGATATATCGTGAGTCGTCACTCTTTACCACCCACCGGCTTTGGATTTTCTTTGTCATGGTCTTCGTCCTGTTTTGTGGAGTCTTTACTACTATTATGTCAGGGTTATCGATCCCGCCGGATCCGCGTTCACGCTGATCGTTTTAAGGATATGGTGGCACAGGAGAGGAAAGTCATCTTGCAACCGTTTTTCCAGATCTCCCAACAGATGCTGTTCATTAATGGCGATGGCACTTACGAGCACCAGCGCGCCTGCCTGGGCGGCGCACATGAGTGCCTCGAACTCCTCCGGCGTTTTTGGATTGCTGACATACATCAAATCAGGAGTGAGGAAAAGTCCGTTGCGGATTCCCTCCGAAAGGGTCGGGACATCAATGCCCACCTCGACTTGAATCACGATGGAGTTCCGATGTTTCAGAAGGAATGACAGGTGTTGTTCCAAAACGTAGATCACCATGTTTCTAGAATCGTTCACGCGGGCCAGTGTAGCGTACATGAAACGCATCAAGGTGTCGGGTGAAGGGCCGGTAAAAAGGACAATTCCTCCACCGGATTGAGCCAGGGCCTCGTCGACCTGCGAAAGTTGAGCTGGCTGAGCGAGAAGGTTTTCCAGCTTAGGGACGTCAAAAGGCATACGCTGGATTGAGACAAAATCACTACCCCGTTGCGTCAGATAATAAATTTTGAATCGGCCCTGATTCGGCATGCCGAAAGCAAAAACCCCTTGTTTGCCCAAATCTGAAGGCCCCGTACGCCGGGCGTGACTTGCAAAGATCGCCAGCGTGTCACGGATATCCTCAGGGGTAAGTACCGTGTTGAGGACGATCTTGAATTGCGTCCCCACTTTTTCGACGGGGGGGGCGCCCGCAATGAGTAATACCTGTGAAAATCGATCCGGCTCGCCTAGGTAAGCCAGAATTTTGTTGGCATAATTCATTTGGTTCCTCCTGCGGCTTTCAGTCCTGAATCCTTGAGTGGTACGATCTGGTTGAAGACCGGGTACGAGTCGCGGTGGTCCTGGCTATCGGCGATGAAGTATCCCTTGCGCTCGAACTGGAAGCGGGTTCCAGGGGTGGCTTTCGCCAGGGCAGGTTCAACTACAGCCTTAACGATTTTCAAGGAATCCGGGTTCAGGTTGGTTTTATAATCCATACCTTCGGGCACCTCTTCGGGATGTTCGTCTTTAAACAGACGGTCATAGATCCGGATTTCAGCCAGTATTCCCTCCGAGGCGGATACCCAATGGATGGTGCCCTTGACTTTGCGGCCATCCGGAGCATTGCCGCCCCGGGTGGCGGGGTCATAGGTACAGCGAATCTCGGTAACCAGGCCAGTTACCGGATCCTTGGTGAAGCCGGTGCAGGTGATGAAATAGCTGTAACGCAGCCGAACTTCCTGGCCAGGGGCCAGGCGGTAATACTTTTTAGAAGACTCTTCGCGGAAATCATCACGTTCAATGTAGAGTTCGCGTGTGAAGGGGATGATCCGTACACCCGCATCCGGGTTCTCAGGGTTATTGATTCCTTCGAGGAAATCGACCTGATCCGCCGGGAAGTTATCAATGACCACTTTGATCGGATCCAGCACCGCCATGGCGCGGTTAGCGGATTGGTTAAGTTCCTCCCGCACACAGAACTCAAGCAGGGCGATGTCCGTGTAGCCGTCAAATTTGGTGACGCCAATCCGTTTGCAGAAGTGGCGAATGGACTCTGCCGTGAAACCACGGCGGCGCAATCCGGCAACGGTTGGCATGCGCGGATCGTCCCAGCCCTTGACATGGCCATCACGCACCAATTCCAGCAGTTTACGCTTGCTGAGAACTGTGTAAGTCAGGTTCAGGCGGGCAAATTCAATTTGGCGGGGTGGGGTGGGGTTCATGTGCAATTGCTGCAAAACCCAGTCGTAGAGAGGGCGGTGCACTTCAAATTCCAAGGTGCACAGGGAGTGGGTAACGTACTCAATGGCATCTTCGATCGGGTGGGCAAAATCATAAGTGGGATAGATGCACCATTTGTCGCCGGTTCGGTAATGATGCGCCCTCATGATCCGGTAAATCACCGGGTCACGCATATGAAGGTTGGGTGACGACATATCGATTTTGGCACGGACGCAAAGGGTTCCGTCCTGAAATTCTCCCGCTCTCATACGGTTGAACAGGTCCAGACTTTCCTCCGCCGGCCGATTCCGGAAGGGACTCTCTTTTCCCGGCTGGGTGGGGATGCCACGGTAGTCTTTCCATTGCTCCTGGGTCAGCTCGCAGACATAGGCGCCTCCCTTGCGGATTAAGGCGCAGGTGCAGTCGTACATCCGTTCAAAGTAATCAGCCGAGAAATAAAAATGCTCGCCCCAGTCGAAGCCGAGCCAGCGTACGTCGTTTTTGATGCTCTCGACGTATTCCATGGTTTCTTTGGAAGGATTGGTGTCGTCCATGCGCAAATGACATTCGCCACCAAATTCGAGGGCGGTCCCGAAGTCAATGCAGATGGCCTTGGCATGACCGATGTGCAGGTAGCCGTTGGGTTCCGGAGGGAAACGGGTGACCACCCGGGAATGTTTGCCGCTGGCAAGATCCTCGCTGATGATATCTCGGATGAAATCTGAGGGTACAGGTGTTTCTGGAGTGTGCATGGTTTTTTCCATTGGAATGGCTAGACTTTATAGGATATTGATGGAATTCGTCAGTCGTGCCAGGGTCCGTTCACGACCCATAATGGCGAGGATTTCGTAAATGCCAGCCCCGATAGCAACCCCGGTGACGGCTACACGGAGGGGTTGGTTTAGTTTTCCTTCTCCGGACCCTATGGCGGATTCCGCCTGCCGGATGGCTTGCTGAATGCTGGCCTCGGAGAAATCAGAGTTCGTCAAGGCCGTGCGAAGCGCCTCCAGCGCAGGCTTGACGCCCTCTTTCCTCAGCGTTTTCTGCACGGATTTCTCGTCGTATTCAATCGGATCGACAAAGAAGTACTTCCAGGTTTCGCATTGGGGATAGAGTGGGGTGCGGGACTGCATCAACTTGCAGACAGACATGAAGATCTCTTCATTGATAGTTTTGCCCCAGTCCAACTTTTCAAGATGTCGGCGAACCTCAGCCGCAAAGACGGTGAGGGGGAGTTCAGCGAGATAGAGTCCGTTCATATGCGTCAGTTTCCGGATATCCATCTGGGCCGGGCCGCTTCCGATGCGGTCCAGGGTGAAGGCCGAGATGATTTCCTCGCGGGTCATTTTTTCGCGATCTTCGCCCGGGGACCAGCCCAGCAGGGTCAGGTAATTAAACAGGGCTTCAGCCGAGATGCCCATGTCCCGGAACTGCCCGACATAGGCGGCGCCATCCCGTTTTGCAAAACGGGATGGCGCCGCCT